>Ga0208821_1000184_pt1 | contig 53021 bp, 45 predicted proteins | sample June2015DPH_20_5_FD_184720 | JGI IMG/M metagenome (GOLD analysis project Ga0208821, IMG submission 184720) | Peatland microbial communities from SPRUCE experiment site at the Marcell Experimental Forest, Minnesota, USA - June2015DPH_20_40... | ecosystem: Environmental > Terrestrial > Soil >...
CGACGCACGAATCGATAATACCCTGCAATCGCCACTGCGATTCCGTTGGCGATCAGAAGGACTAGAATCATTATGCCGCCAGTGGAGTAGTGGCACACTATTGCGCCGGTGGCGAACAACAAGAAAAGCAGCGTCTTTTGCTGCATCCTTAGGTCGTCAGCGAGTAAAACCATAAATGCCAAAGCGAAGAAAAGAAGCGCAATTTCCTCACGCACTGCGCTTTGGATATTCACGATGAACTGGAGCTGCGCCATGAAGAGAAAGGAGGCAAGGAACGCATATAGTGCGGTAAGATATTTTCTCGCGATGATGTATACCACAAGCGGGGACACTGAACAAATAAGCTGTAACAGCACCTTGAACATGTAGACCCCGCTTATGCCGGTAATCAGTTGGTACACAGCTGGCAGCAATGAGGTGCCTAGTGTTGCAGCCAGCGCTCCGTTACCCACAGTATTGAAGATGCTCCAGTGCTGGACACTTACCACGTGCTGGTACACGAGATATTCGTTTTGCACGTCCGCCCCGACGAGGTAGTTTGATGTTAACCCCGTCATCAGCAGCAGAGCGATGCTTATCATGAGTATAGTCACGGGGAATACGACTGGCGCAATGTTCCGTCTGCCTTGAAGGACGACGAGTGCGACAACATATAATGGAATCAACAGAAGCAGTGCTATGAGAATGCCGTTATTCTGCTGCGTATTCATCAGATAGGTTCCAAAGACGGCCAAAAACGGAAAGAGCGACGGAATGAGCAGCAAAGGTAAGTCACCGTTTTCGTTGAGAAGCGACGGCAGATTTGGGACGGTAACAAACGGCCGATCTGCTCTGTTTAAACGATAGGCAACGATGGCCAACACGAACAGCACGAAAGACAATGAGGGGAGCAGATACGGGACACTGAGTGGATTTGTAATGCCTGCAGCATAGTATACTATATTGAAAAACAGCCCGGCAAATATCAAAAAGATGAGACTCAACCCGACGGCCATAACGCCGGTCTTCAGAAGTCCAATCTTCGTTAATCTCAGCGCATAAATGATCATTAATCCTGGTATTGTGGTGAAGAAAAGAAACCCGCAAATGGGGCGTACAAATGGAATGTCAAGCACTATGACGACATCCACGAGAATGAGCGAGGCGAGGATTAGTACAAACCAGCATTTGAAGCTAATCTGTAGGTCGCCGTACGTCCAGAAGAACTTCTTTAAGGATTCTGCCATTCCGTTCTGTGGCAGCCGTTCTCGTGAACTTTTGTCTAACATGCCATTCGCATTGTCTGTGGCCTATTCTGATTCGCGCTAGTTTAAGATCATTGCTGTTTGTTGTGCTATGCGTCCCGAGCGGTTGATTTAAGCAAAAACGCGTCTGTTCAGCTACGATCACATGTGGGAAATCGTCAACCGATGCCGCTGAGACTTGGGTGTGGCAGCCATCGCTTCTAAAATATTGGTGGGGAAGGCATCAATAGACGTGACCAGGACAAACAGGTTCAGCTCTTTATCATAGTCGGCCAGAGCAGCACCCTCCTCGGACAGCTTGCGGTCAACGCCGCGAGCCTTCTCGCCAACGGCACCGACTCGCCGGCAAGTCCATCAACATATTCAAGTTCAACTACCACCCCAACGTGTGGGCCAACATCGGCAACGCGACCACAAACGAGAGAGGGCCCACAGATTCATTTGTAATCGTCTCACAGCGCGCACACGTTCCTATCTAGTAAGCTACAAGGTGACGACGTACCCGAACGCACAGAGCAGCACGCAATTCTTAAGTTTGCAATCACTGCCACATTAATGGCAGCCACTGCATCGCTGCAAGTGCCCTATTTGGCCCGACTACCGCAGTTAGGGCAGGTTGGTCGCAAACGGCCTAGGCTTGACCGGCAAGTCGGTCACTATACCGCATCAGAAATCCTAACGTCAACCTAGCCACTGCAACAACGTCGCTACTGGTTACTACCAATTTTACTTTTGCGAGACCGAAAACTTCGGCGACTATGCCGCGATGACACGTTCGTACTACACCAATTATGCTGGTGATAGCACTTGCGCCGCTGCTCCCAGTAGAAGCTTCTGGCTGCGCTTCAGCCCCTCTGTGCCGGTTGCACAACAGCCATCAGCCTTTACGCATTGACCAGCGCAGGCCAATACATTGAACTGATCGCACAACAACCGGTGGAAACGGGGCGTATGTTTACGGTGACGGAAAAAGCGCATGGTTGTTCACCGTGCACTGATTTTTCGTCGTCCCGATCATACGGTTGCTCGGCACAGCGCCTTTACGGGCGGAAATTACTTATAAGCCCAAATATAAGCGTTAGGCCTCTCAAAGATCGTATAATTGTGTGCCTTTAAGAGCTTGATTAACGCAGGATGTTGCTGCTCGCCTCTGCTGTCTACGTGGTCTGATGCAATGCTCCACTTAGGACAGGATTCCTTAACTGTTTTCATAGCACCAAACAAAACTGCCTCTTCTGCCCCTTCTACGTTCATTTTGACAAAGTCAACGCGTTCTATCTTGTTGTAAGCACAAAAATCATCGATTGTTGTAACAGGCACTACACGCACGAGAGAAGATTGTTGCTTCGGACCCGATCCACGCACAATAGTTGAGCCTAAAAAACGGTCTGCTATTTCGATTTCCGTGTGACCAGGAACATTTGAAATCGCCGCAGGAACGATCTCCACGTTTTTGATATTGTTAATCTCAATATTGTACCTCAGGATGTCAAAAGTGACTGGTTCGAACGCGAACACTTTGCCCTTATCGCCGACTATCTTGGACAACATGAGTGATTCAGTGCCGATATTAGCACCTAAATCAAAAACAACATCCCCCGCGGAAGCCATTACCTTTTTGTGGAGAAAGTTGCTCATTGCAAAACAAGAGGATATATTTGCCGTCGCTGCATTGCAGAGATCTGTCAACGTAAAGGTGCTATCTTGATTGTTTTTTAAATAAAAGAAAATCTTGAATGGCCCAACTTCAAAAAATTTCAGATCAGTTTTGTTATCTTTTCTAATGTGCTCCTGAACAACCTGAAGGCCCGCAGCAGGGTCCAATGCACCAGAAAATAACATTCTAGCGCGTTCTTTCACAGAGAAAGGAGAGTACCTGTTAAACAGAATCCTGCGTGCATGATCCGCCTTGACATTCAAGGTATCTGTTCTTCTCACGCGATCATCTCGTTTATATTGAAGGGCTTTCATAATTTATAAGCAACGAAGGATAATGCCTGCCGCTAAAAAATTTGTCAAAGCGAGAGAGGCGGTCAAGTGGAAAGTTCGCCGAAGGTGTGTATGCTGATTTCTGATATGCTTTTTGAGTTAAGCGACGGTTACGCTGTTGGAGGGGAACTCGATTCTGAGTTGTGCGGGAAAGCAAGCGACCATCACGTGGCGTCTGGTGGGCATAAGAAGGACGCGGTGCTATTACTCAGGAACATCGACAGAGAATTGTGGGGGGGGGCGCCTGAGCGTTGTTGACGTCACGGTCTCGACATTGGATCTTTTTGGCATCGATTTGAGAACCTTAGGTCTAGAGAGGGTGAGCCTGTTTGCACCGTGAAACGGGCAGCGAAGAAGGCAAAGCGCGAGTCGCCGTCATTATGTATCCGTGGAAGTCGATGGCGCCCTATAAGTTTCTCTCAAATATGGCGATCATTCTCGATTCAGTTTGTGCGCGCGTGCTCATAATTACGGGAAACACCGATCGTATTGTGAGCCCCTCGCAGAGAATTAAGACTGCCGACATTGGCGTTAGCGTGCACTATCTTGGCGACATCAAACCTGCACCGTACTCGGCCTTGCTATCGATTATCAAAACCGCGGTCGTGCCGCTAAAGGTGAGCACCGAGCTGATAAAGGCGCGAAAGGATGTTGACATAGTCCTTTTTTTTCAGACATATCCCTATTGTCTGCTCCCGCTTCTTACCGCAAAAGCACTAGGGAAACGGGCGATCGAATACAGAGGCCAAGGTAAACCGTCAATGCTGAGCTTGTCTAAGCTACTTCCAATGCTTCTCTCAGTTCTGGACCCCTTGATGTTGAGATTGTTAGATGGTATTTCGCTTGAGTCGAGTGGTTTGCTCTCATCGCGTTCATTGCGGCGGTGTCGTCATAAGCTGCTGCCGACGATGCGATTCATAGACCTGTCACGCTACACTCTAAACAAGCCGCTGAACGAACGAAAGAACGTCGTAGGCTTCATCGGAAGGCTCACAAGAGACAAGGGCGTGATTGACTTTGTCAAGGCCATCCCCGCCATTGCCCGGCAAAACGCAGGTACGTCATTTCTCATCGCAGGAGCGGGTGACCGCTCAAAGTGGGTGGTCGATGAATGCATAAAGCTCAGAGCCGAAGGCATCGACGTGACAGTCAGCGGATGGATAGGTGAAGACTTACCGAGCTACCTAAACGAGCTCAAGCTTCTCGTCCTCCCGACGCGTTATGATGCCTTCCCCACAATCCTCGTCGAGGCGATCGCGTGTGGCACTCCTGTAATGGCGACTGCTGTGGGGGGGATTCCAGATTTTGTCAAAGACGGAGAGACCGGCTTCCTCCTTGTAAACGGCGAAGCGGAATACATAACTGAAGGGGTGACGAAAGCCCTTGCCCTTCCTGATACAGAATTGGAACGAATCGCTGCGAACGCAAGATCAAAGATCGAAACACAGTTCTCTTACAGTGCCACAGTCGAAAGATTCAGAAGTGCGCTGTCCCTATCACATGCCCACTAATTACCCGGTCGGACAATGTGCTGAATGCGAGACACGCACGTGGCAGGTCGTCGTCTAGCAAAAGTGCACTCCTAGGGACGGAGGTGACGTCGCTTGGCCGTGTTCCACCGTGAAGAGCCGCGATTTACTGAAAAACGCTAGAGCAAACCCTGACTCTCATGCGAAGTGTGTCTGGTTAGTTGGTTGCACTGGCGTTTGAGTTCCTTTTCTTTCCGGAAATGATAATCAGCTGTACCTTGGCGCCTCTTATGTGCTCGCAGGTAATGCACTCAGAATCTTGTCATTGGGGGATCATTCTGACGACCGCTGCGCTCGTAATGCAGACTGTGGCTATAGTCAGACACTCGCGTTTTATTATGGGCCCCCGTGCGCGATGGTTGCTCTTGATGCAACCCTCGACGCCCTGCTGATTCCGCGATTCTCCCGCGAAGGGGCTGCCACTGGTTGTGTTTCTTCGTTATTTAGCAAGTTGTCTGCTCGAAACCCCTCTTTGCGAATGCTCGTTTATCTGAGACTATACAATACAGCTTACATACCAATCCACCCTTATGGGCGGAAAAGCAGATTAATAGTCAGGGACAACTAACAGGGTTTTGTGCTGGGTTTTGTGCTGTTAGGTGCTTGACAAAGGAAGGACTCACTAATGGCTTGGGTGGTAGTTAGCGGTCACCCGCTCCAACAAAAGCTGGTTAGGCTCGCCAAAAGCCTTGCCCGGTGTGCGGCCGATGTGCGGCCAGTTACCCCGAAAAGGAGCATCGAGACGATCATGATACTCTCAGGCTTGAGAAGGACAGACGCAATGATTGGTGCCTGCTCGCGGTTCAGGGCAAGGACGAAGACGAAGTTGAGGGTCGTCCAAAGAAAGAGCGGCCCAACGATGGTGAGCGGATATCCCGGTATCAGCAGGGCAGTGTTCACGATTTCGAGAATGGACAGGAAGACGACGCTAAAACGAATCGCCGTGCCGATCTTGCCTGCTACGCTTTAGTCTCACAGAATGACGAGCGCGTGAAAAAGCCTGGGAAAAAAAGAGAACCGCGTATTTCACTACCCTCATCGCACTGAGGACGTTCGCGAAAAGACGTGAGCGTCATTATGAACTAGTCGGCAAGCGTGAGATTATCTCGCGCAACAAAAAAGGGACGACAGAAGAGGCGCGCGTGTGAGAATAGCACTATCAACCTTCTATTACGACCGGAACCTTCTCGGCGGTGCGGGCGTGTACGCGCTCGAGCTGAGCCGGTGGCTGGCACCACTCTGCCAGCTCACCGTGCATAGCTGCGAGGCATATCAGACTCCGCCAGACGCATTTGCTGCAGCGTGGTTTGGAGCGGGGGTGCCAAACGTGAGATACCGGCACCTGCCCCGACCCTTAAGAGGCCACTGGCTTGCGTTTTATTACTACGCGCTCGCTCATGAGCCATTCGAAGGGTGCGACGTGCGCCTGATGAACGACCTCTCGGAGGGGGTGGCAGTGCATCGCAAAGCTCCTCTCGTGCAGATTCTGCACCACCTGTCCTCGTCAGAGCTGAAGCAGGCACCACGGTTACGATCGCACATCACGCTCACATTGCTTGCCGCGCTCGAAAAGCGCGCAGTAAAACGGGCTCAAGCGATTATCTGTGTCAGCAACGACACGATGGCGCAGGCACTTGCGCGGTATCCGGAACACGCGGAGAAGCTGAGAGTTATACCCAATGGTGTTGACGTGAACCTTTTCACACCTGCAGACACACCCACCGAGGGCGTTGCGGCCGGGAAACCGCTCGTTGTGTGTGTCGCTCGGGGACTTGAGGCGAGAAAAGGGATTGCGTACTTGATCGAGGCGCTCGCAGCGGCCCAGCGTGTCGCGCCGGTTGAGCTTATTATCATAGGCAAAGGCTCGCAACAATTGAAGCAACAGATGCTGGCACACGCACGCGCGCTCGGTGTGACTGACGTGGTCACGCTTGTCGATTCGGTATCACTGCCAGATCTTGTCGCGCTCTATCAGCGCGCCACTGTGACGGTGGTGCCCTCTCTGCTCGAGGGATTTAGCAAGCCGGCGCTCGAATCGATGGCGTGCGGAACGCCAGTGATTGGAACGGCGGTTGGAGCGATCCCAGAACTCGTTGACAAAAGCTCTGGGGTGCTCGTCGCTCCCGGAGACGCAGGCGCTCTCGCTGCAGCGCTGATCGATTTGCTGCAGGATGACTCGCGAGTGAAGCAGATGGAGGTGGCCGCACGACGACGTGCGGTTATGCTTTTTGCCTGGGATACTGTCGCGCAGCGCGTGCTTCGCGTGTGCGAAGAGGCAGCCTTAGCGTGAGGTTACCCCTTCGTACGTTCCTTCGAGCTTCTAGACGTGGACCTTCATGTTAAAGGTTCTGGCCGATGTCCGCGAGTTTTTGGCTCATTTCACTAAGGAGATTAGAACCATACGAGAGCATTGAAGAGACAGCGAAGGTTGCTGGATTTGCCGGCGATTCGTATCCGCAAAAAGAGGAGTTCTGACTCCTAGCTAAAAGAAGTGTGCTTTACTCTTTTGATACTGTGCTTCTACCAGTAAGAAGCCCATATTACCAAACGTGCAAGCGTCAATCGGTGAGATTATTTAGATCTGAAGAGTGCGATAGAAGCATACAAGCAACTAAACAAGAAAAACTAACGAGCGGCGCCTCAATCAGACTTGGCCCAATGATTGTGGCAGAAGTAATTGGCTTTTGGTCAACCACTATATCTCGGGATTTTGAGTTGGTTTCACCGGTAGCACAGTCGCTTCAAATCTGTGAGCGGTGATCAGAATTTGACACATCGTGACTAATTTCCTAGGGGAGCTGGCGTAAGGTATCTGCGCAAATCAAACTTGAGTTGCATAGTCTCATTAACGGCTGTTCGATCCAAGGACCACAAGAGGGTATTTCTGGTGTAAATCTCAACGACATATCTACATACACGAGATGATAAGACGAAATTACTGTGCTGGCGAATTTAAGCGCTAGTCACCTATGGCGCGACATATAATTCAATGGGTTACCTGCAAGACATCGCGCTTGTTATTTAGTTACTGCAAGAACAGAAAGAGAAACGGAGTATTACGGCAATGAAACAACAACTCAGAAGAATTATCAATTTTTTTCCCGGGGGTAAGACGATTGTGCATGCGTATCACCGAGGTTTAGAGAGACGCAGAATTCGTGCCATGGGGGGAATTCAGAGCGTGTTCACAACGTTTTACGAGGAGAACCTTTGGGGAAGTGAGGAAAGCGCATCAGGCTCAGGATCAACGATTGAACATACAAAGGATATAGTGCAAGGAATTCCTCGAATCATAAGTGATCTTCAGGTCAAGCTGATACTAGATGCGCCATGTGGAGACTATAACTGGTTTCGCTTAATAGAGAGATGCGATGATATTAGCTATATAGGTGGAGACATCGTCGAGGCTCTTGTGATCAGCAATCAAGAGCGATACGGAAATGACAATACTCGCTTTGTCCATCTTGACATCACGAATGACGCGCTGCCTAAGGCCGATTTGTGGCTTTGCCGTGACTGCTTGGGTCATCTGTCGAATGATGATATTTTCAAAGTAATTAGCAATTTCCTGAATTCCGACATTACGTACCTGCTTACTTCAACCCAACCAAGTTGTAAGAAGAATACCAATATTCTAACAGGACAAGCCCGCTTGCTGAACTTAGAACTACCCCCGTTTAGTTTCTGTAAGCCACTGTTGTCCTTAGATGATTGGATTGCCGGTTACAGTGTTAGCGGACATCTAGCTTTGTGGGAAAAACGTCAGCTGTATCGTCTCCGAGACCACCAACCTGAACGTTGACCTGACTGACTGCGGGGCAGAACATGATGTTCTCTGTGGAGCTCTATCACGACGCGCGGCCTCGTTCTGCTCACGTAGGAATCATAGATTAGATTAACACGTCAAGCGTTTTAGCTCAATCAAGAGAGAAGTTCGTTGCGACAGCTAGGGAATGAAAGCAACAAATACACAACAAGATTATTTGGGCATTAAGCGCATATTTTAACTGTATTTAATAAAATGTATCGCTATCGGCTCTATCCGACGAAACGTCAAGCAACAATTATGAATCAAACGCTTGAGCTTTGCTGATGAGTCTATAACGAGACGCTAGCACTCGGAAAAATGCATGGGAGCACTAGCAGAGTCACTTTCAAATTACGACATGCTTCCCATACTCGTGAATGAAAAGCGCAGCACTCAGAACTTAAAACCGTTCACTCTCAAGTTTTGCAAGAAGCACAGCAACGCGTGCACTTAGCGTTTAAAGTAATTTTTTCCGACGGGTCAAAGCTGGAGACAAGAAAGCGGGCTATCCGCGATTCAAGGGCAAAGGGCGCTATAGCGATGCCGACATGCAATTGATCTGCTCTCCACCAGCTGACCTGTGTGAGGAGGAAGGTCGAACGGTTGTAGCAGAGGACGACGCGACGTGCGCGGCGGTTGGCTGAGTTCTGTTTGCTAAGGAGAGAAGTTATGCGGCTGTCGCCACACCAAAAGGTGCTGCTTAAGAGCGTTTACAGCAAAGAGGCAGTCGCCCATTGAAGTGTACGAGAATTCAGCAACATCATGCGGCTCAGCGGTCGCAGGTTTACCATAAGACGCCTTCTGAGTTGGTGGTCGAGCTGGAATTATATGGCTACGTTGAAGTTGAACGGAAAGGAGGGAGCAGAGGGCGTCGCGTCGATTTTTATATCTCTCCGACTGGATCGGTCAGACTGAAGGCGTTGCTGCACGCCCTAAAAGATTTCGTTGTATAAGCAGAAGATGCAGGCTGTGCTGCGCAAGGACTCGCAGCTAGTGTCGTTTAAATGGCTATTTGTCTAGGGGCCGCGGCAGCTCCCGTGCGGTATGAACACTGTTCAGTTACCATGTTTCGATGTCATTATTTACGGTTTGTCTCAATTTCGTGCACTGATGCCAAATAATAAGATTCTTGCCGCGTAGAGCTAATAACGTAGCCCATTGGCAGTAGAAGCTGTTCAATAGCACCCAATTCTTCTTCGCTAAAGCACTCAAATATCACATCGGGCTTATATCGGCGAAGTGTCTGGATACCCCCTTTTAACACTTCAAATTCGGCTCCTTCAGCATCGATCTTGATGAGATTGCATTGCACGTCTTCCGTCTCCATAATGTGGTCAAGTGTATCCACTTGAGCCACGTGTCCGTGTAACTTATGTGCTGATCCTCTAAATGTCGGTTTAAACGTAAGCCGGCTCAGCTCTTCAGGGTTTTTAGGATCAGCAAAGAGGGGTAACTCCCCCCTCTCGAACCAAAGCCCTAAATTGTGTAGGCTGACATTGCCAATGCCGTTCAAATGCACATTCACTTTCAAGCTCTCAAAATTGCTGGGATCAGGTTCAAAAGCAATAACACTGCTGTCGCGGTCTAGTTTTCTAGCCATCATGACCGTGTAAAGTCCAATATTTGCTCCTACGTCAATGAAATCTCCATTTGCGTGCGTCAGGAAGTATTCTCTCAATGCATGCTCAAAAGGGTAGGATGTTATGTCAAAATCTCCTGATGCTTTTCTACAAAAAAAGGTGCCGTTATTGGTGTTAACAATTACGTCTGCGATGAAATAGTCCGCATACCTCTTCTGCTCATTTTTTAGCAGTTTCTTCCCAACTGTTCCGATTGCTAAACTCACAAGGATGATAACCTTATCTCGCAACCGTGCTCCGCTTATGGTATATACGAATAATTTGTTAAAGAGAGACTTGTTATTCATAAAAATGAGAATTCACCTCGTACCTAGGGGCCTATTCTGTTTTTTGGTTTTACCTCAAGAATAGCGCCTACAAATAACGCGGTAATGAGAAGGATGACCACGGAAAATGAGACGATTTTGTATGTGCGCATGATTGCCTCTTAGAGCGTTCTTAGATACCGAGAACATATTCAGACGATACAATAAAGGTTCTGATCTGAAACTGACGGTGAGGGGCAGCACTCAGCGGTCTGAGGCCTCGAGATCGAAAAAAGAGGCATTATATACGTCAGGCGTGGTGTCGAGCAAAATAAAAGGTCCGATGAGCAGATCTTGGAAAGAAGGACGACCACCCCTTTCGGTATTCAACTGTTCCACAAAGTCATACCCACTAACTCGTTGATCTCCGACACCTCTTTGTAGCTTCGTATCCCCCTCAAGCGTACTACATTGTTCACATCTTCTTTTGAAAAACTACAATGTTCATGTGTTTTATCCAGTTGATGGGATACTGAACAACTCTGCGTTGCCAGAGCGCGTCGTCTCTCTTTGAAGTAACATCTTTTTTTGAAAGAACTGCAAAACTTAGAAGTTTGGACGAAAACCAGCTGCGTAGCTACCTGGGAATGGTCAAATGCTGAATGGTGGACGAAGTAGCAAGGACTGAACCATTTCAGTACAAACTAGTAAACTCAGACTTGAACTATTTCCGCTGGGCCGTTTATAGAGTGTCGCGGGATTACCGACAGTGTTTTTTAGATTATTCTACAGGAGCCAAATAGGATCTAGTCTGGCCGGAACTTGCATTTTTTGGAGAACCACTCTGCAGCTTCATCTTGCGTGCCCAACCGTTTCATCCTGTTCCAGAGGAAGATTCCGTTGCCCGCGGTACCAAAAATTTGTGAAATGACAAATTATGCTGAAGCTGCAGCCAACGGTCCTATTACTGGAAGCAACCAAACGTTCGTGGCGATCATGTGACTCTGCAACCTGTTCCAAATACTCAGCGACCAAAGTCAGTAGGCTTTTGAGACTTGATTCAAAGGTCGCGGCACCTGCGAAGCATCATCATCATTCTGGTCTGCATTGGGGGCACGCAGAGTGACCAGAATTGCCGTTACTGTCTGGATGATCTTATGAACGTGCAATATATGCAATCTCGTATCCAGGCCGTAATTAGCATGTCCATCCACGATACATCTGCCCGGACTTACGTGCAGTATGCACGCGACGTATCCTAGTCGATTTTTTTTTGCTGCCAGCCTAGCGCTGGTAGTTCCTGTTCCGGGGCTAACTCGGCACTAAGGTTTGTTGCGGGATCGCCTAGCACTTCAACGGGATGTAACTTTGCAATCAGGCCACGATAATCTACATTTTGGTGCGCATCAGCAACGCGATTCCACGAAGAGATGTGGCCTCAGGATATGCTGATCGTGTTCTTGCTCATTCGTTTCCTCGTCAAAGTTAGAGACTGCATTTTTTAGGTCCTCGCCAAAGTGCTCATGTATGCGATGCGCGACCTAAGAAGTGTCTTCCATGAGGCGAGAAGTCTCGTCTAAAAATGTTTTAGAAGCGTTATTCCACGTAAACTTCTTTGCCTGCTCTAAACCCTCACGTGCTAATTTATTGCGGAGTTCGAGGTTTTTTTCAACATCTAGTAAGCTGCTTCGAAAAGCTTCTTCATCCTCTGGGTCTATATAGTAAACAGCGTCTCCGCAAATTTCAGGAATGGCGGTGCATTTCGTTGTAATAACAGGGCAGCCCAATGCCATTGCTTCCAAAGGGGGTAGCCCAAATCCTTCGAATTTTGAGGGATAAATCAGCGCTCTGGCATTAGTATACAAATTCGCCAAAGCGGAATCTGGAACATAGCCGAGCTCTGCAACAGCATTTTTTCTTTGTCCCTGGTTTAGGAGTTTTTTCAGCTCTTGCGGGTAGTAGTGGCGTGCGCTGCCAACAAGCAAAAGTTTGCTCTGAAGCTTTTCACGCTCGTGGAGCTCTATGAATATCTTTAACATGCGTTCAATGCCTTTGCGTTTGTTATAGCCCCCAACGTACAAGAAATAATCAAGGTAACTCTTACTAGGAGAGGTCAAGTATCCACTACTCTTGTGAACTGTAGGGGCGTAATAGATTACGGCGAGCCTAGCGTCAACGTTAAAGTTGCGCAATATCTCCTTTTTAGAGAATTTCGAAATCGTTAGCACCAAGTCACTTCGGTCTAAGCCGTTCTGGATTCTTTTCCGGTATGCCAATTCGGCTTGTTCAGAAGCAAAGTAGTTTGGTATGGTAAGAGGCAATACGTCGTGCAGCGTGACGATGACCTTACTGCCGGATGGAAGTCTCGGAATGCCATGCCTCATCCAAGGCAAATGCACAAAATGCACAAATTCCGGTTTTACGCGTGCCAAGTACGCAGGAAGCACTAGCGCCTGCCAGAAATATTCTGGGACTGACGCGCCTATTTGGACTGCTTTGATCCTGGGCGAGAACGTACACGTTAGGGGCCGGCGATGAATCACAGTCACATCCAAAGATCGCGTTAGTCTTGTGACATTTTCAAGGAGGCATCGTGTTGCCTTAGGAATTCCGTCTCCTGCTCCCTGAAACACCGTGCCGTCAACAGCTAGTTTCATTTTCACTTTTTCGTATAGTAACGAGGTTGTACTAAAAGCCTGCAGCACGATGCAGCCGCGTCTCATGCTGTGCAAATGTTCAAACGCGCGAGACTCACGCGGGCTTTCCGAGGGTAATTCGACTGAGGCACTGGCCGTCTTAGCCATCGGAGCCAAATCATTCGTGCATCTGAGGGGATTTCGTTAATCTCAATATGTTGGTCTTTCGTCTTGCGAGTTTTGCTCTCAGTATGCTTTTTAAATTCCGCTCGAGCTCGGAGGCTGCATCAAAACATTGCTGAGCAAAAGCTGTCGCGACGCGCTTCGAGGTGGTCGAGTCTTTTCCCCTCTAGTGAAGAGCATCAGTAAAGAAAATGACTTTGAACGGCTAGAACGACGCTTGTTTGACGCGAACGGCATCAATAACCGCGCGAAAATGGCGTAGGATAATGATCCAATAACCGTAATGATGGTTAGTAGCACAGCCCTACGCAGGAGATCCTTATTTCCTATCCCTTAGGAAGAGCCCCTGTAAATCCCATAAATGAGTTTAAGCTCTTGTATGGTGAAACCCTTCAGCACAAGCAAAACAGCCAGATAGATTACCGCGGCAAGTGCGATCGATAAAACCAGGCTTAAAGGCCCAGAGGGATTCCATACAAGTAGAAACAGGGCTATAATGCTCGAGCCACAGACGCTCTTCACGATGAATCCACCGTTCACGTCGAACTTAAAATATCTAAACGAATAGAGTGCAGTCAACATGAAAGCGAACAGGAATGCGAGGAAAGTGGTGAGTGCAGCGCCTACGAGGCCCAAATAGGGAATAAGAACTACGTTTAAACCGAAATTCAACACAGCACTGAGTCCCCATATCGTGCCTATGATTGCAGTCTGCTTTTTTAATGCGATTATTATAACAAGCACCCCGTATGCTCCAACGAGCGCAGTTCCTGCGGCAACAAACGGAGTGACCAAGTAGCCGCTTGTTGCAATCTGCTGCGTGGTTAACACAAGCAAAAGAGGTTTGGACAAAACCGACAAGGCAAAAACGCAAGGTAATGCTATTCCTGCATACCACTTTAGCGAATACGTCAAGATTGTGCGTACATCCGCGATGTTGTTCTCGTCGTAGTATTTTGTGAGAACCGGAGGAAGCAGAAGCGTTAACGGTGCGAAGAGCATGGTGATGATGGCGCTCCCTATGCTGTATCCCGGCGAATAATAGCCCACCGCTGCGGCACCTAAAAAAAATGCAATGAGATAACGATCGCTTGAATTTACGATCCAATTCGATAGCTGCCCCGGGACTAATGGTAAGCCAAAAGCGAGGTGTTGTCTTATATCCATAAACTTAGGTATAGCAAAACCAATCTGCGCGACGATGACATACATCATCACGGCGAACACCACAAGTTGCTGGATTAACAGTGCTATCACGGCGCCCTCCAGCCCGTGACCCGAAATGACAAAATAAGCTACCAGGGCCGTGTTTAGGTACGCGTTGAAAAGCATTAAAACGGAGTACCTTTTTATCTGCTGGAATGTTACAAAATACTGTATAACATAAACACTCAGGCACGCAATCAAAACGTTCGGCACAAGCAGTAGGGCTATAGTGGTGTTGTTCTGAAACACGCTTGCCGCGATTTGTGGCACAAATAAGAAAAGCAGCCCAGAAATAATCGAGCTTGTGAGCAATACCATGAATCCCATGGAGTAGAACCCCTCTCGGATGTCACGTTTGTCCGTCGACGCAGCAAGAAATCGAGTCATTGCACTTGTTAGCCCTAAAGTCACAAGCATAGGTAATAGACCGATTGTAACCAAGATCAAAGCGAAGGCTCCATAGTCAGCGATAGGGAGGTTCTTTGTCAAAATAGGGAGCAGAATAAGATTGCTAAGAGATGCTAGAGGAGCTACTACCGCGCTCAGTCCTAGTCGCCGAGCAATGAGTGTGTATTTTGCCATTTACCTAGCCTGCCCTGCGCGATAAGAGGCGCTCTGCTGCTCAACCGTCGTATTCTACCGTTTTTGATCTGCCGTCGTCGTGCAACGCTTGCACTAGCTCATAAAAGATAGTAGAGGTAGCGATCAATCCGTCTTCGCGTACTAATCTCCTCTAAACCGTCTCTTCGCAATGTTTTGACTCTATCGGTGGGCTTTTCAGCAAAGTAATTCAGCTGGTGCGACGCTTACACCTTCTTTGCCAAGCCTGCTATATTTAATTCTCCATTCTGATAACGATCAATTCAACAAGTACTGATTGGTTCGATACGAGTGTTGGTGCAGAACATGCCAAAAGGCGCTAACTTCATTCTTTTGAAGCAAGCAATCTCCCTTTTGGAAAAAATCTCAGCGCGGAGTGAATTAAATAGTACCCCTTTATTCTTCTCGAATTCCCCCGCCTTAGATCCCTATGCTAGAAAACTGTGACCTACCTTTCCACGAACCGATTTCTGCGATCATTCAGCTTGCAGCGCATTTGTTGGCCAGAGAGTAAAGTAGGGCTCGACATTGGCTAACCATCCTTCGACATCGTTACCTGTATTCTTGTTCAAGTGGAAGTCTCTGTCCTGCTCTAGATCTCTTACGTCACTTCCAGACAGGACCTCACCGATATGGCTGCGCAGGCGCCGCAGAAGTATTTAACCGTTGATCGCCTCGTTTCCGGTTTTTCTGAATGACAATCAAGAGGCTTGTAATTGGTTTTTTGGTCGATAACCGGACATTCTGATTCCGCCGCCTGCCGGACTGTGCAGTTCTTTTTACCGCATTTCAATATACCACACCAAACCTTTGACTTGGAAAATTCGCGTTTAGAAAGGCTTTTCTAGCGTGCAGTAAGTCAGGCTCTCGCGCAGTCGTTGCGATCCAACATCGCTGACTTCTTGGTCAAAAAGGGGGGGCATCTCCATAGGCGGTCGTCAAAAACGCGAACACAGGCGATTGAAGGTGGCACTAATCCACGTGCCGACGCCGAACAATCGGCAACCCTTCTTTAAGGCCCTTTCCCAGCTTTACGACCTCACTATTTATTACACTGACACTTTTTTGGCTGAAGGGCTTGAGGGGGTAAATTATGAGATGTTTAGGAGATATCCCAGGGATCGACCCTCGATTGCGAAGTTTATGAGCGACATTCGGGTGCCAGGATTAATCCCCCGACTCGTGTTTGGCGACCATGACGTGGTAGTCGCGAACTTGTATGATATCGCAAGCTTCTTCGTAACAAAAATACGAAGAAAGCCATTTATCCTGTGGTCTGAGACGTGGCACTTTTCAGAGAGAGAGACAGTTTCTTGGAGAATCGCAAGCCCTCTTTTTCGATTTATAATCAGTCATTCGGATGCGGTGTTGGTTCCGTCTCAAATGCACAAAGCAGAGACGATCTCGTTCGGGGCGCGCGGAGCTACGACGTTCATCATGCCGAATGTCAGCAGCACGTATATTGTCAGTTCAGATTACAGGAAGGCTGACGAATTACGACGCAGTCTCGCTCTGCGAGGAAAGAGAGTTATCCTATATGTCGGGCGTCTCGTTGAATCAAAAGGGGTTCAGTACCTGATTGAAGCTCTTGCTAAGCTTGCAGCAGAGAGAGATGACGTTGCGCTCATCTGCATCGGTGATGGACCTTGTAGAGAGCAATTAGAATTGCGGTGTGCGGAGCTGGGCATTGACGAGCGCGTACTCTTTACTGGGCCGGTCGACCGAGATTTCGAACGAAACGCGCACGTAGTACCTTATTTTTTGCTGTGCGACGTCTGTGTTGTGCCGTCGATCTTCGTGCGGGGCGCGCCAGATCCGTGCCCCTTGGTGGTCAATGAAGCAATGAATTGTGGTAAAGCAGTAATTGCTACGACTGCCGCTGGATCCGCTTACGACATGATAAAAAACGGCATCAATGGTTTTGTGGTTCCCGACAAGGACAGCGCAGCGTTATGTAATGCAATAAAAGCTGTGCTCGCTGATCCTGCGACAGCAAAAGCAATGGGCGAGGCATCGAAAAAAGTGATAGAAGCCGGTTTTACCTACGGTCACATGGTCACCGGATTTCAAAGTGCCACCAGCTCTCTAACGATCGCGAATTGAAGAATGAGGGGGCAAAGATGGCCTCTTTAACTGCCCAAGCTTTAGAACTATAGACTTTAAACCGAATCCTGAGCAATCAGATTCTTGAATCGGCACCGGTTTTGCTGGACTCCACGAACAGCTACTTTTTTGACACGATGTTTGATTTCTCCAGTTGTCCGAGCATATGCGTCTGTTTTAGGATTTGGAGAGCAACAGTGTCTGACCGATAGAAGACAGTACGTTTAGAATCGATCTTTGTCGCAAAGAACTCTGTACAATGATCGGGAAACGACCTAATAGGGGCTCAATCGGCCCCAGGTCGGCTCTGCCGCGTTCAACCGAGCAAGACGACATTGGCCGCATGAAGCAGCAAACAAACGTTCCGGCCACGAACTCGAGCAATTCCGCGCGGCGCATTGTTCGGTTCGCGTTCGACTATTGCCGACTAGTTAAACTGAAATTAAGCTTCAAAGCTGGAGAGCATCAGCCTGTTCGAGAACGGAGGGCCGATCGTTTTAACCTTGAGGTAGCGCATTCATTGTAGCAAGAAATTATTCAGGATTATCGTCTCGTCCAAGCCTCTCCTTGACCCCTCTTAACGCACAATCTTCACACGCGACGACGACAAAATCGGACGTTTTTCGTGAAATGTTTATCCTACTCAACTAAGTTTTTCGGCCTGAGAACATAGCTCTTTTTGCCTGGCAGCTCGAAAGCTCTCTGAAGGACGCTTTCGCTGCTGGCTTTATAATGATCTGCACGTTCTAGCGAAAGACCGAGGAGGGGAGACACGAACTAACAAGGTCTTTTACGTGACTTCGTTGAGATTGTTCTATAGAGTAGAGCATCCTTTGAGATATATGAAGATCATGAGCTCTGTTCCCGCACTTACACTCCGGCTGTGGGGAAGAATTTGAAAGCTACCGAAAAGTACTTCCCAACTCTTAAGACAGTAGCATTCTGTTTCTTTTAACAAACAAAGGTTTTAAGAAGTAATATCTACGGCAGCGTCTAATGGCCCCTGAATCAGTGGCCAGCACTGAGGAAAATCTGAGTTTGAAGAAAGCCGCATCTAGGAGGAGCAACAAAGTAATTTTTGCAACGATACATGCTGCGCACACGAAGCGACAAGCTGAAAGATTTTATCACGTTTCCAGCACGAGCATTCGTGCTAGCGGGACGCGACGATCGATGGGGACTCACGTCTAGATATGGCTTATCGTCATTGCGATCTGAGAGATATGACTATGTGGCTCGAGAGGTGCGTGGTTATTGTCTTGATGTGGGTTGCGGGTCTAACAATCCTTTTGTCAATAAATGGATCAACGGAAGAGGGAAAGGCATAGACGTTTATCAACACCCGGGTTTAGCACCCGAAGAAGTTGTGGAAGATATCACACATTTCCCGTTTACAGACGCTGTTTTTGATTCGGTTACGTTTATCGCCAATATGAACCATATTCCCGAACCTTTGAGAGATATTGAGCTATCTGAAGCGTACCGGTGCTTGAAGCTATCAGGCAATATAATTGTGACGTTCGGAAATCCGTTGGCCGAAATAATGATCCATGCACTGCTATTCCGACGCGAAGACCTCAAACGAACAGACGGGTACACAGAAGAAAACGACCCGTATTATGTGTTGGATTCTGAGATAATTGAACGTCTTTCACGAGCTAGTTTCAAGCGTATCCGAAAGAAGTATTTCCTCACGCAATGGGGGTTCAATCACTTGTTTGTCGGCTGGAAAACGTGAACGTGTGCTAAACACGTATTTCGGCCGATTCAATCGTTAGTGCTGAAACAATTGCGATCTTGTACCCGGGCAATCTTTCGGCCTTGCCGAAAACTGTCAGCGAAGTTTCCCCCAATAACGCCAAAAAAATTTCGCACCTAGCAGCAACAACATTTATAGGAAGCTCCACGCCCTCACGAGAGGATGACGAGGGGCTCACCTTAGAGACGCCCAGTATCAAACCTCGAATTTTTTGAGAAGAGTCAGAACCGGGCTGACTAAGTTCTTGCAATCAACGAACTGTGAATGGAAAAACTGGGCCGTAAAGCAGCACGTTTAGTAGGTCCGTCAGATCTTGTTTTCATGTATACCACTTTGACACGTCTTGGGGAAATAGTCGTGAACTCTGCCTAGAAGAGAGCGGCAGACGTTTTTGATAATCGTTACCGCATTCGCGGCTATTCCATCTGTTTGTTGTTCTCATTACGGGCAAATACCCAAGAATCTCAAAAGTGTCTCTCGTCTCGTTAGCATCCACGTCTTTCGACGAGAGAGGTTACGCCAATCGTAATCTGTCCTGCCTTCTTTTTACGATTGATGTCGCGGCGCCTGCGCGATTTGCGTATGCAGGATATTAATCAGATTAGACCAAACAACCTCGATAGAAGGCTTAGCATCGAGCACGGGAATGTGCAATTGCCGCGCCACCGACAGGTACAGTTCTCGTCTTTCTGTCAGATATGTCAAACTGATAGAGTCATCTTTTCTCCGCAAAGATTCTTCTTCATCGACCATTAGGACTGCCACCAGAGAATGTTCTATCAGCCTTAGCATAAGCTTAAAGGCGTAGTTATTGAGATCGGTTATTCCGGTATCGCCCATCAGATCGACGAGGCCATCAATTACATAACGGTCTGCGACGACGGTCTTTCCGCGCCACAGCGGTAGCTTGATTTTCCACACGGACACGATCAGCATATCAATCGCGGATATCCAAAGCCAGACGTACGCCACGGGCTTGCTTTTATAGAAGTAATAGACGCCTGCCCGTTTTCCCTTGATGGTCGTCATTTCTGCAAATCCAGTAAGATAACATAGCGCGAGGAACGGAAGACTCAACAGGCGTGCATTGCGAAACCACTCATACTTGCATCTGACCCCGAGCGAATCTAATTCGCCTTTGAGCTTCATTGCTAAGGTGGTCTTCCCCGTGCCGTCGATGCCCGAGAGGCAGATCAGGTAACCGCTTAGTTGCTGCAAGCTGTTTGCGTCAGCTGTTTGTCCCTTCGTCATCGTGCCCCGCATTACTGGCTCCGAACCTTAGCGTACATCTGCAAGATCTTGGATAGCACGTGCTGTTGTGAAAAGTTGTTAACGACCGTTTCTCGGGCGTTTGCGCGCAGATACGCAGCCTTGTCCGACGTGAACCCGAAATAGATGGCATCTGCGAGAGGCCGCGGGTCACAGTTGTCAACCAGGAGGCCGTTATGTCCGTGCTCAATCACTTGAGGCATGTCCTGTGTTTTCGTGGCCAAAACCACTTTGCCGCAACTCATTGCTTCAAGCAAAACGAGCGGAGGCTGCGTCGCTCCGACGAATCCCCCGAACGGCAGCAGAATGATGTCAGCTGAATTATAGAGCATTATTTTCTCAGTCTCATTGAGGGCTCGGATGTCAATGCTAACATTACCCTGCAAATCGAGCTCTGAGGCGCATCGCTGTATCCTCGCCGCCCACTCGCGTTCAAAGGAGTACCGCCCCACAATCGTGAGCTTCGAGCTCAGGCCATATTCCGTGAGCAATCGAACGCCTTGTAGCACGCTAAGAGGAAACCGGTTTGGCGTGAGAGATCCAAGGTAAAGCAAGCGGACCGTGTCTTGCGTCGTGGCTGGCCCGGGGGCCGGTTTGAAAAAGTTAGTATCGATCATCGGCGGGATGACGAAGAGTCTCTCGGGATTGAGGTGGAACTGAGAAAGCTGTTGCAGGAGGCTTATCGAAGTTACCGCTATCCCGTCTAAGTAACGCGCGTAAACGGGCCGTCGAAGTGATGCCGAATAGCGACCGAGGTCTTGTAACATATACATGTGGCGAATCAGCCGCGCGTGTGACTGACCCGGCTCGCCTATCTTGAAGAGCGGTGCAAATAGCAGCGCGTTCAAGCTCCCCAAGTGAAAAATGTCTACCGTTTCCTCCCTAGCCAACCTAAGCGCTGCGCGGATCAGAAAGAGCGTGTTGAGGTGGTACGCCCGCGGGGAATAATTGTGATCTCCACTGCTCGCCGTCACGACCACGTGTCGTAATCTGCTCGAAAAAGCCTCAAAATCGCCGTTCGTGCGACCCCGGTCGGAATATGTGGTGATCAGTGAGATGTCAAGGTCGGTGCTCTCAAGAGCGTTAATCATGCCTTTGAAGAGTTGCGGATCTCCCCTCATCCACGGAGGGTGTATCTCCAACCCGACAAAACAGACGTGCACGTCAACCACCACTTCCGTGTAAGTGCCTATAGAAAACTGTAAGCGCGTGTCGGCTCATCCGCGCATTGAACAGCTCCTTTGGGTTGTTTCGAAACTTGTCTGCGTACGCAAGGGCAACGATCAATGGGCTGTAGCGGTACGGCGCGGTTGCCTTGCGGCTGAAATCTCGATTTACGAACCTATTAATTCTTCTTTCTTTAGGCAGCAAAGCTCCGGAATGTAATGGGGGGTGCCCTAGCGGCGAGTTGTAAAGCAGCGTGTTGATGGCGCAGGCCGCACTCACGAAAGCAGAAAATGCAACCGCCAAATCCTGAGTGCACACGATAGCAGAGACCTCTTCCCAGTCCGCTTGACTAATAAGGTGCACAGCGTGCAAAAAGTCGGCGAGAGTGACGCTCAGCTCTTTGAATACTGTGTGAGTTGCCAGCAGGACCAATTCAGCTTCTGGCGAAGGGATGTGCACCTTATGACCTTGCACATCGGCCTTTGCCGTATTCTTCCAGAGGAGCTGCTTATCGAAGTACACGGTGCCAGCTGCGGATATGTCGTTGTGGACGTCTACAAGGTACTGCTCCCCATTCAGGTTCATTTCTAGAGTGGCTTCGTGATTGGTCTTCGCAAGAACGCGGTAACCGCGAGCGCCCAGCATTTCAACAAAGCCTATGAATTCCTCGTCAGACGGAAGGATAACGTCAATATCACTGCCGACATACAGATACGGTCGTATAGTTTTGATAAAAAGAAGGTCGACGTGTGCTTTAGAGGCCAATTCTGAGAGCTGCTGCGAGATCACTGTATGCGCAGCGTTTCGCCTGAGCTGTGCCCCGCAAAAGGCCCGAATAGACTCTGGCCGCGCGGTGTTGCACAACTTCTCGCACAGAAGAAGAGAGATTTTATTCGCTGCAGACAGCTGTAGAAGTCGATGCAGCGCGCCTTCACTGCAATTTTCTACCAGCTGTCCAATGTCAGCGTTTTTCATGGCGCAACCAAGCAGCTGAAGACGTCTAAGCTCTGGTTCATCGCTAAGCGCTGGTTCATCGCTATGACGTTGGTCTGAATTTTTCAGTACCATTTGTTTTCCAATCGTGGCGCCGGTCCACGGCGGCTAATCCACATGTATTCCAAGCGGTGTGTTAATCCATTCCCAGTCAAATTACGTTAAGCATAAATTCTTCGTTAACGGCGAGCACTGAGCAGAGATGTCATGTGCCACTTTCAGCGGTCTGGAACTTCACGTGGCCTCGTCGACTTACCGGGCTCACGTCTGTTGGTCTTTCTAGCCCTAATCCCCATAACGTTTTCTGAACGGAACGACGCACTGGCGCTACGTGCTCGGTCGCGGCAGTTAGGCTTTGTTTCCTCAAACTCTCCCTTCATAGCAAAGTATGATGTCCTCACTTGCTTCTTTCGTTGGCGCGCTTACTTGAAGCGCGATTTCAGACGCTAAAGGCAGTAAACGCTTGCACAAGCTCGCCTTGTGGGGGAACGTTATGTGGCAATGCAGAATAGAAGTCAAAGTCTCACTTCGAGCATCACAGACCGCAGGAGAATCGTCTCGAACGCTTAATGCCGTGCGCCGGTCATGTAATCACGTTCTCGGGTGAGTGCGCTTGCCTTCGCAAAACGAAAATCGTCCCTGGAATTGACGTGATGCTGCCAAGAGCACAACCAGTTTGCATTCAAAGTGCGTCACTTTATGACGTTATTACATCCTCGTAAACCTCCAACATACGCCGCGCAATAAAAGGCCACTGAAATTCACGAAGGTTGACGTTATCAATGCGTTTGGTAGCTACCTTCTCGATCAGCTCGGCCATTTTCACGGGATCTGTTAGGTCTGGATCTACGGGGAATATCGCACCCGCAAACTTACGGGCGAGCTCAGCTAAACCGAGCTTGTCGTTCACAATCACACCTTTTCCTGCCGCCAATGCCTCGAGCACGGAAATTCCAAACGCCTCAATTTCTGAAAGGTTCATTACTACGGAGCAGGTTCTTAACCACCGGTACACCTGATCATCCGAACACGAACAAAACACCTGGGCGCGATCCTCCAGCTTGTTTTTTCGTATTATGGCTTCTAAAGTTTTCCGATAGGGGCCCTTTCCTATCATAAAGAATCGATAATGTTTAGGGAGCTGCTTCAAAGCCTCGATTGTTAGCTGGTTCTGCTTATATTTCTCTAGCCTACCCACAGACAAGATCAACGTATAGTCAACATCATATGGCTTCGCTTCCATGATTCGCGCAGTGTCTACGCCGTTCGGAATCGTGAGCAGCGAGCCAGCTCGTAGCTTGAATCTACGCTCGATGCACCTTTTTTCTGTGTCTGAGACACAAACGACCTTGTTCGCCTGCCGGAAAATGTAGGCGTTACACAGATGATCATACCCCCATTTCGCAGGAGCACGACCCAGACTCGATGCCTGCGGGTGAAAGTGGGCTGAGAAAACGAGTGGCGTGGTGCCCCTTGCAAGTGCAGCCATTAGGGGAACGATCGGACCGCTTCCGTGCGCGTGTACGACATCAAACCCCTTTGAATCCCTTTTGATCTCTTGCAACATCGCAAGAGAAGCGTAGCCTTGCCACCGCCTCGTTTGATACGTTTTTACGGGGACGCCGTTCCAGATGAGTGATGCAGTTGAAGTTACGTCGCCGGACCGTATTTCAACGCTCGCACCGTGCTCAACGACCAATCGCTTGGCAGTTTCTCCGATTACTTTTTGAACCCCGCCATGATACCACGGGGGCAACGCATCTACGACAAGTATTTTAATGCCTTGCAAGGACGAGCTTGGTGCCCTGTCTTGTCGGCAGGATAAGGCGTCTAGTCTATCCGTCATCTGCTTTCTTCAAAGACTAACTATGCGAGAGATCGTCTTTCGAGTTATTGATCAATCTACGTTGTCAAACAGCTTACGCCGCTGCGACGGATAAATCCGTTTTCTTGATGAGGCGATAAAAACATAGCGCCGTGGCTTTATCCGTCCGACAAGCGACAGCAGCTGTGAACGCACCGCGATCTGAACTGATTTGCTCACTTACGAGCTGAAACAGCATGCAGCAGCAAGTTGCAATGGCTGCAAGTGTCACTTGGCGATTGGCTAAATAGACACGTATCACTTGGATGTGTGGAATAAAGTATGCCAGTGCTCACCAACCTTTTTCCTTTTCGTCTTCTGTTCTAGTGCGCAATACATCGCGTCGCGTGCAGTTGCAACAGTTGCTGATGATTGGATAGAGCGCGTTCCTCCCAGGGATCTGACCTTTTGTGTTAGCGATTTCAGCGCGTCTACGAACCCCTCTGCGGTGTTCGCCACGGCAATTGCTGTTAAAGGCTCGTCCTCGAGCCCGACGGTTGCCTCGGGAAAGGCAATCACTGGCTTGTGGCAGGAGAGCGCCTCAAGCACCCTCACTTTCACCCCGCCCGGGTTTCGCACGGGCACGATCACTACGTCCGAGCCTCTGATATATGGTCCGGGGCTTTCTACCTGACCCAAATAGTTTATGTCGGCGTCGTTTTTTAGATCGAGTGCTCCCGGAGGAGCGCCTGAGCCAAAAACGTTTACTCTAATGGAATCAAAGACCTTACATTCTTTCAATTTTGGGATTAGTTCGTGCTTGATAAATTCCAACGCTGCTACGTTGTGGTGTCGGTCTAGGCTTCCATAAAAAAGCGCATTAAGCTTGTCGTGTCCGTAGTCGTAGCGTGATGTGTTATCGGAGCCGAATATCTGGCTGTTCGGTTCGTACGGAACGTAGAATACCTTTTCAGCTGACGTTCTTGCTGTCGCGAATGCATAGTCCCTCGGTGAGAGGGCCGTCACCGCATCTGCTCTTTTGAGCACGTACTCCTCATACAGTCGAGCAGGGGCGTAAACTAGTGGTGTGTAGCCCTCGTGCTTAAGATATTCCCACTCAACGTTTTGCATGACCAACACGATCGGAGCGTCGTTGGCCTTTGCAATGTGTCTAGCGATATGGTAACTGAATATTCGAGTGAATACGACGTCAGCATCTACCGAGTCAATGCCGGACTTGTCAAGCAGCATTTCAGGCCGCAACTGTTCGAGCGTACTTGATATCCTGCTCCACGCGATTCTCTGCGGTATATACTCCTGCGTGACAGCATTTTTGGGCACATAACCTCGTTTGCCGTTAACTTTTTGCGTATGGTAAAGGTGAACATCTGCTGACGCCATCAGATCCGTGAGGAGCTGCAGGGTGTACCAATCAGTGCCGCTGTTTACGGGAAGGTTCTGGAATGCATCCACGTAGGCAATTTTCATTTAGGTGCCTCCAGCGCAATCTGAGTGATTGCTCCACGCACCGGACGAGCGGACAAAAAAGAGGTATCCCACACCGTCAGACCGTGGAACGACAATCCGATAAGACGCTGCTCGAGTTGCGCTGAATTGCCTAGGCGACAACCACTTTTGTTTTGAGGCGCACGTTTTTCGCGCGACGAATTGATGCTCCATGGCTATCTGCGGGTTATCATTTGTCCACGTTTTCAATTGTTTTTCGTCTGAGATCGATCGTTTCCGCCGCTGTTTGGCTTAAGCGTTTTTTAACCAAAAACGCGCCAATTTTCAAGCCATCCTTGAGAGCAGACAGTTTAGCGTCATTCTCGCATCGTGCGCCGTAGATGATAGGGATTTCCGCCATGCGGAACCGGTTGCGCGCACACTCAGCGAACATTTCAGCTTCAATTTCAAACCCGTCTGCTGCGAGCTCCAAGCGCCGAAGCGCATCCCGTCGATAACCCCATAATCCCGTGCACACGTCGCTTATCTTCACCCGAAAGAGCAACCGAGCGAGAGATGTGAGGAGGATGTTTCCTACGACGTTCAGCCTCGTCATAGCGCCGGGCTCGATAGACCCTTTGAGCCGCGATCCGATAACCACGTCGTTCGTCTGCAACAGGCGCAGCATCTCGCTAGCCACGCTGACTGGATACGTATTGTCTCCATCAGCGACAATCACGTAGTCGGCGTCCACGGCCCGAAATGCTGTCTGAATAGCGGCGCCCTTTTGAACCGCGATCTCGCGTGTCTGGTCGACCGATCGCCCGTCGACCACGTATACAGCGGTTTCGTATCCGTTGTCCGCCAGTTCTGCTACGGGTATACTGTCTATCACCAGGCCGATCGAAGGCGCCTCATTCAAGGTCGGTATCAAAAAAGCTACTCGGTCCACTCGCTGCCTTCCTTCCAAGCGACGCGTAGCTGTCATCGTTCGACGCCCCATCACACTTTGACCGGCTCCAGCTACAGCAACAACGATCAGCCGCGATCGTCAGCTTCGCCATCGTCACCGGCAGACTTTACCATCACCTCCAATCTGGTCGCCTCAAAGGATTAAACGGGCGCTAACCGGCGTCCTCTAACCGCCTTTCTTTAATAGAAGAGACCACCGCAAGTATTTAAGGGCTCCGACGTGAATTTGTGCACTAGATTGCATTTAGAGAGCAATATTGCAAGGAAAATACTTGTTGGGGGGCAAGATATATAAGCGGGCACGACATTTGTTGAGGAGATTTACAACAGGCGACCTCCTTGACCGAATGAGTCAAGCTTGTCGACGACGTCAGCATTCTGCTGCGCGAGGTGCGTGTTAAAATGAGCGCACGAGGAAGCGTGTTGAAGATATGTAAGAGGAAGAAAATGAAAACGCAGCGACTGATAACCATCGTCGCGGTAGTAGCAATAGTTCTTTCCCTAAGCGTTGTAGGCATTTCGGCTGCAGGAACTTCGATCGCAAAGCCCACATCACAAGTAGTGAAAAAAGTAAACATTGCCAAATTACCAACAGTCAATTTCAACATTCCCAAATTACCGACAGTGAACAAAGTCAACAGTAATGTGAACACTCAATCACAGACAACAGTGAACAAAGTCAACAGTAATGTGAACACTCAATCACAGACAACAGTGAACAAAGTCAACAGTAATGCGAACACTCAATCACAGACAACAGTGAACAAAGTCAACAGCAATGCGAACACTCAATCACAGGTCAGCAACGTCAACCCAACCAGCGTGCAGGATCCAAGCCAAGTGCAAGTAGTGCACAACGTTGTGACCCCGGTGGTCAACCTGTATCATACACCCACCCCTCCACCGTTCCCGACGCCTACCCCGCAAGAACCAATATTCACATGGTTGTCGCAGGTATTCACCTGGCTCGGATCGCTCTTCCACTGGATATTCGGATTCCTGTAACTACCGTTTAGGGACTCTAAAATGGCCTGCAGTCGAAAGTCGACTGCGCGCAGACAGACGTTCCGTTGCGTACTGTGAGGAGGCAGCAGGGGACTATCCACCAAGGCTTGTGCCGATAACGGCAAAGGCGCTTGTGGCGCTGCCTGCTTCGGATGGCGCCTAGGGCTTGCTGCGGGTAGCCTACACAGCGTGAGTTTGGACCGAAAACCGCTCCAGACAAGGATTTAGCGCGGCGGTTCAGTCTGTCGGTCTCGACAAATACTATATGGGTGCTGCGCAATGATACCGTTTAATGAGCGACTCTGACCGTCCGCTGCGCTACGCAGCGCTCGTGATCATCGTACTAGTTCTCGCGGCGATCGTGCTACCATCAATCGGCGTGCTGAGCGATCTCGGCTACGTCGGCGAGCGAACCTACCTGCTCGTACTCCAGGATAACACCGAGCTCAGAAACACCGGCGGCCTTTTGGCGTGTGTAGGCTCAGTCGAGATTCAAAACGGCGCGCTACAGAATCTGAAGCTGTATTACGCCCCTAGCAACACCTACGCAAACGGCACACTGAGCGCCGCTGTCAATATCGGCGGTCCTGAAAGCTTCACAGAGTTTTACAATTCGACGTACGTGCGATTCTGGGACATGAACGTCCAGTACGACTTCGCCACGTTCGCCCCCCTTTACGCTTCGGCGTGGCAGCAATTGACGGGACAACACTCCGACGGCGTCATCGGACTCGATTTGACGGGCCTGCAGGAACTCCTCAAAGCCACAGGACCTGTAACGGTCGCCAATGAGACGATCACGTGGAGAAACGTCATCGATAGGGTGCATTTCGCTGACGTCGCCGCGAAGGGTACGGAAGGAGAACCCGCCCTGAACGGATTCTTGGGGCAATTGGCGAGCAAGATTATTACGGCCGCGCAAACGGCCAATCCCGTCGGAAAGCTCCTTCTGCTCAGCACCTTTCACGCGCTTGCTCAGCAACAGCATCTCCTCATCTATGCACCAGGCGCCCTGACCAACTATGACGGCGCGATTCAGACGCAACCGGGCGATTACCTGTACGTCGTCGATGCAAACGCCGGCGGCGTCAAAGCAGATTTGGACGTCAACAGAACGATTACGTACGATACCTACCTCCACGATAACGGCACGCAGACGTCAAACGTAACCATAACCTATGCGAACAACTGCGGGTGGACCTACAAAGTTTTCACGACGACGCTCGTGCCCAACGATGCAACGCTGCTCAATGCACGATATAACTCCTCCTACCACCTCGGACCGCTTGTGACATACGCCGACAACCTCACCACCATCTCGTCGTACGTCGAGGTCCCGGCGCACGCAACGGCCAACGTCACGTACGAGTACTCGCTTCCCAGCACGCTTCTCCCCGCGGGCGTGTTTTCCCACTACGACCTCTACGTCCAGAAACAGGCGGGGATCGATCAGTTCACCCTCAACACCGCCGTGACCCTGCCTCAAGGAGCGCAACTCATTCACGAATCGAACGTCGGCAACGGGATCGTGGCAAATGGTGACGTCCAAGTAGAGGTCATCTATCGGTAGAGGGCAGAGGTTCATGAGACGACGTACCAAGACAATCGCCGCATCCGCTGCAGTAGCGATAGCGGCCATACTAGCGGCCATCGTCCTGCTCGCAACGCTTCAAACCGCCTTGACGACTGAGTCAGCACGTAACGAGCAGAATCCTCTGTACGTGCAGCCCCAGCCGAACGTGCAGGTGCGGCTGGGCGAAAGCGCAACGGCAAGTAACCTGACATTTAGCGTACAAGACGTAATGAACGGCACTAACGCGCTCCAGGTGTGGTCGTCCGTAAACGCGAGCAACCACTACGCTCCGCTCAATCCCATTCCGGGGAGCACATACGCTGTTATTAACGTCACCGCGGCGAGTGCGATCAAGGGCGCGACGCCGTTCAGCTACTCGAACATCGTCCTTGTCGGCAACGACGGAAGGTCGTACTACGCGAACTACGCCGAGGCCAACGCGAGTTGCAGCGCCTCGCTTGCCGCAGCTCAGTTCAAGCCCAGCGGCGCGTGTGACGTCTACGTCGCGTTTTCTATTCCTGACGGGATTGCGCCGGCGAAGATTGTGTACACGGCATCAAACCCCGCGATAGTGGTCAATCTCGCTTAGCTGGAGCAGAGAAGCTCTGCAGCGCCTAAAGCCCAGAGCTGCGAAAGCAGGCCAGTCTGCCTTGTTCTCAGGCGCCGCCGCGGTCATTGATAAACCATCATCTCTCTTGTTGCGACGCCTAACGCGGCGCTCACAGGTAAACTAAGAGCAGGGAACCGCGGTCGACGGCCGGCGAAAAGAACAGGATTTGTCGTAAAAGATGGATAATAATCAGTTTCAAAAAAACGTGGTGTGACCCAATCGCCAACGGAAAAAAGAGGCGCGCCTTGGAGTCCCGACAGAGCACGACGTGTTGCTTGAAATAAAATAAAAAACGCTATATCCGATCAGCTGACGTCTCTTTTTGTATTCTCCCCCACAGCGGGTTCGGCGGTTGAGGCAATGGCCACTCAACGTGACCTTAGGGCAGACCGGGAAAGAGTTCGGTTAAAGAGTCCCCGGCGATGCAATGCAGCATATGTGCCCTGTTTGTTTAGCGGAGGACTCCAAGCAGATTTCGATTAGGTATAGCGTCGAAGGCCCATACCTCAGCGCGAGATGAACGCTAGAGGACTAAAAGGACGTATACGCCACCTTTACTGCGTGCCATGGAAGGAGCGGCCTCAGCCACCCACGTATCTGCTTCTCCGGACAGTCGCATCAAATAGCGCCACTCGCAGATTTGAAGCTGCACTCCAATAACAGGCAGGGACAAGCACGCTACACACAAAACGCGTTATATCGGCTGCGAATTTGGCACCTGTGGCTTGAGTGCGATCCTCGGATCACTACGCCACCTACTCAAGCCGTTCAGCTGTTTTCCGCTTGAGGGCCGCCGTTCTAGTGTATCTGTTCGAAACGTCGCTTGCACAAAAAAAGACCGATCTTGACGCCGTCCCGCAGTGACGACAGCTTCGGTTGATCCTCCCGGGCGCGGTAGGTGATCGGGAGTTCCGCGATGCGCAAGCCCTTCCTCATGCATTCGACGAACATATCGACTTCAATTTCAAAGCCGCGCGCTGCGAGCTCCAGGCGCCGAATCGCGTCGCTTCGATAGCCCCAGAACCCCGTGCACACGTCGCTGATGGGTGCATCAAACAGCGTTCGCGCGAGGAGCGAGAGGAGGACGTTCCCCACGACGTTCATTCTGGTCATGGCTCCCGGCTCAATGGTACCCTTGAATCGCGATCCGATAACGACGTCGTGTGTCTGGAGCAGGCGTGTCATCTCCGTTGCCATTTCAATCGGGTACGTGTCGTCCCCGTCAACCATGATCGCGTAGTCGGCAGTGATGGACTTAAATCCCGTTTGAATGGCCTGACCCTTTCCCCGCCGCGCTTCGAGTATGATCTTTGCGCCCTTTTCGACGGCGATCTCCCTCGTGTTATCAGTGGATTGCCCGTCGATCACGTACACGGCAGTTTCGAACCCGTTCTGCAAGAGGTCGGCAACAGGCACGCCGTCGATAACCTTGCCGATTGAACGTTCCTCGTTTAACGTCGGAATAACGACAGCTACTGTCTCCATCGCCTCGCCTTTTCGCTGCTCCTCGTTATGCGTGGCATCGTTGATCTCCCACTGTTATCAAGGCGATTTACTCTCCGTTTCTCAGTTCAGTAGCGTCGCATTGCCCAATCCGTGAAACCACGTAACAGAGATAATTTTAATTACTTAAGCGCTGCGGTTCCGCCGTTGCGAGTGAATATTGAGTCAGAACTACAACGTTGCTTAGGCGGTGCTCAACAATCGAACGATGCGCTTGCGGAGTTTGCAAGGTCGCAGATTAGTGGAGACGTACGCTGGTCGCACCAACCTTCCGCTTAAGTCCTTATCACTCTGTAACGCGCGCGGTCAAAGAAAAGAAGGTAATTCGGTGAGTCTTTCGCGACCGGTAGTGAGCCGCAGCGTACACGGTAACGCTTGCTGACAACCGATCCCACAACAGCCCATTTACTACCATAACTAATCTAGCAGTTTTTATTCAATGATATGGCGCGCCCGATTTGCGTGACTATCCTCTAGCTCTCGCAAGGAGGTTTCTCGTTTGAGGCCTAAACGCGCTCGACAGCCGAATCTGCTCGATCCACCGCCCAACCTCGCTTCGACTCGTACTCTCCCCGTGTTACGAGGTACGGGAGTCCTGCGACAACAAGCGCCAAATAATGACGGTCCCCCGTTTAATCAGCGTGGCGTGACTGTTTTCGTTCGTTGCCGTTTTCTTCGGGCTCAAGCAACAGCGAGGTGTCGCCCCTGCGCAACATTGGGATGAGATCGAGCGCCGTTCTCGTGGCCTTCGAGTCGCGGAGCTCCTCCTCACTGCGGATGCTGGGCCCGGCAAACTCTCGGGCAAGCTCAGCGCGTGTCTTCAGCTCCAGCTCCACGAGCTTCGGCGTCGTGACATCGGCAAAATCACGTTTTTCCAGCTCGGCCGTGATCTTCTCGAGCCTCGAGCTCCTTCGAGCAGTGGACACCCGCTCGGTCGAACCACCGCTATATATCGTTCATGCCGCTCTCTTTGCCCAAGTATACCAAGCTGCCGGAAGCAGTTACAAAGTAATACTGCGTCCGCCGTATCTGGTCGCACACGCCCTTAACGGCGTGAACGCAAGTCGTACTCCCGCCAGCGGTGGCGCTGTACGCTGCTCGTTCCACGTTGTTCAGCGCCCCGATAAACGACAATCATTAAAATTCTTATTAATTTATAAAAATAAGTAAATAATAATGCATACTAAAGAACCTCGAACGCATGCGGCCGAGAAGGTCGTGTTCAAGGTTAACATCGCAACGGGACACGATTCATACGAGGCCTGGCGAGAGGAAGCTCATGACGATTTGGTCCTTGCTGTTTCGTTGGCGTGTTGGTATGCGTTCACACGTAGGAAAAGGAGAGAGGCCCGACATACATTCCTAAGGTGATGCGGAGCGCGAACCCCGCGCACATCTACGGGGTTTGAGCTTTCCTTAATTTACAGTTCATTATCTCTCTCTTGATTTCAAGCCCCTAGAGCGACTGAGTGCGGCCCTCTCATCATCAGTTTCAAATCGGAGCCTTTATCGTATCTCCTGACACGTTCTTGCGCATCAAGAACATTGCAAGAGGCAATCATGCGCGCATACAAAATCCTCTCATTTTCTGTAGTACTCCTTCTCATTACAGTTGTATTCGCAGGCGCTGTAACCGTCCCTGCAGCAGCACAGAACGATACGATGCAGTTCCGCTACAACGCCCAGCACACCGGCGATTACAGTCCAGTGGCGGGGCCGGTGCCGTCGAACGGCCAGCTGTTGTGGAACTACACGATTACAGGCTACGTGGGTTCCTCCCCCGCCGTCGTTAACGGCGTCGTCTACGTGGGGAGCGCTGACAACAACGTCTACGCCCTCAACGCCACCACCGGGACGAAACTGTGGAACTACACGACCGGAGGCAACGTGGAGTCCTCTCCTGCTGTCGCCAACGGCGTCGTCTACGTGGGGAGCGATGACAACAACGTCTACGCCCTCAACGCCACCACCGGGACGAAACTGTGGAACTACACGACCGATAGCTATGTTTACTCATCCCCCGCCGTCGTTAACGGCGTCGTCTACGTCGGGAGCGTTGAAAACAACGGCATTGACAACAACGTCTACGCCCTCAACGCCACCACCGGGACGAAACTGTGGAGCTACGCGACCAGAGCCAACGTATACTCTTCCCCCGCCGTCGCCAACGGGATGCTCTACATAGGGAGCGAGGACTGGAACCTCTACGCCCTCAACGCCACCACCGGGGCCTTCGTATGGAGCTACGCGGCCGGCTATCCCGTGTTCTCCTCTCCTGCCGTCGCTAACGGCGTCGTCTACGTGGGGAGCGATAACCACAACGTCTACGCCCTCAACGCCACCACCGGGGCCTTCGTATGGAGCTACACGATTGGGGGCCAAGTGTTGTCTTCCCCCGCCGTCGCCAACGGCGTGGTCTACGTGGGGAGCTTCCAGGACGGCACCGTCTACGCCCTCAACGCCACCTCCGGAGCGAAACTCTGGAACTACACGACCGGAAACGAGGTGTTCTCCTCCCCCGCCGTCGCCAACGGGGTGGTCTACGTCGGGAGCCTTGACAACAACACCTACGCCCTCAACGCCACCACCGGCGCGAAGCTCTGGAGTTTCACGACCGGAGGTGCCGTGTGGTCCTCCCCCGCTGTCGTCAACGGCGTGGTCTACGTCGGGAGCGCTGACGGCAACGTCTACGCTATCGGCAACGAATCGGTTAGCCAACAGACTACGCTCACGGTCAGCGCCCCGTCCTTCGCCGCCGTCAACAGGCCCTTCACGATTAACGGAACGCTCAACACCACCGGCGGCACCGCCATCTCGGGCGCCACCATCCAACTCCAGAAGAACGTGAGTGGCACGTGGGCGAACGTCACGGGGAAGACAAATCCCACGACATCGACCGGCGCGTATCGCATCAGCACGAGTGAGCCGGCTGTCGGCACCTACCAGTACCGCACCATCTATGCCGGTAATGCCTCCGTAGCTAGCGCGACTAGTCCTGTCGTCAGTGTGAAAGTCGTGAGCAAAGCCAGCGTTCTCGCCGACCTCAACGCCCTCAGGCTAACTGTTATGGGCATCCCAAGCTCGACGTTCATACCCGGCACAAAAATAGCCACGCTTGCTTTAATCAGCGCCGCTGAGATTAACCTCAGAGTGGGCAACCCCGGTGCCGCAGCGACCGAGCTTAAGACCGCCTTGCTGCCGCACATGAGCGGCTGTTCTGCGACCGGAAAGCCTGACAGCAACGACTGGGTGCGGACGTGTGCCGCGCAGGGTCAGCTCTATCCGCAGGTGCAAAATCTAATACAGGAGTTACAGGCGTTGCAGGGGTCGTGAAGGGGTACCTCCCCCCTCCCTTTTTCTTTTTTATACTTAGGAGCACTAGCTGCTCTATTCGCCATCTCAGTAGCTCTTAACTCATTATTTCTTTTTTCGATTTCCTTTGATTCCCGGGCCCCGTTCACAAGCCGACGCAGAAGTCGTTTTGAGTGGCTGCCTTAAAAACGTCGTGCCAACGCTGCGAAAGCAGTATAAAACTGGAAGGATAAAGTACTTACAAAGGAGGTGGAACGTTAAATGCCACACCCGCTTTTGGCCGCACTGAGGATTATCGTAAGCGTTGTCGTCATAATTGTGCTGATTTGGGGGGCATACACGCTAACGCAGATGCGTAAAACCCTTGAACAGCTTAGGAAGCCGTAGCTCTTTGTTGATAATTTCTTTTTCTAATTTAGGATCCCTTTTGACGCCATAACTGCCAGCCAAAAAAAACGATTACGCTACTGCGGCAGGAGGCAAGCGACCGAGTCTCCTTATAGCATGAATAGGTGAACTCGCGCTTCTTCTTTTTTCGATTTCAAGGCCCTGGGGCGCTGCTCTTGGTGGTTAGTGTTCACTCCTTGCTTTTTATTTAGCGTGCTCCGGAAACACGGTGCTTAGAGAAGGATTGGAAGACCACAGACTGCGGGGTTAAGCCGGTTGCTTATCGCTACGAGGCTGTTCGTTGTGTTTCCGAAAAGGTTCCCGAGTAGAGGTATACGGATGTGGACCAGCGACGCATTTTGGGTTCCGTTTTGGGTTCCGTTTTGTCCCTCGGTAGTATAGATGCACTGGGAAGCAGCGACAAAGAGGGCGGCAATCACGCTAATGAAAATGACTAGCGTTATGCCTTTCATATTGTGTTGCGCTCCTCCTACGTTTTTCAATGTTAATGTTACCATACTTTCGCATTATTCTTAGCTAACAGTTACCCAGATAGACCGACCATCTTGCCTTAGAACACCGATCGCACAGAGGTCGATGAACCATTTTTGTCCATCTGCCTGGCCTGCACTTACATATCGTCGCTGCTATTCTTCAAAGTCGACTGGTCACGATTCCTCTGCGGCCAACAACTCCTCTGGCTGTTCTATTTTCACCGGACCTTTGATCAGGAGAGTGACGAGCATTGCGGGATACGCTGAGGAGTACGGCACCGGAACGCTCAGAATGATAGGAGAGATGAAAAAGGCGTTCAAAATGCAAGCTTTGCTTTGGAGGGATCTATTTTCGCTCGCGCGCTTACCTCAGAGCTCCATCACGACAAAGACAAGCTGCAAAAACAGCTCGAACTCGTGACCCTGCGGCTGCCTGCGCCTAAAGTCGGCTTCTGGGCGCGGCTTTTTGGCGGCGGGGGATAGAAAGAAGAATAAGAAGAATGATGGCCTATTTTGGTCTCGGTACTCTCAACGCTTGGCAAATAGCATACGCCGTGAACTCACTGACCTCCTTGTGTCGTGGAACTGATGCGATCTGCTTGTTTGCAGGGTTGTAATAAAGCGTATGTTTGCCGCCTTCCCGGTAGAGGTGACACCCTTGCGTCTCGAGGTGCGTAATGAACTTCCGTCGTTTCATCTGGCGATGGCCAATTCTTTACGAGTAACCTCTATACCTGAGAGGCCGCTCTCAGCCAGCTCTTTCTCGCTTAACTCACGGTTGGCTTCCAAAACAAGTTCAATAGCTTCAATGAGGTTTTCCTGGGCCTCTTCAAGTGTCCTTCCCTGGGTGACTGCCCCTGGGAGTTCTTCAGCGTAGGCCGTATAGCAGTCGCCTGATTTAACGAAAACGCCAGTAAATGTGCAAGATTTCACCATGTCGATCTCCTCTGATGGTAATTGCGCTGTCCACTTATAAAGAGGCTACTCGCTTAGCTAGCGAACGAGCGTGACAGATCCCCACGCTGCAAATTAACGTGGCGGCAGGGTTTTAATGTTCTAAGGTGGAGCGGATGTAGCGTTAACGATGGACGAGTTAAAGATCGAAGAGTTGTGAATGGTAGAATTACTGATAGTCGCATTGAAGATAGTGGTGTTATTAAGAGTAACGTTGGCCGTAGCTTGAGAAAATGGGATAATGCCGAAATATATGGATAGAACAATGCCTACAAATAAGCAAGCGAAGATGACCGCCATTATCACTGGAAGCCCGTAATAACTCCCATAGTTGATTTTACAGCAACGTTTATGGTAACAGAGCGTAATCTACGCTATCTTTAAAAACGGCGGCGAAAGGTGCCGCAAAAAAACTGAGGTGATACGTTGAATCTAAAACTAATTACCGTGTGTATGATGGCGCTGTTAGTTCTCACCGTTGTCCCGATGGCCGCCACAGCGCAACCTGCAGCAACGCCGGCGCCGAGAACGGTCCTCGTCGAAACAGTATACACGTGGAACATTCGCAATCCACAAGTGATTGGACCGCCCGCAGGGGTAATAACCATCAACACGGTTACCGGTGCCTACTGCTGCATCGGCCTCTTTCACCTTGCGCCGAATACAGAGTATTGGCTAGGTATCGTGAGGCAGAACCCCACTAGTGTGGGGCCGAGCGTCGGTAATTCCCAGGCCTTTGCTTTGACTCGAGTGAAGACTGACGCTTGCGGCTGCTTCTTTGCAAGTGGGAAGCTCAACACTAAGCAGTTAGCTGAAGTTAACGACCTGATTCAGCATGATGGTGTTTTCGCAGTCTTCCAAGCAGTTGGCTAGGGTTTCGTACTCCCTCCTCTTTTTTGAACGGCACGTTAGCATACACGTCCTACAGGTCCTGGTGCTTCAGAAGCACGTTCAGCGACCAGGCGCAGACGGGGCCGCATAGCGTTCAAAGGGGGTCGAGAGCGTTTCATGGCACGCGAGCGCCAGCTAAAAGATGCTTTGAAAACAGCGCATTTGCCGCCCAACTTTACACAGCGCAACGAAACAGAAACCAACGTTGGCAGCAGGAAGACAACGAAAAAAAATGGCGGTGCCGCGGTGAGGCTGTGGCCTTTCGCGACTGGTGGCGTACCCGATCGCCGTCCTGACGGCCAGCCGACCTCGCAAAGTTAGATACTATGAAAGTGATGACCCCTGGCTCTCGCTCGGACGCTTCTCCTTCAGCGAAGTACGACCGACAGGCGAATGTGCTGTGGACATCCCCGCTCGGCGTATCGACTCGCGCTCCGGCTCTCCTTTTTTGCGAAGCGCGGATGTCCCGACAATAAGCACCAGTAATATCTGCCGCTGTTTAATCAGCCTGGCGCCGTTTTCGTCCGTTGCCGCTTTCTTCGGGCTCAAGCAACAGCGTAGTATCGCCCCCCTGCTTCACCATTAGAGAATGGATGGAGATCGGGCGACGTTCTCGTGGCCTTCGCGTCGCTGAGCTCCTCCTCACTTCGGATGTACGGCTCACCGAACTCGCCGGCAAGCTCCGTGCGTGTCTTCCGCTCCAGCTCCAGGAGCTTCTCCGTCGAGAGATCGGAAAAGTCACGTTTTTCCAGCTCGGCCGTGATCTTCTCGTGCCTCGCGCTCAGGCGCTGTATGCACGCCTGCTTCGTCATCCAGCAGGCCTCGCGCAAGGCGTCGAGTTCCATCGCCTTCAGGTTTTCGACTTCCTCGTGGTGCTCCTTGAGCCAATTCGCCACCGTCTGTCTCCGCACGCCGACCGTGTCTGCGATTGTCGCAAGTGATTTTCCCTGCGCACGCAGTTTGAAGCACGTAAATTTCGTCTTTGCGTCCTTCATAGTGCGCTCCATTCAATGTCTGCATGCGACTGCATCACGTCCTTGCGCCACGACGCTACAGTAGTGTCATATCCAGCGCCGGGCTTGGTGGTGCGGGATGCAGCGTCGCTCTCGACGAATGCTCGTCGTCCAAGGACGTCTGTCCGAATGTTGTTCATATACCTTTCACGCTCCTAAGAGCAGTGGACGCCCGCTCGGTCGAACCACCGCTCTCTATCGTTCATGTCGCTCTCTTTGCCCACGTATACTAAACTACCTGAAGTAGTTACGAAGTAATACAACGTCCGCCGTATTTGGTCGCACACGTCCTTAAGGGCGTGAACGCAGGTCGTGCCCCCGCCAGCGGTGGCGCTGTACGCTACTCGTTCCGCGTTGTTCAGCGCCCCGACAAACGACAATAATTAAAAATTCTACTAATTTATAAAAATAAATGGATAATAATGCATACTCGTGACGCTCGAACACAAAAAGGACAAAGCGATGGTCGGAATAGTCAGAACCTGCCGAAGAAGAGACTGAGCTCATTATCTATCAAACTGGCTTGCTGATACGATTTCCGATTCAGCTAGTCGCACTAACCGTGGTTTTTCGCGTTGGTATAGTACAGAAAAGCAATAGATGTGGTGTTTCTGTTAGGGAGTAACGCGAAGTAATTACAGAACGTGCGCCCCATACTCTATGCGATTCTCGTTGTCTGATAACAGAAAAACGATATATATGAGATTTTTGTATGTATACAACGCGAATGAATGCCGAAGGACATTTGAAAAAAGCGGAGAACATCTACGCGAGCATCAGGATATTATGCAAGGACGACGGCGATCTGAACGCGCCGTCTATAGTAGAGCTTGCGTATGGGTGTGCCATTCAATATCTCGCGTATGGGTGCCAACAAAAGTTTGACACGCACCTTAACACGCACGTAGGGCTTCCAAAACTCCTCAGCCGCAAGGGGGCCGAGCAGGCTGCCGACACTTTTCGCGAGCTGGACACGATCCGGCATGGTGGGTGGTATGGAGGGAAGGGTAACGGTGCAACCGTCAAACGTGCCATCTCTTGCCTTGAGGTGATTATACAGTGGAGCACGTGAACGTCAACGTACTGCACGCGGCGCTTGAGATAGCACAAATCGGGAAGGAGATTCCGACGCTTCAGGCGATCATCCTGTTTGGCTCTGCTGCGGCAGGAGAAATGCACAAAAAGAGCGACATTGACCTTCTTTTCGTCTTTGACACCGTGACTACGCCAGAGACCAACGATGAGGTAGCAATCATTTTTCGCCGCGCACGGGAGATTGAACGCAAATACAAACTGGAGAACCCTTTTTCTTTCATGCTCCTCCACCGCGGAGAAGGTATTGACGCCGATTTTCTGTGGGAGGTGACCAAGAATGGATCCGTCCTCTATCTCAAGCCCGAAAGCGTGATCGGGCGTCGGGAGTACTTGTCTCCCTCACTTCTTTTTTCCTACTCATTTCAGGGCGCCCCACCAAAAGACCAGATGTATGTGAACCGGCGGCTGTATGGATATCGGTCTAAGGTGGTGCACGGAGAGAAGGAGTATGTCAACGAGAAACCAGGGCTTGTTCAGCTTTACGGAAAGAAAATGGGACGGGCGACATTCATAATTGATGCGCGAAAGAGCGATGACGTGCGTCGCTTATTCGATGAGAGAGAGATTTCGTACAAAGCGACAAAAACGTGGTGGACCGAGCAAGAGGCGAGCATAGTTGATATTACGGACATCAAAAAGAAGCGGTTTGAGTTTCTTCGTACGTTGTATGACGAAACGAACGGATACACGTGGGCGATGACGTTTGTCGTGACTGACATCGGAGAGAAGATTGGCGTTAATCCCGATCAAGCCGAGAAGATCGCGCAGTACCTTCACGACGAGGGGCTGATCGAAATTATGGACAAAGATCGCCACATACGCATTTTGCACGCAGGCACACGAGAACTTGAGAAGGCGATAGAGCACCCAGAAGAAGCGACTGACCATTTTCCACGTAACGTGATACGCATCGGGACTATGATCGGCTCGCAGATTGCCCAAGCAAGCCCCGGCACGACGCAGCTGAACATTCTGACTGCTGACGATCGTCGCGCGGTTAAGGAGGATCTTGCCGTACTGAAGGAGCGTATAGATCAACTTGAACTGCCACCTCAGCACGAATCCGATCTGCGTGCTGAGATGGAAACGATCGAAGCGCAGATGAAGTCATCGAAGCCCAAGATAGAGATAATTAAAGCGGCCTATGCATCCATAAAAGGCATCTTGTTATCGGTGACGAGTGGCGTCGGAGCACACATCGCTATTCAATTGTTGAGTAGGCTTCGTTTTTAGTTTAGAATAGCGATTTATACCATAAGCCGTGCTTTATTCCCTTCCCCCTTTTGTCACGTCGATTTGCTCGCCCGTTGCTCAGTTCAATAGCGTCAGATTGCCCAATCCGTTACACAAAACAGGGAAGATGACGAGGTTCTCCGGCAGAATCTTCGTTGCCTCAACGCACAATCTCACGAGGTCTGGCGGCGTATCAGCGCTTGGTAGTAACAGCCGAGCGGTGATATGGTATTACTTGCGATATTCTGGCTTGCGGCTTGATTTGCCATTTGCATGGCGTGCGTGTACGATACGTTGGCTGTACTCGCGTTGTAATTGAGGTACGCAAAGAAGTAACTGCCTTCAAAAGGCGACATGTACGCCACGTTGTAGGTGTGTGCGAAGTCCGACATCTCATTCAAGAATTGTTCGTCAAGTGGGCTCCAGAAGGCGTAGACGTTTCGCTGGCGTATCTGCGCATCTTTTGCGAACCCCTGCCCCTCATTCGCAACGCTCTTATGCAACCACATCTCGTCGATGTCGATGGGCTTGTTGTACTGCCTGGACAGCTGGCCTATCTGGATCAGCGTCGGGAGGTTGTTCCCGTAAACGGGGTACACGTGGACGGCTATGGCGTCTATCGCTGAATCGTTCAGGGTTGCATAAAGATAGCTTATCGGGTCCCACGCGCCTATGCCAACAGCGATTTTTGTGGTATTCTTGTTGAGGCCGTTCAAAAGGGAGGAAATGTAGGACCCCCACCCCTGGGGAGTACTAATCTCAGGATAGTGCAGAAGCATCTGTAGCGTGTCGGTCTCAGTACCGATGTTGCAGTAATCCGGATGAAGCGTGTTGATGATCGTCTGTATCATCTGTCTGTCCTGAGCCACGTACGTGCTGTACGTCACGTTTGCGTAGCTCAGCGATCCGGTCGAGATGCCAGGATACCCCACCAGCAAGGGAATCTGCGACTCGATGTCGATCGTCATTCCCCTCTCTCGCGCTTGTTGCACTACTTCCTCGTAGAAGCGCAAGTACTGCGCGTAGTTTGGAAATGTTGGCGTCAGGAGAGGATACGATATATCAATGGTCACCCCCCGCACGCCCAGTTTCTGAATGGCATTGAGGTAGTTCACCACGCCCTGCATCGCCTGCGGTGTAAGCAACTTCGTGCCCAGATTTGAATCGGCGGGCAGCAGCTCCGTCGCGTAGGTCACGTGGTGGCTTGGTCCTGGCGCCGTTGAGTTGAGGGTCTGGCCGAAACTGGTGAGGGTCTGGCCCAAAGCGGTGTACGTCGGCTGGTAAACTAAAGGCACGCTCTCGTTGTATTGGGCAGCATTGGGACACATTGCATTTGCTGCGGAGCCGCCGGCACTTGAGGTCGACGGAACGACGGTGAAAAAGCCACCATAGGCGGCGATGACGAGAGTTGCCGCAATAACAACCACAATGACCGTTAAAATGACCGTTCTCGTGCCGACCATTCGTTCCTTCTTGAGGGCTGCGTCGGTTTATAGTTATCCCGCTGCTCTGCCACCCCCTGACCGTCCAACAATACGTACAAAGGCGCATACACCGAGGTTGACCTTCACGAGCCTTCAAAAGCCAGAGCCGCCACGTACCTATAGTTTTACGACAGAAACGTAAAGAGACTACAAGATGTTCTAAACAGCCGATTATGGGTCAAGCTCATGCGACAGTTATTCCATAACAGTGAGGCGTCAGCGTGACCTCGCGAAGCGTCTCTCGGGTCATTTGGTGGATCATCATTGCATTTGGCCTTATGGCAGGAGCCGTGCTCCTCCTGCTGGGCTATTACCTGTTCGGACTGATCATCGGCGGATTTGCTGTCTTACGCCTGATTTATACGCTTTCTCTGCCCAATAGGCGTGGGCCGATGTGGTTGCCGCCTGTAAGTGATTCAGAACGTGCCCTGCTGCGGTCAATGGCTCGAGATGAGTTTCTCGTTGCCGCGGGCGTTATGGAGATCAGCGCGGCCCAGTTGCGACAGGACTTTGCGGGTGGAATGTCCATCGCGGAGATGGCGCGTGGTGCGGGTGTAGCATTAGATCCCATCATCGATGCTATTGTCAGCGACGCCTCAACGCGAATCGACCAGGCAGTAGTGCAAGGGTCGGTCACACAAGGTGAAGGTGATTCGGCCAAATCTAGACTACGACCTTGGGCGGCGCGGCTAATCAACATCCACAAGCGAGACCTTCCGAGTGCGCAATTCCGTTCATTGTAGCATTAGCCGCAGCAACCTTACTACGTTTGTGACCCCGACGCGAAGGTGGTGTATAGTGCGCTCGAGCATCGGCGCTGCCCTATCACAAGTAGTCGTGCGTGAGGCTGTACGTCATCCCACGTCGTTTAGCGCCTCCCGACAAACTATTCGAAATTAAAATATTAATTAATTTATAAAAATATGTTGATAATTATGAATGCTGGAAAGGCCCGATGCAAAAAGGACAAAGCGTTCTAGGCGACGCCTCCGAACTCATCCCAATTGTGAGCCGGTGCACGGCACATGTGGTTACTTTTTGGTGCGCTTTTTTGCTCGTCACACTTGTGGGCGCTTGCCACTAACACGACTGGTCGCAAACGCCCACGTCATCGCAGCTACAAGAAGCTTCACGTCTTCTTTTTTGCTCGCTGCACGTCTTAGACGCTCACGCTGCGCTTCAGCCAGAACGCGTCCCCGCCAGCGTGGATTCGCCAATCACACAGCAACGTAACAAAAGCGGACGCGCCTAGAATGATAAAAATAAAAAAAGAGAAGGGCAAACGCCCTTACGAAGCTACGAGCACCAGATATGGGACGGTGCTTGTTGTGGTGTTCGCTGGACTCATCTCACTCAAAACGATCGCGCCGTTTCCTAGGGCGGTCGTTTGGAAGGTCCACATCTCAGCGCCGCCTGCCCCGACAATGGTGCTCGAGGTACTAACGTTGCTCGAAAACGTCTGATTCACCAACGTGAACGTGTCATTGGTGTATTCCAGCTGCCACGAGTAGCCGGTCGACGGATTCGAGGGCTGCTGCATCGTAAAGTTCGTCCCATTTGCCACATACACCCCGTTCACTGAATTAATCTTCAGCGTCGTGCAGTTTATCGTGTAGTTCACGCTCTTCGCCGTTTGATTTGCCGGGCTCATATAGTTGAACGTGATGACACTGGCCACCGGCTGCGTTCCGCGCAAGGTGAACACCTGTGCACCGGGCGCTCCGATCAGTGACGAGCTGGCCGCCATGTACGTCTGATTGACCAACGTTATGTCGCCGGTGTTATAACTCGGCTGCCACGTATAGCCCGTCGATGCTGAATTCGCTTGCAACTGGATCGTGAAGTTCTGCCCTTGCATAACGTCCAAGTCGGTCGCGTTGGCGAACGCCGTTGTGTTACCGGCCGCCGTGCCAAGCGCGGTCGTGTTGCTGACGGCCGTTGCATTTGTGCTCGGGCTCGGACTTGGCGTCGTCGTCGTGGTACACCCGGCGCAGCCTACCGCTAACGCGAGCGCGATTACGACGATCAAACTCGCCGCTATAGTTTTTTTCATTTTTAAGCTCTCCCAGATATGTTCAGTGCTTGAACCAACGGGATGGACACACTTATTCGTTTCGATCTACACACGTTTTTTTTGACATTTGCGACAGAAAAACCCGGGGCTTCACGATAACGGTGCCGCGCAGTCAGTGATTTACTTCATGAGCCGCTACAGGGCGACCAACTTGGGGAAGGGCGCCGCGAGCAGACCTGAAAACGACACATGCGAATAATCTATGATCGCGGAAAGAAGCCGCAAAAAATAGATCTGATAAACCATTCAGCCTCCTGCTAAAAACATACAAACGTTAGAATGTCGACAAGGCTGCCATATCACAGCCCTAAACGCTCCTATACTCTTTTGAGCACTGAGTATTTTCCGTGGTTCAAGCGCGCCCAGAATTGCTATTATTAAGAAGATTACGATATCAGTTCCAACAAACAGATGACGTTTCTGCCACCGCAGGTGTTATACGCGGCACTCTACACGTTCCGCCCTATTACTCTGCCGCGCCTCAGCACGTTCTTGTCTCCGAAGGGACAAAATAGCGCTTGCATTGAGCTGAGGTAATCTTTTGCTTTCGCGCCCTCAGATCTTTGCGCTAAATCGGAACGCTTAAGTTCGTGGCACTTAAATAGCTACGCTCCCAAGCGCTGAACTCAGCACAATGGCCACCCTACCTCAACTTCTTGCGGTCGTCATACCACTCGCCATCGCGGCTATGATAAGCCCGTTGGCGATCATAACCGTCATGACGGTACTGAGCTCAGCCGAGCACCGACTTAAGAAAGGCGCGATCTTTGTCGCGACGTACTGTGTCGTGTTTTCGCTGATATGTCTGGTTTTTCTTGCTCTCGGAAGCCTGACGACGACCGGTGGCAAGCCGTCGTTGACGACGGTGACGATCGACTTCATCCTCGGTCTCCTCCCCTCTACGCAAGCGCTCGTTCGCTCCTCAAGAAACAGGAATCAAAAACTTTTGACGCGACGGCAATGGGCTCAAGAGCATTGCTCTCTATGGGCATCGTCTTCGGCTTCGGCAACATCTTCTCATCGCTTCCGGCTCTCGCCGCAAGCAAAGATATCGGCGTCGTCGTGCTATCCGTTCACGACAAAGCGATCGCCTTTTTCCTGGTAATGGCCATAGCGCTATGCTGGTGTTGGGGGCCACTCGTCGTTTATGCCGTGACGCCACGAAATTTCGACCGCATCTTCAACCCTATCACCAGTTTCTTGAAGAAACACGGAAGTCAGATAATTGCGGCAGTGTTCTTCCTTGTCGGCATATTCCTTGTCACGCGTGGCGTGGCGTCGGCAATGATGTTGTAGGTCGTTCACTGTGAACGGCCTTGGCAGCGAAGGGTCGCGCGCTTGAGCAAGCAGAAGAAGATGTCATTTAAGCTTGGTTAGTCCATTGAATCAGGTTAGAACCAAAGGGCAACTATGTAGCCCAGGGTTTGCGTTTGCGCGGGTCTAACTTGGTTGCTTCACGTGGTGGAGGGGGGTTTTAACATCGAAGCTGGGCGACGCATACGTCGCGTACGCAAAGAAAACAAAACGGCTTATTCCGTGCGTTCTATGAAACCTTTTGCGCAGGACCACTCTTTTTTTTGAATAATCATCGCCCTCCGCGCCGCTGCGAGGAATCCCCACCAAATGGCAACCGTCATGTCATAAAATCCATCAAACATGAGAGCTCTCCGCTTCGACCGACTTTGCGCCGATCAGGGCTCCTCCGAACCCGAGCACCCACAACCAGATCGGGTAGGCGGCCATGCGCTCCATCCCGCCTTTACCTATTCCCAGATAGATCTGCGTGACGCCTAGGACAATGGCAACGAGCGCGATGATTCCGAGGCCCACTGAGGCGTACGAGAGCGGCGAGCGCAGCACCCTGTACGAGATGATCGCGGAGACTACACCGAAGACAAGTATACCGAGCGTGATGACGCTGTGGAGTGCACCGGTGGTTTCAGGGAATATGCCCACTCCCGCAGAACAGGCGCCGTAGATCGCAAGGGTGATGGTAAGGCCTGTGCCGATGGCACGCCGTCCGAGCAGTAAACCCATGAGTATGAATGCTCCGAACACCACGGCCGACGCGTTGTACATAAGCGCCGTTTGTCCCACACCCAAATCGCTTATGACGTTGGTCGCCACGCTATACCCGGGATACAGCGCTTCAGCGATGTTTACGATGAGAATGACCTGCGCCGCACCTACAAAAAGGAGAATCCCGAGGAGAGAACGATTTTCGATTCGCATTAGTACTCAGCCAACTGTCGCTGGTTATTGTTATGGGCAGCTTACTCCAGCACTATATGTCTTTCTATTTTACGCGGCGAATCTCGTCAGTCTGGTGATCGCCCTTCGGCTAACTCTCCCCCTTGTAGATTTCCAGCACAGAAATCGCACGCTTCTCTGCGTCATGTGTACGCATCACCTGCCGCGCACTTCAATGATCTGGCGGGGGGGTGGCTCCGCCCTTTCGGCGTCTAGGCGCCTCTGTGGCCCTACTAGGATCGATGTGCCCCCTTCTTCTCTTTTTTTAGTCACCAATAAGGCTAGCTTCGCGCACAGCTGTCGCTCTGAGCCCCAAGCACGACTCCGCAGGCAGCCGCTTCTAATAAAACGATTTGGAACTGCTTACACAAGGGGTTCAATTTGCGCAGCTGGCGATAATCCGATTGCAAGGCCTGCTGAAAGCGAAAAAAAAGAAAAAAGGGAGTGGGAGGTAGTAACCTCTTCACGACCCCTGCAACGCCTGCAACTCCTGTATTAAATTCTGCACCTGCGGATAGAGCTGACCCTGCGCGGCACGCGTCCGCACCCAGTCGTTGCTGTCCGGCTTTCCGGTCTTGGCACAGCCGTCCATCCGCGGCAGCACTGCCTTTTGCAGCGTCGTGGCCGCACTGCCGTAAAGGTTGAATTTCACCTGAAGCTCAGTAGCGCTCACCAGAGAAAGAAGGACGGTCTTGGTGCCGGGTATGAACGCTGAGTTAGGGAGGTGGTTAATGGTGTTCTTGAGGGCGTTGATGTCGGTGAGGACGCTCGCCTTGCTCACCACCTCAAACGCGTGAATGTTGGCGGCATAGGAGTTTTCTGCGCCGTACTTCACTGCTAAGTCGTTCCACGTGGTGCCGTCTAGACTGTAGAAGCTCTGGCCGGGTATAGCGTTTGGCGCGTTGTCATCGTAGCCAGATTCCTTGTGCTGTACGGGAACCGGATCGTTGTCTCCAGGCGTGGTGAACTTTACCACCACAGCGAACTTCTCACCCTTCGTCAATGGCACAGTCGTGTTCAGGCTCTCCGTGTAGTACCCTGCATAGGCGTACCCCGCATTGGAGGCCGTGCCCGAGATGGTCGACATAAGGGTACCGCTTGTTGGATTGCTGGGGTTTGTGGGGTTAACGTAGACCTGTGCCGTATACTGGGTGCCCTCAACGGGTGCCCAGAAGCTTACCGCATTAAGCGTCCCGGTGGAGTTGGCTGTGAAGACGTTGGCTCCGTAGGCGGTAGAAGAATTGCCCGATCCAACGCCGCCTTCCGTTCCAAAGGGATCGTACTGGTAGTTCGTCGTGTAGTTCGTCGTTGGTTGAGCGGTGAAGACCGTGTTTTCCTCGTAGCCCATGTTCTTGTCGTAGTAGGAAACGTAGAAGTACCCAGACTTACCAAACGACGTGCCCCAGCTGTTCTTTACGATCCAGGCACCGTTTCCGGGCGGGGTTGTAGAGAAGTTCTTCGCCGAGAAGTTATTATCCCAGCCCACTATGGTCACAGCGTGGTTGCCTCCCGTTACGTTACCATCGTAGTAGGCCGCTGTAGCTGTATTCCAATAGGTACTGCTTACACTTGGACTGGTATTCACGTCCCAATAGAAGCCGGTAAATACACCACCATACGTCATCAGCGCAGACTTTATGGCGTTGTTGTCCAGTGGTGACTGCTTCAGCGGCAGGAAATAGACGTTCTGAACGTGCATCGCTATCTGAGATGTGGTCGGGCTGGAAGTGCACGACAAATTGTACGGGTCAGACGCACTCGTCACCGGCCCTGCGTAGATCGTAGAGCCAGTGGAATCCGTCATGGTGGTGCCCCACCGGGCAAGATAGGCGGTTGACATCGCGGAATCCCCGCCTTGACAGCACGTGTAGTCGAAGTCGGCCAAATTCTTTAGGTTGTTCTCTGAGTATTGCGTGGTCAACCCCGGCAACAGATACGACTCGAGCGAGCCGAACGTGGCAAACGTCCAGCAGCTTCCGCACTGGCCCTGATTCTCCACCGGGCTCACCTTGCCTAGGGTTCGAAGGTCGTACGTCGCCGGGTATGTCTGCGCCTGCGTAAGGCTCGGAGCGGTGGGCAGTTTCGAAAGTTCATACGGTGGCGGGACCCATCCAAGACCCTGTCCGTCGACCGTTTGCGTCGCCACTTTTCCGGCCGCCTTCTGCTGCTGGTATTGCACATAGGCAGGGTTTAGCGGTGCAGTCTGCAGCGCTGCCGGAAGCGAAGCGCTTGTTTGCGCAGCAGGAGCGCTGCTGCCACTCTTCGCGAGCACCAACCCCGCCGTTCCTAGAGAGCCTAGCAGAAGGATTACCAGGGCGAGTGCACCCCATTTTGTTCGTAATTGCATTTGTTCACCCATATCGTATCGTTCGTTTAGTTTTACTTGCGACAACCTGTCTCTTGTTTGTTGGCCCTCTTGCCTCGGTTAGTGTCTACGCACGTGCAACGTGCACAATTACACACGATAGGGGAGGAGGCGGTTCAGCACGCCACTGCGCGTAAAGAAAAAAAGGGTGGAGGGCGTTAGCGCTTCCTCCTCACCACGTATGCGACGATGATGAGTCCAACAAGAGCGAGCGTGACCTCGAAACCGGGCGTCGTACCCTGATTTGTGGCCGCAGCTGCGTTGCCGATGGCGTAGACGTTGCCATCATCGCACCCCACGTAGACCACCCCCTTGACGACGGCGGGGGAGGAGAACACAGCGCTTCCGGTCGCGTAGTTCCAGAGCTTCGCCCCGGTGGTGGCGCTAATGGCGTAGATGTTGGTGTCATTGCTCCCCACGTAGACCGTGCCGTTTGAGACGGCTGGGGAGGATTCTACAAAGCCTCCGGTCGTGTAGTTCCACAGTTTCGCCCCGGTGGTGGCGTTGAGGGCGTAGATGTTGGTGTCATTGCTCCCCACGTAGACCACCCCGTTAACGACGGCAGGAGAAGAGAGCACGGCGCCCCCTGTCGTGTAGTTCCAGAGCTTGGTGCCGGTGGTGGCGTTAATGGCGTAGACGTTGTGGTCATCGCTACCCACGTAGACGACGCCGTTTGAGACGGCGGGGGAGGATTCTACGCTGCTTCCGGTCGTGAAGCTCCAGAGCTTGGTGCCGGTGGTGGCGTTGAGGGCGTAGGTGTTGTTGTCATAGCTTCCTACGTAGACGACGCCGTTTGAGACGGCGGGGGAGGATTCTACGCTGCTTCCGGTCGTGAAGCTCCAGAGCTTGGTGCCGGTGGTGGCGTTGAGGGCGTAGGTGTTGTTGTCATAGCTTCCTACGTAGACGACGCCGTTTGAGACGGCGGGGGATTCTACCCAGCCTCCGGTCGTGTAGTTCCAGAGCTTGGTGCCGGTGGTGGCGTTGAGGGCGTAGACGTTGTGGTCATCGCTACCCACGTAGACCGTGCCGTTAGCGACGGCGGGGGAGGACCAAACGTCGCCTCCGGTCGTGTAGTTCCAGAGCTTGGTGCCGGTGGTGGCGTTGAGGGCGTAGGTGTTGTTGTCATAGCTTCCCACGTAGACCGTGCCGTTAGCGACGGCGGGGGAGGACCAAACGTCGCCTCCGGTCGTGTAGTTCCACACCAGCTTGCCATTCGACACGTTGCTCCCCGCCACGGGGCTGTAATCACCGGTGTGCTGTGCATTGTAGTGGAACTGCATCGTATCGTACTGTGCTGCTGCAGGAGCAGCTACAGCGCCTGCGAATAAGACAGCAATGAGGATGATCGCTACAGAAAATGGGACGATTTTGAATACGCGCATGATTGCTCGTGCAATGTTCTTAGATGCCTCGAACGTCTCATAAGATACGATAAAGGCTTTGGTTTGCGTGTGACAGCAGAAACTTTGCTGTGGTGTTCAAACAGTCAAAAAATGGCTACGTTCGAACGATCTGCCGTTGGTTTGATCGCCCTTCTTTTTTCCACCCGTCGTTACAGCCGCTTAACTGGAGCCTCTCCTTTGTTGGCGGGTTCTTCGTCTCTCGGGGTGCTGCGCAAATCGCTCAAAGCTTACGGCTTCCTACGAGAACCTAGACATCCTGATGCGGAACGACATGATCGCCTTCCCAGACCGTTCCGAGCTCCTAGCCGAGCTCGAAGTCTTCACGTCATATTTTACCTATACCGCGGCCCCGGATTACAGCCTGCAGGTTGCGCAGCAGTCAGCGATTCACGCCTTGTGTCTCGTGACGCAAGACCTCAGCCCGGAACTGATCCACTGCCTGAGGTAACCGAGCATATATTATAACTACGATCGGTAGTTGGTAGGGGACGTGCACATCAGTTGGTACGGTCCAGGCGGGTCACTTCTTTTTTAGGATAGCTCCTGCCGACTAAGGCACCGAGAGAACCAATGGGCTCGACACCTTTAAATCGGCTAAGTCGCCATATTAAGGTTTTTTTTAGAATTTAAGCCACTGCTGAGCTTCTTTTAAGAACGATCAACGATCTTCACTGCTGGCGAAAGCTTGCAGCTTCTCTAATCCTTATTGGTTGCCTCTGTCACGCAACCGTTCCATCACCCACGCCCTGCGGTAGATGAGATAGCCGACAAGCACCGCGAGCGCCACGATGACCGCGACGTTGAAGTACCTGGATAGGCGCGTGATACTGTGCCAGTGAGGCCCGAGCGCGACGCCCGCGTACGCGAAGGCAAAACAGAACGGAAGCGACCCCAGGAAGGTATAGACGGAGAATTTCCTCACGTCCATCCGGACGATGCCGGCAGGAAATGAGATATACGTGCGGACGACGGGAAGCAGCCTACTGATGAAGACGGCACTTTCCCCGTGCTTTGCAAACCACTGCTCACCACGGTCAAGCTCATTCTTGCGTATGAGCACGTATTTGCCGTAGCGTTCGAGCAGCGGCCTGCCGCCGTACGCGCCGATTCCGTAGGCAATGAGGGAGCCAGTTAGGCAGCCGAGCGTACCGGCAAGGGTGATGCCAAGAAGGGTAAGGTGCCCCTCCCACACGACGTACCCAGCGAAGGCCATGATGATCTCGCTCGGCAGCGGCAAGCCAGTACTCTCAAGCGTCATCCCGATGAAAACGCCTCCGTAGCCGAGCTGCTCGATGACAGCGATGACGAACGCGCTGAGCGTCTCAAAGATGTTAATGGTGAGGGCGAGCACGCGTCACCCCCTGTCCAGCAGTCAAGCGATACCTCGCGATCACCGAAAAGATCGCTTTTCTGCCTGTTCTAACCTCAATATGCAACGTGCTTCCTCACAAGAGCGTCTGCGTTCAGAATGCCTGACTGCGCCAACGGGGCGGCAGAGCGTGACGACGCCCTCTACGTCGTAAACTGAGCCACGCAGGTAATAATAAGACTTGCTACGACGCTGATCAGGATCGTCCCCGGAAAGACGGCTCCGTGTGTCCAAGCCTAACGCTCAAAAGCAGAAAAGATCCGGCAAGCGCGACCAAAAATCCAATGGAAATGAGATAGCGCGGCGGTGTGCGAGCCGAAACATTCGTCACTCATTTAGGGTTGCGCTTACAACCTTCAAAAGCTCATCAGGATCGACTGGTTTCAGGACGTAGGCGTTCGCTTGCAAAATCAGAGATCTCAGAGCGCCATCCAAACTGGCGTCGCCTGTGACCATGATCGTTCTCATCTTGGGGTCGATTTCCCGCAATTGCTCGAGCAGTTGCGTGCCATCCATATCGGGGAGGTTGATATCCAAAAGCGCAAGCTCGTGTGAGCCACTTTTGCATTTCTCAATCGCCTCGTGACCGGTTTCTGCAGTTTCCACGTTGTACCCGTGCTCACTTAAGATGTGCATAAAACCGGTCAGTATCTCTCGGTCATCGTCGACTACCAATATGGTCAGTTTTCCCACGAGTTCACCTCTTCGTTTTTGCTTTGTCTGGCTCCCGTTTCATGAGTGTAGCCCCTACAGGACCACGCTCTCTGATGAGGCGACGTGATACTCAAACAATTCTTGCCCCCACGCAATCGCCTCTGTATTTTGGCTTGTTAACGTATAGGAATAATCAAACGCACCGTCTAAACGATAGAGCGCAAGCGCCATGAACGCGTCAGCGACGACCAAGACAAGTTTGGGATTGTCTCTGGTCTCATAAAGCTCAAGGTTCTCGCTGCGTGCCTTGCTCAAACGTTCACGACCGATCTCGTCAATCAAATGGTGCGATACCTCGTCGGTGAGCACGAGCGCCACGTGTTGTTGGCGAGCAAACTGCTCAAGCACTAGTTCTCCAATGTCCTGAATGTAGAACGGGGAAACCAGTTTTACGACTTTACTGTCTCGAAACAGCTCGACAAAGTGGCGCAAAGCTTTAAAAATATCAGTGGGGGTGCCGACGATAAGTGTTGCATCGCGTAACGACCCGATCTTGTCAAATAGATGATCGGGGATCCCACCCATGTCGTGCTCGAACCAGAATGCTTCATCCCTCATTAGCACCGCCATCGCACCTTGAAAATCAAGGACTTTGCGTGCAGCGCTCCTGCCGAGGGGGGTCACCATGTAGTTTCTGTTTGTATCTTGTCGAATGATATGACTCGTTTCAAGTTCTCGCAACGCGTGTACGATCGCTGG
>Ga0208821_1000185_pt1 | contig 52977 bp, 51 predicted proteins | sample June2015DPH_20_5_FD_184720 | JGI IMG/M metagenome (GOLD analysis project Ga0208821, IMG submission 184720) | Peatland microbial communities from SPRUCE experiment site at the Marcell Experimental Forest, Minnesota, USA - June2015DPH_20_40... | ecosystem: Environmental > Terrestrial > Soil >...
AGCTGCCGTACCACCAGGGGATCTTGACCAACCGCATTCCTCTGTCGATTGGCGGCGGGATCGGCCAATCACGCACGCTGATGTTATTGCTCAGAAAGGCTCACCTGGGTGAGGTCAGCGTAACTGTATGGCCGAAAGTCCTGAAGGAGATCTGCGCAAAGAAGAACATTTTCGTGCTGGAATAGGATAGAGGCCGGCGTCTCACGTATGTCTCGCCATCAGGCATAGGGAACGCCGGCAAGCCCCCTAAGCACACGACGCTGCTACTTCGGCGACAGATGGAGGGTTCCAATTGCGGAGCCAACTGAGGACGAGTTGATGGCCTGGATCCCCGAGTTCGAAAAGAAACTCGTGGGAAAGAAAAACGGGAAGCTATGGTTCAAGGTTAAGGCATTACGCAACCGAGAACTGCTGCTTGCTTTGCCGTGCTCCCTTGACTATCATTGCGGCCAAGGCGGGAACGGAAAGCGGTCACTTTTCGAGTCTTGCCACACTTAGTTACGCATTGAACGATTGGGGAACAGAGAATGGCCGGCAACTCGCAACCCGTGGGGTATTACTGGTCTGTACATGTAATTCTACTCATTCTCGTTTTTCCCTTCCTGGCTGGGATTGCATTGGCTCAGCAGGAGGGGCGCGGCACATCGGGAACCCTGCCCGTACTCAAGGAAGCTCGCCAGGTCAGAGAACTCTCTTCAGAAAAGGCCTCGCTTGGCTACCCCATTCAACTGCACGCGGTGGTCACGTACGCCGATTTCAGCTTCAGCCACGCACACTTGTTTGTCCAGGATGCAACCGCCGGAATCTACGTCGACCCTCACCACCTGGCGCTCCAGTTGCGCGCTGGCCAGTACGTGGAGGTTGAGGGCAGAACGGGGCCAGGGTATTTCGCCTCTGAAATCACGAACCCTCAAGTGCGGATCTTGGGCGAAGCTCCGTTGCCAGTGCCACGAAGGGTCTCTGGAGAAGAGTTTGCGTCGGGAGTACAGGATAGCCAGTTTGTTGAAGTGGAAGGCATCATCATGTCTACCGGCGAGAATGATGGACGCTTACTCCTGCACATTGCCTCCAGATCGGTTGAATTTCTGGTCTACGTCTTGGGCCAAAAGCCTGCCCCAGAAAACTTGATAGGAGCAGCGGTGCGACTGAGGGGAGTGTCCAGCGGCATCTACAATGCTAAGATGCAGTTCATCGGGGCCGCGCTGATGGTCCCTGGCTTCGACAATCTCCTCGTGGAGCGCCCCGCACCGGCCGACCTTTTCTTGGTTCCTTTGCGTCCCATTGGCATCGTTCTGCACCTCGGTTCGCAAGGAGCATTTAGCCAGCGCGTGAGGGTTCAGGGAGTAGTCACTCTTCAGCGCCTGGGGAAGTCGATTTTCATCAGTGATGGACAACAGGGCGTGGAAGTCCAAACGGGCCAGACAACGGCGCTCAAGCCCGGGGATCGGGTCGAGGTGGTTGGATTTCCTGCGGTGGGTAACTACAGCCCTTTCCTGAAAGATGCGACCTTCAGGAAAATTGGAACAGGCCCGCCACCCCAACCTGTGACCGTGACGGCACAGCAGGCGCTCGCAGGCAGCTTTGACTCTGAACTGATTCGAATCCAAGGACGATTGCTGGACTTCGGAAGGCAACCGGGCCTACGAACACTTTCTATCAGCGCGGACAACCTGAATTTTGGGGCTGAGCTTGAGGAGGCGACAGCAGGGCAAGCTCTCGCCGACCTCCGTGTTGGCAGTCTGGTGCAACTGACCGGGATATGCAGCATTCGTGTCGATGAGAACAGGGCCCCCGTCGGCTTCGGACTTCTGCTTCGGACGCCGGAAGATGTGGTGGTTATTCAACAGCCTCCGTGGTGGACCCTTAAGCGCGCGCTCTCCCTGCTAGGTTTCACGGGATTGGTCATTCTTTCGGCGCTACTTTGGGTAGTCATGCTTAGACGGCGCGTGCAGAATCAAACCGAGACGATTCGCGCGACCTTGGAGTCCACCGCGGATGGAATCCTGGTTGTTGATGAACGAGGGAAAATCACCGCTTGCAATGAGAAATTCGGAGAGATTTGGCGGATTCCGAAGTCCATTCTCGCGTCGAGGGATGAGAACAAAGTGGTCTCCTCCGTGTCCTCACAATTGAAGGACCCAGAAAGTTTCCATCTGAGAGTGGCCGAGCTTCACGCCCATCCGAACGGGCAAAGTGATGAGGTCATTGAACTCAAGGATGGAAGAATCCTCGAGAGGCACTCCCAACCTCAGCGAGTTCGAGGGAAGAACGTTGGGAGGGTTTGGGGATTCCGGGACGTTACCGAGCGCGCACGGGCCGAGGAAGTGCGCTTGAAGCTGGCTGAAATCGTTGAGTCGTCCGACGATGCCATTTTCAGCAGGACATTGGGAGGGACGATTACCAGTTGGAACAAGGGCGCTGAAGTGATCTTCGGCTATCGGCCCGACGAGATCATAGGAAGGCCCATATCAATGCTTGCGCCCTCCGACCACATTGACGAATTGGCGGTGATTCTGCACAGGGTCAGGCAGGGGGAGAAAATCGCCCATTTTGAGACCATACGAGTGCGAAAGGATGGCTGCCGGATTGATGTCTCCAACACGATATCTCCGGTCCGGAATGCCGCGGGAGAGGTAGTGGGTGCTGCGAATATTACCCGTGACATCACGGAGCGCAAGCGGGCGGAGGAAGCGCTGCGGGACAGCGAGGAGAAGTATCGGGTTCTTTATGAATCGTCGCGCGATGCAATCATGATGCTCGCCCCTCCGGAGTGGGAGTTTACTGCCGGGAATCCAGCGGCCATGGCGCTGTTCGGGGCGAGAGATGAGCGAGAGTTTGTGGCCGTGGCCCCATGGAGTTTATCCTCGGAGTATCAGCCGGATGGTGAGCTTTCCTCTGTCAAGGCCCACCAGATGATCGACGCGGCCATGGAGAGGGGATCACATTTCTTCGAGTGGACCCACAAGAAGTTCAGCGGCGAGGAGTTCTTTGCCGCCGTCACGCTAACCCGGATGATCTATCGGGGACAACCACTTCTGCAGGCCACCGTCAGAGATATCACCGAGCGCAAGCGCGCCGAGCAGGCTGTGCGCGAGGCGGAAGAGCAATTTCGCTCGCTGTTCATCTCGATCCCCCTGCCCACCTTCCTTTGGGATCTGGAGACGCTTCAGTACCTCGAGGTTAATGACGCTGCCGTCTCCCATTCCGGCTACTCCCGCGACGAGCTTCTGAGGATGCGGGTCACGGATCTCCTGCCGCCAGAAGCCACCCCCGCCATTCTCTCCCAAATGCAGGTGCTTCGCACCCTGTCACGAGATCGCGGCCAGGGGCGCCACAGACTCAAAGACGGACGAGTCGTTGACGTAGAAGCTGATGCCCATGCTCTGCATTTTCGCGGACGAAGAGCGGTCCTCGGCGTCGTTCAGGACATCACCGAGCGCAAGCGAACCGAAGAAGCGTTGCGCGAAAGCGAGGAGCGGTTCCGGGCCATCTTTCAGACCGCCCAGGATTCCATTTTCATCAAGGACAGGGCCCTGCGATATTCCTTTGTGAATCCCGCCATGGAACGCCTTTTCGACCGGTCGGCTTCAGAATTGGTTGGCCGTACGCAGGCGGAACTTTTTGGGGAGGCTTCGAAGAAGCACCACCAAGCGGTTGATTCTCGCGTGCTGGCGGGGGAAACCATCGCGGAGGATAACACCATGCCGGTGCAAGGCGCGCCGCGTACATTCCACGTCGTCAAAGTGCCCATGCGCGACCCCGCTGGCCAAATCATCGGCCTTTGCGGAATTTCTCGGGACATCACCGAGCGCAAGCAAGCGGAGCAAGAATTGCGCAACGCCAAAGAGACTGCCGAAGCTGCCAGCCGGGCCAAGAGTGAGTTCCTGGCAGTGATGAGCCATGAGATCCGGACCCCCATGAATGGGATCATTGGCATGACCGAATTGGCCCTCGACACGCCCCTTTCGCATGAGCAGCGAGAGTACCTGGAGAATGTGAAGGAGTCCGCTGACACCCTCCTGACCTTGATCAATGACATCCTGGATTTCTCCAAGATCGAGGCCGGGAAGCTTTCGCTCGAAGTTGGCGAATTCGACCTGCAAGATACGCTCAGCAACACCATGCGGGCACTCGCCCCCCGGGCTGATGAGAAGGGACTTGAGTTGACGTGGGAGACCCTGCCCGACCTTCCGGCTCGCCTAGTCGGAGATCCTGGACGGCTGCGACAAATCCTTGTGAATTTGGTGGGGAATGCCATCAAGTTCACCGAACGCGGGGAGGTGGGTTTGCGAGTCGAGATCGAGTCGCAAGGGGAAGATTGGACCGCCCTGCATTTCTGCGTCACCGATACCGGCATCGGCATCCCGCGGGAAAAGCAAGAGCGGATTTTTGAGGCCTTCATGCAGGCTGATAGCTCAACCACACGTAAATATGGTGGGACCGGTCTGGGCTTGGCTATCTCGTCCCGACTGGTAAACCTGATGGAAGGCCGAATTTGGCTGGAGAGCGAAGCGAACAAAGGAAGCAGGTTCCATTTCACGGCGAAGTTTGGCCTTGTGAAAGGGCCGCAGCCACAGCCCGCTCCCATGGCAGAGGTCAACCTGCAAGGTATGCCGGTGCTAGTCATTGACGATAATGCTACCAACCGGCGTATTTTGGAGGCCATGCTCAAGTGCTGGTCGATGCAGCCCACGTTGGTGGAGAGGGGGCATGAGGGTCTGGTCGCGATGCGGCGCGCAAAAGACATGGGCAGAACTTTTCCTTTGATTCTGCTGGATGCCCACATGCCGGGCATGGACGGCTTCATGGTCGTTGAGAAGCTCAAGGAAGATCCAACCCTCGCCGTAAGCGCGATCATGATGTTGACCTCTGCTGGACAGCGCGGTGACGCCGCCCGCTGCCGTGCGCTTGGCATCTCGGCGTATCTCGTCAAACCGATCCGGCAGTCCGAGCTCTTGGAGGCAATTCTGATCGTGCTTGGCCAGCCCTCCCAGAGAAAGGACCACTCTGACCTTGTCACCCGTCACACGATTCGAGAAGCGCGTCGCAAGCTCCGCATCCTTGTGGCGGAGGACAACGCGATCAACCGAGAGCTCGTGGCGCGCCTGCTCCAGAAACAAGGACACACCGTCATGGCAGTCACGACCGGTCGAGAAGCTGTCGACCTATTGGATAAGGACGCGGCGAATTGTGACATCGTGCTGATGGATGTGGAAATGCCGGACATGGATGGCTTTCAGGCCACAGCTATCATCCGCGAGAAGGAAAAGATCAGCGGTAAGCACATCCCGATCATTGCCATGACAGCCTACGCTATGAAAGGTGATCGTGAACGTTGCCTGGCGGCAGGCATGGACGGCTATGCGCCCAAGCCCATCCGACACCAAGACCTGTTTGAAACAATTCAAACACTCGTCATGAACATGCCCAACATCCCCACCCATGCGCCCCCTGAAGAACCTTCGATGGAGGTTCTGGATGAAGCGCTGCTTATGTCTCGTGTGGACAGCGACCCTCAATTGCTAAGGGACCTCGTGGACCTGTTTCTGGAGGAGTGTCCGTGTCTTGTGGATGAAATCAGGGTCGCGCTGGACAAGAAAGATGCAAAGGCCGTGGAAAGAGGCGCGCATAGTCTGAAAGGCTCCACCGGTAACCTTGCTGCGAAGATGGCCTCGGAAGCTGCGCTCAAGCTCGAAAGGCTCGCTCACGCTGGGGACTTGGTGCGCGCCGAAAGTGTGCTGCAGGAGTTGGAGTGTCAACTGGTACGCTTGAAGCCAGCTTTACTTGCCGTTCGGGCGGAGACAGAGAAAAGACCGTTCTGATTGCCGCGGAAACAAGTTAGAACGCCCCCGCAGGCTGACTTGTTCGCCCGGCGCGAGGGCAACTTCAAAGCCCCCGGGTTGCGCCGTAACATAGACCCTCCGAAGAACGCAGCGAGGTAACTCAGAAAGATGTCCACCACGAGAATCCTGGTCGCCGAAGATGAAATCACCTTCCGCCATATGCTCAAGACTTTCCTTACCAAGTGGGGCTACCAGGTTGTGGTCGCGAGCAATGGGCTGGAAGCGTGGAAGGTGCTTCAGGGGGAGGATAGACCGCGGCTTGCCCTTCTGGACTGGATGATGCCGGACATGGATGGTGTGGAGATCTGCCGTGCGATCAGGGAAAGCAAGCCAGACCCTTACATTTATCTCCTCCTATTGACAAGCCGGGATCAAAAGGAAGACGTGGTGGAAGGTATCGAGGCTGGCGCTGACGACTATCTCATCAAGCCTTTTCATCCGCAGGAATTAAGAGCCCGGATCCACGCGGGGGAACGCATCATCGAATTGCAGGACAGGCTGATCCGCGCGCAGGAGGCGCTCCGGGAATTAGCAGCTCATGATCCCCTGACGGGTCTATTGAATCGCAGGGCATGTCTCGACTCCTTGTTGGCTGAATTAATTCGGGGATGTCGCACCGGAAACCCGGTATGCATCGTCATGGCTGACATCGACCACTTCAAGAGAATTAACGACACCCACGGACATCAGGCCGGGGATGAAGTCCTTTGTGAAGTGGCTCGCCGAATGCAAAGCTCACTGCGACCCTACGACACTATCGGTCGATTTGGTGGGGAAGAGTTGCTCTTGGTTCTCCCCGGATGCGGTCTGGAGGACGGCGTGAAACTAGCAGAGCGAATATGCCACCTTGTTCGCTCCGAGCCGGTGAAAGCCAAGAATAAACCCCTCGACGTCTCAATCAGCCTGGGGGTGGCGGTCGCCAACCCACCTGTTCCGGCGGACCTCGAAGCATTGCTGGGATCGGCGGACGCGGCTCTTTACCGGGCGAAAGAGGCAGGACGCAATCGAGTTGAATTCTCTGCCAATCCCCATCCCTCCTCAGGGACCCCCGACTGAATGGAACGCGAAGGGCACCTCACATTTACCCTGCTCGGACCCGGGATTCCAGGTAGGTGTGATTCTGGCGAAACACGACCTGAATCGCGAGCCATTCGACGGCCGGAACTTGGAGCCGTGGTAGAGATACCTGAAGTTGGAGTGGCTGGCGCGCATTAGGGCAGTCCTGTTACGTTCGCGGGCGGCGCATACACTGTCTTTTCTGTATGCGCCCCTCAGCAAGGAGGTCTAAATTGCGTCGTGCCCAACGCCGGTGTCGGATGCTGCTACAAGTCCCAGAAGACGCCTTCCGGAGATGGTATCGGGCGTTCCAACCTATTGTCAGCAAAAGGACCAGAAAGCGGCATGAACGCCCCACAAGTCTTCATGCTCTCGCCGTCCTCCCGGCCCTGCACCCAGTGGCGAGTCAGTAGTTGAGGCTCCAGGCCAGCATGTGCCACTGGAACACGAACCAGGTAAGGCCGAGGCAGGCGAGCGCGATCAGCGTTTCTCCAACCTTGCTCCAGAACCAGCGGCTCGAGTTCCCCCACGCTTTGACGCAGTTATAGAGGGCCACCAGGGTCCCGAGCGCACCGAGGCAGCCCAGCAACTCCATGGCGCGCATCCAGGGATCGAAGGAATCGGACAAGAGGCTGAGATTCTTTTCGGAGAAGCTCCCGTAGGCAACCCAGGCCAGCAGAAAGACAAAGTTGATCAGGCAGACGAGCCGAGCCCAAAGTCTCATCCTGCGCTCCGCCAGGCTCAGATCGAGCTTTCTCCCGTAATGCCATCGGATGCCGGCCCCGAAAGGCCAGAACAACAGGGCCAAGCCAAAGACGGCAAGGCTGCCATAAAAAACGCCCTGGTTCAGGTAAGTGTTCTTGTACCAGGGCACGGGTTGGAAGATGAAGACCGGAAAGTCCAGCGCCAGCAGGAGATGTCCGGATGCATCCGCCGTGAAGGCCACGTGATCGCTGCCATTCACGTCCCGGAACAGCAGCGGACCTACCTCCCGAAGGTGCTTCGCCTGCCCGCTGTAGCTCTTGAGGACGTCAGCACTGATAGTGCCGTCGGAATTGGCGCTCACCTTCAACTGGTCGAAGGCTGAGACGACGCTGAGGATCGTGGTCTCGGAGCGGCGGCTGTTGAGGTAAAGTCCAGTCACCGTTCTGGCGTCCCGTGCGGCGCTCGCCAGCGTGGCCTGGGGCGGCCCCGGGTCGGGAAAATACCGATCCATGAACTTCTCGAACACCGCAGCGCGCGGGTCGATTTCGCCCTTGCCGGCGCTGTTGTAGGACATGAAGAGCCCCACCTGCACATCGGGGATGAGATACAGGTCACTGTGGAAGTACATCGTGTCACCGCCGTGCGCGATGACCCGGTGGCCGTTGCGATTCTGCTCGTAAAAGCCCAGGGCCATGCCGTTCAAAGCCGGATGGGGCCCCGACTGGCGCGAGTGCATCAGTCGCGCGGTTTCGGGCCGCAGAATGACGGCACCGTTGAACCGGCCGTCCTGCAAGTGAGCGATCATAAAGTGTGAGAGGTCATTGGCCGTGGTCGAAAGGGCGCCGGCGGGCGCGTCCTCGATGACCTCGAAGGGCCGCGCTGACTCCGAGGCTAGCGTGTAGCTGCTCGACATCAGCGGCTTGAGTGAGTCCGGGAGGGGCTGGGCGAAGGTGGAATGCACCATGCTTAGGGGTTGGAAAATGTGCTCTGCAACATACTGGTTGAAAGGCTGCCCCGAGACGCGCTCGACGATATAGCCGGCCAGGGCGGCTCCGTAATTCGAGTAGGCGGGAATGGGCCCGGGCGGGAAGATGCGCCGGGGGATGTGGGAGCCGAGGTATTGCCCGAGCGGCTCCAAATGACGGACGTCCTGCTGGATCAGGTTCTTGTCGGTTTCCTCGAAACCAGCAGTGTGGGTCATCAGATTGCGCAGCGTGATGGCTTGCGGGTAGGTGGCCGGGATTTTGAAATCGAGGTAGCCGTTCACATCGCGATCGAGGTCCAGCTTGCCTTGCTCCATCTGTTGCATCACGGCCGTCCAGGTGAAGAGCTTCGAGATGGAACCGGGCCGAAACAAGGTGCCGTCCGGAGTGACCGGAGTCTTCTTGGCTGCGTCGGAGTAGCCATAGCCGTGGGCGAACAGCAGCCGGCCATCTTTGACAACGGCCACCGCAGCTCCAGCGATGTCCTCGCGCTGCAGTTGCATGGGCACGAGGCCGTCGAGGAAAGCACCGAGATCATCGGCGGTCAACTCGTGGCTGCCGGGGGCCTGTGCAGCCGTCTTGGGCTGCGATGCGGCTTGAGGCGCGGCAGGACTCCGCTCTGGCCCCTGTGCTCTCAGCCCCGGGCTGAGTAGGAGCATCGCCGAAATTGCAAGCGCGAACCCGAACAGACACCTCACAGCCGTGCACTTGAACATATAGTCCCCTCTTCCCCCTTTTTAGCCGGGATTTCCGGCTTCAGTTTTCGACCGACCGATAACGTACACCTTACCCCCGCTGAACGCAATCCACCGTTCTCCATTAACAGAAGGATGCATTGATGTTTTGACATGAAGGGAGGCCGCGCATGCCTTTACGATTCGCCCACGCCGGTGATTTCCACCTCGATGAAGACCGCTACTTCACCGACACCGCCCAGTGCCTGGAATGGTTTGTCGCAGACGCCATCCGGGCGAGCGTTGACCTCTTTGTGATCAACGGCGACCTCACGACCTACAAGGCCACGATTAGGGAACGGAACTTCTGGGTCGACAGGCTGGTCGAAATGGCCAACCACGCGCCCGTAATACTGGTTGCAGGAAATCACGGCGCTGAACTTGAGGGAGATTTGTATGTCTTTGCTCGGGCTAAGGGGAAGCACCCGATATACCTTTGCACCGAGCCAGAGTTTATTGAGCTGGGTAAGGCTGCTGTTTAGGCCCCCTATCAGACCAAAGATCCCTCGTGTCTGCTTTCTGCTCTCGGTGGCTCCGGCCGGAGCTACCGAGAGCCGGCGATCAAACCATCGTCGGCGGAACCCGGCCGGCCGGATCGAATTGGTGCTTCAATCCCAACCTCTCGGTGAGTTCCTTCTTTTCCAGGTAGACTTCGAAAGCGGTTCCGCCCATACCGGGTTCCACCGGACGGACGCATTGGTGGGGCGGCGAACTCATGATAGAATAACAGTAGACGGATTTGGTATATTAGAGATTTTGGTTCCGTTGACTGCTAATGGAAGAGCCTCCGTCCACTATTGACATTGTCATTTCGGATGCCCACCCCATATTTCGGGAGGGCTTGCGGAAGCTTCTGGAAGCTGAACCGGGGTTGCGCATTGTCGGTGAAGCTGCTGATGGTGAAGAAACTGTAAGGGTCGTTGGCAAACTCAAACCGAAGATCCTCCTGCTGGATTTCTCGATGCCCGAGGTGGCTGGCGTCGAGACCCTTCGAGAGCTGGGCAAGCTGAGGATTCAAACACGCACCATTATAGTGACTGGGGCCATCGAAAAGGAGCAGGTCATTGAGCTGCTTCAATTGGGGGCTCACGGCATCATTTTGAGGCACTCGGCACTACAGCTTCTTCTCAAGAGTATTCGTTGCGTGAGCAATGGTCAGTATTGGATCGGCCGTGAAAGTGTTTCGGACCTCATCCAGGCACTTCGCCGGATGATGGCTGACGGTCGCACGTCACAGGCCAGTCGAGACTTCGGTATTTCCTCCCGTGAGATGCAGGTCGTAACACACGTCGTTGCTGGCTATACGAACAAGGATCTAGGGCGGAAGCTAGGCATCAGTGAGCAGACTGTCAAGCATCACCTCACTAACATTTTTGACAAGCTGGGAGTCTCTAATCGCTTGGAACTCGTACTTTTCGCTATTGATCATGAGTGGATCAACAAGGATTAGTCCTGCCCCCTACCTTACTCTTCTCCATGATAAGACCGTAGTGAGAATCTGGTCGTGAGATAGCACTATAGGGTGCCATTTGGATGGAACCATCGGGCCATTGTCAAACTCCCTCCGATCAGATAAGCTAGAAGCTTAAACTTGATAATCTAAGGTCACTTTTACGAGAAGAGAATTCAATGTGGGTTGATTCGACCCATGTTGGATGTGGGAGGCGAGGTGCCATTGGCTGGCAAGGAGCAGGCCCAGCGCTTCAAACTCCAAATCCCACTGCATTATTGAGTAATTTGTTCGACCATAGGATGTACAGGCGATGTGTCATCTTCGGAGCTCGTCCGGGGGAACAACCACCTGGACTGAGCAGGCAATCCACCCCGAAGCCCGCAAGGTTAGCAGCGGTCCGCCGTTCAGGCAATGCCTCGTACAGAGGTACTGGTACGCTGGTACGCTTGGCGGAGAGGGGGAAATATAGGTAAACTTTCAGAGAACGTACCTCTCCGGTGGACGATAGGAAGGCTGATGGAGCCGGTCGCCAGAGAGTGGCATGATCCGGCTTCCGCGGCACATTAAGTGAGGAAGACGAAATCGTTACGCGTGAACCCATGGCCCGAAGCCAGGTTACGCAAATGTGACGAGCAGGGGAGGTTGCGACCCCGCTAAGCGCCGCTCACAATCTTGGGCGACACGGGCAAAGGCGGTTTCGGTCGTCTCTTCCTCGAAGACACTGGAGACAAGGCTTATAGGATGGTTGGACCTGTAAGTCAGAGGGCGGAGCTGTACGTCGAGTGAAACTGAGCTGAGCCATGTTTTGGGCACTCCGACCGCCCTTGCCGTTGCGATATAGCATCACCGCATTGTCCGTGGAGACCCATCTCCCGGAAGGCTCGCACGGTGTTCCTGAAGATGATGATCAACCGGGAGAAGGGTGTTGCGAGCAAAGACGACCGGAAGCAAGCGAGCTGTCAAGTGCCGTCTTTTACTCGTGGGTCTGCTACATTTGCATGCGGGAACGAGTTTTATAAGGTGAAAGCTAAGCGCTGATCCCGATCGAAGAGAGAACCGCGAATTTCGCCGCGAGCCGTTGGGTCTCCGGCTGGTATGCGCTTTACACTCGCCATCAGTGCGAAAAAGTTGTTTCCCAGGCCCTGTCCGCCAAGGGATTCGACGCATTCCTGCCACAATATCGTGCTATTCACCGTTGGATTCGGTTTGTAGTCCAGTGGCGACCTGAGTCGCAGTCTCCTTGGCGCGGAATCCCACTTCGATCCCGCTCGCGATCAACCCAGAGAAAGCTGATTCGGAAATCTACCTGCCCGCGAATAGATTCCTCCATCCAAATTAAGCTTTTGATCAGATGAATGTGGAGCAGAGAAAGCGAAGAGGCATGATGTGGACCCTGAGTGTCAGGACTTGGTTTGCCGGGCTGGCGCTATTGGCTTGTCTTTCACTCGTTATCAACATCGCTTTAGGATCAGATTCCAGCAAAGCTGCTGGAACCCAGCACGTCCAGATGGCCAGTTTGGTTGGACAAGCTGGCAAGAAAACGGGCGATCAGCCCAATGCTCCCAGCCCCCGGCATGTCGATGATGACTACATCATCGGCCCCTCAGACGTCTTGGCGATCAATGTTTGGAAGGATACGGAGCTTTCCCGGACTGTCCCTGTGCGTCCTGATGGCAAGATATCACTCCCGCTGATCGGAGAGTTGCAAGTAAGCGGTTTGACGCCTCTCAAGGTGCAGCGCATGGTGGCAGAGAGGCTAAAAGAGTATATCTCGAACCCGGAAGTGGCTGTGATTGTACAACAGATGAAGAGTCGAACTTACGCCATCCTCGGTAAAATCGCAAAGCCTGGGTCATATGAATTGGGAAAACCGACGACGGTTCTAGAGGCCATCGCTATTGCAGGCGGCTTTCTGGATTTCGCTAAGGTAAGCAAGATTCACATTATAAGACCCATGGACAAAGGTTCTCCCGAGACGCTTCATTTCGATTACAAGAAAGTGATTAAAGGCCGTAATCCCGAGCAGAACGTGGAACTCAAGAGTGGCGACACGATTATTGTTCCTTGAGTTTCTGCTTATTTGTGGCGGAGCGATCTCCACGTGGAGGTAGAGTTCATTGGCCCAACAAGACGAGAATCTCGATGTAACTCTAAACAAGCTTCTAAGAGTGGCCATCAGACGGCGCTGGTGGTTGCTCGCCCCAGCTTTTGTTATTGCCATGGGTGCCGGCGTGGGGTCGACGCTGCTCCCCAACCATTACCAGTCAGAGGCTACGATTCATGTGGAACACCTGCAGGTGCCTGAGCCCTACCTTCCTCCCAATGGAACCTCCGATGTTAGAGAGACGCTTTTGATCGTGGCAGACGCCACCCTTCCGCGCACTCAACTACTCCAGATTGTAAATGAATTTGACCTTTATCCAAAACAGAGGAAGCGCCTGGCTCCCGAAGAGTTAACCGATTTGATGCGGGACGATATCACAATTGAACCCATAAAAAGCCCTGAAACCAGAAACCTAGGCACCTTTACGATTTCCTTCAAGGCCGCTGATCCCCACTTGGCTCAACAGGTTACCAACAAGCTCACGTCGCTCTTCATCGAGGAAAACTCGAAGTCGCATGAAGCGCAGTCAACGGGGACGACTAACTTTCTGGTGGAGCAGCTTCAGGCTGCTGTTGCAGATCTGAACCAACAGGAGGCTCGTGTCCGGGATTTTAAGATGCGGTATCTCGGCGAACTGCCCGAACAGCAGCAGGGAAATTTGCAAATCCTAGCCGAATTAAACATTCAACTTCAGAACACCAGCGCCGCTCTAGGTCGTGCACGCGAGCAACAGGTTTATCTGGAATCTCTAATTTCCCAGTACGGGAGCTTGACTGCTGCCGGGGTGGTTACTACGCCGGGGGCGGCGGGTGTAAGTCCCACCGAAACCATAAAGGCGGAGTTGACTCGGCTGAGAAATGAAAGAGCCGATCTACTGGCACGCTATACGGATAAGTATCCTGACGTTGTGAAAATTGATGAGCAAATTAAAAGGTCGGGGGACCTGCTGGCAGCATCCACGAAAGGATCGGAGCCCGCGAAGGAGGGAACTGTCCAGGAGAGTTCCAAATCGGCCAGACTCCCTGAAAGAGACGCAACCACCGCGCAACTCAAAAGCCAGTTGGAAGCAAACCGGTTGGAAATACAGGATGATACAGAGGACGCAAAGCAAACAAAAGCCCGAATTGCCGAATACCAGCGCCGCCTCAATCTGACCCCTGTTCATGAGCAGGAACTCGCGGGTATGCTTCGCGACTACAACTTGTCAAAACAAAACTATGACGACTTATTAAACAAGAAGACGCAATCCGAGTTGGCAACCAGCCTGGAAAGACACCCACAGGGTCAGCAATTCCGCATCATAGACCCGCCAAGCCTGCCGATGAAGCCCTCAGGTCCCGCCCATATCAAAATCAGCTTGGGCGGGTTGGCGGCGGGTATCGCCTTGGGAGTGGCCTTGGCTTTCCTGACTGAGGCCAGAGACCACTCGCTCCGCGATGAGGAGGAGCTACGCCGGATTTTTGCCTTTCCCTTGATGGTTGGAGTGCCGATGCTGCTGAGCAAGGTTGAAGAAGGGAGGCGTTCGCGGGTAAAGGCGCTCGAGTGGTTTGCTGGGGTCACATTGTGCCTGCTTGTTTGCGCCACTGAATTCTATGTTTATCGGCGGGGTTAGAAGAGTGCGAAGAATGTCCTCCTGCGCTCCGATGATGGGAACACCGATGGGAGTTGATAACACGTCATGCCTGACCGCGTTTTCAAGCCAGAGATAGGAAAAGACGACCTACCCTCCGCTTCCATGCAAGATTCTCTCAAGACATTGGAGAGTGCTGATGTGTATCTGCCCGTCGCAACTGAAGTCAGCCCTGTTCCCCCGGAGAGCCGTGTTGTAGTGCACACCGATCCGAGGAGTGCTGGTGCGGATAGGTTCAGATTGGCGCAGATACGCCTCACGAGCATACAGGTTTCGACGAAGTTAAAAAGCTTCCTTATTACCAGTCCCCTGCCAGAGGATGGGAAGTCCACGGTTGCGTTGAATCTTGCCACAGGTTTGTCTGAAGAAGGAAAGCGTCCAGTGCTCTTGCTGGAGGCCGACGTGCATCGACCAGCCCTTGTCAAGAAACTGGGTCTCAAGCCGTGGCCTGGGCTGACCGAATCTTTCAAAAATAAGAGTGACCCGATGCTGGCAATCCGCCGAATCGACCCCCTGGGTTTCTATTTGTTGCCAGCAGGGCAGCCACAGGAGGATGGCAGCAGTCTTCTCCAATCTGACTTCGTCTCTCGATTGATTAAAAGTCTTTCTTCGAGCTCCTTTCGTTGGGTCCTGATCGATTCTCCACCCACGACCCCCATTGCTGACATCCTTGTCCTCAGGGCACAAGCCGATGCCACTTTGCTGGTAGCTCGCGCAGGACAAACACCACGAGAGGCTATAGAGGAATCAATCCGGAATTTGGGGCGCGATCACATACTCGGAATCATTCTCAACGGTGCTGAAGGGCTCGATCGTATCTACTCCAAATATTATAGATACGGAAAACCCCAAGCTCGCGTAAAGACGACAAAGCCCAACGTCATAGAGGGCCTGGAACTGAATAAAGATGGAAGGTGACTTCACAAAGCCAATCACCGTGGGCTGGTGGGCTATAACCCTTGCGTGGGCCGCCCTGATTTCTTACCTCTCGAGCCGAACATTCAGCCCCAATTTCTCGCGAGCGTTGCTGGCCTGGACACTCCAACTCCTTCGCCGCCGCGTCTCGTCGGGCACATTCGGTCTTCTTCATGCCTTTCTCCGCGGGCTAGCCCACTTGACGGAATATGCCATCTTTGCCTTGCTTCTGTACGGTTTTCCCGGCGAAAAGAGCCCGGGGCTTTGGCGACCACGGCGTGCGGTATTTTGCATTGTGGTAGCGGCTGCTTATTCCCTGACGGATGAGTTTCATCAGTTGTTTGTTCCCGGAAGACATGCTTCTCTCCTCGATTGCGGATTGGACACCATCGGTGCCGCGCTGGCGATGCTGGTGCCTTACACCCAGGAACAGATGTCCCTCCTTAAATCGAGCAATGTGTTCTCCCAGGGTTAGTGCCACACAGGAAACGAAATTGCATCATGCTGCACAAGTATGGAGGGGTTCCCTTCTCATTCTTGGTTTTTTCGGTTCTGGCTTTTCTCGTCATGTCGCTGAGTCAATCTGACAATAGTGCATGGAAAGGACACGCGGGCTAATCGGAGGAAGTTTCCGCTACCAGAAATATAGTCATGTCTAACTCTCTACTCGACCAGGTGTCAAAAGGTTCGACACGCGCTAGGCGTTTTGCGATTCACATTCCTATCCGCTACCGCAAACCACACACTTCGAGATGGTTTGAGGGGAGGACGGAGAACATCAGCTACTCGGGAGTTCTGTTTCGCGCCGAATTCCCCCTGCAGCCAAAAACCACAGTCGAGTTGAGATTTGAGCTTCCCATTGCAATCCTCGGCGAAGCTGGGGGGAAGATTGTTTGTAAGGGAGTGGTGGTTCGCATAGAAGAAAGTCCCATTTCGGCTATTCCGCCAGCCCTTGCAGTTTCTATACGTGGTTATCGCATGGAACGGGGATGACAAGTTGTTTAATGCCTCTGGGAAGGAAGATGTCCTAGGACGTATGGAAGATGGTTCACAAAGCTTTCTGGCTCTGGCCTACAAGCAAGTAATTAAGGATCGCAGCCTGAGCCGGAACGTGGAGCTCAAGAGTGGCAACCAGGGTTGTTCCTTGAAAGGAAAGTTGCGTGCATCCATTTCCCTTGTCGTCTTCGTAATGTTGTTGTTGCCAGTTTGTCTTGAGGCCCAAACAGCTTCACCAGCCGCACTGGTCCCAGCCCAATCGTTGGTGTATGGCAGCGGAGGGCAGACCCCACTTCGGTACGAGGGAGAGGCTGCGCCCGTCAACCAGCTCGCGCTTAGCATGGGCGTCTCAACTTTTTACGACGACAACGTCCTCGAGACGAACTCGCTACGGCGCGGCGATGAAGCGGTCTCGTTTGGGTCGCATCTCACCCTTTCGAGGCAGACCGAGAACCTGACGATCAGCTTTGATTACTTGCCCTATTTCGTTTTATACCGGCAAATTGATCAGTATAACCGGCTCAACCATACTGCCGATCTGAACCTGACCTACCGGCTGAGTTCACACTTCAATCTGGGATTGTACGACACCTTCAGTTATCAAAACGGCTTCTTTCAATCTCTCGCTGGGCAGCAGATTATGTCGGGGCTTGGCTCGCCCACTGCCCTGAATCAGACGATTCTCCCCTACACGGTCAGAACGTTGACGAATTCAAGCGGGCTGGACCTCACGTATGTGAAGAGCCAGCGGACGTCTCTTACCCTCACTGGCGGCTACTTCCAGCAAAAATTCGGGAACCAGGTGGTAGCGGGCCAGCCCTTGTACAACAGCAGGGGAGTAAGTGGCAGCTTGCAGTATCAATACCGTGTTACCAAGCATACCAGTTTCGGTTTTCTCCTGCTGCATCAAGATTCCACCTTCAGGGGGGGCGAAGTTTTCGGCAACAACCTCCGCTTTCAAATTGAAAGTGCGTTCGTCTCCGTCGGATCGCGCATGTCCCCTACTGTTTCAGCGACCATTTTCGGCGGGCCGCAATATGTCCGCCTAATTGGCGCGTCTGAACTACGTGTAGGTGGTGCCATAGGGCCGTTTCAAGTCTCCGGGGGAGGAAGTATTACCAAGCAAGTTCGGAAGACCGCCTTGGATCTATCGGTGCAAAGGATTGTTAGCGATAGCGGCGGGTTGTCTACATTGGTGAAATCGACCATGGCGAGCTTTGGAGTGAGGCAGCGCTTGGTCGGCCGCTGGGAAGCAAATTGGCAGGGCGGTGCTGCCCGTGCAGAGACCTCGCTCTTACTGTGCGGCTGCTGGATGACTGAAGGCTTATTCGGAGAATTCGAAGCCTTATTCGGAGAATTTGCTCTCGTGCGCCCCCTATCGAGTGGCGCGACGTTGCATGTTTCTTACGAGAGCATGCACCAGTTGAGCAAGGGCACTCTGCTGATTCCGGGGACTTTCGATCGCAACCTGGTGACGATCGGCATCGACTACCAACTTAAAACAATTCCCCTGGGGCGGTAGCCATGCAACCGAACGCGAAGCCGCGCAACATGGTTAGAAACTGTACTTAACGTCTCGAGTTGTTCGCGTGACCAAGGACCTTTGGGTCTGCTGTATTACCCCCCAGGGTGATCTAATATTCAGCTAAGACGCACATCTTCCGCTCACGGATTCCTTGCAGTGAGGTTCTCCCTTCGAGCAAGGGCCTGGGCCAACAGATCTGATTGCAAAGGACAGCGACGATGTTTCAGGAAAATTTCGCCTTCAGACTATCTCCAAGAGGTACTCAGACAAGAAAAAAGCCGAAGGGCTCCAATGGTGACGCTGAAGCTTCAGGGAGTGGGAACCTCGACCTAATCTCTGAAGAGTTGTTCACGAAATTGTTGTCCCTCGAAAGGAAGAGGTCCGAGCGCTCGCGGAAGCAATTCGTACTCATGCTGGTGGATGCCGGGAAGTTCCTGCGAACTGATCGCAGGGAGGTGGTCCTCGAGCAAATGACTGCCGCGCTCTCTTTGTCAACCAGAGACACAGACATCCGGGGTTGGTACAGGGAAGATTCTGTGGTGGGCGTCATCCTAACCGAGTTTGGCTCGGCCGACATGAGCTCCGCGCTCAACGCCGTATTCTGCAAGGTAAACTCCGCTTTGCGCGCCAACCTCGGAACGGGCCAAATGAATGCGATCCATATCTCCTTCCACGTGTTTCCGGACGATCTGGGAACCCGGAGCGGTGGTTCGGCAGATTTCAGTCTGTACCCCGATTTCCTTCAAGAGGATGAAACGAAAAAGGCCGCCCGGCTTATCAAGAGGGCAATCGATATAGCCGGGAGCCTTGCCGCCCTGATTCTGCTTTCGCCGCTGTTGCTCGCTGTCGCCATAGCGATCAAGCTGACGTCGAAGGGGCCCACACTCTTCAAACAAACACGTGTAGGGCAATACGGCGCCAGGTTCACCTTCCTGAAATTTAGATCGATGTATTTCCGGAACGATCCGCAGATTCATCAGGATTACGTCACGCGGCTTATTTCCGGGAAGGACGATGGTGCGCCGGGGGACGCTAACGGAGGGGTTTACAAGATAAAGGATGATCCCCGGGTTACACCTGTCGGAAAATTTCTCCGCAAAAGCAGTCTGGATGAACTTCCTCAATTTATCAATGTGCTCAAAGGCGAGATGTCCCTGGTGGGGCCGCGCCCCCCTATCCCTTATGAGGTTGAGGCTTACGACATTTGGCACCGGCGTCGCCTCCTCGAAGTGAAGCCTGGAATCACGGGGCTATGGCAGGTTAATGGACGAAGCAAATTGAACTTCGAGGATATGGTTCGCCTGGATCTGAAATACGCTAGAACCTGGTCGCTCAGGCTGGACTTCAAGATTCTCCTGGGGACGCCCCGGGCCGTTTTCTTTGGTGATGGAGCGTATTGACCATTCGCTGCCTCCCGGCAAATCCCTTCCAAGCAGCCATTACCTAACTTGTGTTCTGCCGTCAGCGGAACGAAGGCTCGACAAGAAGACCCGACGGTTAGAGTGAAGTTGTCTTTTCCCCGGCTCGAAAAGGCAACCTCCCCGACTCTTCTACAGGCAGGAGTTTCTCTTTGCGGCTTCTCCTGCCGGAGGTGAAATATGATTGGAATAGGTGTTATCGGATACGGCTACTGGGGACCCCAAATCGTAAGAAATTTCCACAGCCTCAACGGGGCCCGCGTCCCGGTCGTTTGTGATAAGGAGACAGAGGTGTTGAAGCGGGCCAAGCAGGCCTACGCTGACCTCGAAGTCACCACGGACCTTTCCCGTGTCTTGACATCCCCGCATGTTGATGCAGTGGCTGTGGTGACTCCCGTCTGGACGCACTTCGAACTGGCGAAAGCCGCTCTGGAGAATGGCAAGCACGTTTTTGTGGAGAAGCCGTTCACAACCACATCCGATCAAGCGCGGCAATTGATAGAACTCGCGGAAAAGAAGCATCTCCGCATTATGGTGGATCACACCTTCCTCTTCACTGGAGCAGTCAAGAAAATCCGCCAGCTTATCGATGGCAATGAGCTGGGGAACCTTTATTACTATGACTCGACCCGAGTGAACTTGGGCCTTTTCCAACACGACGTCAATGTTATTTGGGATCTGGCGCCCCACGACCTCTCCATCATGAATCATCTGATCAAGGACAAGCCCGAAGCTATCGTCGCGACGGGCGAAAGACACTTGAATTCTCAAGAGGACATTGCTTTTATGACAATATATTTCGAGCACAATATCATCGCTCATATCAACGTCAATTGGCTGTCGCCCGTCAAGATCCGTACCACCTTGATTGGGGGAGAGAAAAGGATGGTGGTGTGGAACGACCTGGCAGCGGACGAGAAAGTGAAGGTATACGACAAGGGCGTTCAGATCAGCAATCGTGAGGGTCTCTATAACCTGCTGCTCAGTTACCGCTCCGGTGACATGTGGGCGCCGAAGGTGGACCAGACCGAGGCCTTGAAGGCAGAGTGTGAGTACTTCGTGGACTGTGTCCAGAATAACAAGCAGCCGTTCAATGACGGCCAGGCGGGGCTTGAGGTCGTGAAAATGTTGGAAGCTGCGGACAAGTCGATAAAGGAAAGGGGGAGGATCGTCCAGATATGAGCGAATTCCTTTGCATCGCCCCCGATGTCAAGCTGGGGAGAGAAGTCAAGCTTTCCAAGTTCATCAACCTCTATGGATGTGAAATTGGCGACGAGACAAAGATCGGGACGTTTGTTGAAGTGCAGAAAAATGCGAAGATCGGGAAGAGATGCAAGATCTCCAGCCACACATTCATCTGTGAGGGTGTAACCATCGAAGACAATGTATTCATAGGACACGGTGTGACGTTCATCAACGACGCCTATCCGCGGGCGGCAAACCCTGACGGGACGCTACAGACCGAGGCCGACTGGAAAGTGGAAATTACCCTGGTCAAAAAAGGCGCTTCGATTGGTTCAGGGTGCACGATTCTATCTAAAGTGACGGTTGGCGAAAATGCCATCGTGGGGGCAGGGAGTGTGGTTACAAAAGATGTTCCCGCCAACGCGATTGTGGCGGGGAACCCCGCCAGATTCTTGAGAAGACTGGACCAGCAAAAGGGGGAGGTAGCAAATCGTGGAAACTAATCGAATTCCTTTTCTCGACCTCGTCACTCCACATAGGGAGCTAAAAGAGGAGTTAGTGGCTGTATTCGAACATGCTCTGGAGACGGCCGGCTTTATTGGCGGCCCCATGGTCGAGGATTTTGAAAAATCTTTCGCCACGTTCTGCGACGCTCAGCACTGCGTCGGCGTGAGCAGCGGCACGGATGCCCTGCGGTTTGCACTGATGGCCGGCGGAGTTGGCCACGACGATGCCGTCATTACGGTGCCGAATACCTTTATCGCTACAGCCGAAGCTATCTCTCAATGTGGCGCTCTGCCGCGATTCGTGGATGTCGACGAACGCACCTACAATATGAACGTGAACAGGCTCGCCGCTTACCTTGCGGACGAGTGCTTTCGAAACGATAGCAATGGCAAGCTTGTGGACAAACAGACGGGTAGGGGAGTGAAAGCCGTCGTCCCCGTGCACCTCTACGGGCAGATGGCGGACATGGACCCCATTCTTGCACTGGCTGAGAAGTACAACTTGCTGGTCATTGAAGATGCCTGTCAGGCGCACGGGGCGGAATACTTTTCGCGCAAGGACAACCGTTGGAAGAAAGCTGGTTCGATGGGAAGGGCGGCGGCTTTCAGCTTTTACCCCGGAAAGAACTTGGGGGCCTGCGGCGAAGCGGGCGCCGTCACGACCGACGACGCTGATATTGCTCGCAAAATCCGGATGCTTCGAGATCACGGCCAGGCCAAGAAGTACTATCACGACACAGAGGGCTACAACGGCCGACTAGATTCTATCCAGGCAGGAATCCTGCGCGTCAAGCTACGCTATCTTTCGAAGTGGAATGAGAGACGGCGCCAAGCTGCCGCCTGCTACCGCGAGTTATTTGCGGACGCCGACGGAACCGTTGTTCAACCGTACGAGCCGGAGTGGGTAAAGGCTATTTACCACCTCTACGTGGTCCGCATCCAGAACAGAGACGCTCTTATGAAACATCTGGCTGCGGCCGGGATTGGGACCGGAATCCACTACCCAATCCCGCTCCATCTCCAGAAGGCATACGAGCATTTGGGGTATAAGGAGGGCGATCTTCCTGTCACCGAGAAACTCGCCCCGGAGATCGTCTCTCTGCCCATGTTCCCCCAACTGCTGGCTGAGCAGCAGCAAGTTATAGCGAACCGAGTCTTAAGTTTCGTCCGCGGCGAGCACCGATCAAACCCCTACGAGGCTTGGCAGGTTGCGCATTCCGGCTGAGTTCTCCCCTCGCCACCCAGCCGCCGCGTGTCATGCTGAGCCGTTCGAGGGACAGGCCGCTGATTGACGCGGATAAACGCTGATGAAAGCAGGTTTCTAATCTGCGTTTATCTGCGTTCATCTGCGGCTAAAGTTGATTACGATACAAACGATGCCGAAATTCCGCATTGATCGCTTTGCCACGCTTTCGTTGTTCCAGCCCTTGCACCGATGGCTCCCCTGGGGTGCAGGGGGCATCCCCATCTTGATGTATCACAGCATTTCGGAGAGCAATAGCGGGAACTCCCGCCCTTATTACCAAACGGCGACGTCGCCCGAGGTTTTTGCCCAGCACATAAAGTTCCTCCACGAAAACGGTTATAGGGCACTGAGCTTGGACGAAGCGGTGCAGCTCCTCGCCGGAAACGGAAGCTCCCAAAAATCTGTGGTCATTACCTTTGACGACGGACTTGCGGATTTCTATTCCCACGCGTTTCCCATCCTGAGCGAGCACAGCTTTACCGCCACCGTGTTCGTGATCACGGGGCTTTTGAAGACCCAGAGGACGTGGTTCAAAGCAAAGGAATGTCTGACTTTATCGGAAGTCCGCGAGTTGCATTCCCAAGGCATTAGCATAGGCTCTCATACCGCCACCCACCCTGAACTCAAGCTTTTGAAGCAGGACGAAGTGGAGAACGAGCTATCCGGGTCGAAGAAGACCCTGGAGGACGTGCTGGGGGCTCCCGTCAGATCCTTCGCCTACCCGTTCGCGTTTCCGGAGGCGGACCGCGGGCTTGTTACGTGCTTGGCGAACATCCTAAGCAGATGTGGTTACGAGAACGGTGTATCCACCATCCTGGGGACTGCCAAGGCCGGCGCCAACCGATGGTTTTTGCCACGATTGCCCGTCAACTGCTGGGATGATCTGCGTTTCTTCCGCGCCAAACTCGAGGGCGCCTACGACTGGCTGCACGGCCCCCAATATCTTGTCAAAACCGTCGAAGGTTTCCTCTCGTAAACAGTTGCCGAATTCCAGTCAGCGTTGGGTCACAAGCAGATGAACTCCGCGAATCCCGGTAAACAGATCCGTTACGTCATCATCACCCCGGTGCGCGATGAGGGGCAGCATATCGAAGAGACCATCAAGAGTGTCACTCAGCAGACCATCAAGCCGACCGAATGGGCGATCGTGGACGACGGTTCCACCGACGGCACACGGGAAATTATCGATCGCCTATCTGTCCAATGGTCTTGGATAAGAGCCTTACATCAGCCTAACAGAGGTTTTCGTGATGCCGATACGGGTGCAATCGGTGCCTTTCTTGCGGGGTATCGGTTCCTCAAATCGGCGGACTGGGAATTCCTCGTCAATCTGGACGGAGATCTCAGTCTGGAATCTCAGTATTTTGAGAAGTGTTTCAGGAAGTTTGAAAAAGACCCAAGGTTGGGAATTGGAGGGGGATCGCTTTACCACTTGAACGGCTCCGGCGCTAGGGAAGTTGAGGCCTGCCCTGAATTTCACGTGCGGGGCGCAACTAAAACGTACCGCCGGGCGTGCTGGGATGCGATCGGAGGGTTGTCGAAAGTGCCCGGCTGGGACACCCTCGATGAAATTAAAGCCAATATGACAGGCTGGCGGGTCCAGAGCTTCCCAGACATCCAGGCGCTCCACAAGCGGCCGACGGGGGCGGCGGGCGGGTCTTGGCGCGACTCGGTCAAGAATGGTCGGTCTGACTATTTCCTCGGTTACCACCCGGTGTTTATGCTTCTGAAGTGTCTTCGCCGAACCTTCAAGAAACCCTTTCTGGTCAATGGAGCCGGCCATCTTTACGGTTTCATCAGAGGCTACATTGATCGACGGCCGCAAGTCGACGATGCCGCGTTGATTCGCTACGTTCGGCGTCAGCAGATGCGGCGGCTACTCCTTATGGACTCGGTGTGGAGATAGTGCCGCTCCGTTGTTGTCCATGCGGAAGCAGACAGAGACCATGGATCTCTCCATTATTATCGTCAATTGGAATTCAGCAGGCTTTACGGCCCAATGCATTTCCAGTATTTATTCTCAGACCCAGGACTTGGGGTTCGAAGTCCTTGTTGTCGATAATGCTTCTACGGACGATTCATGTTTGGTCATTCAAGACCGCTGCCCCTCGGTCAAGCTGATCCGCAGCCCCCAAAACCTGGGCTTTGCCAGGGCGAACAATCTGGGATTCCAGAACTCCTCGGGACGGATTCTGCTGTTCCTTAACCCGGATACTGAATTGCGTGGCCCGGCCATTAATCTGACGCATGCTTGCCTCGACTCTTCGGCAGATATCGGGGTTTTAGGTTGCCGCCTCCTAAATTCGGACCTAAGTGTCCAGACCAGTTCCATCCAGCCCTTCCCGACGATCCTGAACCAGATTGCAGACGCTGACCAGTTGAGGCGGCTCAGCCCCAGGCTGAGCTTGTGGGGCATGCGGCCCCTGTTCGAATCTGACCAGGGAGGACCCGTCGAAGTGGAGGCGGTGTCAGGGGCCTGCCTCATGATCAAAAGGGAAGTCTTCGAGCAAGTGGGGTTATTCAGCACAGACTACTTTATGTACTCGGAAGACCTCGACCTCTGCTACAAAGTCAAGAAGGTAGGGAGAAAAGTGTGTTACCTGGGCTCCGCGACGATCCTGCATCACGGCGGGCAGAGTTCCAAGAACCGAGGCGGCGAGGCCTTTGCCGGCCCGTTAATGAAGGAGGCGCTGCTGAGGTTTCTGGAAAAGACGCGCGGGCCTTTCTATGCGGCTCTTTATCGTCTCGCCATGTTCCTGATTTCGATCCTCCGCATCGCAGTCCTGGGAGTGCTTATACCCATTCCCTCCGCACGCCTGAATAAAGACTCCCTCCGCCAATCGCTGGCAAAATGGCACAAGATTCTGCGCTGGAGCATTGGATTGGAAGCCTGGACTCGGCAAATGGGGAAACCCGCAGCGAGCCAGCCGACAGGATCGCGAGTCTGAAGGCGCCCGAGAGGGGACTGATAAGAAGCTAGGGCATCAAGCCTTTTGACTGGTCTAGCTCGGGAACGTTCTGGCTCTGTATTCGGATAGCGTGGATCACTAGATTCATTCATGGCACTCATCGTTGCAATTGACCTGATCATGGTCGGCGCGCTTGTCGCCATCGCCCTGACCAAGGGCCTGGAACGAACGCTGCCGTTCTTCGTCTTCTTGCTGATAGTCATCCCAGAGGAATGCAAGATCCAGTTCTCCGGACTATTCGACCTGAGTACTCAAAGGTTGCTGCTCGTCACTTTCTGCTCGCTCTACCTTATCTTACCGAAACCGATTGGCCCTTCGCCATTCCGAAAAACGCCCCTCCGCTGGCTGATCGCGGCCCAGGTCATCTGGTGCCTGATCTCAACGGCGGACTCGATTGTGCCGGTTATAAGCATCAAGAAGATGCTCTCAGAGGTCGTGGAGTACTATCTTCTGTACTATCTTGTGGTTAAGTCGATTTCGCACCTGCGGACGGTTCACAAGGTCCTGGGCGCCGTTCTAATAGCTGTTTTGGTGGCCTCTGCCTTTGGAGCGGTAGAGGCGTACACTGGCTGGGGGGTGGGTCAATTCTTCCCTCATTCATACGGTGGTGCGGGGGGGCTTGACATCGACGTTGCGAGGGGCCTCAGGGCCCGGTCAACCTTTCCAGATCCTATTCTCCTCGGAGTGGCGATCGCCATGGCCGTGCCACTGGCGCTTTTCTTCCTATCCTCGGCCAAAGCCTTTTCCATGCGCGCAGGCCTGTGGTTAGGGATCATGCTCATGTTCCTGACTATCTATAAGACAGTGAGCCGTGGCCCCTGGTTCGCGCTCGCGCTTTCGCTCACCCTCTTGCTTCTGTACAGCTCCCCGGGAATGCGGAGCGCGATCGCCAAAATTGCGTTGCTTACCGCTCTTGTTCTCCTTATCAGGCCCGGCGTGTGGGACAGTGTAAGGAACATATTGGTCGACACACAGGATCCAAACTCACCACTGGGACTCTCATACCAGTATAGGTTCGTCCTGTTCGATCTGGCCACCGGGGCGTTGAACAGGGATGCCGAGCGCGCACTGTGGGGATACGGCATCGAGTCATTCGTCTCCGTAGGCCTGACGGCCCCCGTTTTCGGAGAACAGATAGACCGTCCCTTCCGAAGTTGTGACAGCACTTGGATAAACTTCATGGTTGAAACAGGGTATGTGGGGTTGGGGTTAATGTGCGCCTTGCTGCTCACGCCCGCTGTGCTGTGTCTTCAGGATGTCCGCAACGTTCCGGGTGATCGCCGCTATCTCAGTTGGGTTCTATTCGTCATGCTCGTAGGGTATTACTTCATGATGACGAATGTCGAGATCTATTCATGGGGACAGAACGGGTACATGCTGTGGGTTGTGATTGCATTGTCGCTCGTGTATGGGCGGCTTAGCCGGATCGAACAAGGGTCGGACAAGGCATGGCCTTCATTCCCTGCCGCAATTGCCGAACAGGAATTCGCACACGCAAGACACTAATGAACGCCGGTAACCGGTTTTGCTGAACCGAGGTCATGTATAGTCGCTGGAGAGGCTTTGGGTGGAGTTATTCGCAAGGGGCATTTTTGATCAATTCTCCGCCCTAATAGTCGTCACCTGCTAGGTTGCTTCCCCTGTTTGTGATGTTCCAGGGGGCCATGGTGGGTGCAGAGGCGCACATGAGTTCACGCACCCATCGACGTTTCACGGGTAGTGCTGTATGGCTCCTGTTAATCAGTCTTGCGCTTTGTTCGCTTTGCTCAAACGCGAGCGGGCAAGGGGCAAAGCCGATTACTGTGGTTTTCCGCTACGACGATTATTCCGACGTCAGTCCCACCCAAATCGAACGGCAGATGTTCCAGGCTTTTCAGTCGCATGGATTGCGCTGCACAGTGGCTGTAATTCCCTTTACTTATTCTTCGGCGAAGGGGCAACAACATCTTATCCCATTGAGCGAAGTGAAATCGGCTCTCTTGCGTGATGCCATCCGAGAGGGTGCAGGTGAAGTTGCGCAACATGGCTACGCGCATCGGGCGTTGCGCCGTTGGCGAGGGGTGACGGAGTTCGCCGGAGTTGATTACCATACCCAGGAAGCTGAGATTGATGAAGGTAAGGGCCTCCTGGAACGCTCGATTGGTCGCCCCGTGCGGATCTTTGTTCCACCGTGGGACAGCTATGATTCCACAACGCTGAAGGTGCTCGAGAAACTGGGTTTCTCGGTGCTATCGGCATCGCAAGCGAGTGTATCTGGGGAGTATGACCGGCTGTGGTTTCTGCCGCACACGACCCGATTAGAGCAACTTGAGTCGGCGGTGGAAGCGGCACGCCGCAGTTCGGATCCCGCGCCTGTCGTGGTTGTAATCTTTCATCCTTCGGATTTCATCGAAGTGAACCCAGCCTATGGCCAAATCCGATTCTCCGGTCTTATAACGATCCTTGATTGGTTGCGGGCACAGCCAGATGTGAGAGAGCGGTCCATTGGTGAGGTGGCCGGGCCGAGCTTCGACGCTTCTAGATTGAGGGCCAACGGGCGGCTCTTTTATCTGAATTCTGAACTGGCCCCGCCCTTTCTAAGCAGGTTGGACCTGACGGGCGCTGGGCGCATCTACGTCTCTGCGTCTAGCGCCGATGCCTTGCTGTACAAAGCGATCTGGCCCGTCGCCGTGTTCTACTTTCTGGTGTTCCTCATCTCTATCGGAGCGAGCGCCGGCGCGACGGGAGTAGTGCTCCGGTCCGCCAAGGTTCTGCGCTTGGCGCGCAGTACCCTTACTGCACTGCTACTCGTGTTGGCGGCCTATACGTTCCGAAACGGTCATCCACAATTCCTAGGGGCCTGCGTCTTTACCTGCGTCGCGGGCGCAGCTTTGGGGATGTACCTGGATACAAAACGACGCCCAGTTCGGATAAACAGTTATTCCCATGAGAAGTAGTCAGGAATGCGGAGCGCGGTCGCCAAAATTGGGTTGCTTACCGTTCTTGTTCTCCTTATCAGGCCCGGCGTGTGGGACAGTGTGAGGAACATATTCGTTGCCACAGCGGATCCCAACTCAGCGCTGGGCTACTCATACTAGTACAGGTTCGTCCTATTCGATCTGGCAACCGGGGCGTTGAATAGCGATGCCAGGCGTGCACTGTGAGGATAGGGCATGGAGTCATTCCCCTCCATCGGCCTCAGGGCCGACTTCGGGGAACAGAAAGACCGCCCCTTCCCAAGTTGTGACAGCACTTGGATAGAATTCATGGTTGAAACAGGATATGTGGGGTTGGGCTTAATGTGCGCCTTGCTGCTCACGCCCGCTCTGTGGTGTCTTCGGGATGTCCGTAACCTTCCGAGTGATGGCCGCCATCTCAGTTGGGTTTTATTCGTCACGCTCGTAGGGTATTACTTCATGATGACGAATGTCGGAATCTATTCATGGGGACAGAACGGGTACATGCTGTGGATTGTGATTGCATTGTCGCTCGTGCATGGGCGGCTTAGCCGGATCGAACAAGGGCCGGACAACGCAGGGCCTTCATTTCGTGCCGCAATTGCCGAACACGAATTCGCGGAGGCGCGACACTAATGAGCGCTGGGAGGGTTCATGTATGGCGCTGCCACCTTATTCAACTGGTATGCCCCTCGGTCCCACACCCCGTCTACACCGCGAACAATACCATCTGGGTCAGTATTGTAAGGCGATGCGAACGTCACCCCTGCGCCGCTATCTCCGATAAGGTGCCAGTCCGAGAGATAGTTGACGAGCAGGCTGCTGCTCAGAACTTGCTTGTTTGGGTCGGTGTCCCCCGCGGCGGCCCCGGCATAATAAGTGTTGTGGTCCCAAGTGGCCGACGCGCAGTTCGTGCAGGGCAGAAAATAGGCCACACCGTCTGAATTCGAGTCAAAGTAGTTGTTCTGAAAGTAGACGTTCCCTATCGACTGCGCCGTGCCGTCTACCAACAGGCCGGGACGGTCGTAGCCTTCAGCATCGCCTACACCGAACCCTGAGAAGGTGTTGTTATAGACCAGAATGTTCCCCAGTATATTTCCATCATGATTCAGCAGAATTGCGCTTTCTACCCCGTTTGCAAAAGGCGGGTTGGAGCGAAAGAAGACGTTGCCGTAAATGGAAACATTCGTAGAGCCCGATGTTCCCGCATTGTCGATACAGGTTGTCCCCTGACAGTTGTGGAAAACGTTGTAGCGAATGACGGCATTATCGCCGCGCCAGATGAGGTGGTTTCCGTGGCAGGTGTCGACATTGTTGCCATTATTTTCAGTCCAATTATATTGGAAGGTTTGATTTGCATTGTCCGTCTGGAACATCGGCGCGCCAGTGTCGTGAATGTAGTTGTACTCGTATAGGTTGTTGCCGGCTGACCACCCCCAGACACCGATATCACAGGGGGTTCCCGCGGCGCTATGTGACCCGCTGATCTCCACATAATGAATATTGGTGTAAAGGCTAGTGCCGGAGTCCCCTATATAGAGCGCGGTTTGGATATTAGTACTCGTACAACTGCCGCTTACCATCGTGCAGTTGTCTATCAAGATGCCATGGCCGGAAGTGGGAGTAGCACGCGAATGGCCACTCAAGTCCCAGTAATCGCTGTTGAATTGGATCATCATGGAGGGCGTGTCCTGAAAGGTCACTCGGCCTGCCAGGCCGCTATTCCAGCCCGTGCCTGTGCAATGATCGCCCACGGTGGCATTGGTGAGATAAATGTAAAGGGAGCCACTGTCTGCAACGCTCGCAGCGAAAGGCGGATACGTGCCAGTCGCAAAATAATAGGTGTCTCCACGCACCATTCCGGTAGTGCCTGATGGAAGGCAGTTGCCCGTCATGCCCGCGCAGGCGTTGTTCCAGTCAGCGCCGCTTGCGGACCCGTTGCCGGAAGGGGTTATCACATGACACGCCGCAAGCATTTGGCCGTCCGCAAAGAAGCCGGGCGCCAAGAGCCCAAAAATCAGAAGCGCCAGTGCGACTGGCATTGAACATCTTGCCTTTAGTCCGTTACATTTCATCCTCACCACCTCCTGCCATGCTCAATGGCATTGTGACACGGGGATACTCCACGCCCCACTCAAGCCAAAATAGCATCGTCGGCGCCACAACTCAACGTACCAAAGTACCAACCCCTTATCGCTACAAAGTTAGTGCGCCGTCTGGGTCTCAAGTCAAAAGTCGGGACTGCCGGTTGGGCCGCGCCGCGGCAGAGTACTGACGCCACGCACATATGAAAGAACTCCGCACGGTAGTTCGAGGATCAACCCTCCGCATCTCTGACCAAGTGCGGTTTTATATCGACGGCTGGATGGTCAGTGCGTTCCTCAGTGTGAGCGCAGTCACGCACTATGCCATTTCCTCGCGGCTGGCGATTACTTTTATGGATGTTATCATCGCTGTCACTGGAATCCTCTCGCCTTGGTTCAGTTTGCTCCTGGGGAGGAACGACCACGAAGCAATCCGGCGTGTTTTTTCCCTCGGCACAAAAGTTTCGAGTTCCATATGAACAGTAATCTTCTTTTCCATTGTGCTCTATGGACGCAGATTGATAAAGCTATGGATGGGTAGCGCGTACATTGACGCATTCTGGCCGCTTATCATCTTGGCGGGCGCCGTCTTCTGCGACATTGCCCAGTAGCCATCTGTAGGCTAGCTGTTTGGAGTTTCTCGCCATCGCTGCCTTTCCCGGATTACCCTGTTCGAGGCCCTAGCGAACTTCCTTTTGAGCCTCTGCCTGGCTCGCCGTTTCGGGATGATTGGGATTGCGTTGGGGACATTGATTCCGACGTTCCTTGTCAAAGTGCTTCTCCAGCCGCGTTACGTCTGCCGGCACATCGGAATCCCATTGCGAACTTACTATTGGGGTCTCTTCGGTCGCTCGGTCGTTGTGGCGGGCTTGGCAGCGATTGCTCCATGGTATTTCCTGCTGAGATCGGTGAGAACCACGAACCTGATCTCACTCGCGCTCCTCGTCATACTGCAAGGGGCGCTCGCATTGCTCATGGCGATCGCTTTCCTATCTCCGGAAGAGAGAAAGTCGGTGGTGAGCTTTGCTCTGCCTGCAAGACGAAGAGCCACACAGGTCCGTGTGTCGGGCAGTACTGAGGTTGTTGAGTCGTCCGAATAATTATGGCCGGGCTTGAGAATAACCAGACAGAATCTTAGAGAATGGGGGCGATGATGAGTGGGCTGCCGACTGTTTCAGTAATTATTCCGACTTACAACCGCGCCTCACTTGTGAGCGCGGCCGTAAAAAGCGTAATGGCGCAAACGTACGCGGCGCCCGAAATCATAATCGTCGACGACGGTTCGAGTGATGGGACGGAGCAGATGCTCCGGCCCTTCGTTGAAGGATCGAATGGCAGAATATCGTACTTGCGCCAGGATAACCAGGGGGTGAGTGGCGCACTCAATAAGGGGATGGCTCTTGCCCGCGGTGAGTGGATTGCCTTTCTGGCCTCAGACGATGTTTGGCTTCCTGAGAAACTGGAGTGGCAATTTCGAGCACTGCGCCAGTTCGGCAGTAGGTGCGGCGCTTGCTTTACCGATGCGAAGTACTTGAACAATCCGGCAGTCTCTATAACGGCCTTTGAGCGGGCTGGCAAGCGCTACGATGGAGTCATCGGCGAGGTTGGGGATGCTCCAAAGTTCATTGCGAATGAGCCCCACGGTGTCTACGTACAAACTCTCGTTTGTCGGCGAGATGTGGTTGGGTCGGTTGGAGGGTTTGATCCTGAGATGCGCCTCAGTGAGGATAACGACTTTGTTTTGCGCCTCGCCTGCATTACAGGTTTTTGCTTTGTGAATCTTCCCCTCGTCTGTATCGAGCGGGGAGTGGGCCGTCCTGTCGGTCTGGCGGAGAGTCGCACAAACGCCGCGTTTCGACTTTGGCATCTTGAGTACATGTATCGTAAATGGCTGGATATGGACTTACCCTTGCGGAACGACGTCCGGAAAGTCGTCCTTGAGAAGCTGGCGGCGGTATACAGTGAGCGTTCCAGTTGGAACCTGATCTGCGAAGATCACCAGAGCGCTCGCAAGACAATGGTCAACTCTCTGCGCACCCGCTTTACTGCTGCTTCGGCTCTCAAATGGGTATTGATAACCGTCGCGCCATCCATTGCTCGGAACGAGGTTTTGCGGCGGGAAGCAAAGCGGGCGACACATGGCGTGTTGCCCGGATCGGGTGAGGCCGAGAGGTCCAGCCTGCCGAGGTAGCGGGCAAATTCCACACGGAGCGAGCGTCTGTTACCAAGACCTTATTCGCCCGAGTGCGGGCTGGTGATTCTGTTGCAGTTCCGTCGTCTGAGAAAGTTCTAAACTATGAATGGTAAGAGGTCAAACAACAGCGAGTCGCAGACAGCAGCAATGAGCCTTGGAGAGGCTCTCTATCAATGAAGATTGTTTTTATTCTTCCGGGCCGGGGTAGTTCTGGAGGGGTTCGCGTTACGGGCGTTATGGCCGGGAGGCTTCTCAAGCGCGGGCACGACGTTCGAATTCTTGTCCGAACGTTGAGGCGGTCCTTCAGGGAGTGGGGTAGGTATATCAGAGACGCGATACTCTACCCGGACGCTCCTGACTTTCTGGCCGCATTCGGAGGTACGGTTCAGCCCTTCGTGGATATTGAACGGTGTCAATTTTCACCTTCGGAGATCATCGTTTCCGTTGGCATGGCGGAATCAGCCAAGCTGAGGGCCTTGGAGGGCTTGCCCAACCCCAAGGTTCAGTATCTCCACGGCATAACCCCATGGTACCCGGAGCTCATGCGCACCGCTTTGACCTCTCCGTTTCCGAAGATCGTTGTCTCCTCATTCCTAAAGGAACTCGTGGAGAGTGGGGGGCGGGGGGAGGTGCTTGGCGTTGTCCATAACGGAGTCGATCTCAATGAATATTACAGCTCCCTTCCTGACTCCGAGAGGGACGGGGTAGGGACAGTTTACTCATCACACCAAGCCAAGGACCCCGCGACATTGCTCGCCGTTATCAAAAGGCTCTCTGCTCGTAGACCGAACATCCCGATGAGGGTATTTGGCTCTTGTCGGCGTCCGAAATCGATAAGTCGGAAATCCTTCTGGCGATACCCCTCATTGCGCCAAGCCAGGGAGATTTACTCACGGAGCTTGGTCTGGATTCTTGCGAGTAGTTCAGAGGGATTCTCGGTCCCTGTCCTGGAGGCAATGGCTTGTGGCTGTGCCGTGGTTGCTACTGACTGCGGCGGGCCAAGGGACATAATCCAGGATGGACAGAACGGGTTTCTGGTAAACGTCGGCGACGTGAACGGTATCGTGGACCGCGTTCAGCTCCTGCTCGATAATGGCGACCTGCGGGCGCGGTTTCGACAAAATGCGCAAGAAACCTTGGACCGCTTCACATGGGAAAAGTGCGTGAGCAAGCTGGAGGACACCCTGGAAGGGCTGGTTTGCGGTCGCCCTCCCCACGCACTGGGCTGTTGATTTGCCTCCGCTGCGACTTGCAGATGAAGGAGGTCAAAGGGCGCAACCATCTGCAGGCTCGGAGTACCCTATGACCGAACCAGAGACCGACAACAGCGCTATGGAATCAACGATGGACATTGCACCCTACATACATTGGCATATGAGCACAGAGAATCGAGTACGGGCAATCGCCTTCTACCTGCCTCAGTTTCATCCCATACCTGAAAACGACGAATGGTGGGGGAAGGGATTCACGGAGTGGATCAATGTCGCTAAGGCTCGTCCGCTGTTTCGCGGGCATTACCAACCGAAGGTACCGGCTGATCTTGGATTTTATGATCTGCGGGTCCCGGAGGTACGCGAGCAGCAATCGAACCTCGCAAGGGCGCACGGGTTGGAGGCTTTTTGCTACTACGATTACTGGTTTGCGGGAAAGCGTTTGCTGGAACGTCCGTTTAGCGAGGTCCTGAGCTCAGGCCGTCCGCAGTTTCCCTTTTGCCTGTGCTGGGCAAATCAGACTTGGTCGGGAATCTGGCACGGGGCTCCGAACCGTACCCTTATCGAGCAAACATATCCAGGCGCCGCCGACCACGTCGCTCATTTCCGCGCACTGGAACCGGCTTTTCACGATCCTCGCTACCTGCGGGTAGAAGGCAAGCCGGTTTTCATGGTTTTCAGACCCAAAGAGTTACCGGATGTGCAGAAAACAGCCGACCTTTGGCGAGAGTTGGCCGCTAGGAGCGGCTTGAATGACTTTTTCCTGATCGGCATTGCCCGCGCCCGCGTTAGTGACTCGCCGCCAGACCGTTGGGTCCCGCAAGAACACGGTTTCGACGCATCTGTGTCGAGCGGAGTGTTTCGCGACAAGCGCCGCATCACTGGGCGTGTCTTGTGGAACCGCGCTCTTCGCCTCATTCGGCACCGGGCGCCGGGGCCGACCCGCTACTCCTACGAAGAAATCTCGGCCACGTTGGCGTTTGAGCGTGTGGCCGGTGTTGAAACGTACCCCTGCGTCACCCCCAATTGGGATAACACACCGCGCAGCGGGCGGAACGGCGTTGTTTATGAGGGTGCGACGCCAGAGCTCTTTCGCCCATTGCTGAAACGGGCGATTGCTATCGTCGATGTATTGCCTTGGGAGCGGAGGCTGGTTTTCATCAAGTCATGGAATGAGTGGGCTGAGGGAAACTATCTCGAGCCGGACCTAAGGTTCGGGCACGGGTTTCTGGAGGTATTGAAGCAAGAAGTGGTTGCAGACCAAGACCGCGTCACATTGCGTGCTAGTGCTGTTGAACCCTCGCTTAGTCAACCATAGCTATGTCTGCCCGCCGAGCGTAGTGCGTCCTAATCCTCCCATTGCAGGACCCGAGGCCTGAGACCATAGTGACCCTGGGAAAGCCGGAGACGTCAATCTCAAGTTTGTCTAATGCTCTTGCTGCTGGTGCCGTTGGTTCAAGGTCTTGCACGATCACCTAAAAAATGCCTGCGTTCCTTGCACAAGGACAAATAACAAGCTTGCGCTTAGCTCCAGGTGACACCCAGGATTCAGACTGCCCCCGCAAGGTTAGCGGGCTGCATTCAGACTGCAAACTGTGAAAGTTATCGAAAACATCGGATATCGGACCGCGGCTCGAATGGTGACTTTCTCACTTCAGGCAGCCACCAGTGTAGTCCTCGCTCGGTATCTTTTGCCACGCGATTACGGGATCGTGGGGTATGCGGCTATTTTTGTGGCTTTTCTCGCACGATTCAATGATTTGGGCTTGGGCAGTGCGCTCGTACAAAGAAAAGAGCTTGACGCCCATGCCGCGAATACCGCGTGGACGTTGCGGGTAGTACTGGGAGCCGCAGCGTTCTGCCTGGCGTTCCCGGTGTCACGACTGGCGGCAGTCGGTTTCGGAGATCCTGTTGTATCGACCGTTCTCGTGGTGCTTTCTTTGGATTTCCTCATCAGCAGCATCGGCTTTATTCCAAGTAGTCTCATGGTACGGGCATTAGATTACCGGCGATGGATTCAACCGCTGATCGCCGGGGCAGTGGTGCGCACGGCCGTAGCGTGTTGGCTTGCAGTACATGGGTTTAGTTTCTGGAGCATCGTAATAGCCGGGCTCGCGTCCTCAATTACCCAGGCGGCTTACTTTGTATGCCTCGACCACCGGAAACTCGAGTTCCAATGGGACAAGGCGATCGCTCGGGAGCTACTGCGCTTTGGGGTTCCTCTGTTTTCGTCCGGACTACTAGTATTCGCCCTCTTCAACGCCGATAACTTCATAGTTGGTGCGGTTTCGGGAGCCGTGGTACTGGGATACTACGCCCTGGCATTTAATTGGGGTGCAATGCTTTGCTCGCTTGTGTCTGAGCTTGTTCATTCTGTGCTGTTTCCCACGTTCGCGCGCATGCAACATGACCGGGAGCGCTTGCGGCAAGGCTATCTCCGAGTGTTAGAACAGTTAAGTGCCTTGGGTGTGCTCGTTTACGTGGGGCTATTCTGCTGTGCGAGAGAGTTTTTGGTCATCGTGCTGGGACGTGGCGGAGGAAAGTGGTTGCCGGCTTGCCACGCCCTACAAATCCTTTGCATTTACGGCGTAGTGCGACTGATGCTCGAACCTTTGGGCAATGTGCTGGTTGCGACGGGACGAACACGGCTGCTATTTCGCGCCAATCTCATAGCAGCGTGTTGTGAAATTGTTCTCCTGTATCCCGCTCTTGTTTTGGGTGGCATTAACGCCGTTGCCGTTGTGGTCACGATTTCCTATGGAGTCCAATGGTTGGTGTATTGGCCAGTCATTCGCAAAGACTTGAATGTGGACATTACTGATCTGAAAAGGGTACTTTTCCCTGCCTTCGCCGCTGGTTTTTGTGCTTGGGCAGCCGGCGCTGCCGTTGGGTCTGCCCTGCCCTTCGGTATCCCGACCTTTGCGTTAATGATTGTCACCATCACGCTTGTGTTTGTCGTCATCCACGGGTGGCTCAGTTCCTGGCGCTGGTTTGAAGAGTGGAGACAAGTGTATTTAGCTCGGGCGAGACCAGCGTGACCATGCTTCGGCCTTGAAACGATAGTATGTGGCGATAACCGCTCTCGAGTGGCGTGTCCTTCGCCCAATTTGGAGTTCTTCGCATGACCATCGAAGTGGGTAGGCCCGCTGAGCTTACGGTGAAGCATCCCGAGTACTATCAATTACCTCGAGCCGAAATGTTGCCCTTTGTTCCACGAGAGGTCAGCAGAGTCCTGGAAGTCGGGTGTGGGGAGGGGCGGTTCGGCCTCGCCATCAAGCAGATCAGGAACGCGGAAGTGTGGGGGATTGAAACGCTTCCCGAAGCCGCTCAGCAAGCCGCGCAGCGGTTGGACAGAGTTCTTTTGGGTGACGTGGAACGTGATCACCTGGAATTGCCGAGCGAATATTTCGACTGCCTCATCTTCAACGATGTCCTCGAACACCTGACGTATCCGTGGGCGGTACTAAGAAGATTGCGTGACGCGCTTCGAACCTCGGGTTGTGTCGTCGCCTCCATTCCCAATATCAGGCATTACCCCACCTTGAAGGCGCTGGTTTTGCACAAGGAATGGGAATACACCAAAGACGGCATCCTCGACTGTACACATTTCCGATTTTTTACTCAGAAGAGCATACCCAAGTTCTTCCACGACTCCGGCTACGAACTGATCAGAATGGAAGGGATCAACCCTATGGGGCTTTCGTGGAAATTAAAACTGGCTTTTAGATTCCTGGGCAGTGCAATGGATGATACGCGCTACCAGCGGTTCGCGGTTGTCGCCAAGCCGGCGCCCCATGGAGTTTGATAGCATATGAGTCTACCTGCCACACTGATTGCCTTCCACCTTCCCCAGTTTCATCCAATTCCAGAAAATGATGAATGGTGGGGAAAAGGTTTCACTGAATGGACCAATGTCGTAAGAGCTAGGCCTCGATTTCCAGGTCATTACCAGCCACACTTGCCGGCTGACTTGGGGTTTTATGATTTGCGACTGCCAGAGGCGCGGGCGGCTCAGGCCGAGCTGGCCGCGAGCTACGGGATTTACGGGTTTTGCTACTATCACTTTTGGTTTAATGGGCGGCGGCTTCTCGAGCGTCCGGTAAACGAGGTCTGGAAAAGCGGAGAGCCCGACTTTCCTTTCTGTCTCTGCTGGGCCAATGAGAACTGGACGCGCCAATGGGACGGAAAGAAAGCCCACGTGCTGCTCGAGCAGCGCTACAGCGCGGCGGATGATCTGGCGCACATCCGGAGCCTGATTCCTCTTTTCCTGGATCGCCGTTACATTCGAGTCGCCGACCGGCCGCTATTCTTGGTTTATCGCGCATCGGAATTGCCCGAACCGGAAAGAACAACGGCAGCATGGCGGCGCGAGGCAGAACGTGCGGGTTTGAAGGGTTTATTTCTGGTTCGAGTGGAGAGCTCTAGTGAGCAGCGTAGCGATCCGCGCAACACAGGGTTCGATTCTTCTCTGGAGTTTCAGCCATGTTGGTCGGTACTGTTGTCGAACTCGCGGATTCCTCGTAGGAAGTGGTGGCATCGCAGGAGGCTCAGAACGGCCGAACCCGCATTCTACGAAAACGCTGTCTGTGATTACGAAGATTTTGTCAGGAATACACTAGCGACTCCCGTTCCCGCATATCCGCGGATACCTTGCGTGTGTCCGGGCTGGGACAATAGTCCGAGGCGAAAGCAGGGCGCGATCATTATTATTAACTCGACGCCAGAGATCTATGAACAGTGGTTGCGTGGAATTGTGAATCGTCGGAGGGCCGGCATCACCTCTAGCGAAAACTCAGGCGTCACTGAGGATTCATTGGTTTTCATTAACGCCTGGAATGAATGGGCTGAAGGCAACCATCTGGAGCCCTGCCTGAGATGGGGCCGCAAGTACCTAGAGGCAACACGACGAGCATTGGGAACTTCTACAAATCAGAGTATCGAGTATGTCGGCCGTTAGCGTGATCATAAACAAAGGAACCGCAGAGACAATCTCCAATCGCGGGAGCCGAAAGACCTCACCCTGCGAAGAGTTGGTTTATAAATTCAGCGGCGAAGTGGACCGAAAAAAACGCCTTTTGAGGGAAGATAACTACTTGTTGCGTGGCGCGGAAACTAAGGAATACATAAGTAGTGAAGGAAGGCATAGATCTGCCCTGCCCTTCGGTATCCCGACCCTTGGGTTCATGATTGTCACAATCACCCCCGTGTTTGTCGTAATCCAGGACTGGCTCTGCTCCTGGCGTTGGTTTGGCGAATGGAGACAATTGTATTTGGCTCGGGCGAGACGTGCGTGACCATGCTCCGGCCTTGAAACGATGGTATGTGGCGATAACCACTCTCGACGGTAGGGAGGTTCAACGGGGACAAGTGTGTATCCGAGCTCGAAGATATATTAGAGAGGATTGCAACCAGTGGGGTAAAGGCTGGACATGTTAAGAAAGGCCGTACAAATGCTCGGGCAGCGCGGCCTGGCTTTCACGGTCCGTAGAGCCCTTTGGCGTATCCACTACCAGAATTTCCAGCGAATCAGGAGAATTCGCGAAAGGTGCAATGGAGATGCGCCCGGCCTAGTCCGTTTCCTCGGCAAGCAATTTGAGCTGCATCCCTCCATGCCGGGCGTCAGTGAGGAGTTGGTGCTTTACGGAGTCCATGAACCGGTGGCCACGCGGCTCTATCTGGAGACCCTGTCGCCGGGCGACCATGTAATTGATGTCGGGTCGAATATCGGATACTGGCTGTTGCTGGCTGCCAGCAGGGTTGGTGAGTCCGGGCGGATTCTTGGGTTTGAGCCAGTTCCCGCTTCCCTTGAGATCTTGCAGCGCAACATCAAGCGGTCGGACATAAGTAACGTCGAGCTTTCTCCCTGGGCCATAGGTCGCGAGAATGGCGCCGCACAATTCTACGAATCGCAGATTCCCAATTGCGGGAGTCTGCTGAAGCATCGGTGAAATCCTTTGTGTGCGGAACTCCACGCAAGTGAGTAGGCTGAATCGACTGATATCGCCGCCCTCCCGAGGACCAGAAACAAACGGTCCGCACCGCCTAGGGATTATCTATGTCCAAAATCGCGGAAGATGGTGACTTCGCAGTCGCCCGGCTTTTCAGAAGGGCCTTCCAGCACACCAGTGAGCACGGCGCTGCGTATGCGTTCAACCGGGCCGTATGGAAGTTGTACTACGCTCGTTTTGAGCGGCTCAAGAAGCGGCGGGCAAGTCAGTGTGCGCCTCAGCCAGCCATCATTCGATGCCTCGATCAGGAATTTGAGCTGCATCCGTCCATGCAGGGCGTTGGTGAGGAGTTGCGGCTTTTCGGAATCCACGAGCCGCTGGGAACAGAGCTCTTCCTTCAACAACTGTCGCCTGGCAACCATGTCCTAGACATTGGATCGAACATCGGCTACTGGCTTCTGATGGCCGAGCAGGCGATCGGAGAATCCGGCCGCATCCTGGGTTTCGAGCCTGCTCCGGAAGTTTGCAGCATTCTGGAACGCAATATCGCCAGGTCCGGCCACAAAAATATTCGCGTGCTTCTCTGCGCCGTGGGTGCAACAAACGAAACGGCGCAGTTCTACCAATCGGAAGTCCCCAACTGGGGGAGCTTGATTCAGCAAGACAGCTTAAAGCAAACTCGCGCCAACGACGTCCAGGTCAGGAAGCTGGAAGACATCCTGAGCGAGTTTCCCGATTTCCACCCCCATGCCTTACGCATGGACCTGGAAGGCGCTGAGCTGATGGTTTTGGAGAGCGCCGGGGAAATGCTGGCGCGATATAAGCCCTGCCTCTTCGTCGAATTCCATCCGGCGGTGCTTGGCTGGCCTGCTATCCGAAAAACGTTGGTTTGGCTTGAGGACTTGGGTTACTCCTCAGGGACTCTCATCGAGCGCACATGGGACCAGCCATGGATCAGCAAGTGGATGAGGAAACGCCGTTGCTGGTCAGGACCAATTGAGACGTTGATCCAAAGAATTGAGTCCCCGAAAGATCCCATCGCCAATTACACGTTTAGCCTTATCCTGCAAGGCTCGCGCAAACGTTCTCAAGCAAACTCTCTAATCGGATCTGAGAAGTGATTTGTGGCCGTATATGAAGTCAATCCGCTGACCGACCCGCGCTGCGGGGCGCTTCTGGAGAGGCACCCGGCCGCCTCGGCCTTTCACACCGCCGGCTGGCTGGAGGCGTTGCGGCGGACTTACGGTTATGAGCCTTTCGTCGTGACCACCCCGGCTCGAGGGAGTGGAAATGTCAGCTAGTGTCCTGAGTCAGAAGTTCGCTGACAAAGTCCTCCTCGTTCGGGCCGCTTTCTCGCAGCCCCGTCAGGGGCGGAAGATTGTAGCCCAGGGCGCAAGAAACTGTGAAAAAATCGGCTTGGCCATCTGTAGCGGCGCTCTATGAGCGCCGAAGTCATTGATTCTAAAATGCGGCGGTCATAGACCGCCGCTAGAGCGCGATTTTTTCACAGCTTCTTGCGCCGTGGGCTACATTCTTTCGCCCGCTGAGCGGGCTGATTTCTTCAACGAACTTTTGACTCAGGACACTAGAGTGTTGGAAACCGACAAAGCCCAGCGGGGCGTTTGGAAACCGGCGATACGGCTCTGGCCAATCCATCGTATTGGCAAACAAGGGGGCTATCGCTTGGCCGACTTTCTTGGAAGGGAAAGCCCCTGCAGGCACTCGGCACGACGCCGATCATGGCCCGGCGAACAAGGCTGGAGAAAGCGAAGCGCAAAGTCATGAGAGCTTGCATGGTAGCCTATTCGTTTTACGAGAGCGACAACCGTGTGCGACGTTATGCCGAGACGCTCGTCAACCGTGGATACGATGTGGATGCCATCGTGCTGCGACGGGAAGGGCAGCCATCCTTTGAAGTCATCAGGGGGGTAAACGTTTACCGCATCCAGGAGCGGGTGAGAGACGAGAGTGGCCCCTTCAGCTACCTGAGAAAGTTGCTGACGTTCTTTTTGCGATCGGCGTGGGTACTAACTTGGCGGCATCGGAAAGCGCGCTACGACATCATCCACGTCCACTCGGTGCCAGACTTCCTGGTCTTCGTCACCATCGTCCCGCGGTTGATGGGGGCCAAGGTGATTCTGGACATCCACGACATCCTCCCCGAATTCTATGCCAGCAAGTTCAGGGTCAACGACCGCTCTCTTACATTCCGCCTGCTGCTTCTGATAGAAAAATTGTCGGCCGCTTTCTCCAACCACGTCATCATTGCCAATCACCTGTGGCACGTGAAGCTAACACAGCGCTCGGTGCAAGCAGAGAAGTGCACGGCGATTATCAATTATCCCGTTCCTTCGATTTTCTCTTATCGTGCGCGCACCGTCGCGCCCAACGGTGATTTCGTCATGTGCTACCCGGGGACGCTCAACTGGCACCAGGGGGTAGACCTTGCGATCAGCGCCCTCGCGCTGCTGCGCGACAAGGCACCCAACCTCAAGTTCCTCATTATCGGCGAAGGCCCTGAGCGCGAGAAACTTAAGACCATGATCAAGGAGCAAAACCTGGGGGACCGCGTCTCCATGGAAGCATTTGTCCCGATCGAACAGATGGCAGAGAGGATGGCCAACGTCGACCTCGGGGTGGTACCTAAGCGCAAGGACTCGTTCGGCAACGAGGCATTCAGCACCAAGATCATGGAATTCATGGCGATGGGCGTGCCTGTCGTCGTATCCAAAACCCGCATCGACCAGTACTATTTCAACCAAGACCTGGTGCAGTTCTTCGAGTCCGGGAGCGCCGAGGACCTGGCCGCCAAGATCCTGGAACTCGTGCATGACCCGGCCAGGCGGCGCGTCTTGCGCGCACATGGGATGAAATTCGTCCGACAGAACAACTGGGACGTGAAAAAAAACGAATACCTCGATATAGTGGATCGCTTGGCGAAGCAGCGGAAACCATGCGCGCCATCACCCTCGCTTTAGGGCCCAAAGGCGGAAATCATCGGGCGGGGAGCGCAGACTCATCGACTTCAGGGATAAAGCGCTATGCGGCCCTGCGCGGGGGAATGGGGGCCGGCGAGAAGAGCGAGTATGCAGCATAGCTGTGCTAACTCAGAGGCGTCGCCGAAGGGGCCAGCTTTCCCCGAGGGGACGATGATCATAGTGCAGAAGAGCGTGCAAGAAGTCGCGCGTTGGGTAGAGGAGCACAATTACCGGGCTTACGATCCCGGCGACGGCGACCTGTCCTTTCTTCGCTACTTCACTTTTAAGGCCCATTCCCTGCGGCGACTCCTAACTGCGGCTGTGCTACGGGTGCCCTTCCACATTAGGCCTTTGATCGGCATCAGGCCGCACACTTCCACAAAGGGAATGGGGTACATGGGATGGGGTTATGTGAAAATGTACGCGTTGACGGGCGCTGAAGACCAACGCCGCCGCGCCGAGTCTTGCTTCGATTGGTTGATGGGGAATCGGTCGCCGGGTTACGACCAATACTGTTGGGGCAACCACTTTTCATTTTCAACGCGGGGTGGGACCGTACCCAAGCATATGCCTACGATTGTCTGGAGCAGCCTGATTGGCTTGGCCTTTTTGGAAGCCTACGAAGTGGTGGGCAATCCCAAGTATTTGGACGTGGCCGCGAGTACAGGAGAATGGGTGAAGAGTCTGCCGCGAGAGCGGACGAGCCGCGGAACTTGTCTCAGTTACGTCCCCTCCCAGCAGAGTTCGATTCACAACTCAAACATGTTGGGGGCGGCGTTGCTCGCGCGGGTTGCGGTCCGGACCAATGATCACCAGGCTCGCGAGTTGGCGAAAGACGCCATGACCTATAGCTGTGCGCGTCAAAATGCCGAGGGCGCGTGGTTTTATGGAGAGGCGCCCAAATACCACTGGATCGACAACTTTCACACGGGCTACAATCTGGATTGCCTGAAGCGCTATATCGATAGCACCGGTGATCGGGAGTTTGAACCGAACCTTCGGAGCGGTTTTCAGTATTTCAAACTTCATTTCTTTGAAGCGGACGGACGTCCAAAGTACTACCATGACAAAGCCCACCCCATAGATATTCAGTGTGCCGCCCAGGCTATCGACACACTGGCTTTTTTTTCGGACAGCGACCCCGAGTCTCTAGAATTGGCTATAAAGGTCGCGCGGTGGACAATCAACAACATGCAGGCGCAGGATGGTCATTTTTACTACCGCGATTTGGGATGGAAGAAAGTGAAGACACCGATGCTCCACTGGGGGCAGGGCACTATGTTCAAGGCGTTGGCACATCTCTTGAGCAAAGTAAATGGCGCAGCGGAGGCCGAGGCCAACGACAGCGCGCCGGCGGGCCGACGTCTTGCATCAAGGAAGAGAACGGGCGACCCTCTAGTGCCTGGTTCCAGCCGCTTGCCCCAACGAATCCGCCGGAAAAGATAATGGCTGTTTACACAGTTGATCCCCTGCTGGATCCGCGGTGGCCCGCTCTTCTGGCTCAGCATCCTCACGCCTCCATCTTTCACACACCGAGCTGGCTGGAAGCCCTGCGCCGGACGTATGGTTATGCGCCAATTGTTTTCACAACCTCTGCTCCAGGGGAGGAGCTGAGGAATGGGATCGTGTTTTGCTGCGTGCGGAGTTGGCTGACGGGCTCCCGGATGGTATCGGTACCGTTTTCGGACCACTGCCAGCCGTTGGTGGAAGACGCCGGGGACCTGAACACCCTACTTTCCTGGCTCCAAGAAGAGTTGGATCGTGAGAAATGGAAGTACATCGAGATCAGGCCGCTCGATTCCGCCTGTTTCCACCTGGAAGGTCCAGCCGTGTTTTCCCGGAGCGAGGAGTTCTTCTTCCATAAACTGGACCTTCGGCCCGGACTGGACGCGCTCTTTCACAATGTGTGCACGGGTTCCAGAGGAAAGATTCGGCGCGCCGAGCGCGAGCACCTGGGGTATGAAGAGGGACGCTCCGAGGTTTTCCTGCAGAAGTTTTACCGTCTGCTCCTGCTGACCCGGCGGCGACATCACCTTCCGCCGCAACCCATCGCCTGGTTTCGTAATCTGGCGCACTCGCTCGGCGACAAACTGACCATCCGTATCGTATCCAAGCACGGTCAGCCGATCGCCAGCACCCTTACGTTGTTTTACAAAAACTGCCTCGTTTCCAAGTACGCTTGCTCTGACGCGAGGTTCCACAACCTGGGCGGTATGCCACTCCTCTTGTGGAAGGCGATCCAAGAGGGCAAGGAACTGGGAGCCCGGGAACTCGACCTGGGTCGGTCCGAGACAAACAACCCGGGCCTCGTCGCCTTCAAGGAGCATTTGGGGGCGGTGTGCTCGAAGCTGTATTACTTCAGGGCTGCCCGGCATGCTTCTTACGACTCCGCTATGCCTGGGACAGTTGACTGGAGAGTGCGCTTGGTGAAGCGGTTGCTCACCCGCATGCCAGATTGGGTGCTGAAAGCTATAGGCTCCCTGCTCTACAAACACGCAGGCTAGTGACCCGCACCCCCGCGGGCACTCCTCAGCCGCATGCGCATTGTCTTGCTCCCTAGGGCGCGGCGGTTTCTCACCGCTTGCTATTGGTGCTGCGACCCTCTAAAATAAGCACTGAAGGTAGGGCACGCAGCGCCGACGAAAGTGCTGTCAAATTGAATGCATTCCCCCTTGGGCAACAACCTGAGCCGGGCCCTGCTCGACCACTATCGGTGCCCCGATAGCTGTGTCGACATCAGATTGCTGCAGGAGCCTTCTACTGACGCCGGATTCTTTCGCTTTGGCGCTGATGCCATCTGCTTCGGGCAGTCCTCGTCCGGCTACCTGGCCGCTAGTCCCAACGGCGCGCTATATGACACGCTTCGAGATGTCCGAGCCGACGCAGAGGCCTGCTTGTTGCCGTTCAACCCGACGAGTATTGTCGATAACCTCCGCCTGGAGCGTTATACGAACGACTTCTGGACGAAGACAAGAACTGGAAATCTGAAGCGGTTGGCGTGGGATGCGTACTATTTGTTCCGGCCGGCTTTGCCAGTGGGCGTGCGTAAGTTCCTACAGCGAGCTTGGCTGAGGGGATGGGATCGAATAGCCTTCCCGGAATGGCCGGTGGATCGAACCGTGGAACGAATCTTGAGGAGGGTACTGGGCTTGTGTATGAAGGCACGGGGGTTAGATCGGCTCCCTTTCATCTGGTTCTGGCCCGAGGACTATTCAAGTTGCGTTGTCATGACCCACGACGTCGAGACGGAATCGGGCCTCAACTTCTGCCCCACCCTCATGGACATCAATGATTCATTTGGAATCAAAGCCTCATTTCACGTCATACCAGAACAGCGGTACAGGGTTTCGGAAGGCTTCTTGGCCTGCATTCGCGACAGAGGTTATGAAGCCAACGTGCAAGATCTCAACCACGACGGCCAGCTCTATCGGGATCGGGACGAGTTTCTCCGGCGAGCCGAGAAAATCAACCGCTATGCCGCCAAGTATGGCGCCCTGGGTTTTCGGTCCGGCGCGCTGTACCGGAGGCTGGACTGGTACGATGCGTTGAACTTCTCTTACGATATGTCGGTGCCCAACGTCGCCCACTTGGATCCGCAGCGGGGCGGCTGTTGCACGGTCATGCCGTATTTCGTCCTTGGCATCCTTGAACTCCCACTGACCACGACTCAAGATTACACGCTCTTTCATCTTCTTGGCGATTATTCGACTGCTCTCTGGAAAAGGCAGATAGATCTAATCCGCGAGGAACACGGCCTGATAACTTTCATCATACATCCCGACTACATCAGAAGGCAGCAACCACTGCGGGTGTATATGGCGCTGATGGAGCATCTTTCCCTGCTGCGCTCGAATGACAGAATCTGGATGGCTCTGCCTAGGGACGTCGACCGGTGGTGGAGAGACCGAAGTCGAATGAAGCTCGTGAATCGACACGGCGAATGGACGATTGACGGGGCGGGTAAGGAGAGAGCGAAGGTAGCCCATGCCATCCTAAGTGGCGATGAGATTGTTTACGATCTTTCGCCAGATGCTCACAAATCAGGGCCTCCTTGAGTCCCGGCCAGGGCGGACTTCCTGCACTTCCAGGGCTTCTCCAGGTATCGGTCAGTACTAACGCGGCCGGTCCTGCGGGCCCGCCGGGTTGCCCTCACCGGCCCGACGCAGGGTACGCCGTTGCGCGCCCAGGCACAGGGGCAAGCACGCAGACGCTGGAGAAGAAACAGGCCCTAGTACTTCCCTAGGAACTCCCCGATCAGCGTTTCGGCTAGATCGTCCGGCTCGGACGGTTTACTGCCTGCGCCGAACAGGCAGTATTTACCGGTGCGGTCCTCAAAGGCCACGTGAAAAGGTACAAGTCTTCCGAGAACTTCAAGATTAATTTCGCATCCGGCCTCTTGGTAACTTCCCTTCACGCATCCCTCAACGTCCTTTCTGCGCAGAGTGAAAGTGCTAACGCTAGCAGCTTCCCAGGTGAGGATTTCCTCTCCGACCGCAGCGTTAAACGTTTGGGCCCTGTGCTTGAAGGCGCCCTTGACCTCTGTCCACAGTTTAGAAGCAGATTCCTTCCTAGTCCTCTCCTCTTCCAGGAGCTTCGCGTCCTCTTCCGCCTTTCGCCCCCTTCCAGCCTTGAACTCCTGGGCCATTCTCTTGGCCCATTCTGATTCTGCCATCGAAATGGTCCGCTCCGAAATGTGTCACTGGCGGTGTGCCAGCGAAATGCGGGTCCGTGCTGAGGTTCAATCTCACCACGGCCCGCCCGCTTTTTGACACTTATACCAGATATGCCTTTCGTTGACCAGACCACCTTGCCCTCCGGTGGTGTCAAGCTGCTTGTGCAAATAGGCGGAGGGTTCGATCCCGCCACTGTTCGGTGAAGACGTTAAAAACGGCATAAATGATTCACCTGTTGGCCTCCCTGAGAGGCCTTCAGTTTAGGGGACATTTCTAATGGGGCCAAAAGGGGACATTATCATCGGGGCACAACATCCACTGATCCGCCGAAAAGATCTAGTTTTCGCCCTCAGACCCCGCCTCAGAAAAAACTCTTGCCAAGCTATGTTTAATATGATAGCCTAGGAAATGATGCGCGGCTGTTCTGCCATGACCGTACAGACCTCACGGGCGGCTCCCCTACGGTTCTTTCCAAACCGCCAGTATGTCATTGCTTGCCCTTTGCCACGACGAACTAGTAACTTTAAAAAATGACGCGACGATGCGTGAATGTTATTGAAAACAAAGGACCGCTGTGGAAAATAGGGGGCGAAGCGGGAATGTGTATGAAAACAAAGGCACTTAGCCCCATAAACCGGGAATCTTATTGAAAATAAAGGGGTTAGGCTGTAGCTAGTAGGCAGTAGGTTTGGATTAAGTGACGACTTCTTTGACTTGGGCGGGCACTCATTTGCGGCGGTCCAGGTGTTTTCTGAGATCGAAAGGCTGACTGGCAAAAACCTGCCGTTGGCGACCCTCTTCCGCGCGTCGACAGTAGGGCAGTTGGCGGACGTTCTGCGCAAGGATGGTTGGTCTCCGCCTTGGTCGTCGCTCGTGCCCATAGACCCCGGCGGATCCCAGCTCCCGCTCTTTTTGGTTCACGGTGCCGAGGGCAATGTCTTGTTGTACAGGCAATTGGCCCGGTACCTCGGGCCGGATCAACCCGTTTATGGCTTCCAATCGCAAGGGCTAAACGGCAATGGGAGCTTCCATGCCAGCATCGAGGAGATGGCCTCCCACTACGTTAGGGAACTAGTAGCCCTACAGCCGAGTGGGCCCTGCCGTCTCGGAGGCTACTGCCTTGGGGGAGCAATAGCTTTCGAAATGGCACAGCGGCTACAAGCACAGGGAGAGCGAGTCGGCCTGGTGGCAATGCTTGACACGTATAATAACAATATGCTTCCTCAATCAAAACTACGAGCGTTGCCACTCTTGCATTTGTTGCAGAATGTGTGGTTTCACGGTGCAAATTTTTGTCTCGTCGGGAACAAAAACCGCTGGAACTTTGTCCGCGAAAAGTGGGATGTCGCGCTGACCAGGGTGGGGATCAGGCTTCGTGCCTTGTACCATGCTCTGTGTGCGTGGAGTAGCCCGGGCCTACAGAACAGCTATCCACATTTGCTGGTCAAGAGGGTCAATGACCATGCTGCAATGCAGTATGTGCCGCGGCCTTATTCGGGGCGTGTTGCTGTCATTCGACCGAAAGGGAGCTTCTGGGGGCTCGATCACCCAAGCCTTGGATGGGGTGAAGTTGTTCGCGATGGCTTGGAGATACGTGAGATTCCAGTCTATCCTAAAGGTATGTTAATCGAGCCATTCGTCCAGATGTTGGCTGCTGAGCTAAAAGTATGTTTAGAAAATGCAGAATAGGGTCGCTCCAGGCGCGGCAGCTTGCGCATGTGATGCGGCGGAGCGGGGTGACAGTGATGCAGGCTACGTCGTCCGAGTCATGCAGGGAGTCGGGGAAATGGCGGGTCAGATGAGTGGCGCGGCGGTAACCTGGAAGACTGCTCCAGCCAGCGTGGATTTCCCCTCGGACCGAATCGACATATGGCGGGTGTGTCTCGATTCTTTTGAGTCACCCGAGCCGGATTTTTCCGGTATCCTCTCGCCGGACGAGGTCGCCCGTGCCTCCCGTTTTCACTTCGAGAATGACCGTAGGCGATTCGTGAGGTGCCGGATCGCTCTGAGAACTCTCCTCGGTAGCTACCTTGATGTTCCTCCGGCTGGAATTCGATTTCGATACGGGAGTAATGGCAAGCCCGAAATTGCCGGCCTGCAAGACTCCTGCGGTTTGCGTTTCAACGTCTCTAATTCCCGCGGATTGGCATTGATTGCGGTAAGTTCAGGACGGGCAATTGGTGTGGATATCGAGAAAGTTCGCCCCAAGGTGGAGTCCTTAGACATCGCCAGACGTTTTTTCTCCGCTCGCGAAATAGAGGCTCTTCTGGCGCTTGGCGAGAACAAACGGCAGGAAGCCTTTTTCGCCTGCTGGACCCGCAAGGAGGCATTTCTCAAATCCACCGGCGACGGCCTCACGTACCCCTTATCCGAGTTTTCTGTATCTGTTGACCCCGACGGGCCAGCCGAGCTTTGGGAGGTGAAGGGAAATCCAAACGCTGTTACTCATTGGTCTTTGGAAAGCGTGCGCCCGGGAGCAGGGTACATGGGAGCTTTGGCTTATGAGGGTCCGGCGTGCCGCGTAGAATGGTTGTGCCGGGCTGATTGTCCACTGCCCGACCATATTGTCTAAAGCCCGTGGGCCCCTGGGAATGCCACCTGCTCACGATGTGAATGTCAAGAAAAAGTAGAAAGTTCCTGTACGTAGCAAAGTAGAAAGTTCCGCTTTTTGCTTTTTGCTTCCTTCGGTTTTTGGCGCTGACCGAGGGAGCCCGTGGGGCGACTGGGGTTAGCGCCAAGAACCGTCACCGCCCCTCCGGGCGAGCCGGGCCCTTGCCCGACTCGTGCTTCAGCACCGCCCACAGGGGTGGACCTTGCCCTAGCGGGAGTTTACTGCGAACGATGAAGTCAGAGCCTCATGAGCCCTAGTAAGTTACTGCAACGCAATGGCTTCCCGTCGGCGGCCCGCATCTTTCCCTGTATTACCCTATAAGAACAAGATTTTCTGCATTTCTGCTCACATTGTGCTTGACTTTACACGGACTGCAGGGTACGTATTACCCTGTATGGCCTCACTCGTCACCAAGAAAAAAGGTAACAAGCTCTACTACTACCTGGTCGAAAGCGCCCGCGTCGAAGGCAAGCCACGCATCGTCCATCAGGCCTACCTCGGTACGGCCGAAAAAGTCGCCGAGTTGGTGCGCGAGCGCACCGCTCCCGTTCCCCTCTCCGCGACCATGCGCGACTTTGGTTTGCCCTCGGCCCTCTGGCACGCCGCCCAACAAAGCGGGGTCTGGCCCCTGCTGCAATCTCTTTGGCCGCCGCCCCGCTCCGGTCCGGGCCCGGCGCATTATCTCCTGCTGGCCGCCATCCACCGCATCTGCCAACCCGGTCCCAAAACCGAAGTGCCGCATTGGTATGGCAACACGGTGCTGGCCGCCTGGTGGCACTTCCCGCCCGAGCGCTTTACCTCGCAAGCCTTCGGGGATGCTTTTGAACAGATCCTGCCGGCTGAGGCGCCCGCTTCGGCCCCCGATCCTCTGGACCAAGCGCAGTTGCGATTGCTGGGGTTGTGGAAGGAAAAACAACTGGTCAGCCGTCGCCTGCTGGCCTACGACACCACCAACTTCTACACCTACATCGCCAGCACCAACACCCGCAACCACTTGGCCCAGCGCGGATACAACAAGCAAGGCCGCCACAATCTGCGTCAAGTCGGTCTCAGCTACGTGTTGGATGGCGAGAATGGATTGAGTCTGTGCCATCACGTCTACCCCGGGAACGTCGCCGACAGCGAAGAGTTCAGCACCGCCTTGAGCCGGATTACGAGCATGCTGGATCACCACCAAATCGCGCGGGAGACGGTCACGCTGGTGGTGGATAAGGGATCGGCGGCCTTAGCCAACACGGTAGCCCTGCAGGAAGCCAGACTGGGATGGATCTCCGCCTTGCCGTGGAACCAGGCGCCGCTGGAATGGCGCCAACAACCGGTCGAGCAACTGCCGCCCTGCAGCAGTGCGCAACCCGGGGTCCGTGCGCGGGCGGAGAAGATGCTGGTCCACGGGCAGGAGTACCTGTGCGTGCTGAAGTATTCGGCCGCCTTTGCCAGCGAGCAACTGCACAGCCTGACCACGAGCCTCAGCCGGGTCATGCAGTCGTTACGACGCTTGGCCAGCGAGTTGAACAAGCCCCAGGCGCGCTGGTCAGAAGATCGGGTTGGGCACAAGATTCAAGGCTGGTTATCCGCACAGTTCTTGCACGAACTCATCCGCTACCAGATGGACACGCACCAAGGCCGTTTGCGCTTGCAGTTCGACGTCGATCAAAACGCCTTCTCCAAGCTGCTGACGCAGCGGTTGGGGAGAACCGTACTCCTCACCAACCATATGGACTGGAGCGCGGAACAGGTCGTGGCAGGCTATGCCGGTCAGCAACAAGTGGAGCGCGTGTTTCGTGGACTGAAGGACGGAAACTGGCTGGGCTGGGGACCGATGCACCATTGGACCGATCGCAAGATTCGCATCCATGCCTTCTACTGCATGCTCGGCATCTCCCTGCTGCAATATGTGCACAAGCAGGCACAAAACGCTTGGCCCGATCTGTCGGTAGAGCGATTGCTCGAGGAGCTGGAGCAGATCAAACAGTTCGTCTTGCTGTATCCACCTCAGGGCGAAAAGGGTCCCCCACGAGCAGCTTATGTGCTCTCGCGGCAAACCCTGGTACAGCAAGCATTACTCAAGACGCTGGAGCTGGAACCGTTGCATCGTAGTACCCAACGTGGGTAAGACAACTCGTCGGCCCTAAACCCCTGAAATTCCTCACATTACAAGCTTGCTTGATCAACTCGCAGTAAACTCCCGCTAGGTGGAAATTCTTCATCCCTAGGCTAGCTCGCTTGGCTTTGGGCTTTACCGGCGCGGGTGGATCGATTTTATCCTTCGCGGCCCCAGTCGCCACCCCGGACGGCTTGGCTTCGCACCCTACCACCGGCAGGTAGTGGTCCCGAAACTTCACCGCGCCCGTCCCGTCCACCCGCACCAACGACCCTCGCAACCCTGGCGTCATCCCCTGCCGCGCAATCCGGTAGCTCTGCCCCTCGAAGCGCAGCGTGTAGTCGTTCGTCACCACCCGCCCTTTCGCCTGGGAAGAACGCGCCGCCACAATCCCCATCCCCAGCCGCTCACCCATCCGCCCAAACTGCCTCACCGGCGCCTCGCCACCGCTCGCTCGCGTTGGGCGTGCCCAGGCACAGGGGCAAGCACGCAGACGCTGGAGAAGAAACACGCCCTATCCCGCATTTCTCACTAAAGAATTGAAAAAGGCTGTCTGTTCTGGCATAAGCATTTTGATGAGAAAAACTTGCGCCAGAGAAGGGAGACAGCCTTATGACTACAGAGTGTAGCGGTAAAACTCCTTGAATTTCACCCCCTGGGAGCTTGGGAAGTTCGGGGAGGTTTTGACGGTGGGGCGATCACGAGCGATGGCGGAGGGCTGCTGCTGCGCGAGGTGGAGAAGCGAAGCGGGATCGTGGAGCGGTTTGGGGCCTGCTTCAGTGACTATGGGGATGCTGAGCGGATCGAGCACAAGGTGCGGGAGTTGGTGGCGCAGGGGGTGTACGAGCTGGCGCTGGGGTACGAGGATTTGAACGATCACGACGAACTGCGGCGGGATGCGATGCTGGCCGTGCTGGCCGAGAAGGAAGAGCCGACGGGAGAGGGTCGAGTGCGGGAGCGGGAGCGCGGCAAA
>Ga0208821_1000188_pt1 | contig 52441 bp, 48 predicted proteins | sample June2015DPH_20_5_FD_184720 | JGI IMG/M metagenome (GOLD analysis project Ga0208821, IMG submission 184720) | Peatland microbial communities from SPRUCE experiment site at the Marcell Experimental Forest, Minnesota, USA - June2015DPH_20_40... | ecosystem: Environmental > Terrestrial > Soil >...
CATCCCTGAAGCTAGAGCTAGGCAGGACAGAATCACCACTCTATGCATGAATGACTCAGAGGGCAGCGGGAACTACACCATATGACTCCCACCGAAGCCTACCAAAGCTGGTCGTTGAAAGCAACATCTCGTTTGGGAACTCTACGAAGTGAAGGGTAAGCTGAGCGCGGCATAATACCGAAGAGAGACGTACTCGAACGCATCAAGGCGTTGCAGGCCAGCGTTCAAAGCAGCCGCAAGATTCAGTGAACTTCATCAACGGAAAAACGGACACGATTGAGGCGTGGTTCAATTGGACCGTTAGGCTTTCGGTCGGAACCCACCGCGCGGCATGGTCCGTTGCAAACTAAACACCAGCGCCGCAACCAGCACGACCACGACAGCGAAGAGGACTATAATCAGGTTTGCCAAGACCAGAAAGCGAAATAGCACGGAGGCATTCTACCAGTGCGTGCCAGAAAGCAGGAAAGGAAACTGCGCCTAGATAACAGCCAATCGCTGACCCCCCGAGAGCGGGAGTTGCTTGCCCTCTTCAGGGTGATGACTGAGCCTGACCGACGATTGCTTCTCTCCACGGCTGAGAAGCTGATTTCAGCCCAAGCTGCATCGGGAAAAAAGACCCCGTGAAGCTTCGGATCAGCCGTGTGCTTTCTAGAGATACCTTGACGCGAAATCGGCGTCTCCGGGACGAGGGCGGGACGGCTTGGGACTGTAACGTAGTTTGTGACGTAACCATCCTCGTATGCCTTGATTCGTAGAAGTGTGCAGGTGTCGCGAGACTAAGGACGGGACAGCGTGCGGACCTTATGAATACAGGGCGAAACGCTATTCCTGCTGATTCGTGCTGTTATCGCTTTTCGAACTTGTGTCCAGCGGCACCGTGAAGATGAAGAGCAGGAAGGCCACGAGCGCCACGACAAACGAGAGCCCGAAAAACGCCAGAAGAAACATGACGACGTACCGACCGAGAACGACTTTGAAAAGGAGACCCAATAAGGCCAAGACCAACAAGCCTGCGATCAACAATGCTACGGAGAAGAGACTTCTCATCGAACGCCGCCCGGCACCTATTCGTCATCGAAAACTGCTTGTGGGATGGTAGCGCAATGCGAGGCGGGATACAATGAGGGCCACAAAGGTCCAAGGCAAGCGAGGCTTGCAGTGTCGAAGCACATGCTGGCGTTGCTTGTTGTGTGCTTCGTCATCCGGTTTCTGGGGATCATGGCCTACCTGATCTTCGGCCTAGCCCCGTGCGTCGCGTGCATGGTCAGGCCCAGAAGGATGTGCAGCCCGGTGCCGGTGAGGCGCCCGTGAGTGACCCTTCGCTCCACAACGACTGACAGGAGGGCGAACATGGCATCCGAACGCAAGAGTCAGACCGTCAGCTTCGAGGAACTGGCCTACTCGAACATGCTGACCCTCAATGCGCTGGTGGAACTGCTCACCGAGAAGGGCCTGCTTAGCAAGCAAGAAGTCCTGGAGCGGGTGAAGCAGCTTCAGGCACAGACCCAAGTGAGGAAGAGGCTGCAGTAGCTGTCGCCCTACTCAGGCTCGGCTCCAGGTAGGTCCGGTGGGATGACTGGAACTACGGTTATACCCTCTAACTTACGGGGCGGGAAAGCAGTCCCTTCCCGAGAGTAGACCCGTCCCTCTGGTGTTAGGCCATTTTGCAGGGCCGCTTTATTGCGGATGGATTGCTCTTTGAAGAACTCGAAGGCAAAGACGCTTTGCTGGCGTACTGCAAGCAGGCCACGCTGGCAATGGTACGCCTGCTGGAAGTCGTTTACGAGCAGGCCCTTGACAGGTCAGGAAGGGCAGCCAACATGAATCCGTCCTTCCTTCTGTGACGTGATCAATGTATTAGATCCATCGGCACCTCGCTCCTTGAGTCCTGAGAACCAAGCTGATGACCTCTCACGGCTTGCCCGAAAAACCCTTCCGTTGGCCGTAACCGCCTGATTCTACGACTTATGTTAATGATCCGATCCCTCACCTCACAATCACCAGTTTGTGGGCAGAAAGATCGTCGGTAGATAATCCGAACTGTGGCCATCTTGCTATAAATTCGAGAGCGACCCGCGTAGCGGCGAGGGTCAGCCTTACCACACTTCGCCCTTGGCTCAGTTTCAGAGTAGCTCTCGGAAATTTACGAATCGGCGAATGACGCTCGGTGAGTCGCTCGTCAAGACTTCCAAGGAAGTTCTCGTAGGCATCCAAGAACGCATTAAAACGCTCGCGGCACGCTTCGAGACTTCTTCTTGCCGAGTCTGCGAGCTGGCCGGGGGGCCTCCGCCCCATGCGTTCCCAGTCAACCTGCTCCTCGACTTGCTTTGGCAGGCCTGAAACCTGCGCCCAGAGTTCCTGCGGCAACCGTTCGAACACGACGTACATGCAGTGGTTGTTGTAAAGGGCCACGAGCATGTTAAACGCGGATGCCGTGCCCCTGAAGCTGGCCAAGTTAGGTTTTTCACTTGCGGCCTGATCTCTTACGGTCGCCCAGAAGCCTTGGAAGATGTCTAAGCTCGGGAGCCCCAACCTGGTGGTGACCATGTAGGGATTATTCCCACAAACTTCAGACTGGAAGATGTAATGGAGAGTGTCGCTGTTCGAGCCGACAAACTCGCCGAAGCGATAGATGAGTTTCCTCAGCTCCGGGAAGGCGCGCTTCGCAATACGCTCATCCCTCCTGGACCGCGCTTGCTCTTTCACAAAGGATGCAATCTGAGGATAAAACGCGGCTAGAAGCGAGAGGAACGCAAAACCAAGAAGGCCCCAAGCCAACGCCGTCTGCTTTTGGGACCGCGTCAAGATAACGGCCACGAGAGCGAGCACAGGGAGGATCAGCTTGGTCACATAGTCGAAAATTGTGAGCTTGGGCGGCTTCTCCGGCTCGTGCGGGTCCAGCAGATCAGAAAGGGCCTGACGGCTCATGTCAGCAACTCCGGTACTTTGTAGATTTCTTAGAATTCATCATCGAACAACCCCAGAACTTCGCGGTCCCCACAGCAATTTGACTCGCGATCTTGTCGGGTCCGCGCGGCTCAACCAACTGTAGCGACTATGTACAGGCATTCGTATCCAGAACGGGAGAGGCAGGGTAGATGTTGTCGAACTCCAAGAATTTCCCCGGCTCGACGGTAAGCCTATGAAGTTCTTCATTGGCTGAACCTCACTTTGTGTCCCCATTGGACGTTTCCTTCATTCAACAGATCACTTCGGGTTTGCCCAGTGAATTTCGGCCATATGGAGGACGCTGTGGCACTTCTCACGTACCGGACAGCCTCCGGCGTTTGATCCGGTCCTGTATGAAGTCCTCTAGCATAGCCGCGTCAATAGCCAATGGCTCAAGAATCTCGGCGGCCCGGTCAATAAGTTCGGCTGCTTCCTCCTGAGCCGCTTCTACTCTGGCCCAAAGCCCACTGTCAACAAGCTTCTCCGGTTCAACCTCAAAGCTGAGAGCCAGAACCTCCCACAACGGCGCGTCAATCGGCAAGTCCGCACAACGGCCTCCTAGCGGCCGGATGGTGATGCCTGGATTGTTCAATGCGAGGCGTCCGGCCTCGACCTTTCCGTCCTCGATATGAATGGTTAAGGACCCTTGCGCAAGTCTCTTGGGTCTCCGGAAGAGGGCTTCAAAGACTGGATAAGGCAGCCGCGCGCATCCAGCCGATTTCACTTCTGCCGAAGCGCTTACGGAGACCCCGGTCGTCACGAACTCCACTTCACCGTTCCTTGCGGTCACGTCCACAAAATCAAGCTCAGCCTCGTGCCCCCGCGCCCGACCGGAGAAGAACGGCTGCACCTCTTTGGTCAGCATTGCGAGGTCAACTGTAAATTCGACAGGCACCGTCTTAGCCCTCCTCTAGCGGGTTCGGGGGCAGTTCGCGCTCTTGTGTCGCCCCTTCGTTCAATGACCCGGTTGGAGATAGCTGCGTCGATCTCCGGAATAAGGCGGCTGCGCTCGCTCAGTTCCGCACATGCGCCCACGCCACGGGACAAGTGCTACGCACCTTGCGCTTTCAAGCAACACCCACGTCTGGTTTTACGCCGTATGCCTGCGCTAGTAGTCTGGTCAGGAGTTGTGCGTTTTTCTTGATGTCGTCCTTCGCTAGCTGCAAACGATAGCGCTTCCACCTCTTGTCGTAGTCCATAACGGTGATCCCGGCGTGTTCCAATTCCTGATCTATCTCAGGTGATGAGGGAAGCCTTATTTCGGCCCTGATGCTGCTCTTCTGCGGGCGAAAGGTAACAAAGTTGTTGGGTCGGCCGCCCTGCGCCAGCCCGATGTAAAACTTGTTATATTTCAGCTCCAGGTCGGGTGCGAACCCGTTCGCAAGCTTGAGTAGGTCATCCGCCATGGCCACTGTTGCCTTAGTTCCTCGGATGCTCTCCCAATAGTTTCTGTCGGTGACCGCTTGCCCCTCTTCATCCTCTTCTGGCATCCCGAGCGTCATCGCATCCATTACCTTTGTGAACAGGAGACTAATTTGGTCGCCAAACTTTACGGCGCTCATCTGGAGGGCAATTAGCGGAATGAAACCATTGAAAAGGCCCACCACGTTCAGGAAACGGCTGGTAATGTCCTCAGCAACAAGAACCCCATAGTGGTCGTATTGTGGATAACGCTTACGCTCGATGTCCCAGTACTCGATGGTTCGGATGATGTGACTCTCGTCCGTGCCGCCCAGTTGAATCTCGACCTCGTAACGGGTGCTTGAGTCGGCATCTTGCAGAAGTAAATCCAGCCGCCCCGCACGCGGCTGAAGCCGTTCTTTCTCTTTAAGAACAAGGTCGCCTAGACCGAGGATGGACGGGTCTTCCGCAATTCGATCTTGCACCCACTTCTCATTCAACTCAGGATGGTTTGCGAGCACGACCTTCTCAGGCTTGATAAATTTCAGACTCATCTGGAAACCTCCTCAAAAGTCCTAAAAGTTTGCCGTGCCTCTGCTTACACCATTACCCACGTCATCGGCGGACTGCCTTCTGGGGCATGTGCAGGGCATCCTTTTGAGCGCAACTAGCTCCGTGCTAGGTCGTAAATGAGCCAGAGTACGGAAGCCTATCGTACACAGGAGTCCCAAGCAAAACTCAGCCAGTGTCCACCCCCAACCAGCAAATCAGCCGAATGTCTTGAGCCTCAATCGGAGGCAGCGGATCAGGAGCCTTGAATGGTTCGAGCCCCAAGCGGCGAACGGTTTCCGCGATTGCTGCGGACGCTGCGGCACCCGCTGCCGATTCCATGGCCTCGCGAATCTGCTTCTCGTAGCGAACTCCCCAAGGGGCTTCCACCGACTCAACCAACTGATCGACTTTCTCTTGAACCATTCCGGGAGGCGGGAATTTTCTGATGTGGTTCGCGGCGGCCCGGAGAGCAGGTCGCACCCGAGGCTGCAAGTTGGCTGGGTCAGTGGCGAACATCCACTCGTCGAATATCTCTTTCCGCGCCTTCACCCATGCCCTGTAAGCGCCGTCTTCAAGATCGGGAGGGAGGTCGCGGGGCGTGTCTTCCCGGCAGGCGATCAGGCGCAGGCAACTTAGCGTATCTTTCACTATTCCCGTGTTATCCCACGGAACGAATTTCAGGAAGAGTCTCTCTCCCACACGTGCGCAAAAGAAGTGGCCCTTCTGGGCCCCGCCCCGAAAGCCTGAGCCTGCCCCCCATGGCAATGTGGCGATTCGCTCTCCGTAGTGTTCCAACCCCTTCCGCAGTTCCTGGCGGTATTCCTCTCCCGAGTGGGCCAAGGGGTCTTCACCGGCATTGATGAAGAGCGTGGGGTCTTCGCGCCGTAGCCGCTCGATCTCATCGCGGGTCTCAGAAAAAACAATTTCACTGGTCACAGCGCCGGGGATCACCTCGTGCTCGACCCCCACGCTTGCGGCTGCCTGGGCAAGCTTCCGGCGAATGCGAGCCTCCAAATCCAGCAGAGTATCCAGGCGCACATCAGGGAAGTAGCAGCGCAGGTAAACGTCACGGTGGGGGCTTCCGATGCGGTCGATTCGCCCGTGCCTCTGTACAAGCCGCATTGGATTCCAAGGCAAGTCGTAGTTGATAACGTTCCGGCATTGCTGGAGGTTCATGCCTTCGGCTAACACGTCAGTCGTAACCAGGATGTCGTAAAGGTCTTGATCCTGGCCTGGCGGGGCCTCGGAGGATTCCGGTGCGAAGCCAAAGACCGCACGCTCACGCGAGATGCCCTGGTAAGTTTCATCGCCTGTCACGGCGACAATGCGACCCCTGTACGCGGCAAACCTCCTATCGGATTCAAGCAGGTTGTTCAGGTGACCCGCAATCCAATCCACGGTATCAGCAAAGTAGGAGAAGATAATCACCTTCCGCTTGTTTCGCTTGTCCTGCTCGTCCAGGCCTTCTCGATTCGCCCGATTGAGGATTTCAACCAGCGCTTGCTCCAGCTTCAGCAACTTTGGGTCATTCGTGCGCGTCACTCGCCGCGCCTTCTGGGAGAGGCCGCGAAGTAGGTCTCGGTCCTTTTCCACGTCTGCTCGCAATTGGGTCACGTCGTAGCCCGCTGTGCTTGTCGATCCGGTCTCTGCAATCAGGCGCTCGAAAGCTTCGTCGCTGTCAGCTTGTTCCCATTCCTCAATGGCCTCTGCGGTCAGGATCACGCCTCGGTCGAGACCCTGGAGAAATGTGTTATGTGCATCGGCCATCCTTTCCGTCGTCATGGCGAAGGCGTGGGCTGAGGATTCAAATCTCTTTAGCAATCCTGAGAGGAGCAAGCCGACCAGCGCGGCTTGGTGCGGATCGGGAACTCCGTAATAGCGGGACGGGTAGTAGCGAGCCAAGGTGAGCAGAGGAATGCCATTTGCCGGAGCCAGCGCCGCTTCCACTTCGTCGAAGAAGCCGGGCAGAACCGCGTCTAATGAATAGGCTATTGCCTCGACGTGCGGGTCTGGGAAGTGAATCGGAATCTCTCGTCCGCCAGGTCCCAGTACTCGGTCATTCGGGTAATAACGACGCACGAAATGCCGAGTGCGCCGAACGGCAGTCGCGTCGAGGATGTCGAAGAGCGCGTCAGGTTTCAGATCGTCAGGGTCTTGCGCCATGGCGTTGGCAAATCGCTCTTTGAGTGACCGTATGTGCAAGTCTGCAAACGCCGCGTCGTGTCGGATGAAATAGGTCAGCAGGTAGTAGAGGTCCCATAGCGAATTGTTAACCGGGGTCGCGGTGAGAAGTACTAGGGTCTTCGGCGGACGCCCCTGAAGCAACCTGCGCAAAGCCTGGGCGCGGCGCGTGTCGGGGTTTCGGAAAGCCTGGGCTTCATCGACAGCGATCAGGGCGTAGTCATTCGCCTTTTGGCTCAAATATGATTCGTTCCCCCCAAGCTGCTTGTCATTGGCCAGTTGTTCGTAGGAGACAACTTCGAGGTAAAGTTGGTGCGCGTCTTTGAACCGTGCCCACGTGCCGTCCCGCAAGGCCGCTGGTGCGATCAGCAAGGCCCTCTGGCGGCGGTCCTCGACCACCTGACGTATCAGTTCACCGCCAACGAATGTCTTGCCCAAGCCCACCCCATCGGAAATAAGTACACCGTGGTATTTCTCGATAATCCGCTTCGCACGGAAAATGCCGTCGTTCTGGAAGGTCGTGAGCCGGATACGGGTAACGTCTGGGGCTTCCTCCTTCAGTTCATCCTTGTACCGTTCCCAAAGAACGCGGAGGTAAATCAGGTATGGCTCATAGGGTTCGTAGCGAGCTTTATATACAGCCGCCAAATCGTAGGGGACCGCCTCGGCCCAAAGCGACTCAAACCAGTCTTTCACCTTGTGAACCGGCGTGGGGTCGTACCGGCCAAGGTTCAATTCAAGGTTGCTCGTAAGACCGGCTGCGGTGAAGTTGGAGGAACCGGCAATCACGCCTTCATCGGTCGCAAAGACGAAGGCCTTGCCGTGAAGGAAAGCCTTTTCGTAGCGGCGGACTTCAATCCGGCCCGTTTCCAGGAATCCAAGGAGCCGGTGAATTGCCCGGTCTGTCTCGGGACTGAATTCCAGCAGGTCGCGGTCGCGGAGAAGTCCCTGGGCGTGGCGGCGAAGTGCCTCATTCACCAGTTTCCCCTCGAACCGCTCGCCCAGCGGGTCGCCGGGCATTCGCAAAGGTTTTGCCGGAGGTGGGATGGGTTCTGCCCCAAGGAGCAGACGCACGCGAGTCAGCCTCTCCAGCCGGTCTGCCAGCAGGGCAAACCCTTCCGGGTTGAAATAACCTGTGGCAACCGAGAGTTCGACGGGTTGAGCGTAGGTGGTACGAAGCCAGTCGAGATGCGCGTTTAGCGCCTCGTGGAGCGTAATTTCGCGGTTATCAACAAATTCCGGTTTCACGGCATTCGATTCCTTATGACCGTCACGTTTACGTTGAATCCTGAGTCCCGAATGCTTTGGCTCGCCTTCCGTCGCCAAAGCTTCTGGGCACCCGCCAAGCGAGCCCGCACCTCTTCCTTCCTCAAAGCACCCTTGCGGATTGCATCAACTGCCCCAGCTTGTAGAACTCGGATCACATCCTCCGGCGTTATCTTGCGGGAGTAGAAAACGAAAGGAACATCAGGATACTGGCTTCTCACTTTTCTAAGCAGACAGATTCCGTGGTCAGGGGATTGTCCCAGTGCCCTCCATTGCAGCCTCAGCGCTTTGTATGCCTCAGAGATACACTTCATCGTTTCGACCAGGCGCCTTTTGTCATCCCACGACCGGTTCCGGTATAGCCCCGAGAATAAACCCGCCACCTCTTTCACTGCCGCTGCTGCGGCATCCCTTTGTACATGCGTGGGATGCGTGTCGCCGCTTTCGGGAGGAATATAAAGGTTGCTTACAAAAATGCTCACCCGTGGAATTCCGCTAAACAGTTTCGCCGATTCCTCCGGCCAACGAACGGTTATGTATTTGTAACTGCCGCCAACAATCTTGCCGAAACCCTTCAGCTCTTCCTGGTCGTCATCAATGAAAACAAGCTGCTGCATAAGCTCCCTTTCCGCCTGAGAATTTCTCTTGAGTGCTCCTATCACATATTCCCCAGTTTGTGGAAATGCTTCAGCGTGGCCTCTAGGCACAGGCCGTAGTCCCAACCTTCGTGAAAAGTCTCAAAGATGTGACGGAGTTGATTTTCGCTCAAGCCATAGAGGTGAGCAACAACCGCGTCAAGCTCGTGGATCATGTCCTCTTTCTCATCTTCTTCCAGGCGGCCACACTCGACGCCCACAGCCTTCGCCCATTGCCGGTAGCGGTTATCGTGCGCCGCCAGCCGACCCGCCAAAGCCACAACTCTTTGCCAGAGGGCATTGTCTCGGCTCGGTCGAGGCACTGGAAACGCATTCATGATGTGAATGTCCATGTTGATCTCAACGTAGCGACGAGCATACCAATCAAGGGGAATCGAGCTTAGAACCCCCAGAAGGTAAGCCTGATCCGCGTCATCACCTCTTATCTGAAGTAAATACGGGGCGGCGTGGCTTACAAAAACCTTCGGAGGCAAGAGAACAGTGCGCACCGTTCGTGTATCAGTCGAGCGTGTCACCTGCCGATAAGCGATGCGCGGCTTGAGACAAGACAAGGTCTCGGGGTCGCGAATCCAGGCGGGCGGGAACTCACTGAAGGGCGAACGTTCCAACTTGGAGCTTCGCAGGCGCTTCTTCTGAAGTGCCGCCATTACCTTCGTGGGATCGGCCCAGGCGTAATACAAACCTGTATCCGGCTTCCAGATGTCAAACGACTCGCCTTTGAAAATGGGCCAGTATCCCTCCGGGCGATCATCGGCAAACTTCATGAGCTTCTTGTCATTCGTTGCGTGAAGTTCAGCATAGGGGCGAACACGCCACTCTCCTACCTCGTTCCGGTCAAGTCGAGGCGACTTCCGCAACTGCAGAAAGACCTCCCCTGATTGCTCGGTCGGAAGTAAAGGGAGGGCTGCCGTGTCGGTCCAGGACAACACATCCTTCACTGGAAACCGCAACGGCTCTTTCACTTTTCCTTTGGCGTATCTTTCTTCACTTGGGTACGGGCCGCGCAAGGGCAACGCCTCGTCTTCCTGCGGGGCGCTTTTGTTGAGGCTCGTCAATGTGATCGTAAACTGTGGATGCACGTCCTCAAAGACCCAGCCCTTGTTGTTGAGAAGTTGAGTCAGGTCTTCCTCGCGCCCTTTTTCTAGAACAGCAAGACGGAAGTCCTGGCTCCCCTTCGCGGCCCACGCGGAGCGCGGCAGAACCACGCCAATCCTTCCCCCTTTTCCATGTACCAGATTCCAGAACCTCCAACAGAACGCCTTGTAAACATCTGGGTCGCCAGTGCCCATGCCGGGGAACGGACCGCTCACGAGTATACGGCGTAGCAAATCGGATTGTTCTGTCTCTCGCTCATAGACTTCAGCCAAATCCGGCCTCTGAGTTCGGAGCCGTCTTGTGGTTGTTTCGCGCTCCCTTTGAGATAGAGAATGAAATCCGGGGTAATGGCGCGTCCAGAAGCGATTCTCTTCCACCTTCTCTTTTTCCCACGGTGGGTTGCCCATGATTACATCAAACCCCGATTGCTCCCGTAGGAAGACCTCGGGAAAGGAAACAGGAAAGTGGAAGGGAGGAATAGCCTTGAGCGATTCGAGCGCCAACCTGCGTGCCTTTGAACCCAAAACGGATTCAGGGGCTTCCATCCAATGTGAAGCATTCTGAAAAACATCTCCGTGGACTTCATCGGAGATTCGGGCTGCTGCCAGTACATCGAACAGCGCTGCCGCTGGTGCTGTTGCCTCCCGCGCCTCGCGGAACGCTTGACGCGCCCGCTCAATCTCAGCGGCACTCGCATCCGATAGCCGGGCTAGGCGGTCAAGGGCAACCTTGGCGCTTCCCAATAACCGCTCTTCGGATACTGCGTAGAGTGTACCGACAATCTCCCGTAGCCAATCGCTTGCCTCTTGAATGGTGGCAATGCCAACCAACGAGTTTCCCACCACGAGACTGTGGTCAAGGAAGGAAAGGGGCAGTCCAGGGACAAACGTATGAACCCAAAGGGAGAGCCGGGCCAATTCAACGGCAATCGGGTTTAAGTCCACGCCATAGATGCAACGGCGTGCAATCTGCCGCCGCAGCAGTTGGGTGTCTTCTATAGGGTCGATTTCTTCGGCCTGGGGTCCAAGCGCTTCACGGGCAGCTTGCCGGAGGCGTGCCAATTCCTCAAAGACGTCCGGCAAGTGGCGTCTGGCGAGGTAGCCCGAGAAGGCACGTTCGATGTGATCAACAGCAGCGGTCAGGAAGTGGCCGGATCCCATCGCAATGTCAGCCACTCGGAAGTCAAAGAAAGCGTCGGCGGCAGCCCGATCATCCATAGTATCGAGCCGGGCGAAGTGATCTCTCAACGCTGGTTCAAGCGCGTATTCAAGCAAATGCTCCACGGCAAAGTGTTTGGTGAAATAGGAACCAGTCGCCTTTCGTGCTCCAGACGTATTGTGCAGGTACGGTCGCCCCTTGGGGACCACCACCTCTTCCTTCGGCTTGGCCGGACGGTATTGGTCCTGTTTCTCGACCTTCTCGGTAGTGAGGTCAACCTCGGCAATCGACAGCTCGTTCTCAAGCAGTCCCTCGTAAACCGTCCCAAACTCCCTGACTCCCAGGCTGCGGAAATCTACGGGTCCCCAACCTTCCGGGGTGTTATCCACCAGGAGTGACTGGAGGACAGGGCCAAAGGCATAATCTGGGACCTTTATTGAGGCAAGCGCTGCTCCGGTTGGGGAAACTGCTGAGTCTCGCGAGAACAAGCCGCCGTTGTAAGCGGGTACGCCCCACTCCGCATTGCCTTTGTCTACGGCCCGGAAGAGGCGATCCACCTCCTCCCAGTGAGTCGTGTCATGGCCGAAGGGAGTCTTCGAGTTGAGAATTTCAATCAACTCACGCGCCTTTTGTTTCAAGGAGCGGGCCTTGTAAAGGTCATTCGTCTTGTATGGGAGTAATTCCTTGTCCTCAGCATAGGCGACAAAGAGCAGGCGGAAAAGAGCAACTAGCGCCATCTGATAAGTTTCCGCCAGTTTCTCTGCCGAAGGTGATTTAAGATTGCGTGCCTCCAGAATCGCCTGAGCCAAGCGGGGAACAACGTCTGTGTACACGCGCTCCCGCAATCTATTTCCAAGATCGACCGCATATCGCGCAGATGAGTCCAGAATCTCCTCAATCGTGCCGCCCCTGCGGAGCGCATCGGCTGAGAATAGGAGCCAAAGGTATCCCGCCTGTTCGTTGGAAACAAGGTCAAGGTGAATCTCAACGAAGGTTTCGGTGCGGCCCCGCCGACCTACGCCCACACCAGCACGGACCGGATAGAGCCGGATGGTGGATCCAGTCGAGACCACAACATAATTCAGGTTTTCGGCATCGGCCTTGGCGAGGGCGTAGGAGACTGCGGAGAGATTAGAGAAGCGGGTATTCGGTATCTCCGGGGATTCGTTCCTTTCCAAAAAGACGGCCAGGGCCACTCTTGTCTCAGCCGCCCGCAAAATGTAGGAGGGGCCAGGGAGTGGTTCCAAGGTGAAGCCAAGCCCTTGAATAAGGGGTTGGCCTCGAAGTCTGAGGCAGTCCTGGCCTTTGTGCGCGGCCTCCGCCCAATCCGCCCTTTGGGGGACACCCGATTGAAGCTCATGAGTGGCGAAAAGTCCCTCGTTCCTGATCCCTGAAAGCGGCGTCTCAACTTCTGGTATCGCTGAGTGGAGGAAGCGTAAGGCTGAATGCCGATCCGGTTCCTCAAGCGCCGCGCTGCAAATCCGCTCGACCCTGCTTGGGTCCAGCCCGACAAACGCGGGTGGATGGTCTCCAATGGGGCCGCAAAGCGCAGCCTTACAGTCATAGAGGACGACCAGGAGCAGTGGCGTTGCCCGCCCACCAAGCCGCGCCTTCCAAACGGTGCGTAATGTCGTAGCGGTAGGGGCTTCGGCGCTCGCCGCAATTGCGACCTCCAGGGCGTTCGGCCCATTGCCCAGGGCAAGTCCGACCGCTCGCAGTTCGTGCGGTTCAGGGAGCACTAGTGGCCGTAGTTCGCGCTCTGACAAAAAGGTGAGAGAAGAAGCCAAGCTTCCTCCTTCAGGAGTTTGCGAAAACGGGAAGAGGATAACTCACCCAGCACCCAGTTACAAGTCGGACACGGCCACCGTCAGCAAGTTCAGTCCACAACATACGAAAACTAGGGGGATGGAGGAAAAGCCGTGTCCAGTTCTATTCAGGAGAAGAGTGTTGGCTGAGAGGGTGGCCCGGATTCTGGTGGGACTTCCTTGCTTGTGCCTAATCTGCCCCGACACAGGTACGTGGCAAGGCTTCGAGCAAAGTCGCTTGGGCGAGATTGTGGTCCTGCTAAATGGCCCGGCTCCCCCAACTCCCTAGTAATGTTACGATAACCAACAACGTAGCGGTCGTTTTCAATCTTCCGAGCCAGTCCAGAGAGAGTCAAGGCATCAAGTGAATCCCGGCACCAGTCCAACCAATGGCCCCACCGCAGAGGATACCTTCCTTCAATCTCAGCAGCTAACTGCGACACCGTCACGTCCAGTGGCATTTCCTTTTGCGCATTCCGTCGCCTCCACTCCTCGCGTTGCGCCTGAGTCAACAGGAAGTAGAAGACCTTTGTCCAAAGAAAGACCAGTGTAAATATTGTTGGGGGGGCGTCGTTGCAGAACTGCCAAGTGGCCTTGATAGCCTGGATTTTCTCGGGCGTAACCTTCAAAGAGGCTGCGCGGCGCGAAAAACAAGTGCTCAGCTTCAGTTCCTCTCTAACGGAAGCGTCACGAAAATCGCTCGACTGGCCCGAGACCTTGCGGAAAACGAACTCGTTTCGGTCATGATCGTAATACCACTCGAAGACGACAAGCGATCTCTCGAATTGGATCAGTCCGCCCCGCAAAATCTCCCCAAGGCGGGTCACTATCTCCTGAGCGTCACGAAGGGGAATAAGCAATAGAATGTCGTGGGTCGTTGGGGCCAACCGCTCACCCTTCGGCCCGGCTTTGAATTCCAACGGTCTATCGTACTTCTTTAGTTTTCGCAGATGCCCCAGGAAGCTCTTTTGCTCAATCGGAAAACCAGCTTTGGTTTCGCCTATGAGACCATACGATGGTGAAATCAGGACCCCGAAGTCAGGGGTCTTCTCCGTTCCGCCCTCTTCGGACGAACTTAACCGGGGGAAGCGGTCGAACTGGCATATGCTGGATGAAAACGGCTTGACCTGAGTGAAGAAAAATTCCCAGCATGACACGAGGTCAACGGCTGTATCGTATGCTCTGAATTCTCGGTGGAGCTGCTCGACGCATTGATCAAACGTAGGCGATTCAGGCACGGGGGTACTAGGTCAAGACATCTTCCACAGTCCATGATCTCGGTTCGGGTTTTACGATCTCGCCCTCGCGAAAGTTCTCAAAGATGTGATTGCACAAGCGATTTAAGGAAAACGCGGATGCGTCTACCTGCGGGATCACGGTCACTGCATTCGGCGTCGTCGCGAAAATATCGAATGCTGACCCATCAAAGAAATCGATGAGTGAAACATGTACATACGGGTTTTCATGCAGCACCGCGATTCCACTGCGCGTCATCAGGTCGAGCGCAGACAGGAAGGTCAGGTTGTCATCCCGATCTTCAAACACCGTCTCACCGAATTCGATGTTGATCGGAGAGACAGGCGCGTCACCGGATTTCCGCGAGGACTGCTCAAAAACCCGATGCTTTCTGGACGCGGTGTCTACGATTGGAGTAAGGACATTGTTGAGAAAAACGCGTAGGTCGCCTGATAGGAATTTCGCCACGCCGGTGCGTGCCACAAACGCATGTAGTGAGCCCCGGCCCGTCACTACAAAGTCGACTTTATCGACAAACATCCCTTCGTTCTCAGCGCCATTGAAGACCGCATGGTATGGCTGTTTCTTGAAACTTATCTCCCCTTCGCGCCTGTAAGAATACGCCACAGCCTTGTTTACAGAAACCTCAGCAGCCTGGTTCTCTTCGATGTTTTCGAGAATTAGCCGGATATCCCTTGAAGATAGGTACGCGCCCGAAAAACGCGGCGAGAGGGAGTTTAGCAACCTCAAGAGGAGATTTTCGCTCGCAACGGTCCGCGCAAGTGAAAAGGCGGTCCACGCCTTTTCTCCACTCTTGAACACGCCGAATTGCATCCCCTCAGAGTCGGGCCTTCTGCTCAGGGTTCCCAACCAGTAGTCTTGTCGTTTTGAAAGCCTCACCAATGATCGGTCCCCCTCTAGAACCGATGGCGCAGGCGCATCCGAAAGGAAGGAAGCAAAAAAGAGCTTGACTCCCCTATGCCCAACGCAAACGCGTGCGGCTAGCTCAAGCGCATCAAGCCACCGCTCACCAAACTCGTAGCCTTCAAATCGGAGTTGCCTGGGCATCAGAAACCAACCAATACTATGCTACCACTGTTCTAGGATGCGCAATATACCATATGAACGCAAAACTGGCTAGAAGTGCCCACGATTTGTGCCCACGATTGCGCCGGTTTATGGTGGTTCACGGTGCGTGACAGCTAAACCGCAAGAGCACTCATTTCTTAGACTGCCAGTCATGAGGTCAGGGGTCGGGGTCGGCTTGGGGCTACAGAAGACCTGATGTAGGCCAGTCTGCCCAATAACATCTGATTCCGGGCAGCTCAAAATGCGCAAACCGACCCCAAAGGATCAAACACTTGGGGCGAGTCGAAGGGCAGGGCTTTTGGGCAAGCGAATCACAGCAGGCATTATACACCCGTGTCAGACAAATGTGCGGGCCGCTGCCGATGACTTGGCCTGTCTTGCGCGCGCCATAATGCACCTCCGGTGGAGCAAGGGACGCGTCTGGCACCCGCAACCGCATTACGTGATTCCGCTGTTGGTAATTAAGGGAGGTAAGGCCGAAGGGGGTTCAGAAACAGTCCCTTCCAGATTTCCGATAACGGCATGTCCGTCGCCAACTGTTAGAATCTGGTCGGCCAACTCCCAGACCAGTGGCGTATGGCAGATAAAAATGACTTGGTGGAACCCACCAAGGTCCATAGCCCGGCGCAGCATGCGCACGTACTCCCTGCCATTGGCAGCATCCAGAGCACCCACGGTTTCGTCCCGGAACAGCGTTTCGTAACAAATGCCTTCGCCCTGCCGCATGTTGTAGATGGCGATGCCTAGGTTCACGGCTTCGTTAACCAGCACAAACTGTCCCCCTGAAAGCTCATCCACGAGGCACGTACGGTCAAGGTTCTTGTTGCGGACCTCGACATCAAAATCGTCTACCATCCCCTTGCCGTCGGCCTTGGGGCGTTGCGTCCTGAATCGGATTTCGAACTTGTTGTCGAAGCACCCCTCAAGCAGAGAATTTACCAAGATCGAAACTTGTGGTCCGGCAGCCTGGATCTCGCAGAGCTGGATCTCGTCCGGCCCGAACACCCTGGCAAGATATGAATAATCTTCCTGTTCACTTCTCGCCGCCCCAAGTTCGGCCTCAACCTGGGCCAGTCGGGTCCTTGCAGCTTCCACCTGCTCCTGGCGCTGTTTGATTTGTGCTTGGCGGGCAATAACGCTGTCACGTTCACGCCGGCAGGAGACTATCAGACGGTCCGTATCTTCAACCTCTCGCCGCGAAGCCTGCATCTTCCTGTCGAGATCAGCGAATGCGGAGAGTGCTGATTCTTTCCCCGCCAGTTCCTCGGTTAGCTCCGCCCGGGCCTGATTGAGTCGGTCCAGGCCCTTCAGCCGTTCCTCCCGGCGTGCCTCAACAGCCCGCAATTCCTCGTAACCCTGCCGCTCCTGATCAACTTTCCTGCGGTCGCGCTCGCAGCCTTCGAGTGTCCGGGTGAGCTCAAAGGATGGAGTGACAATCTGAAGGAGCGAACTGCGTTGGACCTCGACTTCAATTGAGAGTGTCGCAACCTCTCCCTCTAGCGTCGGAATCTTCTGGCCGGCTTTGACCGCGCGTCGAATCTTCGGACAGGACGCGTAAGGACCTTCGCCCCGGCAGGGCACAACCGCGAGCTCTTCACGCTCCACCCGCAGACGTTCAAGTTCGGCCAGGTTGGCTTTTAGCTCAGCATCCAGAGATTGGACCGTACGTTCGGTGTCACGGTTCGACGCCTCCAGACCCTGTATCTCCCTGATCTGCCGATGGAGTTCTTCAACGCGCGTAGCGAGTGTCGCGCCTCGTTCCGTCAAATCGGCGAGGTCCTTCTTTCCCGTCAGAAGGCTTTCATCCCTTCCTATCTGGCGTTTGGTTTCTGTGATCTCAGCATCAGTCTTGCGCAGGCGCTGTTTCAGTGCCTCAACCTCAGCCACGAGCGGCTTCCGACTGGCCTCCACTGCCTGAAGCTCCAGCAGCCGTTGTTGTGCGACGCGCTTCTCGCCTTCCAGGGTCTCGAGACGGGATGACACTTCCGCAAGCCGGGTCTCAACTTCCGCAGGATCTTCAACTCCGGCCTCCACCAGCTCCTTCAGGCTTCTCGCCTGCCCTTCAAGACCCAGCGTAGTCCTGGCCACTTCCTCGCCTTTCTCTTTGGCCTCGGCCGCAATCAGTCTCAGCCGGTCCAGCCCGAGCAGCTCTCGGATGAACAGCTCCTTCCGCTCGCTCCTTTCAAGTGAGAGAAAGTTACCCGTGCGCTTCTGGCTGGAGAAGATGCTGCTGAGGAAGAAGTCGGGCGTGCCAGCGCATTTACGGACAAGCTCCTCAAAGGGCTCCTTTTTGCCGTTGGTCAGCGGCGCGCCTTCACTGTTGAAGAGATAGCTCTCCATCTGGCGGGACTTGGGATCGATTTTGAGGAGAGACCGGTAGCGAGTGCCATTAACACTGAAAGTGAGGTCGATTTCCGGCTGGGGATGGGTGGCGAAGTCATAGAGTGAACGCTTCTGCCCTGGCAGTAGGCGAAACAGAGCCGCGAAGACCGATCCGATCAGCGTGGACTTGCCGGCACCGTTCTCGCCCACAAGGGCGATTAGCCCCTCACCCAGAGTGTCGAAGTCAACGCACACTTCATTTGGAAATGCCTCAGTAATTCCCCGCAAGCGGAGCGTACTCAGTCTCATGGTTTTTTTGTCCTCCCAGGGGTGGTCAGCGTTACGGCGCGTTATATAAGGATAGGGATGATCAGCTTTCTTAAGCGGAGAGAACTGCTTTTTCAACTTCCGCCAGCTTGGTGAGCAACCGTTCCTGGCGGTCGGCTGGTGGTGAGCCTTTCATCGTCCAGTAGGCACGAAGCTTCTCCTCGGCCGAACGGGCGGCGGCGATAGGAGCAGGCTCTGCCGGAAGCTCCGCATCGTGCTCGATCTTCACCTTCAGTTCGGTGGGATTGGCAGCCAGCAATTTCTCCTTGAGATTGTCCTGTTGCTCGCGGCTGAGCACGTGATCAGGTCCATTAGGGACCGTCACCACAACTTTCACCCGAGAGTCTTTCAAGGTGAGTGGATCCAAGTTGTCAGGTAGCCGCAACTCGCCATTTTCGTAGACGGCGCGAAGCTCGACCATCCGGCGAGTGGGCGACACCCTGAATTCGATATCCAGGTCCGACAGGTCCGGGCGGAGCTCGGGAGCATTCAGTGTCACCAGGTGGTAGCCTTTGTCTTCGACCTCGCTGTAATCGCAACGGGAAAGAGATCCTGCATACCAAACGCGCGGGGCGAGCTCTTGACGGAGGTGAATGTGGCTGAGCCCGACATACTGGGCCTTCAAGCTGCGTAGCGGATCAAGGGGATATTCGGCACAGCGCCCAACCAGGGGTTGGCCACTGCTCACCCTGGCGCCGGCCACCCCGAAATGCCCAAAGAAGAGCTTGTAGCATCCAGGCCGCTGCTCAAAGCGCCGGTTGAACTCATCGAGTTGCCGGGCGAAGGCCTTACCCAGACTGTCCTCGTTGCCAGCCATTTCAGCTTTCCGGGGATACGGGAACACGGCGACAGAAGCCTCCCCCAGATCAATAAACTCCGGCTCAGTGCAGAGATAGATGGGGTGGGCGGCCTTGGCGCGTGCCAGAACGTGTAAGTCTCCATCGAGTTCCTTGCCGTGGTTACCCGCCACCAGGATGACCGGGGCGTGATTGCCCATCTGAATGAGCGCTTCGACCCAGAGGTTTCGCTCTTTGATGGTTTGCTTGTAGGTCGTCAGATCACCATCGACAACGAAGAGGTTTGTATTGGCGTGGATTGAGTCCTCGACGAACCATTCGAGACACTGTGCAGTGTCCCCGAAGTATCGGTCTTCCTCGACGTGTATATCGCCGCAGTGGGAGATCTTCATCCTCATTCAACTCCTTCTAAGGAACATTTCGTGGGGCCGACTCTAGTGAATAAGAATCACTCCCAGCAAGAGGACGACGGCCACGATGATGTGGGCGAGAGCCAGTGGTAGGGACACAGAAAACATCCGATGGGCGGAAAAGAGATTGAGACCGACGAACAGCAAAAGAACAAGCCGGATCAACCCAAGGTGATCTTGAAGCCACTTCTTAAAGGAATTCATGAGAGTCCTTTGGCACACTTCGGAGTGGTGGGATTGATAGCGGAGGGAAATTTGCCAGATCTATCGAGGAGGGCGATTCATCGGATACGCTTCTCCCGAAATCTCCTTTGAGCTTCACCGCCACCACGGGTACCGGGTGCGATTCAATGCGAATCCGAACTACCCACAAATCCTCGAAGTGGTAGGGGAGGTGAACCTCCCTGCCCCTGCCAAACGACGGTGAAACGATTGCCCTGCGCGCCTGCGGGGCATTCTTGGCGAGGGATGGAGCCACTAGTGCTGTCGAGTGGGCCTTTGGAGCTTGGCACACCTTGTGGCACCATGGGAGAGTGAAGAGCAGGGGTTGGAGAGACCGCCATGAAGAAACTGGCTTCTGAGATTTACGAGGCAGTGAAATGCGGTAAGCTTAAACAGCCGTTCGACGCTACTATGGTGAAGGCGGCCTGCCCCGGCTGGGGGCAGCATACCTACTTCACGTTCCTTGGAAAACATGTGGTCGGCAATGGGCAGACGACCGAACTTTTCATTAGGGTGTCCCGAGGCATGTATCGCGTCAACAATTGAAACCAACCTCCGCCTCATGACGGAAGTTGACACGGCCATTCCCAAATGGCGGATTGAATGAAGCGAGCGGTCGCAGAAGAGTTGATGGTGCACAACGGTCATGCAGAGGGAGAGCAAAATGGTACCTAGCAAAAGGCCTGACTATAAGCCAGCAATCTGGAAAGTGTCTCATGGCACATTCAACGACGAGGGGTGCAAAGAACTCATCAAGAAACATCTGATTGCGGTTCATTCAAACACTAAGAAAGGGCAAGCACGAGCCTTCAGAGGGGACATGGAGTGGCGTGATCGTTTCTACCTGTGCCACGGAAACGATGCTCAGCTCATTGGAACGGTGGGCTCCGGAAGAGCTTTTCGAGGCACCGGATGGCTGAAAGGGTTTCTGCTGCGAAATTACACGGTGATTGGCCGAAGAAAGCCCGAATTAGAAAACGGCCACTATTACGGTGCCCCGAAAGGATGGACTCCTAACTACGATTCGACCTGCAAGTTCGTGCCGTGGGATGAACTTGGAGAATTTGAGCAGAGAGTGCTTCAACCATTCTTTGGCATGAAGCTGAGTGACCTCCATATCAGGCGACAAGTGCCTACAGACGCCGGACGTTCGCGGCGCGTCCCGACAAACATGGATGAATACAAGAAGGCATACAGCCAATTGGTCGAAGGCAGAACCAGAACTGTCAGCCCGCGACACCAACACTATCAAGTACACCTCAAAAGATTCCTTGAAGGCAGGAAGCTGATTCCCTCGTGCGAAGGGGACGACATAGATATTCAGTTTGACCTGAAGAAAAAACACTTCATCGGAGAAATAAAAGTCACGACGGGGTACTTTGGGATATCAGATGCATTTCGTATGGCGCTTGGGCAACTACTGGACTATGCCAACCTGAAATTCCAGGCTACCCCCAAAATGATTATGTTTCTGGACAAGGATGTACAAACAGACCGCGTGAGACTGGCAAATAGGCTTTCCATCGCGCTTGTCGTCAGGGACAAAGGTAGGTATCGGTTACTCAATCCGAAAGTAGAACCGGCGTTGCGGTTCATTTTCAATTGACTTTGGAAAGGACTTCCGAGTTGCTGGCCGCCTAGCCCGCCCTCTTCATCTGAGAAAGCAGAGTGTATATGCTCCCGCATCTGCGCACGGCAATAGCATTGGTCGTCTGTGGACTTGCGTTCTATGTATCCTTGTTCCTGCATGAAGACGAGGAAGCACGGATTCAAGATCGCATCGAAGAGTTCTGGGTGTCGGTCTCCGATAGACAAAAGCTCACGGGCAGCCGTTCGGCGGCGCTCTTCAACAAGCTTGCAGGAACTGTAACGGATGCTTTCGACAGGATTCTTGGCTCAAGATTGGTTTCCGTTCAATTGGTTGGTGTATCCTCTTCGTGCGCGTTCGCGTGTCTCTTCCTAACAGTCGGGTTGATTTTTGCATTTCTCCTTCACCGGTTGCGGGCATTGCCGTCCCTCCCGACTAACCTTCCAGCCAATATCGGCGCGAACCTTAACATCGTGAGCGCCTTTTGCCTAGCGGTGGGGCTTGTGCTTCTTATCATCGCTGCTCTGCCATCAGTCATGCCGTCTCGATTCACTCGACTCATGAGCGTGTTACCTGCCTTGCTTTTAACCTTCGCACTGTTTATGCTCGTGCGACGCCATTTGCCGTTTCAGCATCAGTTTGTGCTGCTCGTCGCACTGTTCATAAGCACTCTGTCGGATATCGGCTTGTTGGTGGGCGTCCGACAATCAATTCGATGGATTTCAGAAGAGGTTCGTCCGTTCAAGATTTGTGCAGCCATTCTCGGCCAGGTCGCGACCGGCGTCCTTGTCGTTTGGGCACCAAGCGAAATCTCGGGGCACCTGTCAGTGAGGTACGGGTGGAAGCTATTCCCAGAGTTCTTGATGGCGATTAGCGTTTTCAATGTAAGCACCGCCATCGCGGCTTTGGCATTCGTGCTCTCCCTGCTTGTCGTGCTGCTGCATAGGATGTTCTGGCCTATCATCGAGAGGCTTCTCTATCCGGCAGCTCGATACAAGGTAGTGCGCAACCACAAAGCTATGGCCACTCTCGGTGCTGCGTGTGTGGTAGTCGCGTTCCCATCGCTTGGTGGCGTCTTCGCGGGCGTATTGGCATGGTTACTGGTGGTGTTTTCCGGCGAGGATGCTAAGCGCGGTTAACTGCTCAGACAATTCCGCTTCGCCCATAAGCTCTCCCACCCCGAGGCTGCTTCACAGCCGTTGCAGCCATCCTTACAGCCAGACCCGCGCCCGTTGCGGGTTCCGTCTCGGTGGGACTCCAGCGGAGGATGGCAGCCGGGCAGTCCCGCAGGCTCTAAAAATGGATTGCGTTAGTAAAGTCGCCTTCCTGGAAAGGATCCTGTCTGCTGTGTGGCCACCTGATAGCTGGCGACACAGCCTAAGTAACAGGGAAGGTTGCGAAGTTGCGCGACACCGTCGTAATGATTAGGCTCAAGCCAGCTACAACTTGCATCACACTCAATCCTGGAATAGTCCTAGCTGATCCGAAAGTGGGGTGACTCGCGCGGACCTGGGCAAGGCCTTGCGCCGCTGTCCCGCCTCATGCGACATACCGAACATCAGGAGTTGCGTCACTACTGCCGGGATTGGTGCTACGGGTGGAATGATGACTTCCGGCAGATCCGGAACCGGATGTTCAGCATCGATTTCCGGCTCGCGGGTCTCCACCGGCCGCACTCCGAACACTTCCGCTTGCTTCCCCGCGAGCCGTTTCCATTATTCCGGGTCGAGGACTATGCCGAGCGTGGAGCCGACACTTCAGCCTGTTCCCACCGGCACACCAATTCGTTCTGCCTTCCAATTGGTGCTTTTTGAGCGATCGCCCGAATTCATCGCCGAGGACTCGGCATAGTCTTCGGGTTGGGTCAGCCTAGCCAAACGTATACAATCTCTGATTCCTATCCACCGCTTTCGGCTATAGTGCCTTAAGGAAAGCCAAAAGTTGGTCATCGGGCTGATAACGGCCAGGCTTTCCATTGTGCGGAGTGGTTTTCGCCAAGACTCCCTCCTTCAGCGCCATGTTGGCATCAAGATACATCTGCGTTGTCTCGACGGACTCATGCCCCAACCAAAGGGCGATAAGCGCTCGATCCACACCGGCTTGCAACAACTCCATGGCCATCGTGTGCCGGAGAACGTGTGGCGTGACCCGCTTCCGGTGCAGGGAGGGGCACACCCCACGGGCAGCAGCGGTGTGCTTGGCGAAAATGTACTGAACGCCATCTGCACTTAGACGACTGCCTCGCGCGTTCGGAAACACAATCTCCGTGCCAGATCTAGCTGGCTCCCGCTGCCAAGCCCGCAAGACTGCGACTGTCTGTTTTGCGAGTGGCGTACAGCGTTCCTTGCGCCCCTTGCCTATGACCCGGATATGGGCTCCAATTCCCAGGCTCACGTCCGGCCAGCGCATGGTCGTCAGTTCAGACAGCCGCAATCCAGTTTGGAGAGCGACTAAGAGCAACGCGTGATCGCGGCGTCCATACCAACTGCTCTGGTCGGGTGCGGCAAGCAACGCATCGGCTTCCGACCGAGTAAGGAAATGAACAAGCGCCTTAGTAAAGCGCTTGTCAGGAATGGCCAGAACACGTTGGATCTGCGCGGCGTGGGTCGGAGCCTCGAAGGATACGTAACGAAAGAAAGAACGAATAGCCGTCAGCCTCAGATTTCGGCTGCGGGCAGTAATACCACGGCCTTTCTCCAAGTCATCCAAGAATGCCGTGACCAAGGGCGCGTCGATATCTTCGAGAACCAACGCCGAGGGCTGCCTATGTAATCGCTTTTCAGTGAACTTCAGGAGCAGGCGGAAAGTGTCGCGGTAGGAACTGATCGTGTGGGGACTGACCTGTCGTTGCTGGATCAGTCGCCGAGTGAAGAAGCTTTGAAGCAAAAAGGGGAAGTCCGCAGTGGGATTCATGGCTTCTCCCCCCAACGCCGCTCAAGGCGTTTGACTGCCAACCCCATCAGTTCAGGGTTGGCGGTGAGATACCAATAAGTGCTGGTGATGCAAACGTGCCCCAGAAACGTAGACAGTAGAGGCAGACGCGGCTCTATCTCCAAGCCTGAGCGGTACCAGCGCAACAGCGTGTGCACGGCGAAGCGATGGCGGAAGTCGTGAGGCCGCGGTCCACCTTTTGCTGAGGGATGGCGCAACCCGATCTGAACCGATAAGCTATTAAAGATTCTGTAGATCTCGGACTGTAATATCGGAGTACCACGCCCAGAAATGAAGAAATGAGCAACGGGGCGTCCGGCCAAATAGCTTTCACGCCTCTTTTGGTAATCGCGCAGCACTTTTTGTGTGCTTGGGTGAAGCGGCACGAGGCGGGACTTGCCGAACTTGGTTCCACGGATGACCAAAACTCCGTTGATCAAATCTACGTCTTCACACTTCAACCGTATTGCCTCACCGCTGCGGAGGCCCGCGACGGCCAGAAGTCCAAGCAGGCAGTAATACGTCTTGGCGTTGAAGTGATTTCTGAACTTTCGTTTTATCACCGCATCCAGCAGTCGTTGGATTTCGTCCTCCGTGTAAATGTAAGGCCGGGCTCGGTGTCGGAGACGCGGAAGCAGTGTAGAAGGTGGAATTTCGGTTCGTGAGTCGGTTGCACTTCGATATTTCGCAAAGCCACGCACCATCCTCAGCCGTTGCCACTGCCATCCTGAAGTCGATACTGTCTGCTGTGCCCATTCCAGTCCCAGTCGAGTGGTAATGTAGGGGGCATTCTGTTGCTCCAAGAATGTGACGAATTTCAAAAGGCACTTCCCATCCTTCTGCAGCTTGAATCCCAGGCCGCGTCTCATGCTCAGATAGTCTTGAAGTGCCACGCGTAAACTATTCATGGGCACCTCCCGGCCAGGGGAGGGCCAAAGGTCGTAGAGCAGTGAGGTCCACCTTGGCATAGATGGCAGTGGTTCGAGGACTTCTGTGACGCAACAATTCCCCAATCTCCGCCAGTGAAGCACCGTGCTCCAGCATCTGAATTGCCAGCGTGTGCCGAAACTGATGTGCTCCCTTATGAGGTGATTGGATCCCCGCCCGAGCGAGAGCATGCTTAACGATCAAACTCACTGCCCGGTGGTCGCTGAAACCAACAGCCGGGGCAGGACCACGCAAGAACACGAGTCGGCTGGAAGCACGCGGTCGTCCGTCCCGCAGATAGGCGGCGATCGCTTCGCCCACATCAGAAGGCAGTGGCAATTCAGACCAGCGGTTGGGTTTGCCGCGTACTCTGACTCGACCCGCTTCCCAATCTATATCGTCCAAGGTTAATGAGGCGATCTCGCCGGCTCTGAGCCCAAGGCGGGCGAGCAGTAACAGAATCGCGTAATCTCGCCGGCCGATCGCCGTCTTCCGATTGCAGTAGCTCAAGACGAGCTCCACTTGTTTCGGAGGGAGTGCCCTCGGAATCGAGGACATTGACCAATTGGCGACGGTGGGAACAACGGCTGATAGGTCGGTGGTGATCTCACCCAGATACCGCAAGTACAGCAGGAATGCCCTCAACGCGGTTGTCATCATCTTCGCCCGTTTTGGCTGAAGGGCGGCCTGCTTCCGAACGAAGTTGACTACATCGTCTGGGCGAAGCTGTGAGAGAGCGAGCCGTCCATCACCGAAACGCTGGACCAGAAAGCGCCTGGTGAAACCTCGGTAATACTCTATCGTTCCAGGCGCCAGCCCGCGTTCTTGCTGCAAGTACAAAGTAAACTTGTCCTCCAACTGCTTCGCTGGAGTGTTCACAATTGGCGCTAGAGTCTCTCTGATTGTGCCCTTCTGTCGGAGCCAAGCCAGAAGGCGGTTCAGGTGAGTGGCATCGCCATGCTTTACTTCCTCGTGGAGTTCCAAGTAGCGCGCCACAAGTTCCGATGTAATCCCCTGCAAGTCTATTCTGCGGTGCTGGAGCCATCTACCGAACTGAGCAATTCGTCGGAGCAGTACGCGCCCAGTGACCCTCGAATAGTTGAGATCGCAGAGTTGCTGCGCGAACAGATCGATATACTCTTTCAATGGACCCGACCGCATTCGATGCATGGCTTTGGGGTCCGTGAAAAATCGTTCCATAAGACACCTCCTTTCACCAGAAGGTGTCACGAAACAAATCCGAAGACTATGCCGAGTTCTGAAAGGCGCTCACTCAAAGAGTACAAGCTGATGGGCAGAACGAATGGGTGGGACGGCGGGAATAGGACAGAGGGTTGGCTCCTCACTCGGCATAGTCTGCGACCCGGAATAGTGGAAGCTATTACGAGAACGGAATAGCTTCCAAACGGCGTCGGCTGATTCGCCAATCCCTTTCTCGGTTACCAGCTCACGTGCCATCGCCATCAAGATGTCATCGCCTTCGTCGATCGCTTGAAGACCGTCGCTTGCGAATTTCCCTTCCATCGCCAGCGAAACCAGGAGCTTTTTCCCCATCAACCGCAAACACGCTTCCTGCATGGTACCGGTGTAGTAAAAGAATTTGACATTGACGTTCGAGTGCTGTCCGATCCTCCATGAGCGCCGGCATGCCTGCCGCAACGTGTAAATGGAATAGCCGGTCTCGTAGAAGAAAATGTCAGGGAAGGACCAGAGGTCTAGCCCAGTCTGAACCAAACGTGGGTGCCCAATGACGACCTGCACTCCGGCTCGCAATTGACGCTCATACCACGCTTCACGCTCTTCCGGCGACACCTGTGTCGTCAGCACCGCTACGTGGATTCCTTCTTTCGCCAGGATGCTCTCCAGCCGGCGTGTCACGTCCCGTTTCTGGGTATAGACCGCGTAGATCTGCACCTTCCTGCCGCGCTCAAGCGAGGTTTTCACTTCCTCCACCAGCCGCCGCTCCTTGGCGTAGACAAGGTTCTGATCCAGGTCGCGAGTGGCTGCTATCAGGAATGGTTCGCGACGCTGGGTTTCAGGATTGAATTCCCGCCCGACCAACTCCCCAAAGCCGAAGGGCCGGTCAGGGTACGCGAGAAGAGCATTCAAGGCCACGCTGATCACCGACTGGTTGCCTCGATGCTCGCGGAGTGCCTTCTTGATGTCCTCTTCCAGATCCTCGTACGCTTTCTTCAGCGGCTGATCCATCTCAATGCTGACGACCTCCTCCCGGTAAGGAGGGAGAGCGTCAGAGATGTCTTCCAGCGACACGAAAGCGCCAAGGCTCATGAGGAAGCGGCCGAACAGCAGCGGTGATGCTCCGGGCCGGTGGCGGGACCGGGTTGTAACCCGAGCTTCAGAACAGGCATTGTCGGCCGGCTCGATTACCGTGATCTTCTCCAGCAGACCGTAGGATTCGGTGAAGGCCCGAACGCCAGCCTCCCCGTGCTCGAAGCCCTCTTCCAGCATCCTGGAGGGTTCGAGACGAAACAGGATGTTGAACAAGTCCAGGGCGTAACCGCCCAGCAGGGTGCCGGTGAGCACGGCGATGTGGCGGGCGCACGAGGCCAGCGTCCCAAGTGCGTTGCCCTGTGCCGTGTCTCCTCCCTTCAACTCGTGCACCTCATCGGCAATGGCATAGTCAAAGAAGTTATCCATGTAGCGACCGATAAAATCGACGGGTGCAAAGCGTCGGATCTTCTTGCCATCCGCCTGCCAAAGCGCACTGTAGAGCGGCCGACGGGCGTGATTGGTTCCCTCGTCTTGACCCAGCACCTCGCTGAGCTTCACTCTTTTGAAGTCCATTGCAAGTAGGCGCTCGCCCTCGGTGCCGAGGTAGACCGGAGACCCACTGTCAGGATTGATGACGCTGCCCTGATAACGGCCGCAGCGGGCAACCTGGTAGGCGTGCCTCCAGAAATACCCGAGCTTGGCGCGGTCTCGACCCACCACGAAGATTGCAGGCGAAGGACAAATCGAATCCCACCGCTTTCGGGCCGAGGGTGCTGTCTTGCGCAAGCGCAATTCACTCAGGCTGGCCTTCAATCCCTCGCGCACGATGCGTCCGTTTCGTAACTTCACTTCGTTCACGCCGTGATGGCCGTTGGAGTGGGTTGGCGTTCGCAGACCATCGATGATGAACACGCGGACCCGGGGCAACGTGAGGATCGTTTCTCGACACCACTTTTCGACCAGTTGTGGCGGGACCATTGCGAGCGCCGTAAATGGTCGGGCTTCGGCGTGAGTATGTACCGCACCTAGCGAAATCAATGTCTTGCCCGTGCCACACTCGGCGATCACTGCGCCTGCGCGAGCCTGCTGCCAGCGCCGGACCAGGCCCATAATGGCAAGCGTTTGGGCCGGGTAGGGTTTCCGAAGGAGCTTGCCAATGATTGGTGACGGTGGGTCGTCGATGGAATGCAACGGCGGGTGTGACTGAAGGATCCTCTCACCCAGTTCCGACGAGCACATCCTGAGATATGTTGGGATATCGGTTATGTTGTGGTGCTTCACAAGTGCCTCTTTGAATGACATTTCTCTGTTGTGATTGGCCACATAAAGCGGGACCCTAACACCCCTTCGGAGGCCAGACGATCCGAAGGGCCGTGTGTTTTGAGTTACCCTAATACCGGCAGAAGAGGCGCGTTGCGTCGTCATGGAGCAGTTCTTGAACTGGGATTTGTGGAGGTGTAGAGTGCTCTCATGCGACCACTGCCAGTTCTTGCCGGATTCGTGGCCGGGATTCTGTTTCCGATGCTTGTTTCCGCTCAGAGCATCCGGCCGATTGCCGAGGGGCCGTTAGTTGTCGTCAAAGATGGAAGGTACGGCTACATCAACCACAAGGGCGAGATTGCGATACAGCCCCAGTTCTTTTGGGCATCGGATTTCGAGAACGGGTTCGCCCCCGTTTACGTCTGCGGTCGCGAAGTCTGGATAGACGAGGTTGGTAGGCCTGTCGCGCGACGATCTGGAAATAGTCAAAAACTTGAACCGCGGCGCCTTGGCGAAAAGATTGGATTTGCCGATCCTGCCGGAAGATTCAGGATACGCCCCATCTTCGATGATGTTCTGCCGTTCTCTGATGGGATGGCTGCCGTTCGTGTCGATGATTTGTGGGGATTCATCGACTCGACTGGATACGAAGTGATTCCTCCAACTTTCAAGGATGCGTTTTACTTCCTTGAAGGAGTTGGCACGGCGGAGACAGCCGACGGTCCTGTCCTTATTGACAGGACTGGAAAGACAATCGCCAGCGGATTCGAACTCACACATGGCATAGTTGCCGAGGGCCGGGTACCCGTATGCCGCAATGATAAGTGTGGTTTCCTTGACCTTCTCGGCAACATTGCCATCCCTCTTGTTTATGACGACGTTGACTCGTTCAGCCGCGGACTGGCCTCCGTAAGAAAAGGTGAAAAGTGGGGCTACATCGACGAATCTGGCCACACTTCAATCCCGTTCGTGTATGACCAAGCCGGCCCTTTTGCCAGCGGACTAGCGCCGGTCAGGACTGGAAAGGAATCTGGCTTCATTGACCGCTCAGGGAAGCTTGCTTTTAACCTCGCGTTTCAGTACGCCCCCGGATTTCTCACAGGGAATAGTGACGGGCTTCTCGTGGCAGAGTCCGATGTTTCCCGGTTCTGGACGGATGATGGTAGTTTCGGTTACGTGGACACCTCTGGGAAGGTCATTTGGGGCCCCACGAAAGAAAGCCCGGACCATGCTCCTGTTCTCGGCTGGTCTGAGCAGGATAAGATCGCCAGCTGCAAGGGATTACCACAGGCGCTTCAGGACGCGGTCATCCACTTCCCCCAGCAATGACCACTTTGCGTTGGCCGAAAAAGTGAAGAGGGCGACGTGAAACGTCGCCCTCTAATGAATGCACCAAGGGAGAGCCGTCGGTTGCAAGCTCGCGTTCAGAGTTTACGCAAGAACTCCATTAGGTTGGGATTATCTCGCCACTTTTTCTTGCTTCTCCGATGCCCGCCTCCCGGATCGCAGGCAGCCAGAGCCTTCGCTTTCATTGCCAGGTCTGTTTCCGCATAGATATTTGTTGTATCGAGTGAAACATGGCCGAGCCACGCCCTAATCGTGTTGATATCGACACCGGCGCGAAGCAGGTGAGTTGCGGTCGTGTGACGAACCACATGTGGGCTAATGCGCTTGGCTTTTAGGGATGGGATGTTTTCCGCCGTAACTTCCGCATAACGCGCCACAAGCTCATGAACCCCAAAGCGCGTCATGGCGTCACCATATCGGTTGAGGAACAATGGCCTGCCTGGCTCTCCTCCTCGGATGAGACAATGCAGTTCAGCCATCGTCTTTTTCCAGAGCGGACAAAACCGAACTTTCCGGCCTTTGCCATGAATCTTCACAGAACCGGTTCCTGTTGAGTCCCAAGTCAGATCTTCGATAGCAACTCGAACTGCTTCACTGGCTCGAGCCCCCGAGTTATAGAGAAACAACAGCAAGGCGTAATCACGTTGGCCAAGTTTACTCCTGCGATCCGGCGCCTGAAGAAGCGCGTCGATTTCCTCTTTTTCCAGATAGGTAACTGGGGTTCTCCACCCTCTTTTGAATGGAACATTGCGAATCTCTGCGCACCATTCCGCATGCTCGGGGCTGGAGTTCCCCGTATACCGAGCGAAAGCATGGAGCGCGGCAAGCCTTTGATTTCTAGTGGCAACGGTACAACTTCGAGCCTGTTCCAAGTGCGAGAGAAACTCCAAAACGATATTGGGCGAAAGGTCGTCGATCACGAGCTTATCAACGTCTGTTTTGCGCTGCCCGGCGACGAACGGCAGGAACAAACAGAAAGTATCGCGATAGCTCTGCTGTGTGTTTCGTGATACGCCGCGTTCATGAACCAGATGCTCAGATAGAAAGCGTCGAACCCAAAAGCCAACGGACGCATGGTCAGCCATTGCGCACCTCCGTGAAGGCATAGCGCTCAAAGCAGCGGTTGGCTTCCTGGAGCAGTTCCCGTGTCATCTGGAGGTACGCGGACGTTTCCTCCACGCCGCAGTGTCCGAGATATGTGGACAACAAAGGGAGCATTCTCTGTACGTCTTTCCCCTGGCGATACCAGGTCAACAGACGGGTCACGGCAAATGTGTGGCGAAAATCATGCAGCCTCGGTTGATAGCGGGCACTGTCAAATCGCAGTACCCCGGCCTCCTTTCTCAGCCATTCGAATTGGTGGTCGGCATGATCGTTTCGGATCATCATCCCTATCTTGGTGGCGAGGATTGTCGGTGGGCGTTGGTAACCCACACCCGGACGATGGCGCATTCGGTAAAGTCTGAGGATGCTGACAAGATCCTGTCCGATCGGCACTAGTCGCGACTTCCCGAACTTCGTTTCCCGAATCAGAAGTGTTGCATTTCTGAGATCCGCGTCGGCATGCGTCAGACGACTCACCTCTCCTAATCTCAGTCCGGTCCCGTAAAGCACGAGGATGAAAGTACGCATGGTGTCCGGCGACAACGGACATGTTCGCGGGTAATGCGAGTCAGGCACGCCCAACAAGCGACGGATATCTTCGGTCGAATAGATGTAGGGGATGAAGCGCGGCGGTCGGTCGGGCATCGAAGTAGGGAGAACTCGATGCCGCATATAACCGTGGTCGGTTGCATAACGGAAAAACCGGTCGAGCGCCTCGTACTTCTTGAACCAAAAGTTCGTAACTTCACCACCTTTGATCGGCAGGAATGCCTCGCAATGTCCGCTCGTGAGAGCATCCAGCTCAAGATCTCCTGTCTTTCGGAGAAAAGCCTTCAGAATGTTAGCTGGCCCGATGTACAAATTGCCCAGGGCCCGTTTGTATTGGATGAACTCTTCGATGGTGGGAGCGAGTTTCATTGAAGGCCTCCTAATCCGAAATGGGAGACCTCTTGAAGTGAACGCAAGCGTTCTTTTGCCCAGTCCGCTGTAATCGGCTGCGCTTGTGTCCGCAGGTATTCCGTCAGGCTCGATAGTTTTGCGGTAGCAACCTGCGCCAGTTTCGCTCGGTCGACCTTGGCATAGATCTGCGTCGACCTTGGCGAGCGGTGACCAAGGTGATCGCCGATTTCTTTAATCGAAAATCCCTCATCCAGGAGATGGCTGGCACAGGCGTGGCGCAAACTGTGTGGACCATAGTGTGGCAAGGGACCAAGCGCCCCAACGTGCCGGGAGACGGTAGAAGATGCATTTCGCCCCCTCATGGGCCTATGCGGTTTGCGCAGCGTGAGAAAAAGAAAGCGCGAAGAACTTCGAGGCCGTACGTTCTGGAGGTATTTCAGGATAGCGTTGCCCACCTCGGCAGTCAGTGGAAATTCCTGAATCCGCTTGTTCTTCAGCCGTCGGAGGCGGAGCTTTTCATTGGCCCAGTCCACGTCATCCAGAGTTAGCCCGCAAGCCTCGCTTATTCGCAGACCGTAGACCGCCAGAAGCAGAATGATCGCACGATCGCGAATATGGCTCGGACGCTCTGTGTTGAGATTGGCAATCAAACGCTGGACCTGTTCCCAGCTTGGGCCTTCCGGAAGTCCGGCGTCCGAGTAGATGCGTGGACTCTGTATTGTCTCCGCCAATCCTGGTGCGCACCAACCGCGTCGGGCGGCATAGCGAAAAAAGGCGCGTAGAGAGTTACCATACGCTTTGACGGTTGTTTTCTTCCAGCCACGTGCCTTGTTCTGAATAAAATACGCCGCAAGGATCTGGGGGGACATTTCCTTCAATGAGATGCCGAGGTGTCCAAGCCACTCGAAGAAAAGGTTTAGCTCCGACTCGCGAGTGGAAATGGTGTGGTCCGTATATCCTCTTTCCTCCCGGAGCTCTTTAAGAAAACTGTCGAGTTCTGGCTTGAACTGAGGATTACGGGCCGGGTCGGACCACTTACCCAGAAAACGAAACCACTTCTTGGCCACAAAGATGAACCTTTTCGTTACCGTGTCACGCGACTCGTCCGTGCAACTCGGCGAGCATGTCTTCGCGGCCCAGTCTCTGGCTGCCCCCACGATCTGCCGTTCCGTAATCGGCATTCGTTGCCGTACGTTCACCCGCTCCGCAATAACAAGCAAGAATTTGTTGATGTTTCGGAGCGTGCGAAAACCATAGCCGCGTTCGTTCAAGTCACAAAGGAAAGCACGCCGCTCTTCCGCAAAGCGACCCGTGCTGTAGATCCATACCGCATCACTGCGTTCCACTAGTTGGTCAAACATTTGGCTGACTCCTTGGAGTGAATTTGAAATCAGCCAAGTATGCCAATTATGTGGCAATCACGGCAGGAAGCAGGCTGAAGGGAAGGCACTTAATGAAACATGACAACATAACCGATATCCCAACATATTTGCGTTTATGTTGTCGACCACATAACCTGAGGTAATTACTGATCGAGTCCGGTATGGGCACAGTCTTCTCCTCTCGCTTTGAGTGCAACGAGTAAATGCGGTTCGCGTGGCGCTGGATCCACGCCAATAGGTGGGTGATTGTTTGGTGGATCACACGCGAGCGGTCGAAGCGCCGGTAGCTGCTGCTTCGAGCATGGCGAGTGGTATCTCTACTGTCCGGACATGAAAGCTGGCATGTCTCGGGATGGCCGTGAACGCGATCGAATCTTGACGAACGAGCATTTGCCCGCACTCCACGGCTGCGATCTGGCACGAGGGCACCCGGAAGATTTCAGGAACGGTAAGTACCTCGTTCTCCTCCATCCCAATTTCATCCAGCATATCCGCAACCTCGACGGCTGGTTCGACCTCTTCTTTAGTGCGGGCAAGACTTACCCAAGGGGAAAAGTACTCCACAACGTAAGCCCAGTAATGCGTTTCGTCGATGTCGGGGTCGAGGCTCTTCTGTTCTCTGAGCACAGCGATCCTTCGGAGGGCCATCGCGCCAAGTTGTGGTGTCAGGTCCACGAGCGCGAGTTCACATCCCCCATCGCAATGTTCGTTGCTGCTTGAGACCCTCAAAACAACCTTCATTATGCCGTTACCTCCTGCCCCGCCAGGATGGCGGGACTCTCTTCGCCTGTCTCCTGAGGGCACCTGTCGTCCAGGCCGGTCTCACTCACTCGGAAGAAACTGTGGGACAGACTCCAGCGGACCGGTCCGTTGCCCTCGGGAAACTGGATGCGCTTCTGCCGGAGTGCCCTTCCAATCCACTTCAGGAACGACTTCTTAGTGCCGCTAACGAGCACGGGCGAGCATTCCAGCCCGAAGAGCGGTTTGATCGCCCCGTGCCGCCTGAGTTCTTCACTAAACCACTCGGCCCAGTCTGGCACGACGGGTAATCCAAACCGCTGGGAGATGCGATAAAGCACGAACGTCGGGTCGTTGTCACACAAGATAGTGCGCCTGCCTTCCGGGTCCATTCCCGGACGTGTCTTGGCCAGCTCCGCGGAGGTCGCCACTAGGTGGCGAATGGGTCTGCGACCAGGGACATTGATGGTTCCGCGAAAGCACTGCGCGCCTTCACCTAAGGTGATCACGACCGGATCAGCTCCTGGAGCTTCTACGGTAAAGTGGTTTTGCTCGACCACACCTGCCCAGATGGCGCCAACATCGGAATCCCCACCCAAGACTGAGATAAGGTGGCCCTTACAGGTCCCCTCGGTGTCCACCTCCCCAACGAACCGATCCACTCGAAGGCGGATTCGCGTAGTGGTGTCCTTCATTCGCTTCGTGTATTCCAACACTCCGAAGCGCTCATGGGCATTCCTCATGATGGCTTTTTCCTCTTGGATTGGTGGGATTTAGCTGTGGGGAAAAACTACAGTGGGATGGTGGCAAGATTACTTCAGAACTGCGACTTCGCCCGTGCTGTAAACGACCGTCAATTCGTTAGAGAATCTTTCCCGTTCTCTCAATGTGATTACGCCATCCTCTTCTTCCTCTGTCTTGTCCACTACCTTGACTGCCTGCCAAAAGGATATATGACGCCACTCATTATTGCCAAATATACCATTAAGAAGTCCTGAACAGGCCAGGAGACCGACGTGACCGGCATGCAGGGGTGTGAGGGGTCGACCCGTCGCCGCGACAGGTTCAGCGAAGAGGATGCGTCCTGCCTGTCTGTAGGCCGCTGACGCCGGAAGCAGATCCTCAACTTCGTCGAGCGGGAGTCCACGGTAAACCAATTGCGCTGGTCCGCTCACGGGCACGTCGTACCGCGCTTCGGACTCTGAAGATAGGACGGAGATTTGGGAGGGGTTCCTGGCCAAGCCGGCGTAATGAAGCCGTGCCCGAGTGATGTCGCTGTCCGTCAGGCGCTCTCTTTCGCGTCGAGTCCGTCGAACTCCGAACACGACCACTTGCTTGTAGCGCACGCACTCCGGCGCTTCAAGTCGGAAGACCCGTACATCACGGAATTGTGACGCGAGAATCTGACTGCATTCGGCCAGTCTCTCCCCTGGGATGACGAACAGCAGAATGCCACCAGGTTTCAGCCAGCGATACGTGTGGCTCAGGAAGGTCTGCTCTGTGCGGCGACTGTCAGCCGGTCCAAGGGCCCAATCGTAGGGCGGATTCAAGTAGATGAGCCCAAAGCACTCTACGGCACAATGAACTTCCAGCGTGTTGCCTTGGATTATGTTGGGAATCCGTTGCCTGGCTTGCTCGGCACGGTAGGCATCAAGTTCGATGCCATAGCGAAGCATCTCGGTGCCGCTGGTGATCGCATCGAATGCCACACCATCGCCGATGCAGGGATCGAGCGAGGATGAGGGCTCGTGCGGAAACGAAAGAAATTTGCGAATCCGTTCGGCTTCGGACAGTGGCAGCGGGTAAAAGCCAAGCCGACCCTTGCCTTCAAAGCGCAAAGTGAGTCTCCTTTCTGAGAAAAACTCGTGCATGTGACTGAGCGCTGATGAGCCACGCCGCGACACGAGGCTAGGCCTTTTGGTTTGGTTCTGACGACCTTTGGTGATAATCCTTGAACGAACGTTAAGACATTCGAGGGCGGGCGAAATGTCGAGCCCCTAGATTAGGAAGGAATGAGATGGAAACGATTCTCCCGTGGTTCTACTGGTTATTCCCAGTTGCCTTCGCCCTCCATAACGCCGAGGAAGCGGTGTTCTTACCCCTGTGGTCACAGACAGCTGGCACATACCACAAGCCGGTCGGCCGTTTCGAGTTTCGTTTCGCGGTGGCCACCCTGACAACACTCGGTTTCGCGGTGACCGCTCTGTTTTTCCTTCGACCGAGAGGTGTTTTTTTCTGCTATTTCTTTTTTGTATTCAACCTCGGGATGCTGATCAACGTCGTTTATCCTCACATAGTGGCAACCGTCGCCATGAGGCGGTATGCGCCGGGTTTGGCTACCGGGCTCGCGCTGGTGCTTCCCGTGACCCTGCTGATCCTTGTTCATGGCTACACACACAGGCTTTTCGAGCTACGCAAACTATTCTTCTACGCCGTCCCGATTGCCACCGGGGTGGTCGGGTCGATTCCGCTGCTATTCAAGCTTGGCAGGAGGTTGGAAGGCAGGCTCGCGTAGCACGGTAGAACACCTGTAAACACGCCCGGGTGGTGGAAGCGTGTTCGTTTCACCGACTCCGCGCAGAGTGGCCGGGTGCGCAGACAAGCACGCGGCTCTTCTTCACTGAGTTTGATCTGACTGCGAATTGCGCTTGTTTACTGTGCGGTTTCGTTTCCAGTACTGGGGGTCGATCCTGAGCACCGCGGTTGTCCCTGTTGTCAAATTGATGAACCCACCGTGAAAGCTGATTTCACCGTAACGAAATAGTCGCGCCAGCAAGGCCAGTGCGTGCTGGGCAAGGGTCGAGTTGACGAAGGGCTCTTGTCGCTCCAGGGCCTCGACCGCGCTACAGCTCGGTTCTGCCTCATTGTCGAGAGCCTGATCGCAAATCTCAGGAAAGAGCTCGGTGGCTGTGCGCAGGCGCAGTCTCGATCTGCGATTGCGCTCGTTAAGCGGTTCGCCCAGGATGAACTGGCCGCTGTCGGCATTGTTTCCCAGGTCGAGCCAGTACGAAACAGTGCTCCAGTTGCTGACTGCATCGCGAATTGTGGCCCTTGCTGCCCGCGTATCCACGCACCCGACCACAATGTGAGCGCGGAGATTATCACCCGAAAAACCTCGCGAGATGTGGCCTCCAGGCTGTATATGAATCGGCACCGCTTCCCACTTCAGACCCCAAAATATGTTGAGCCGGTTGACGAGTACGACCGCCTTATTCAGGCCGACCTCTGACCGCGCAAAAGGCTGGCGGACGCAGTTGGTGGGAGAGATGGTATCGCCGTCCAAGACCGTAACGTGGAGTCCTCCGGGGTGGCCGCGGGCCACAAGCGATTGATGCAAGTACGGCAGGCCTGCCACAACCGCGCTGCCCGTTCCGCCACAACCCACTACCAGCACACATACCTGCCGTTCGAGCAACTCCGAGTGGATGCGGTGAGTCTCCATGGCCAACTCCTCAGTGCTCGCCTCCGCGCGCGACGAACTCCTGTAGCGTCTCGCCGGCATCGGTCAGGTACTGAACGGGAAACCTCTTCCTGCCAACAAGACTTCTCCACAACTCGATGAAACCACCGGCGTGGCTGGTGAGTCGCACCGCTCCGGCTGCATGTGTGAATTCGGATTGAAAATATGAGCCTTCCCAACCAGGTATCGAGGCGATGTCGGAAGACTCGGGTACGCGCATGCTGCCGGCACAGACCAGGCCCCGACTGTCCGTATTCCAATAGGGAGCGGTCTTGAGGGGCGTCTCTGGTCCCGGCCGTGAGGCCGTTGCCATCGCCCGCACAAAGAGGTCCTTGCCAAAGACTTTGACGACGAGTGCCGGATGCGGGAAGACAAGACCGTTGATCTTTCGTGCTTCTTTGTCAGTTCCGCCGAAGAACATGACCCTGCGTTGCGGCCGTGCCCACCACACCAGCAGGTTGGGAGTGCGCGCCAGAATGTTTTCAGGAAAGATTTCCGGCTTGACCTGCGCTCCAAGCCCTTGAGCAAGAGTGCGTACGAAGGCTGTTGTCAGAGGTTCGCCGGGTGCGAGATAAGGAGATCCATCGTCAGCCTGCTTAATCCGGTGGAGGCTGGCAAAGGCCCCTTCACCTCCAGCTCGATAGATAAGCACGGCTTCGCTCAGTTTGAATTCGCAGTTGGCTCCAATGGCGACATAGGCTTGCATAGCTATTAACCCTTAGTTGACCCACTTGTCGTTACCTGGCATGAGATCAATTAGCCGGCTGGCTGCTGCAATGGTCTCGCAGGCTACCCCGAACACGCGGAAGGCCTCTTGAACGCTCTCCGTATCCGTGGGGTCAAACGGAATAATGAGATTGGGTTCAGGTGTTACCTCCAACATTCCTTGGGCGTCCTCATCAAAGCAGGCCGCCACGGAGTCGGCTTCAGCAAACAACGCCAGCAGACAAGGCAAGGGCGGATTGCAGTCCGAAAGCTGTTGGCTGATGTCGTCGCCAAGCTCGGGCCGCTTCGCTTGGGCGGACAGGCGCTCAAGACTAAGGACAGCCTTCAATAGTCTGGTCGCGGGTGGGTCGCTGATGCTGTCTTCGAGGTGAGCAAGCTCAGCTTCATCCAGTGCTGCCTGCCGCATGCACGGTGGAAGCGACCCCTGCACGTCCGGGATTTCGTACTGGTCAGCGTCTGCCTCCTGGGCAGCCCATTCCCGCAGCGTCTCAGCGCGTTCCTCGGCATCCCTAAAGTCGTAGACCCGGGTCCACCTGTTAAGGGCTCCAACAAAGAGGTGCAAAAAGGTCGCTGGCAGATGTGGATGAACTTTTTCCAGTAATTCCAACGTTGGTCCGAAGGTCACACATCCACAGCTTGCCTCGGAAGGCTCAACAATGAGGAACAACTGGTTGGGCTTGCTTTCGTCACGGTCCGTCCATTCGCAGGGAGTGTCGCTGATGGTCGCAACCAGAAGGAAGCGACGGCGGATAGCCGGTCCCCCATGGGTCTTGATCCAGCGCTCCAGCGTAAGCCTGGCGAAGGATGTTGGGTCGTATTCCGCCCTTTTCCAGTCTCCAGGTGCCGCAATGGCCAGCTCGACGAGTGATTTGGCAAGCATCACCGCCAAGCGGTCATCAGCAACCACCCGATGGATTAGCGGGACGCCAGTCAGCCGCGGTAGCAGCAGGCCGGCGCCTTTTGCCATCAACTGACCGGAGGAAGCCATCCGGGCGGGGCGTTGAGTGGCGTGCGATTGTAGGTGCGAGAGCTCGCGTCGACCGCGGCAGCGAATAATGCGGCCGCGGTTTGCAGTTGTCGGCATCTGGCAAACCTCCCGAGAAGTGTCTGGTAACGGGAGTGGCGGCCCTGGCGAAGGCTTTCAAGTTCCGCCAGGACCGCCTCCTTCGTCACCTCCTTTCTGCTAGCATTTCGACTCATCGGGTTACCCCTTCGTGCCGATGGCAGTCGAAAACCGATAGACCAGCTTATCTCCGACCTGCTCCGGGCCGGTGACTGCGGCGGTGGCGATTTCCGGGTATTGCTGCGAGTAAAGACCGCGGATTTCCTCCACTGAAAGCGAGGGGTTAGGGTCTGGGAGTTTAACCCCATGCACCTCAAAGTAGCGGCTAAGTGGGTGGCTCTCCATCAGAGTGCGAGGCCTCCTTTCGACTGAATTGACGCAGGATCGGGCGATGTGGCTTGGAACAGCCCGAGTGTGCCGGTCGATGCCGAAGCAGGCATAGGCTCAGCAGGAGTTGGGGATGCAGAAGAGGCAGACCCCGGCGCGGCGGTTGCGGGTGGTTTCTGGGCTGCTTTCTTGCGCTCCTCAGCTTTCCGCTTTGCTTCTTCCTGGGCTGCTTTGGCAGCAGCCTCCAGGGTGGCTTTGGCCTCGGCCAATGTGCTGCCGGTTTGCTGGTGGACCTGGACATAGTCGGCCATATGCTTGCCCAGTTCAGCATCGAGTTCCGCCGGCGAGCCAGTGTAAGTGACTGGAGTAGATAGAGCCGGGTTCTCGTCAGCCTTTGTATGAGGAATGACGTTGACACGAAGCGTCTTGTCATCCACCTTGGCCACCGTAATGAGCACAGTGCGGCCGGCAAGAAGCGGCATGAGTTCAACGAACACAGGACCTCCTTATCATGGCGCGTGCGCCTTCTTTCTCTCGCCCGCGCCGACTAAGTTGTTTGTTGGAAAGATGTGTTGACTAGATTGAGGACAGGCACCTGAAGATTCTCCAGTGAACAGTGCCTATGACGGGTCTATCACGAGGTAGCAAGGATTATCGGGCGAGGCTCTCCATCGGGTTCTCGGAATTTGTCAATGCGTTGAGACATATCCCGCCGGGAGCGCTATTTCGGTGACCAGGATCGGGGACCAGCGCTCACCCTTCGGCGTCACTCTGCCGAAAGCGGGCAACAGGTCACCTTACCGATTAATGGTAGCGACTATGCGGCGAATTAGAGAAATTCGGCGGGCCAATTTCCTCGAGCGGCGTTCGGGTCCTCGAAGCCGACTTCCGAGGAGTCAGGGATGGCATTCCTACGGGTACGCCGTTACGCCAAAGTGGTCATAAGTAATTGCGGCTGCCGCACAGCGAAACTTTCAGGCCTCCTGGCGTCACAACTCTGCTGATCCCCGTCCTTCGTTCTACGCCACGCTGCATCGTTCTCCATCACTGACACGCGGCACTCGGCGCGCCAGTCCCTAGACTTGTGACGCTATTTGAACCGGGCGACAACTGCTGGTACACTCTGTTCAGCTTTGTTCCCTCTGGAGACGCCATGGAAGTGTTGCTGCGGCTTATCAAGGAACTCGGGCCTGTTTGGGGCCCTCCGGCGGGTTTGGTTCTCCTGACATATTGGTGGCTAAGACATCGTTCCGATACGGGTCACCACGGCCTTGGCCTCATCGGGGGCCGCTGGGTTCTGCTGGCCTTCCTCGTGGCGATCGTTGTCCTCGCGGGTTGGGAATACTACTATTCTCGGCACTGGGGCGTGCCCCCGGCATGCGGAAAGGACGAGATTGGAATCCTTATCACAGAACTGCCTGGAGACACCAATCGGCAACAGCAAGCTGCTTACGCTAGGGAAATCTATGCATTGGTCCAGAAGACCCCGGACTTGGCAGCTATTGTGAAGGTCAAGATGCTCAGGCGGACCCTACCTGTTGATCCCGAGGAGCAACATGCGGAAGCTCTGAAATGGGGGCGCCGGGTAAAGGCGAAATTTGTTTTGAGGCCGAACGCGGTGGAAGGCAATCAAGCTCCCTGGATTACGGTTGTTGACCAACCCGAGTTCGCTAGGCCGGAAGCACCAATGGGAAAGTTCGCGAACGCTCAGCTCGTGAACCTGGACCAGTTGCCGCTCCCTTCCGACCTTCTCCTGCTCGCCCGCTGTGCGCTCGCCCTCGCCTTTTATCGACAGGGAGCTTACGACCGCGTCGCAGGCGAAGTCCAGGATGTCCTGGCTGCTCAGGGGCTGCCTGAGGCCGCCCCATCGCGGTCATACTTAGTCTTCCTTAATGGAAATGCCCAGTTCTACCTGGGAAGGACCGACGCAAGCATTGCCGCATATCGCGAAGCCCTCCGCTTGGAGCCAGGCCTCTCTGGTGTACACACCAACTTGGGCATTGCACTCTATAAGGAGGGCCACGAGGGTGAAGCCATTTCCGAGTGGCACGAAGCCCTGCGGCTTAGGCCGTCCAACGCCGAGGCGCATTTCAGTCTGGGTTCCGCGCTCGCCAGGAAGAATGATCTGGAAGCGGCGATTCCCGAGCTTCGGGAAGCCCTGCGCTTGAAGCCGGACTATACAGAGGCGCACTTCAACCTGGGTGTGATTCTCGCAGACAAACGCGACCTGAGCGGGGCGATTGCCGAGTATCGCGAGGCCCTGCGTTTGAAGCCAGACGATGCCAATGCGCACAATAACCTGGGCGTCGCGCTCAAAGACAGGCACGACTTGAAGGGAGCAATTGCGGAATATCGGGAGGCCCTGCGCTTGAACCCGGATTTGGCCGAAACGCACGTCAACCTGGGAGCTGTGTTCCGAGACAATCACGACCTGGACGGAGCAATAAGGGAATATCGCGAGGCTCTACGGCTCAAGCCGGACCTGGCCCAGGCACATTATAACTTGGGTATTGCACTCGCACATAAACACGATTGGAAGGGAGCGATCGCTGAATATCGCGAGGCGCTTCGGCTCAAGCCGGACTTCGCCGAGGCGCACTACAACATGGGAGTCGAACTGGGCAACAAGGATGACCCGGACAGGGCGTTGGCCGAGTATCGCGAAGCGCTACGCCTGAAGCCAGACTACGCTGAAGCGCACCATAATTTGGGCCTCATACTCGCTGACAGGCATAAGCTCGAAGAGGCGATCGCCGAGTATCGCGAGGCGCTGCGCTTGAAGCCGGACCTCGCCGAGGCGCACAACAGTTTGGGCTTGGCACTTGCCCTCAAGCACGATGTCGATGGGGCGATCGCCGAGTATCGCGAGGCGCTGCGCTTGAAGCCGGACATTTTCGAGGCGCACAGCAATCTGGGCGCCGCACTATTTTGCAAGCGCGATCTTGAGGGGGCAAAGGCAGAATACCGCCTAGCTCTCGGGCTCAGACCAGATTACGCAGAGGCGCACTCCAACTTGGCCATCGTCCTCCTCGGTAAGCACGACCTAGACGGCGCAATTACCGAGTTTCGTGAGACGCTGCTATTGACGCCGGACTCCGCCGTGGCGCACCTCAACTTGGGGAGCGCTCTCGCCGAGAAGGGAGACCTGAACGGCGCTATTGCGGAATTTCGCCAGTCCTTGCGCCTGAAGCCGGATAACGCCGAGACGCACGTTAATCTGGCACGGGCCCACACGGAAAAGCACGAACTGAGGGAAGCCGTTGTCGAGTTTCGCGAAGCCCTGCGCTTGAAGCCTGACCTTGCCGAGGCGCACTTCAACCTAGGCAACGTCCTCTTTGACAGCAACGACTTGGCCGGAGCGATTGCAGAATATCGTGCGGCAACCCGATTGAAGCCGGACTGGGCCGAGGCGCACAACGGGCTGGCGCTCGCATTAGCCAGGAAAGACGACTTGGCCGGAGCAATTGCTGAATTTCGCGAAGCATTGCGCTTGAGGGCGGACTTTGCCGGGGCGCACAACAACCTGGGACGTGCCCTAGTGGGAAAGCACGAACTGAAGGCAGCCACTGCCGAGTTTCGCGAAGCCCTAAGGCTCGACCCAGACAACGCCGACGCGCACAACAACCTGGGCAGCGCTCTCTATTTCGCGGGTGATCTGGACGGGGCAGTTGCGGAATACCGTCAGGCTCTGCGGTTGAAACCGGATTACGCCGAGGCGCACAGCAACCTGGGCGCAGCCCTCGATGACAAGCATGACCTGGACGGTGCAGTCTCCGAGTGTCAGGAGGCTGTGCGTTTGAAGCCGGACTACGCTGAGGCACACGGCAACCTCGGTGATGTCCTTAGGGATAAGCATGACCTGGACGGGGCGATCGCCGAATATCGAGAGGCTTTGCGCCTGAAGCCGGATCTGGCCGTTGCACAGACGAACCTCCAACAAGCACTCGAATTGAAAGCTGGCAGGGTGGAAACGCACACAAACGTCAAAGGCGAAGTACGGCCGCAACACAAATGACCTGCGGTTTGGCGGGGAGCTGGTGCAATCAAGCTGTTCAGTGTATTCTTTTGCCGTCTGCGTGCTCCCGCGCCCGCCTAAGGCTGCTACATTGAAACCTATCTCCCGCAGCGTGTGGCCAGTTGACGATGAGGCGGCAAACCGTAGAAGTGCCTCTCGCACTCAAACTCCCGAGAAACGGGGTTCTGGGATGTCGGCAAGGCAACGTACCGGTGTCACCCGGATGCATAAACGCGACGCTTATCGCAATGGCCCCGCTGCGTAGGGGGCACGTTTATTGTCCAATTTCATCGATGACGAGCCCATAGCAGCGCTGTCCATCCAGTGGTCCCAACGCGGGTTTTGAGGTTGTCCAAATCTGGACATATAGAACGAAACACGCACCCCTTCCGCATCGAAGGAGTTAGAGCCGCTGCGCGGAAGCAAGAAGTTGGAATCCCGGAGAAGATAAGGGTGGGTCGTTCGAATGTAGGCGCCGAAGAGGGAGCCCGTACCCTAGAAGGGTATGTCCGCCTCAGCGCCCTCGCTTCCCGGCCCGTTGAAGGGATTCTCACTTTCGTCGACCGACTCCAAAGCCTTCGGGGTTTCTGCCGCCTTGGCTCCGTGCCCATTCTTTGACGGCCCCAAGAATCGGAGCGTGATCACGACCACTTCCGTCACACTGCGCTTCTGCCCGTCACGATCCTCGTAACTGCGCAATTGGAGCCTTCCTTCCACGAACAGGAATTTCCCGCGGGTCACATGCTCGCCCACAATTTCGGCCCAGCGCCGCCAGGCAACACAGCGAATCCAGAGGGTGTTGGTCTTTTTCTCTCCGTCGCCGTTCTTGTAAGTCTCCTTCACCGCCAAAGAGAAGTTTGCCACCGGTATGCCACTAGGCGTGAATTTCATTTCGCTGTCGGCTCCAACGTATCCAATGAGCATCACTTTATTCAACATATGTGTTTTGACTGGAACAGTAAAAATGGCCACCTAAGGGCCCCCCACTGTTCCGCTATCTCCTTTCGCCTTGGGTGAGTAGAAGTTGCGTTCGTAATACTTGATTCCAGGACCCGAATCTAGGGTCATTTGACGGGAACCAACCGGCTGGCTATTCTGCACTCGAGATGGAAGCGTCCATTAAATCCTCAAGCGGGAGCGCCGAAGTGATCCTGCGTCGCTTGGTGTCCGCCACAAATCGGGAAGGCAAAAAGACGGTCTGCCACTTCAATGATGGTGGGAGCATCCTCCTCTCCAACCTCCTCGGAGGCCTTATTCAGCCGGGGGACGAAATTAGCTTTCCTCTGCCCACTGACTCCGCCGAAGTAGGTTCCGAAATCTACGTCCACAAGACCTCGTTCTCTGGGCGAAGTCGTGATCTCTATCAAGCTCCCATCAGGTATGCCGCGCAGCCCAAAGCTGATAAACGGGACCGGCTTTACGTCCGGGCAGAGGTTTCAAAAGGCGGGATGGGCATTTCCTGGATTCATCTGCCATGTGAGGTGATACGCGATTACTTCTACGTCAGCACGCGGCGCCAGCGCTGGGAACGCCAGACGAGCCTGTATGACGTTCTTCGGATCACTTCCACCGCCTCGCTTGCGGAGTTGCGAGTGGCCTTCAGGCTCAGACAATTGGAGCTCCGCGCTACCGCCACCTCTAACCGTGGCAGCGCTACCCTGGAGCGCGCCTTCAACATCCTGGCGCAACCTGAATTGAGGGCTTCTTACGACTCGCTGCTAAAGGACCCGGCCGCGCCCGGACCCTTTCCGTATGGGGGCTCCGGTTCGATTCTGGTCGCCGGAGATCGCTCGCGCGATGGTCAGACGTTCTTCGCGACCCAAATCGTCTCTTTCCAGCCCGAGTTACAGGCGCGCCGCTTCCGGGCACGACTGCGCAATTTTGACTTTTACGATGACCGTGCCATCTATCACGATGCTCGGCGGAAACTCGAAGTCACACTCGACCATTCAGCCATGCCGATCAGTTGGGGCGCCACCTGGAACCGGTGGCGACACCTATTGGGAACCAAGGTTGAGTTACAGGGAACGTTCGTTCAGACGGGCAAGTACCAGCGCCGGAACGGTCAATGGAGCCTGAATAAGTGGGAGACCGCCTTGCCGAGCCGCATCCACGTGAAGGTTCCTGCCAACATCGCTGAGCAAATTGAGGCAGCTCGCAAGAGCTACCACCGGTTTGGCGAGTTTTCGGATGCCTTGGGACAAATTCGTGCGCGCATCGAGCGTGAGCCGATGGAAAAGGAACAACTGCGCAGTCTCTGTTCGGACCTCGGTATGCCTGGCGACTTCGATGTCGCCCAGATTAGCTGGCATCCGGATTACGATGCCTTCTTCTACCAGCAGCTCTGCCGGCGGGCGCGTCGGATCTACCTTTTTCGCGACGAGTATATTTTTGACCTCAGGATAATCGCCGTCGAGACACCGCAACTGGGTCATGCCACGTACCTGTTTTCCAAGCCACAGAGCATCGAAGCCTTCCTGGCCGCCTACGTCGCCACCACTAAGGAGGCTATCCGACAGAATCGCGCCAACGTGGCGGAAAAGCTGGGATTCCTGGGGCGGGTCGTTCACGGATCCAATCCACGCGTCTGGCTTCGGGCCTTAAAGGCGCGGCTGGGCGAGGCAGCCGATTCGCCTCAGGTCGCATCCGAGGGAGAGTGAATATGCAAAACGAATCCAACACGAAGTCTGAAATCATTGCCCTTCTCGACGGCCGAACGCAGGTGAGCCTTGAGAACATCCGTCAGTTCATCCTGGACCTAGACGAACGGGATTACATGGAATTCCTGTATCCTTCCGACCCTGATTTCGCCGAAGAGCTTGAAGCGCGGAATTATGAGGCGAAGGGGATGCTTGAAACCCTAAGAGACATCGAAGGAACTCTTCGCGGCCTGGATCGAGGCAAGATCAAGATTCAGTGATTTTGCCGACGGGCGGCAGCAAAACATTGCGCCCACTGTCACCGCACAGGCCCCGTTTGCCCTTAGGGCCCCATGCTTTGGTAAACGTCAATCTACGCCGGTGGTTGCACGCTCGAAAGGCTCGGAAGGGAAACGGCCCCCATCAAATTCCTTCTGCTGATGGGAGGTCACGAAGGACTGCCTCCATCAATCCCATGGCAACCTTTAGTCTACGGTGTACGAACTCGCTGTTTCACGAACTGAGCATCACGAACTGAGCAAGCACCATTTCTTTCGTGCTTGTGCTATAATCCGCTCGTGTCACGAGGACGTTGTAGGAAGGCGTACTGTCTAATTTACTGTCTGTTTTGGAGTCAGACAGGGGGGTAAGTGATAGACAGTATAGATTTAACAGACAGGATCATGTGCGGTTAAGTAGCTTTGATTGATGTAAATATAAGAACAGGCAGTGAGCGGGGGTAATTCAGCGGTAGAATGCCAGCTTCCCAAGCTGGACGTCGCGGGTTCGATCCCCGTCCCCCGCTCCAAACAAACCAACAACTCATGGCGGAGTTTCCGAAGGAGTTCTTATACCCCTACATCAGCTCTTGGTCTCTCCCTCCGGACATAGCCGCTTTCGATGGTCGGCTCAGATTCACACTCCGCCTCGATGACTGTCACAGGGTGGTCCGGCGCGTTTTGCGGAAGTCCCGTAAACCTTACGGAGATGTCGTCCTGCACGAAATCCACCTTCTTCCCCGAGGCAAACAAGCGCGCCGACTTTACCTTTGTGCGAAGCCCGCCGATGGCCACCACCGTGGGCGGTTTGTAGTACTCGAGCGCCTTGGTTCCCGCCGTTTGCGCGGGCCAAAAATGGACGTGGATATAGAGCGTGTTCCCCTTGCGCGTGTATTCTGCAAACGTGTGCCAACTTGCTTTGCACGGTTCCGCTTCATAAATGGTCGGCCCATTCTTGCTCATCCATTTGCCCACCTCGGTAAGGACGTTGACTGACTGCTCAGGCACGGAGCCGTCCGGCTTCGGGCCGATATTCAGCAGGTAGTTGCCCCCGCCCTTCGCGCAAGTGACCAGGTTCCGGACGATAGTCTTGGCGCTTTTCCAGTTGTCGTCGGCCTCGGTGTAACCCCAACTATCATTCATGGTCATGCAGGATTCCCACGCGCGCCCTCCCCGTTCAGCTTGAATCTCCTGCTCGGGGGTCGCGAAGTCTCCGGGCAGACCATTCCGGTTGTTGACGATGATGTCCGGCTGGAGTCTGAACACCATCTCGTTCATCTTTTTGGACTCCCACTGCTCAGGGGTAAGAGGCCAATCCATGTCATACCAGAGGACATCAATTTTGCCGTAATTGGTCAGCAGTTCCCGGATCAAGCCGTGGGTGTACTCGACAAAGCGTATTCGTGCCGCTTGGTCGGTAGCGCAGCGGGCCCCGTCCGGATGGTGCCAATCCATCAGCGAGTAATAGAAGCCCACACGAAGTCCCTCCGCCCGGGCGGCTTCCACATATTCCGCAACCAGGTCGCGACCCGGTCCCTGTTTTGACGCGCAATAGTTGGTTAGTTTCGTATCCCAATTGCAGAAGCCTTCATGGTGCTTGGTTGTCATCACCATGTACTTCTGGCCTGCTTGCTTGGCCAACTTGGCCCAAGCCCGCGCCGCATTGGGCTGCGGCTTGAAAACCTTGGCCAACTCCTGGTATTGGAGGACGGGGATGCCCTCCATCTCCATGGCCCACTCATGATGACCAACCACGCTGTAAAGGCCCCAGTGAATAAACATGCCGAATTTGGCTTCATGCCACCATTTCATTCGGCGCGCACGGTCTGCCCGGACCTCGGGGCTTTCCTCCTCAGCCTGGCTCGGCTTTGCCGCGGATGGGCGTTTTTCTCTCGCGCAATTCACACTGATGCCCGACGCTGCAAGGGCAGCTCCGGTTCCGATCAGGAAAAAGGAATCACGTCTGGAAATCCTGTTTTCTGACATGGTTAAACCTCCCTTAGTTGAAACATAGGCGCGCTTTCACCCGAGACGTGCGCAAAGATTACTTCTCAATCCGAGCAGTGTCAACGATTTCAGTCAAAACTGGATTCAGGAGTCAGCAGAATGAAGAAGAGGTTTCGGGGTATAGAGCAATTTCGACACGAAACTACACCAGTACCCCAGGGTCGCCTCAAAGTCGCATAAGAAGCGGCTCTGCCGCCTGATGTGCGGAAAGCCTCTGGCTTTCCGGCGCAGACTGCCTCCTTTCTTCCCCTCAGCTCGGCTGGAAGGCTCAGCCTTCCAGCCGAGCTGAGGAGGTCAGTCACGGCGGAAGCCCTCGGAAAGGCGAAGCCTTTCCGCACATCAGGCGGCAGAGCCGCTTTGGGATGTTACGTTTCGCGGACTTTGACGCAGCCCTGACCCATACCCAATCTGGCATTTCGCGGAATCAGTAAGTAAGGTAAACTCTGCTGACCGGAGTTCGGAGTGTTTCCAGGAGGGACAATTGGATGCCTGCTAAAAAGGAAGTCGTGGTGGGAATCGACATGGGGGGAACGCGTTTACGCGCCTTGGTGGTGAATGCGGAAAACAAAATTCTTGGTATGCAGAGAGCGCCAACCAACCCCAGGCAGAAACCTGACCGCCTGGTTGCGGACCTTGCTGTTCTGGTGCAGGCCGCTGTGCAGTCGGCGGGCCTGAAACTATCTGACCTGCGCACGGTGAGCATTGGCGTGCCGGGAGCGGTAGATCCGGTGGGTGGTGTTGTCCATCATGCGCCGAACCTGGGGTGGAAAATGGTTGCGCTGGGACCTAAGTTGGAGGCTCTGCTTAAGGTCCCGGTGTTTGTAGAAAACGATGTCAACGTTGGAATGATGGGGGAATACGCCCTGGGCGCTGGCCGGGGAGCGCAGGAGTTGGTGGGGATCTTCGTAGGGACGGGAATTGGAGGAGGCATCGTCAGCGGAGGACGACTCTACTTGGGCGCTCGCGGCGCCGCCGGAGAGGTCGGCCACATGGTCGTGGAGATCAACGGGCCTCGCTGTGGCTGCGGCAACCGCGGTTGCGCAGAAGCCTTGGCCAGCCGCACCGCGATGGAGCGCGACGTCCGCGCTGCCATACGGAGAGGAGAAAAGAGCCTCGTCCTGAAGCTTATGAAGGAACGGGGCAGGGACCGCATGACCAGCAGCATTATTCAGAGAGCCTTAAAAGAGCGTGATCCGGTCATGGAAAAAGTGATGGAGCGGGCACAGTTTTACCTTGGCATCCTGGTGGCGAACGTGGTCAATATGCTCGATCCTGAATACGTGATTATTGGAGGAGGAATCTCCGGACGGCTCGGCAGAGATTATGTGACGCCGATCAGGAAGACAGCTTACCAGTATTTTCTACGCCGCCACGATGCCCGGCGTGTGAAGATTGTTCCCGGGGTACTCGGTGACGACGCGGGACCGCTGGGAGCGGTGGTCCTGGCCAGACAACGGCTGGGGGACAAGCCGGTGAACGGACTGTCCCACAACTGAATCAGGGGCGTTCCCCTGAACCTGCCTCACAAGGAAGGAACCATATCAGAGGGGAGGAGTCATGCATAAGTGGTCTGTGCTGCTTTGGAGTTTATTGCTATGTGTTCCCGCTGGCCTAACAGGAGAGCCAGCCAACCAACATGCTGGCGTGGTCGTAAGAGCTGGACGAGTTCTCGACGTCCGCTCGGGGGCGTACCGGGATCATCAAATGATCCTCATCGAAGGCGACCGGATCCGCGAGGTCGGCGATGAGCGTGAACTCCTTCCCCATGTGCCCTCGGACGCTCGTGTTGTGGACCTCTCTCGTTACACGGTGTTGCCTGGACTGATCGACGCCCACACACACCTTACCGGCTCGCCCTACCTCATGGGTTACAGAGGCCTCGCAGTGTCCGTGCCCCGTGAAGCGCTCCTGGGTGCGAGAAACGCCCGCGTGACGCTGGAGGCAGGCTTTACCACAGTGCGAAACGTGGGGGCCAGCGGCTTCGCCGACATCGCCTTGCGCGATGCCATCAACGCCGGCGATGTCCCTGGCCCTAGAATTCTCGCCTCCGGCCCGCCGCTTGGCATCACCGGTGGACATTGCGATGAGAATCTCCTGGCCCCGGAATTCCACTTTTTCAGTGAAGGGGTGGCCAATGGCGTTCCCGCAGTGATGGCCAAGGTCCGGGAAGACATCAAGTATGGCGCGGACTTGATCAAGTTCTGTGCCACCGGCGGCGTCCTCTCGAAAGGTGACAATGCCGAATTTGAGCAATACAGCCCCGAGGAGATGCAGGCCATCGTCCGAGAGGCTCACCGCCTGGGCCGAAAGGTAGCCGCCCACGCCCACGGCGCGCGAGGCATCAAGGACGCCGTCCTGGCCGGTGTGGACTCCATCGAGCATGGCAGCTTTATCGACGAAGAAGATATTCAACTGATGAAGCAACACGGGACGTATCTTGTGCCGACACTTTACCTTGGCGACTGGTTCCTGGAGAACTACCAGAAACTTGGCCTTACGGACGACATGGTGGCAAAGGCAAAACTTGTAATGCCCGCCGCCCGCCAAAACGTTGCCAGGGCCTTTCGTGAAGGCGTGAAGGTCGCCTTCGGCACCGATGCAGCCGTCTACCCGCATGGACTGAACGCTCATGAATTCGCCGTCATGGTGAAGCTGGGCCTAACACCACTGGCAGCTATTCAAGCTGCGACCGTTAATGCCGCCGACCTGCTTGGGTGGTCGGACCAGATCGGTACCCTTGAACCCGGGAAGTACGCAGATTTGATTGCAGTCGAAGGCGATCCCCTCAAAGACGTAACCACACTGGAAAACGTAAAGGTGGTTTTGAAGGGCGGGGAAGTGGTCAGGGGTGTTAAGGCTGAAACCCCAGAGTCGAATGTTGAGCATTGATGTGCCAAGACACATGACTAAAGTGAAAAAGAGCAGACTTCAATTACGTACAACCGGACCAGCGGACACCTCCTTGTAGAACGCGAGCGCTCCAGCCTGAGCCCGGACGTGGAGCGCGGAACGCAGGGGGGAGCGTTCGCGCTCGCCGAGGATGAAACGCTGAAGCTGCAAGTATCCCTGGACGCCCCGGTTGTGGCAATCTTCGCAAACGATCGCGCCTGCCTCACCAGCCGGATTTATCCTTCGCGCTCTGATAGCCTCGGTATTGGGCTTCGCGCCTTTCCAAGTAACCCCTCACCCGGCCCGCTCCCCGATGAAGTGCATCGGGACAGCGGGCCACCCTCTCCCCTCGGGAGAGGGCTGGCCACCGAAAATAGATGAGATAGCGGCCCTCTCCCTTGCGGAGAGGGTGGCAAGCGTAGCGAGCCGGGTGAGGGGTCCTGTCCCTTTGAATGGGGGTAGATCTCCATCCAGCTTACGAATTCGCGTTCAACTTGCGAATTCAGGTTCATTCTGACTTCTGACTCCTGACTTCTACTCTCCACGTCGGGGTGGGGCGTGCCAACTGGCAGCTACAAGGAATCGATGAAAACCAGGTAAGAGGAACCCCAGAGGCTGGTGGGAATCGATCCACGGGGCTGAGCGGTGATGATGATGTTGAACGCCCGCGGCGAGGACGCAACCTCCGAAAGCAGGGTGTGGGTGGAAACGCCGGTCGTTGGCTCGATGAGCGCCAGGGCCTCGAGCACGGGATAGATGATCTCCTGGGAGGGCGCCATAGCGGTTTCGAACCCAGCCGTGAGGAATTGCATCTGCGCGTCGATTTCGTAGAAATGCCACGCCAGGCAGGCACAAAAGGTGACGGCCTTTTCAAACTTCGCCTCGAGACTTGAGTCGGCCTGGGGCAAAACGGCGTCAAAGACCAGCAACAAGCGGCGCTCGTCTTCGCGGGTAAATTCCCGCACCTTCACAGCCTGCGCCTTCGCCGTCGCCTTCCAATCCACATGCCGCGCCGTGTCGCCTTCTTGGTAATCACGTATGGCGTAGAGGTCGTGACCTCGTCCCTTATAGAAGCTTTCCATCTCGCCACCGATCAGTGGAAGGATCTCGTAAAACTCCTCCGTGGGCTGTATGTTGGGCAGTACAAGGATCTCCTGCT
>Ga0208821_1000189_pt1 | contig 52383 bp, 48 predicted proteins | sample June2015DPH_20_5_FD_184720 | JGI IMG/M metagenome (GOLD analysis project Ga0208821, IMG submission 184720) | Peatland microbial communities from SPRUCE experiment site at the Marcell Experimental Forest, Minnesota, USA - June2015DPH_20_40... | ecosystem: Environmental > Terrestrial > Soil >...
AATTCGTAATATCTTCTTCATCACTGGCTCCTTTCTTGGTGGCTTTTCTCTCTCTCCTGCCGGATTAAGAGATTACCCCCATTTTAGGAGCCACTTCTCAAATTTCAACTAAATTTAGCACACTCTCTGTAGTACGTCTGTCTTTTGACAAGGCCTTCCAAGGTATACTTCGTGACATTTCCGACGTCAATTCCGGGGCCGTATTTCCCGGGAGTCGTTCCGTAATAGACCTTGTATCCTGCGATGCCAGGTTCTTTGTTCGCATCCCAGGACAATTTTATCTTCCCCATCCCTTGGCCTGGACTAAAACCGCCTCCGCTACATCCTACCGATCCAAATGCGATAAGAACATGTATGATGACGAGAAAACGGATGAACTTGTGTCTGCATGGAAGCATGGACGCACCGTCACTTTCCTCTGCACTTATGCCTTCAAAAAGCTATTGGCAATAATTAATTTTTGAATCTCGGATGTTCCTTCATAAATCCTGAGAGCCCTGATTTCGCGATAAAGGCGCTCCACCAGAGATCCCTGTATCACCCCGATACCGCCATGGATTTGGAGCCCCTGGTCCACGACGTGAAATCCGATTTCCGTGGCATAAAATTTTGCCATGGAGGCGAATCTGGGGACGTTAGAATCCCCTCTATCTTTCGCGATAGCCGCCCGGTAGACGAGTGCCCTGGCTGCATCCAATTCCGTCGCCATTTCTGCCAATTTGAGTTGTATTGCCTGAAACTTGGCAATGGAACTTCCAAATTGCACCCTCTTTTTCGAATAGTTTAGGGCCGCTTCAAATGCGGCCTGACCAATACCCACCGCTGCTGCGCCTACGGACATGCGAAATACATCCAGGGTCTTCATCGCAATCTTGAACCCTTCACCCACTTTGCCCAAGAGGTTTTTTCTCGGCACGAAGCAATGATTGAACTCCAGTTCCACAAGATCGTGCGGGGCCATTGCCCTGAGTCTCTTAGCGACCACAAAACCCGGCATTCCTTTCTCCAAAACAAAAGCCGACATTGCCTTCGGATTTCCATCGAGGGGCGTCTTAGCAAAAGCAACCAGGATATCTGCCGCATACCCGTTGGAGATGAATCTCTTCGACCCATTAAGGACAAATCCCTCTGCCTCTTCTTTTGCTAGACTCCTCATCCCGTTCACGTCGCTTCCCGCCTCCGGCTCGGTGAGGGCGTAGGTGGTGAGCCATTCCCCGGATCCTATCTTGGATAAAAACTTTTCTTTTTGATCTCTGTTACCGGCCAGAAATATCGGATAACTACCCAATCCTTGCATCGCCAGCGTCACGTCGGCGGGACAGTAGACACCGGCCAACTCCTCCCTGGCCAGGCATATGGGTAACGCCTTGGCACCCCTTCCCCCAAGATCTTCAGGAAGGAAGAGTTGGAAAAATCCGGCCTTGGCCATGGCGGCCACTAATTCTTTCGGAATATCATCCGTTTCGCCGTATTTTTCAGCGATCGGGATCACTTTCTCTCTTGCGAACTTTCGGCAATATTCCTTAAAATCCTTCTCTTGAGCGGATAACATCAGATCCATCATCTGTTCTCCTGTTGGTTCGTTCATTCTTTTGAAAGTTCTTTTTTCATCATACCCGAGTATTCAGCCATTTTCCACCATTTCTGATTGCTTATAAATGAAACACCTACAACAGTCAAGTTAAAATAGCGAAACCTCATGTCAAACTGCATCAACAGGCCCGCATGAGACTAAAGTTCCGATCCTTTCTTAGAATCAAAGACTCCAGTTGATCATAATAATTGGGCATATTTTTGTTGACTTTTAGTAAAATAATCAAATAATATCTCGACAACCATAGAAAAGCAGGTAGCTCTCTCTTCGAGTTAAGGGATGCGGTTTCGTACATCGCCTTCAACATGGAGGAGGGATGAATTTCTCCGGTTGGCTTTACTATGGATACCAAAGAGGGGGAGTTCCTCCCTTTCGTAAAGGGAGGGTAGGAGGGATTTGGTCTCCAACGTCCATACAATTATCGACTGATTAATACAAACGCGTTAAATGATTTTACATGTAGCGCAGGGCTTTAGCCTTGCTTAAAGCACCCCTAAAGGGTTGCCCTACAAAGCATTTAATGCGTTTGTATTAGTAATGGGGAAGAGAAGGGAGGGGGGCCATGAATGAAGTCAGACAGCTGAAAACGTTTCCCGGAGGTTACGGACCTCCTTTTGAAGTCACGGATCTCCCGGAGCCCCCGGTCCATCTGGCTCCAAGGAAACTTTTAGCCATCCTCGGGCCGGCCGTCATTGCCCTCGGCGGGACCATTGGTGGCGGTGAGTGGCTTGTTGGTCCTTCGCTCTTCGTAAAATGGGGTATCGCCCTCCTCTGGATTACCACATGTTCTTCCACGCTCCAGGTTTTCCTCAATCTTGAGATGATTCGTTACACTCTCTATGCGGGAGAGCCGATCACCGTCGGTTTTATGAGGCTCTGGCCTGGCAAGGCATTCTGGGGTTGGTTCTACACCGTCATTGGATTCTTGGAGCGAGCCATGCCGGGATGGGCCATGGGTGCCGCGACAGCCTTAGCTGCCGCTCAATTAGGTAGGGTCCCAGGAGGTTCGGATAAAGGGATGGTCGTCATCTGGACTTATATCCTGTTTACCTCCTGTGTCGTCCTTGTCTTTTTGGGGCGAAAGATGGAACGGACCCTCGAGTGGGCAAACTGGCTTATGATGTTCGTCGTCCTCGGCGGGCTTCTACTACTGGATATCTATGTTGTTCCGGTTTCTGTCTGGTGGGAAGGGCTTAAAGGGTTTGTCAGCTTCGGGTACATCCCAAAGGGTGTCGATGTGCTCCTCCTGGGTGCGCTCGTTGGTTATTCGGCCTATGGTGGGTTTGGTAACAGCGCCATAACGAACTGGTACCGGGACAAGGGCTATGGCATGGGGCAAAAAATTGGGTATATCCCGGCTGCCATTGGCGGTAAGGTTGTTCACGTCTCGCCCGCTGGAAAGGTTCCCATGCCCACGGAAAAGAACCTATACAGCTGGAAAGGCTGGTGGAAGCTCGTGGATATCGGCCAGTTTGGCGTTTTCTGGTTTGGGGCGATGGCAGGGATGTTTCTTCCGGGTATTCTTTATGTGGGTGTGCTTCCTCGGGGAACGACCCTTCCAAGCTGGGGGATCGCTGCCTCTTCTGCGGGCGGACTTATCCCGAAGATGGGCAATGTTGGCTGGTTCCTTGCTCTTTTCTTCGGATTCTGGATTCTCTATTCAACAACCATTAGTAATGTGGACCTTGTGGCTCGGCAGGGCACAGACATGGTGTGGTTTGCATCAGAGCGAGTCAGAAAATGGGCGAAAGCGGACATTCGACGGATCTACTATTTCTTCCTGGCTGTGTTCATGGTCTGGGGCTGCCTTTTCGTGAATATCGCGGTTCCGCTCGTCGTCCTCGCCATCAGCGCCAATATTGCCAATCTTACGATTGCCGTCTCAGCCATCCTGACCATTCGGTTGAATCGGAAGTTCCTCCCGAAGGAGTACCGACCGTCGTGGTGGAGGGAGGCGATCCTTATCTTCAACTTACTCTTCTTTGGATTCTTCTTTGCCGCCTTCGTTGTTTTGGTGATGATGCCAAAAATCTTGCAAGTGTGGACGAGGAGCGGTTAGACAACGAATCCCCATCCCCCTCCCGACCTCCCCCTTGAAAGGGGAGGAATGCAGGGCTTTTCTTCCCCTTCATGGGGAGGAATGTATGACTTTCCCTCCCCTTCAGGGGGAGGGGAAGCCCTGAACCATGTTAGGTTCAGGACAGTCATGCACCCTACGTGGTGCATGGGGTGGGGGTGGGGTTAATCAGAGCTCTATTCAATCATGGAGGTTACTTTTATGGCGATCTCTTAGATCTTGAATCGTATCAATGTCCCTCAGCGTTTTGAGGGTATGAACCGTCAGACCTTCATCTTCTAAAACTTTCATCGTTTCTCCAAAAACGCGCTCCGTACTCCAAGGGATTTTCTTAAACGCCCGGGGGGAGAATTTCTTGTCTCGAAAACCGATGAGATAATACCCGCCGTCCAAGGAAGGACCGATCACCGCATCCTTCTTTTCGAGCGAAATGAAAGCTTCTTCGATGAACTCCAACGGCAGACTCGGAATGTCGCTTCCGATGAGGACGACTCTTTTGAAGTTCATGGCAAGGGCCTCTATGAAGCCGTTCTTCATCCTCTCGCCCAAATTCTCTCCTTGTTGCGGCATATAGAGATAGTCCTGGCCCAGCCACGTCCTGAAACCTTCGAATGCGTCCACCGGGTAAACGCATAAATAGAAGAGGAAGGTTCCTTTATTCAAGGTGGACAGCATTTCAAGCAGAAAGCGCTTGTAGAGCCTCACTGCCGCCTCGTCACCGATCGCGGAAGCAAGTCTTGTTTTGACCTGCCCCTTTTGTGGATTTTTTATAAAGAAGAGCAGGCACCGATCATCCAATAGATTTCTCCTTATCACACTGCTTCCGTATTTAAACCCCTCACTCGACACCCGGACTTCGGGTCATTGGGTACTTCCCCAGCTTACCGATGAATGGCAAGGCCAATAACCATGCCAATGTTAACCTTCGGGAATCTTTGTATTGATCGAGACCGATGGTCATTTCCAAGTGTCCTTTTGCAGGCTGGCTCCGATAGGTTCCAAAAAGCCTGTCCCACCATGGAAAGTTGAAGCCGAGGTTGCTGTTTGTCTCCCACCGGATCGTTGAATGATGGACACGGTGCATCTCCGGCGTCACCACGAACAGGCGAAGAAAGGAATCGATTTGTTGAGGATACCGGACATTTCCATGGTTAAACATAGAGGTCCCGTTCAGAATAATTTCAAAAAGCAAAACGGCCACGGCAGGGGCTCCGATCAAGATGACAACGATCATTTTGATACCCAGGGAGAGGAGGATCTCTATCGGGTGGAAGCGAACGCCTGTGGTGACGTCGATGTCCATATCGGAATGGTGGACCATATGGAGCCGCCAGAGCAGGGGGGCGGAGTGGAACATGACATGCTGAAGATAGATGGCAAGGTCAAGGATCAATACACTGAAAACGATGCTTGGCAGGTAAGACAGCCCCGCTTGATTGAACAGGCCCCACCCCTTTCGTTGAGTCAGAAGAGCGACGCCCACTAATGCCGCAGGAAAAGCCAAACGTACGATAATAGAGTCTATGATCACCAGGCCGAGATTGCTGATCCAGCGCACTATCTTTGATGCCGTTAAGGGACGGCGGGGAAAAATGAGTTCCCAAAGAAACATGATCATGAGGATACCGAAGAAAAAGCCAAGTCTGATCAGTGTTTCGCTTCTGTTGATTACGGGATCCAACATTAAACCTCAGTCCTCCTTCCAGGGTAGTTATCCTTATAAAAGGTTGCCAGTTGATCGGGTGAAATGCCAAGCAGATAAAGGATTCGTAGCACCCAATCTCTGACGGTGCAATAAATCACTCCCTCTTTCTCCCATCTTCTTGGAGAGGTCATGACCCGGTCATAGAAGATCCGTATCTTTTTTCGGGATTTCTTGATGCGTCTCATCAATTCGACATCTTCCATTAGGGGAATCTCTTTATAACCGCCCACTCGGTCAAAATATTCTTTTCGGATAAAGATGGCCTGGTCTCCAAAAGGGATCCTGCTCAAACGAGAACGCAAAGAGGATAGGGTCCCGATCGCCTTATAGATGAACTTATCCGATTTTATGCCCAGGTCAAAGGCTCCTCCCACATAGTCGGTTCGCTCCATGAGGGAATGGATCTTTCCAAGGGCCCGGACAGGCAATTCTGTGTCAGCATGAAGAAAGATCAGAATCTCTCCTTTGGCGATAAAAGCCCCTGCGTTCATCTGTATTGCACGGCCCTTTTCAGAGGAGATTTTAACGACCTGGTTACTATGGATAGCCCTCAACGTATCCCTTTCCTGAGATCCGTCCACGACGATGATCTCAGTAGTTTTATCAGAATCTAAATCATTTAGAGACTCGACCAGGCCGTTGATCCTTTCACCCTCATGGAATACGGGTACGATGATTGAAAATTCAATAGAATTCAAAAATCCTTTTCTCCTAACTGAAGGTATTCCGTTTAGGGAATGCGAGCTCTATAAAAGATAGATTAAGGTTTCACCTTCTTCCCGTCAAGACTTTTTTGCCTCTTGTAGATGCGACATGACAACATCCGATTTCCACCCATTCGGCGGCTCGAAGCTCCGCCTTTTGAAGCGGAGTAAAAAAGCGCCGCTCAGGAAGGACCCTAAGCCCCTCTTGTAATCGAGTTTTTAAATGTTTCTGTTTTACTAATCAGTCCATAATAATAACGGCATTGATTGACAAAATCCCTCCCACCCTCCCTTTTCCAAAGGGAGGAGTTACCCCCTCTTTGGCAAAGAGGGGCTAGGGGAGATTTTCAGAACTGATGTCTTTCCAATTATGGACTCCTTAGTAATGCAATATTTCAAATCGAAATCAATAAGGAGTAGGAAAAGTTTTTCACACTTCTTTATGAAATAATTCGGGACTTTTGTGAAAAACTCTTCCGCTTTTAGTTTCCGTCTAAAATTAGGATTTCTGAAATGTTTCGGTTTGTTGCGATCTTACAGAACCTGACTCTATTTGGCACGAATATTGAACCGAATACAACCGGGTAGGCTTCTTTAATCGGCCCTATCACATAATTGGGTTGTTGCCAAAGACCCGAAACATCCACGCAGAACTTTAATCCCGTGAATTTTCTTGCCGACTGGCACGTTGACCCGGGTAACAGCAAAAGAGAGAACCAAATCACCCTCTGTAAAAAAGAGGTGTCTAAATATCTCCAATGGAGAAATACGTATTTTCGGCCGAAGAGGAGTTTATTCCCTCTGACAAAATAGCTGCGCCAACCTATGTTTTGAATTTAACTGCTAAAATTATCACAATCATTTTATGTCTCTTCTCCGAACCATTTGATCGGGAATGGAGCCTCCAGGGTCTATAAAACACTTAGAGGTACATAGTGAAACAGCGTAAGGGTTAAACTGTTCTAATACAAACGCATTAAATATTTTGACACGGAGGCCCCCTCAGCCTCCCCTCTCCCCGCTGGGGAGAGGGATGGGGTGAGGGGCAATTCAATGAAATGTAATAATATTTAATGCGTTTGTATTAGCATAAAAATTGTCTGAATTAAAAAAAGTAAAGCAGCGGGTTCACACCATATTTTATGAAAAGAATATTTGTTTCCCATAAAAGGTTTACAGTAGAAATCTTTTTTATCCTTCTATTTTCTGCGGGCTTCTTAATTTTATCTCAATCTGCATCGGGTGCAACACTCAACCTCAAGGGGACTTGGACTCCTCCGACTACTAATGCGGATGGCACGCCTTTCACTGATTTAGCTTCTTATAACCTGTATGAAACTAATACTACAAGAACTCTAATCGTGAACATACCGGCAACGGCCACACAACCATATTTATTCTCTGTAACGGTTCCAGATGGAAGCCAAGGGACATTAACATTTGTGATGACTGCTGTAGATACAAGTGGGAATGAGAGTGCGGACAGTGCCACAGCATCTTATCAATATAATTTAAGTCATCCTGTCCAGTACCAGGTGACAGCTACGGCTGGGACTAATGGGAAACTTGACGCGACGACACCATCGCCTGTAACGGTAAATTCCAACACGACCACGCAGTTCAAATTTGATGCGAATACAGGGTATCATGTGGCAACCGTCACCAACACCTGCGGTGGGCCGGGGTATACCAACTCATCCAACTCGGTCAGCACATATACCTACACCACACCAGCTATCACGGCAAACTGTGGGGTGACGGCCAGCTTTGCCATTAACACCTACACCCTGACGTACGCGGCGGGGCCCCACGGCTCGATCAGTGGGGTGAGTCCCCAGACAGTCAATTACGGCGCAAGCGGGACGCGGGTGACGGCGGTTCCGGCCACGGGCTATTCCTTTGTCCAGTGGAGCGACCTCTCAACAACCAACCCGCGTACCGATAAGAACGTGACCGCCAATATTACGGTGACAGCGGCATTTGCCATTAACACCTACCAGGTGACCGCTGCGGCAGGGACCAATGGGAGCCTTGATGGGACCACACCGTCGCCTGTAACGGTAAATTCCAACACGACCACGCAGTTCAAATTTGATGCGAATACAGGGTATCATGTGGCAACGGTCACCAGCACCTGCGGTGGGACGGGGTATACCAACACATCCAACTCGGTCAGCACATATACCTATACCACACCAGCTATCACGGCAAACTGTGGGGTGACGGCCAGCTTTGCCATTAATACCTACACCCTGACGTACACAGCGGGGCCCCACGGCTCGATCAGTGGGGTGAGTCCCCAGACAGTCAATTACGGCGCAAGCGGGACGCCGGTGACGGCGGTTCCGGCCACGGGCTATTCCTTCGTCCAGTGGAGCGACGGTTTAATAACCGCCTCGCGTACCGATACCAACGTCATAGCGAATATTACGGTGAGTGCCACCTTCGGGATCAACCAGTACCAGGTGACGGCAACTGCTAATGGGAATGGGACAGGAAACGTTTCATCGAATCCGGCAGGGATCAATTGCAGCTATCCTGCTAACAACACAGGGACAACCCCACCGTTGAATTATGGAACATCGGTTAAGTTGACAGCGGTGGCGGGTACAGGTTCAACAGCATCCTGGGGAGGTACTTGCATATCAGCGGCAGGAACGGAGGCAGGCGATGGCACGGGAACAGCCACCTGCACATTTGGGAGCCTAAATGGGAATAAGACCGCTGCAGCCACCTTCACGTACAACACAACCATTACAGCACCCAAGACTCCAACGGGTCCCAAGACAGGGATAACGGGGAATACTTATACGTATGCTACAGGTGGGTCTGTTGCAGCCTCCGGGGATCCGGTAGAGTACCAATTCGACTGGCTGGGTGATGGTACTACGGATCTTTCCTCGTGGGGTTCTGCTAAGCAATCTGAAACCTGGATAAGTGCGAGTACTAATAATGTCAGAGCCAGGGCTCGGTCTAAGTTGAATCCCAATTCCGTATCTGATTGGTCCGGTGTCCTTGCGGTTTCAGTCACAGAGAAACCTTTTATTCACGTGACTTCGCCCAACGGAGGCGAGACCTGGGTTGCTGGTGCATGGCATCTGATCACATGGGATTCAAACTATTTAGACCCAACCGGGACGATCTACTTATTTTATTCATATAATGGGACATGGTATCCGATAACAAACTCAAATGATACTCCAAGCATCAGTCCTTCTTCGGGCACCAGTTTTTCTTATTTATGGAACATCCCCAGCATTCCTCCTGGCCAGGGTTCGGTATCACCCAAGAGCCATGTGTTCTCAACTTTGATCTATATTGGCAATAATGTGAATGGGATCTGGGAGTCTTGGGATACGAGCGACAAGAGTTTCAATATGCTGGAAAATGGGTGGATGTTTACGATCTCCGGAGCAGAAAAAGGAGCAGCACTCCTCTGGTTTAATTCAGACGAGAATACCTATGATGGTTATGGGGTAACGCTTAATTTTGGAAACGTCTGGGGGATTCAAGGGAGTTACGCACTTGATGCGAATGGGGTAATCAACGGGACATATCAGCCCGCTGACTGGTCTGTTAATTCATGGTTATCAAATGGGAACATTACAGGGAGTCTGAGCTCAAATGCAACCAAGATGAAATTGACATTGAAAGACCTCAACAACGTTTCTGTTTTTAGTATGTCGGGAGTATGGCTAAGTGAATTGGATATTCCTATGAATTGGAGTCTTAAGATTTCAGGGAGTTCAACAGGAACTATTGATCCACTAACTATTGAGCCTTTTAAAGATTCAAACAATTCGGTAGTTCCAAACATGTTTATCATCTACGGGTCCGGGTTACTTTCATCAGGAATCAATGTCTCGTTCGAAGGATGGTTCTTGTTTATTCCACCAAATACCGTATATGGATATTTTTATCCACTCACAATCGGGACGAACTCCCCAGAGACAGGAACATTTTCAGGGACACTTGTTCCCACGACAGGAAAGTTTACATTCAACTTGACGAGCAGTAACGGAAATAAATATACCTTCGTTGGTGTAGCGACACCGTAACAGCTTATTACTAAGGAGTCCATAATAATAACGATATTGATTGATAAAATCCCTCCCACCCTCCCTTTGCCTGCTTTCAGCAGGGAAAAGATACCAAAGGGAGGAGTTACCCCTCTTTGGCAAAGAGGGGCTAGGGGAGATTTTCAGAACTAATGTCTTTCCAATTATGGACTCCTTAGTAAATTAAAGCGTCACAGAGCAGTGGGAGACTTAGTTGAGTCTGAGCTTCCCCTAAATTTTAAGGAGATGGCATGACCGTGACCTGATGACCGCGATTCCAGAAGCTCAAAAGAGCTTTGAGTGATGTCAGGTGGGCATGCCCTCCACCCACAAAAACAAGATGTTTACCCACTGAAGGTATCCTCCCTCTCTCTTTCGCTCAATAAGCGCCTACGAAATAGATTCTCTTTTACTGTATGGAATTGCCCGATTGATGAAAGCTTCAGCCTCTCTTCGAGAATAAGACAAGCTAAGGAAAGGCTGAATAAGAGAGAGCATGATCACGAGCAGCATTGGAGAGATTGAGAGAAGCGATTGACCGGGTTTTACGTCAATTATTTCGAATTGACAGGATTGATTCTTTGTGATAGTTTAAAAACCCTGTCAAATAGGGAAAAAGGTTATTGAAATCTCTTTCATAGCCATAGGGTGGTTTTGAGACCCCTTAAATCGATTCCGTCATTACATGACTCGTTATAAAGTCTAAGGGCGGTAGCTTATCCCTTGGAGGTTTGCAAGCCAGGGGTTGATCCTAACGGGCAGCGCCGAGTCAGGCAACGCTTCAACTGATCCTTAGTGATCATCTACAGAGTGGAAGGCTTTTTCACATTTTAGGAAATTGCCTTCACTCTTTTTTATCCTTTGAAAAATCAATGTTTGATAAAACCAACGTAGTTACGGAAGCTTATATCAACAGGGAAATTTGGCATAAGAATTGCCCTTTTACGAACGGGATGAGTCTTTTTAAATCCTCATCATGCAAAACTTTCCTCCACGGATAATGAGAAGTGGAGGGTATTTTAGAGGGATTTTTTTTGTGAATCGAAGGGCGGGAGCGTCATTTTGCTTTTAGGGGGCCATCCGTGTCAAGAATGAAGAACTTCACACTCATCAAATTTTTATTTATTTTGTTGATATTATTCGCTTGCGCTCCCGTAGTGAAAAACCCTGCCCCTCTTCATGATCATGCCTTCCAGGTCAGTCCTTATATGGAGCAGGAATATAGAATACAAATAGGAGATGGATTGGACATCAAATTCTTCTATAATCCTGAGCTGAACGAACTGGTTACGGTTCGGCCTGACGGCCGCATCTCCCTGCAGCTCGTGCATGAAATTAAGGTCGCAGGCTTAACGCCCTCTGAATTAACCGACTCTCTCACCCAAAAATATGCGCCCGAACTGAAAAAGCCAGAGATCACCGTGATTGTCCGTTCCTTCGGTGCACACAAAATCTACGTAGATGGTGAAGTGAATAAATCCGGGATGTTTCCACTCATGGGACTGATGACGGTGATGCAGGCGATCTCTCAGGCCGGGGGCGTGAAAGATACGGCGAGAACAAAGGAAGTGGTGATTATTCGTCACGGCGCGGACAATAGACGACTGGCCCTTCAAGTGAATGTGCAAAAGGTTCTCGACGGCACGGACATGAGTCAGGACATCGCCCTCAAACCTTTCGATATTGTTTACGTGCCCCGATCCTCCATTGCCAATGTCGATATCTGGGTCGATCAATACGTACGTAAAATCCTCCCCGTTAACATTACTACAGGCTTTGGTTATTATCCTTAAGAATTTAGGGCAGGTGTTTCCATGGAACAGCAGAATCAGGCAGTGAGTTTGAGAGATTTTTTGACGGTATTATTTAAACACAAACAAACCATCCTGATCATTTTTTTCGCTGTGATCGTCACGGTCACCATCGGCTCTTTTTTACTTCCCCCCACCTATGAGGCCAAATCGAGCCTGCTCGTTAAGTTCGGGAGGGAGTACATCTACCGCTCCGAAGTCGGCGAGAGGGGTTCTTCGGATGTGGGACCTCTGCTTCCTCTCAACCAGGAAGAGGTCATCAATTCCGAGATCCAGATTCTGACCAGCCGGGACTTGATCGAAAAGGTCATTCAGACCATCAAAGTCGAAAACATCTATCCGGACTTAGTCAAAAACCCTTCCAAAGTGATCGCCCCCATGGAGGCTGCCATTCTCCAATTTGAGAAGAAGCTTTCCGTTGATGGTGTGAAGAAATCCAGCGTGATCCAAGTTTCCTTCCAACACAAAGACCCTCATATCGCGGCCAAAGCCGTGAACCTGCTTGTCGATTTCCTCAAGGAAAAGCACCTTCAGGTCTATAGTGATCCCAAATCATCTTTCCTGGAACAGCAGCTCGCAGCCTATGAACAGAAGCTCAAAGAATCACAGAATCAATTGGAGGTATTTAAACAAAAATACCGGGTTTTCTCCCTCGAAGAACAAAGGACTCTCCTCCTCAGGCAGCGTACAGACCTCGACACTTCTTTCAAAACCTCCCAGAACCAGATCAGGGAACTTCAGAATAAACTCTCGTCCCTCAGAAACCAGATGCGGGCAGTTTCCAAAGATGTTCCCCTTTACACCGAGACCGAACGCTTCAAAATCATCGACGATGCCAAAGCCCAGCTCCTCGGTCTTCAGCTCAAAGAACAGGAGCTTCTACAAAAGTATAATGAGGACACGCCCCTGGTGGTCAATGTTCGTAAAGAGATTAAGATCGTCCAGGATTTCGTCAAGAAGCAGGAGGAAGACCTGAAAGGTAAAGTGAGAACGGGGCAAAATATCGTCTTTCAAGATATCGAGAAGGAGATGATCAAAACGCAGGCCGAACTCTCATCCCAGGAGGCAGGAAGGGATACCCTCCAGGGACAGATTGCTCAACTCGACAAAGAGATACAGACCCTTGATCTCAGGGAAAACGAGCTTCAGAACTTAAAGCGTGAGCTGGCGGCGAATGAGAAGAACTACAAAACCTATTTAGAGAAAGTAGAGGAAGCCCTTATTTCAGACAATTTAAACCGTCAGAAGATGGCCAACATCAGTGTGATCCAGGCAGCGGCGGTTCCCGTAAAACCGATCAAACCCAAGAAGGCATTGAATATTGCTTTGGGAATCATCCTCGGTGCGGTTTCCGGATTGGGCCTTGCCTTTTTCAGTGAGTATACGAGCGAGGGCCTTTCTAACCCCGAAGGCGTGGAAAGACACTTAGGGCTGCCGGTCCTTGGCACGGTTCCCTATAAAGAGGAGGAGTAGCCATGTATCGAAATTTTTATCATTTGAAAAAGGAGCCCTTTCACATCACCCCGGACCCGGAGTTTCTCTTCCTAAGCCCCAGCCACAAACAGGCGCTGGGTTCGATCGTTTACGGCGTAAAAAATAGAAAGGGTTTTATTGTGATCACCGGCGAGGTGGGGGTGGGAAAGACAACGATCCTCCGTTCCTATCTGGAAGGGGTCGCGAAAGAAAAAACGAAGATCATCTATATTTTTAACGCCAATGTGAGCTTTCAAAACCTGTTGAGAACGATCTACAAAGAACTGGGGGTTCTTCCGAAAACGGAGGATATGGTTGAGCTGTTAAACGACCTGTACCAGATATTGGTGGAGGAATATAAGCAGGGCAACACGGTGTTGCTGATCGTCGACGAGGCCCAGAACATGCCGATGAGGACGCTGGAAAACCTTCGTATGCTCTCCAATCTGGAAACTTCCAAGGATAAACTCCTCCAAATTGTGCTCATCGGCCAGTCCGAATTTGAGACCATCATCAATCAGTACAACCTGCGACAGCTCAAGCAGCGGATTGCCATACGTTCCACCATCGTTCCCTTCAGCGAGGATGAGAGTACGGCCTATATCAAGCATCGATTGGCCAAGGTGGCGTCTAACGGGAGTACGGTTTTCACCAGAGGAGCTTTGAAAAGAATTGTAAAGAAAGCTCAAGGTGTTCCACGAAATCTCAACATCCTTTGTGACAATGCGCTGATTACCGGCTTCGGATATAAAAGAAACCCGGTGAACGCCAAGATCGTTAAGGAAGTCATCACTGACTTTCATGGAGAAGAAGAGCCTTCTCCTCTAAAATGGATGATTGCTTCGGCAGCCCTCGGTCTTCTCATCGGTGGTCTGTTCTTGATCTCTCCTTATAAGAGCGTCGTGTCATCCTGGATGGAGAACATCATTTTTCCACACAAAAGCCTTTCCATGCCCAAAGTGGAAAATCCGGACCCTTCCCAGACCACGGTCCCGAACGCGATCAAAAATGTCAATAACATTCAAGTTGGCGGGGAAACTATTTTCCCGGAACATAAAGAAAAGGAATAGGCGCTAGGTGATAGGCAATAGGCAGGAAACAACCTGTAGTAGGCAACGGGCGATAGAAGAAGGGGGAGTGACATAGGTAGGAAAGGTTTTCAAGACTTAATCGTTTGGCAAAGGGCCAAGGATCTTGCTGTCAAGATTTACAAGCTTTCTGAGACCGGAGTTTTAAGTCGCGATTTTGGATTGAGAGATCAAATAAGAAAGAGTGCCATAAGTATCGCCAGTAACTTAGCTGAAGGAGACGAGCGAGAGACCGACAAAGAATCTATCAGGTTTTTTTATATCGCCAAGGGATCTCTTGCCGAGTTGAGGACTCAGGTTCAGATCGCTCATGAAATAGGCTATTTGAAAAGGGAACTGTATAAGATCTTAGAAAACGAGTGTATCGAGCTCGGGAGAATGATCGGCAGGCTTATTCAAGTTAGAAAGGGGTCACTCCTCTAGCAATTCCTGTAGCCTATTGCCCATAGCCCATTGCCTATAGCCCATTTATTTAAGGGGTTTTTCAAATGACTAAAATCTACGAAGCTTTGGAAAATGCAAAAATAGAAGTATTGCAGGGGGAGTCTAAAACTTATCCATCCCGTCCCGGCGCAACCGCATCTTCTTCGACGTCCTCCGGATCGGTCATGGAGAAGGAGGTTCGGGTTTACCAAGCCTTGGCTTCCATCATTCCGGATTCTGCAAGGAAGGTGATTCAATTTATAGGTTCTCGAGGAGGGGAGGGCACATCCACTGTCGTTCGGGAATTTGCCAGGGTATCGGCCGCAAAGTTTGGTAAATCGGTTCTCATCTTGGACGCAGACCAGCGTCATCCAAGCCAGCATCTCTTTTTTCACATTGTGCCGGACTGCGGGTGGCAGGAGGTGGTGCGGGATAACGGGCCCATTGAAAAAGCGCTTCACCAAATCGGGGACACGAAGTTGTTTGTCAGCCCGAGTTCGGAATACTCCCCTTCACATCCTCACATTTATAATTCCCTGCTCATCGACTCTTTCTTGACAAAGTTGAAGCAAAGATTTGACTTGATCCTGATCGATTCCCCGCCGGCCACGACCTCTACAGACGGTCTGACGATCTCGTCAAAGGTGGACGGGGTTGTTCTTGTCGTCGAGGCAGAAAAGACACGCTGGCCCGTGGCAGAAATCGCAAGGGACAAAATCAAGAGAAGCGGGGGAAGCATCCTCGGTATCGTCCTTAACAAAAGGCGGTTTCACATCCCGGATTTTATTTATAAACGACTATGAAATAGTTAATAGTCAACGGTCCACAGTCCACAGTTTTGGAAATAGTTAATAGTCAACGGTCCACAGTATTGGAAATAGTTAAGAGTCAACAGTCGATAGTCCACAGTGAAAAGACTGGAAGAATAAATGGCGTTTAAGTTTGAGAAACTGGCTGTATGGCAAAAATCAATAGAACTTGGTTTCCATATTCATGAATTAACACGAATGTTCCCAAAAGAAGAGTTGAATATTTTGACTTCTCAAATTAAACGGGCAACGGATTCAGTTGCTCTAAATATAGCAGAGGGTTCAACTGGTCAGACGAATGCCGAGTTTAAACTATTTCTTGGTTATGCCATTAGATCGGCGATTGAGGTCGTATCCTGCCTTTATATTGGCAAAAGAAGGAAATTAATAAGAGAAAGTAATTTTCAAGAATTATATTCTGAGATAGAAGAAATAGTGAAAATGCTTCAGGCACTTCGAAATTCCTTGGGTAAAACATAGAGTCAACAGTCGACGGTCAATAGTCCACGGTTTTGGAAATGGTTAACAGTTAACAGTCGATAGTCAACAGTCGACAGTCTGATTACTGCGAATTTGTTTTGGTTTTTCTATGTCTGTCGTCTGTGGACTGTCACCTATGGTCTTGTTTTGATCTATCGGCTGTGGTCTTCTTTTGATTTATCGCTGTGGTCTTCATTTCGTTCTGTGGACCGTGGACTAATTGCTGTTGGCTTCCTTTGATCTATTAACTGTGGACTTGTTTTGGTTTGTTGTCTGATTGCTGTGGACTTGTTTTGTTCTGTGGTCTATGGACTATTGACTGTGGTCTTCTCTGGGTTCTGATACGTCTGTGGTCTGTAGACTACCTGCTGTCGACTTGTTTGGTTTTGATAGGTCTGTGGTCTATGGACTGAAAACTGTGTACTTTTTTGGGTTTTGATAGATCTGTGGTCTATTGACTGACTATTGACTGTGGACTGATTACCGTGCACTTCTTTTAAATTGTGGACTTCTTTTGATCTGTGGACCGTCGACTGATTGCTGTGGCCTTATATTGACCTGTGGTCTATGGACTGAAAACTGTGTACTTTTTTGGGTTTTGATAGGTCTGTGGTCTATGGACTGTCAACTGTGTACTTTTTTGGGTTTTAATAGGTCTGTCGTCTGTGGACTGTCACCTATGGTCTTGTTTTGATCTATCGGCTGTGGTCTTCTTTTGATTTATTGGCCGTGGTCTTATTTTGTTCTGTTGACCGTCGACTAATTACTGTGGACTGATCGTTGTGGACTTGTTTTGATCTGTGGTCTGTAGACTATCAACCGTGGACTTGTTTTAAATTGACTGTGGACTGATTACTGTGGACTTCTTTTGATCTATGACCTGAAACCTTTGACCTGAGGCTCTTATAAAGAACCATGATTCCTCTCCGCCGTAAGATTCTCCTCGAAACCTTCAAATTATCTGATCTTTTGATCATGGTCTTTGCCTTTGGCCTGGCCACTTCGGTCGTTTACTATCGGTTCGATATTACTTCCTTCCAACAATTCCTATCCATGAGAATCAAGGTCAGGAACTTTGCGCTATTTATAGGTTTTATTATTGTCTGGCACATCATCTTCTCCCTATTCGGGCTTTACCATTCCAGGCGCCTATCCACCCGATGGACTGAGATCATCGATGTTACTAAAGCAACCTTCCTGGGAACCGTGGTGATACTCGTTGCAGCCCTTGCCCTCAATCTGATAATGGTCACCCCAGCGTTTGTCGCAGTCTTCTGGGCTGGTAGCAGTGCACTCACAATTTTGAGCCGGCTTGCGCTTAGATATGTTTTGAATCAGGTCAGGCTCCACGGCAGAAATCTACGCCACATGCTCATTGTAGGTACAAATCCACGTGCGATTCAATTTGCAAAGAAGATCGAAACAAGACCCCATCTCGGCTACCGGGTCATCGGTTTTGTAGATAATGAATATAGTGGAAATGGGGAATTTAAAAAGATGGATTATAGTGTGGTATCAGATTTTAATAATTTCACCGCCTTTCTCAGAAACAACGTGGTGGATGAAGTAGTGATTTCCCTTCCCATGAAATCTTTATATGATCAAGCCTCAAGGATTGTTGCCCTATGTGAGGAACAGGGCATCATCGTCAGATTTCTTTCAGATATTTTTGATCTTAAATTTGGGAGATCAGAGGCAGAGCAATTCGAAGAAGATTCAGTGATTACAGTTTCAACCGGAGCTATGGAGGGATGGCAGGTATTGGCAAAGCGGGTTTTTGACTTCATTACCTCCTTGATTCTACTCGCTGTACTTTCACCTCTTTTCATAATTATTGCGGTGCTCATTAAGTTTAAATCTTCAGGGCCAATATTCTTTACCCAGTTAAGACCCGGTTTAAATAAGAGACCTTTTAGGATGATTAAATTCAGAACAATGGTTAAAGATGCAGATGAGATTATTGATAGGTTTGCCCATCTAAATCAGGAAAGTGGGCCAGCATTTAAAATAAAAAATGATCCTCGAATTACTTCAATCGGCAAATTGTTGAGAAGAGCGAGCGTTGATGAACTGCCGCAATTGATTAATGTACTGAAAGGAGAAATGAGTCTTGTGGGTCCAAGGCCTTTATTCTATTGGGAGTTTGAAAGGATAAATGAGGACTGGATCAAGAGAAGATGCAGTGTGAAACCTGGCATCACTGGGCTTTGGCAGGTGAACGGGAGAAGTAATTTGGCCTTTGATAAGCGTATCCTTATAGACCTTGAATACATTGACAATTGGAGCCTGGGGTTAGATTTTTCGATACTGCTTAAGACTCTACCCGCTGTGTTGTTTAGTAAAGGGGCGGTTTAAGCATGGCCACCCCGCTTAATCTATCCCTTGTGATTGTAAATTATAACACCAGGGAGGATTTAAAGACCTGTTTGAATTCAGTATATACCTCAAAGCAAGAGGCCAAATTCGAAGTATGGGTTGTGGACAACAATTCCAAGGATGGAAGTGCAGAATTAGTTGAGAAGGAATTCCAACAAACAAAACTTATCAAGAATAAGGAGAACCTTGGATTTGCTAAGGCAAATAATCAGGTTATCCGCAAGATTAATACCGAGTATGTACTTCTTCTAAATCCCGATACAATCGTTTCCGATCATGTTTTTGACAGCACAATCGATTTCTTACGAAATACGCCAGAAGCCGGGATGGTGACATGCAAACTTGTCAAAGGAGACGGAAAACTCGATCCAGCCTGTCGGCGTTCTTTCCCATCCGCTTTTGATGGATTTTCGCGAGCAGTCGGCCTCTCAAAAATCTTTCCGAATTCCCAGCTTTTCGCCAGGTATAATCTGACATTCCTCCATGAAAACCAGATAAATAAAGTTGATGCAATCAATGGTGCCTTTATGATGGTCAGGAAGAGAGCCATCGATGATGTAGGGTTACTGGACGAAGATTATTTTATGTACATAGAGGATTTGGATTGGTGCTTCCGATTTAAGCAAAAAGGCTGGAAAATCTATTATGTTCCAACTACTAATGTGATTCATTTAAAGGGACAAAGTGGAAGAAAGAACAGCGATGGTATGATTAATGAATTTTTTAAATCGATGGAGATATTTTGTCGAAAGAACTACTTGCCATCCCAGTCCAAGGTCAAGTTCATGTGGATAACGTTAGGAATAAAAGCTTGGAAGCAAATAACCTTATTCCGCAATTCAGTCCGTAAAGAAAAAAGGGTGACCCCGTAGATCTTTCTACTTTCAATGTTTGGGTTATTTAAAGACATAAATGCTTCCTTTAAGTTTACTGATTAAAGGGAACCAAATGAGCATCTCCAGGGAATCAATTTATAGCAACGGTTACACTGCCCGCTCAAAAATCTTCAGAATAGTGATCTGTTTCGCTATTGGAATTTTTGTAGGTCTATGTATTCTTCGTTTGAATTACATTTTTGCCATTGCATTGGTCGGCGGGGGCATCATTACACTCGGGTCAATGTTTTCGCTCGAATTTGGACTTACCTCATTACTCGTTCTCGTAATACTTTTTCCGAGAGAGGAGCTTTTTTCTTTCTCAATTCCATTTTTTGGAGGAGGTCTTAAGGCGACTGACATCCTCTTATTTGCCATCTTGTCAGGATGGACAATAAGAGTTTGTTTTTTAAAGAGGAATATTAGCAATTTATTGCAGTCATTTACCGTGTTGATTGTTGCATTCGTCGGATGGTCTATTATGAGCGCTGTGATCGGAATATCAAACGGGGTATACTATAAATATAGCCTTTTAGAACTACGCCCGACCTTGCTATATTTAATTTATCTACCTATCCTATCAGAATTCGATTTCGCAAGGGTACGGAGGGTTATTTGGGTTGTTCTCCTGGCATCAACCATTGTTTCAATTAAAGGTATTATCCTTTACTCATTTGGCATCGGGGAACCAGCCACCTATACAGGTGGTGATATAAGGGTGATGAGTATAGGTTTCTCCTACTTGTTATTCTGTTTATTACTGACGATGAGTTTTTACACAGAGAATGTTTGGAAAAAAATCCCGCTCTTGTTAATTATGATAATCAGTCTGTCCTCCTTAGCAATTACATTTCAAAGAAGTGCATGGCTCGGCTTGGCAATTTCCACAGTTTTCATCTGTTATGCCTCCGGACATCAAGCAAGAAAAAGGCTTCTGAAGGCTTTTGCGTATTTAACGATATTTGTTCTTTTGGTTTATACCGGCACTGCAATGCGATCAGCAAGTTCATTAAGCCCTGTCGTAGCTCTGGAAAGGAGGCTCACTTCTGTTTTAGGGTACAAAGAGGATGTATCGGCTCAACATCGTTTAGAAGAATGGACCGCCGCGATTAATCGGATCCAAACCCATCCTATTATGGGAAATGGGCTTGGTTATCAACTCAAATTTTACAGCCCAATGTATTCGGAGGAGAGTAAAAGAGAGGGGTTTGCGAGCAGCGATTTTTACATTCATAACAGCTACGTCTGGATTGCTACCAAAATGGGTATTATCGGTTTAGGACTTTTCACCGCAATCATCTTTTCAATTCTCCGCACTGGTATCCATCAGAGCTTGGTTCTAAAGGGAAACGAAAAGGCAGTGATGATCGGTTTGACGTCCTGCCTCGTCGCACTTTTTGTCGTATCTTTCTTTGGTCCCATGTTTAATGAGGATAATCTTGCACCATTTGTCGGTTTTACCTTTGGGGCAATCCAGGTAGTGAGAAGATCTAACCATAGAGAAACAGTGGCCTAAATATGCGTAAAAAAGGTTATTCATCATCGATAACCATTTATTGCACTTAGGATCTGAAAAGTGAAATGAAAGTAACCCTCTTTGATTGGACAGTAGGTGGTCATCATCCACGGTATGTACGTAAGTTCGCTGAAGCATTAGGGAGTATAGCGAACGTAATATTGGCAATACCTGACGAGATGGTTGAAACAATAAAAGACCTGCCGGTGGAAGTTTTTGCACTCGGAAAGGCTCGCCCGAATGTAGATATGACGAGACCATTACCTCCCCAAAATAGAGAATTGGCTTACGCAGAACTGGATCTTTTTGAAAAAGTAGCCAGGCAGATTCAACCAGACCATCTAATTCACCTTTATGCAGACCCTGTAATCAGAAGGCTGGTTAAGCGCCCCTCACTAAATGTACCAACCACACTTTGTATTTTCTTTCCTCGAGCTCATTACCCGTCCGTATACAATTCCCCGCTTGGACCGAAGGAACTGCTGCGAGCGTGGTTTTTAGAATACTTGGTCGCGCGGTGGCGGAGGCGATCAGATGCTCATGCGCTGTTCGCGCTTGATGAGGAAGCGGTTCGCAGATGGTCGGGTATGGATGGAGCACGTGCCTTCTGGCTACCAGAACCAGCGGTTCCTTCATTACAGAATCTACGTTCAACTGACGAGAGGTCAGGCTGTATCATTTATGGTGCTCTGGACACTCGCAAAGGTATTGATCTATTAGTACGTGCGGTCACGCTTGCGCCGAATTCGATGAGAGTTGTTTTGGCTGGTTCAGTTAAGCCCGGTTTTGATAGTGATCTGATACGTTTCGTTTCACAGATGCGAAAAACTGGGGCTGTTGTCGAGGTTCATGTAAATTCACATAGCGAGACGGAAGGACTTAATATTCTTGCTGAGGCGAGATGTGCCGTCCTCCCTTACCCCCGCCATTACGGGATGTCTCGCGTTCTCCTTGAAGCCTGCAGTGTCGGTACTCCTGTTATTGCCCATAGAAGTGGTTTAGTTGGTCATCTCGTTGAAAAATACGGACTTGGCATGGCTGTTGACTGCAAAGACCCAAGGGCCTTACGGCAAGCATTGATTCATTTGTGCGGGACAGATCGACGAGAAGGCTATACAGAGGCGTTGAAAGGTTTTGCAGCGAGGTTTTCCCAGGAAGTGTTCGAAGGAGCGGTGACTTCGCCCTTTATGGACTAAAGGATTAACCGGATTCATCGGGTGCGGGGTAAGGTACTCAGTTGATTATCGGAGAATACCTCAAATGAGCACAGTGATCATCACGGGGTCTGCCGGCCTGATTGGCTCGGAAGCCTCTCGCCATTTCCACGAACTAGGATGGGATGTCATCGGGATAGACAATGACATGCGGAGGATATTTTTCGGACCGGATGCTTCTACAGCATGGATGCGCAAAAGGTTACAACGCGAACTTGTCCATTACAGACATTATGATCTGGACATCCGCGACAAGGAAGCCGTAAACAATATTGTCAAACAAGCTTCGTCAGACTTAGAGCTTGTGGTCCACACGGCTGCTCAGCCATCCCACGATTGGGCAGCACGAGATCCCATGACCGATTTTGGAGTAAATGCTCAGGGTACCCTTGTACTCTTAGAGGCTGTGCGCAAATTTGCGCCGGGTGCAACTTTTATTTTTACTTCGACAAATAAAGTCTACGGAGACACACCAAATCGACTACCGCTTATAGAATTGGACAAACGTTATGAATTGCCCTCGGATCACCCATGGTTTAATGGTATTCCGGAATCCATGTCAATTGACCAGAGTACCCATAGCTTGTTCGGTGTATCCAAGACGGCAGCAGATCTCCTTGTTCAGGAATACGGCCGGTACTTCGGCCTATCAACGGTTACGTTCAGGGGAGGTTGTCTGACGGGTCCAAACCACTCAGGCGCAGAACTTCACGGTTTTCTCGCATACTTAATAAAGTGCACAGCCACCGGACGGCCTTATACCGTCTATGGATATAAAGGGAAGCAGGTTCGAGATAATATTCACAGCGCTGATCTTATCAAGGCCTTCGAGCGCGTTGCAAAGCAGGCCCCCCGGCCGGGCAGCGTCTACAACATCGGAGGGGGGAGACGGGTGAACTGCTCAATGCTCGAGGCGATACAAATCTGTGAGAAGATTACCGGCAAAAAGTTACAATGGACTTATTCTGACGATAACAGGGTTGGTGATCACATGTGGTGGATTAGTGACATCTCTACCTTCCAATCAGATTACCCTGAATGGTCACTTCGTTACAACCTGGAAACGATATTGCGAGAGATATTTGAACTTAATAGAGACCTTTGGCAAAAGCACATTTCTTGGTAAGCAATCATCAGCCCGAGCACCTGCAGGTTAAAAAAAGCGTAAGGGTGTGAGAAGCATGGACATTACGTATGCCACTAATGTTGCCGTAAAAAAGATGTCAATAGGAAGACAATTTATTTGACAGTTTAGGTAGTTTGATGGATTAGATTAGAAAATGACTAGCCAGATCAGAGGGTTCGCACATTTGAGTTATCCATATCGAAGCACAGAAGAGGTTTAAAATACATGTCCCTTAGAAAAAATGGTTTGCGAATAATGCACATACAGCCAATGACGCTTGATCTCTTTGGTCATAAGGACCGCGACTTTGGAACGACTGTCCGTTATTTTCTTTCAAATCTCGCGGCTGCCCAAGCTCGGGCGGGGGATACCCCTACAATTCATCTTCTTACTTCATCACGATCTCATCGGCTAAATGCCAACGGAGTTGAGGTTTACTTCCATCGATGTTTACAACCTCCCGCTTCGGCAAGTTTTAGAATGCGCTTTGCACGTCAGTTCAGCTTGAGTATGCTCCGTTGTATCAGAAGTGATCAGGCGGACATAGTCCATTTTCATGGAGTCCTTTCCTTTCAGGCAATGTTCGCAGCAGTTGTATGGCGGTCACTTCAACAAGGAATACCAGTAGTCGCACAAGAACAGGGAAAACGACCGGTTCGCCTCTTGGAAGGCTGGGCTGAAAGATACGGACTTCGTCGTGCGCACGCGGTTCTATGTGCTAGTCCTGAGCGTGCTTTGGATCTCTTGACTCTTGGGGCACGGCCTGAAACTCAACACTTGGTGCCCAATGGGTTTGACCCTAAGATCTTCAAGGCAATAACGCGCGAGTGTCGAAGCGTAAAGGACCCGTTCAAAGTCCTCGTGGTGTCTCGGTTATCCGTAGAAAAAGACCCACTAACACTAGCGGATGGAGTTTGCGAATTAACACGCCGCCGAGGTCAAACTAATATAACGGTAATCGGCGAGGGTTCATTAAAAGAAAAGTTTGAAAAACGATTGCAGAAGGGATCCACTGTAGCGAAGTTTGTTGACTTTGTATCTGCGTCAGAGCTTGCTAATTACTACCAGTCTGCTGACGTCTTGGTTCTCAGTTCTCTTTGTGAGGGCATGCCCCAGGTTGTACTAGAAGCCATGGCGTGTGGGTTACCTGTGGTTGCTACGAACATCTCGGGGACTAGGGATGCGTTAGGAGATGCGGGTATTCTAATCCCTGTTCGAGATCCGATTGCACTTGCAGATGCATTGGAATACCTGGCTGATAATCCAGAAGGATGGCTGCAATATCGGGAGAAGGGTCTGCAACGTGTAAGTTCATTCACATGGGACACTGTTGCTAAACAGATTCAGCGTATATATCACGGGATGGTTAAGAGCCCGATAACTCCCTCTTAGCGCTAACTAACTGATATGCGTTTATTGTCTCAAAAGTTCAAACAGGCTACATGGTTTAAGTACCAATGGCCATATATGGTGCGAAAGATTATAGATGTGGGTGGAGGACTAACATCTGAGTAGCAGGTATTTTATAAAAACTGCATCCTTCCTGGTGGTTATAACAATCATAAGCAGAGTTCTAGGACTGATTAGGGAGGCGGTAATTGCTGGTTATTTCGGTGCCGGAATTGAAACTGATGCCTTTTTTGTTGCATTCCGTATTCCTGATCTTCTATTTAATAGCCTTATATATTTCTTAGTAGCTACGTCATTCATTCCAATATTCTCAGAATATCTGGTCGCGAATGATAAAAGTAAAACTTGGGAATTATCTAGTAATTTTATTAATTCTATGTTGATGTTTCTATTTGCTTTCACAGTTCTGATCGAAATCTTCGCAACAGAAATAGTGTCTTTTCTCGCCCCTGGATTAGGTAACGAATCTTTGTCACTTGCAGTAAAGCTTACCAGGATAATGATTCCCATTGTTATTCTCGGAGGACTGACCGGTCTATGTAAGAGTGTACTCAATACTTTGCAACACTTTACCGTCCCTGCATTCATTCCAATTGTTTACAATCTTTTTATCATATCGGCGGTTCTCATACTGGCGAAACGCTATGGTATTGTAGCACTGGCCATTGGTGTACTTTTGGCCGCTGTATTCCAATTTCTTTTTCAAATGCCTGTACTGATAAATAAAGGTATGAGGTATTGCTTTAAATTGCAGCTAAGGGATGAGGGATTGATAAGAATAGGAAGGTTACTCCATCCGGTAATCTTAGCTCTGATTGTGGGTCAAGTAGTGCCTTATTTTGAGATATATCTTGCATCTCAAATGTCCACCGGAGCGATCTCATATCTCAACTATGCCGGTAGAATTTTCTCAGTACCGGAGCAGATATATACAGTTGTGGTTTCCACCCTTATCTTTACGTCTCTGTCTGTAGATGTGGCTAATGGAAACAGGGGTAATGTGGTTCAAAAACTCTCGGGTGGGATAAGGCTGACACTCTTTGTCATTTTGCCTCTAAGTTTCTTGTTAACTGGGGTAGGTTCCTCAATTATTAAGCTCTTACTCGGCAGAGGAGCTTTTGAGGCTTCAGCCGTGGAGGGTACATCCAAGGCTTTTTGGGCTTATTCAGTGGGTCTTTCTGTTGTCTGTGTGAGAAGTTTGGTCTCATACGCCTTTTTTGCACTGAAAGACCCAAAGACACTTTTGAAAGTTACAGCATTGATGGTACCAATAAACATCGGGCTGGATTTGATCTTGGTACGTTTCTTTTCATATGCGGGATTGGCACTGGGTGCATCTCTGACTGCATTACTACATATGAGCGCTCTGTTGATGTTCCTGCGAGGGCATGCAATCGCAATCGAAGGGCGCAGGATTATCAATTCGCTTGCAAAGATCCTGGTTAGCTCTGGGGCAATGATAGCTTTAATCCTGCCGCTCAAAAAGGCTTTACCCTTTTTCCCCTCTTTCTCTCCTTTTATTCAACAGGCTTCCTTCCTCTTCACAGTATTCGTTCTATCGTCAGTTATCTATTTAGCAATGGCCTATATTTTGAAGGTTGAAGAGGCCCGGTTGATCTGGAATATGGTTTTTAGGAAGGACGGGTTAAGCGGAATCCAAGAATGAACTAAAATGCGAATATTGATTATAACAACTCAATTACCTTACCCTCTTACAGAGGGGGCCAATATTAGGACATTTAATCTTATTAAGCAACTCTCGAAAAATCACGAAATTTACCTTGCAACTCTTATTAAATCCAAAAAAGAATTAGATTATGTTCAATCTTTACAACCCTATTGCGCCAAAATCAAATTAGTAGAATCGACCAGGTCGCCGTTTAAAAGGCTTTGGCAGATCGGCATTTCCCCAATCGTTTTCAAACCATATCTGGTGAAAATAAATGAATCGGATGAAATGGAAAAAGCCGTCAATGAATTAGCCCAAGAAGTTGACGTAGTTCAAGCAGAGTTTCCCTACGCAGGTCAATATATTGAAAAACTAAAATTGAAGAAAATATTGGATGAACATAACGTTGAAAGCGATATCTTAAAGAATCAGTATAGGTATGAGCAGAGCCTAATAAGAAAAGCGTTTTCTTTTCTCCAGTACAGAAAGATGTTGAAATTTGAGAAAACTTTATGCATGAAGATGGATATCATTTTAGCCACATCTGAGGAGGATAAGAAAATTCTGGAAACATTCAATAAAAACGTATTCGTTGTTCCAAATGGGACTGATGTTTTGCAAGATTACATTGAAGACAAGGGAAATAAGATAATTACTTATATAGGTCTCATGAGCTACAGGGCTAATGTAGACGCTATGCTCTTTTTTTCGCAAGATATATGGCCATTGATCAAGAATGAGGAGCCCGCAGCCAAGCTATTAATCGTTGGTAAAAACCCAACAGAGGAAATAAAGGCATTAGCCAAAGGAGATGTCTTTGTAACCGGAGAGGTAGAAAATGTTATGCAGTACCTTCGTGATACCTCCGTTTTTATTGCCCCAATTCGGATAGGCAGTGGAACCCGTATTAAAATATTGGAGGCGATGGCTTGCGGAAAACCGGTTGTATCGACAAGGTTAGGGTGCGCGGGCCTTGAAGTTCAAGATGGGAATGACATATTTATAAGCGACGGTCCCAAACAATTTGCCCAAAGAGTCCTCGATCTAATGGGAAATAAAGAGGAACGCATTCGGATTGGCCAGAATGCACTAAATCTTGTTAAGGACAGATATACATGGGATCAAATCGGTAACAAGTTAGAGAAGGTTTATCAAAATGCGATTTAGCCTGATAACCACGGTAAAAAACGAGCAAGAAACAATAAATGATTTCTTAGAATCCCTATCTGCTCAATCAAAAACACCGGACGAGATCGTAATTGTGGATGGTATGTCTTCAGACCAGACTCTTCAAAAAATAAAATCATTTAAAAAGCTGAATATCAAAATTATTGAGGAAAATTCGAATATCGCCAAAGGAAGGAACATCGCCATTCGCAATACAGCCAATGATTTTATTGTCGTTACAGATGTAGGCTGCACTTTGAAAGTAGATTGGTTTGAAAAAATAACCAGCTTTGGGAGAGAAAACGATGTCGTCGTTGGCAACTACAAGCCCATTATTCAGTCTATATTTGACGCCTGTCAATACAGTATTATGGGTTTATTTAAATCTAACAAAAAAGATGAAGATTTTGTTATATCCAGCAGGTCCTTAGCCTTCAGAAAAAGGGTTTGGGAAGAATTAGGGGGATACCCAGAATGGTTAAATTACTCAGAGGACATGTATTTTCATAATCAGATAAAAAGAGCGAATTATCGTGTAAAATATGCGAAAGAAGCATTCGTGGAATGGAGACAGAGAAAAACTTTGAAACAGATCTTTAAGCAATTCTTTCTTTATATGGAAGGCGATGGAATGGCTAAGATGCACACAACGAGGCACTTAATTAGATTTCTAACCTACTTTACAGCGGTGCTACTCGTTATCTTGGGTTTGGGAAATCCGCTTTACTTACTGCTGATCGTAGGCGGATTTTTGCTGTATTTGTCAGTCCCTTATTCGAATTTTATTAGGTTGAAAAGATATAGCCTATTCACTAGTGCACTTTTTATCATACCTTTCTTGTTAATCTACTCAGATGTTGCGAAAATGGCAGGGTATGTAAGCGGAATTCTCAAGGGTGCAAAAGAACGAAATTTACTTGATACTTCCGATTAATTTCTACGCCTTTCCGCTCATCCACAAAAGTTACAGATGATTTAGTTTCGAATAATAGTAAGATTATTTGGGGGACTGGGGCTGCTTTGCGCCGGATTAAATTGACTAAAAACAGATGCAGCGAGCTTGGGTTGGAAATTAGAGGTAAAGAGTCCCTGATAATACGTAGGCGGTCTATCGTAATCGATGAAATATGTAGCAACCAACACATAAGTATATATGTTCTTTATCATTCCTAACGATGTATTTAACCAATCAGCCTGGGTCTTTTGAGTAACTATGTTGGTTGCCCAACCCCATTCGGTCACCCATATTGGTTTACTCGATTGTCCGTAATCGATCATAGCCTGATTGATCAGTGCTATATCATCGAAATTATTTTGATTCGGCTGGTGGTTGTCGGGTGCTGTACTTGAATAAGGATGAATGGCGACGATATCAGGGAGGATTCCCTTTTGATATAGTAAAGTAAGGAATTGTTTGCCATTATAATCATCTGTGCCAGAGTAGGAAAGGCCCGCCAACCCGCCGAGGGCAATCTCCGCAGTAGGATCAATAGATTTTATTGTAGATTGGACCGCCTGAAACCACCTAATATATTGATCAATATTTGGTTTTGGTTTCCAAAAATAATGTTCATTTTCTTCATTCCATAGTTCCCATTTCTTGACCTTTCCCTTGTAACGGCTGACTGCAGTCGACACAAAGGATGCGTAATTGTTGAGCCAATCCTGGAATTTATTTTCATCTGTTGGCACGTAAAGGTAATAATGACTGGTTGTCGTAGGTACTCCATTAGCCCAGGTAGGTGACCCATAAATACAAAAAAGAGGTTCGATTCCAGCAGACAAAAGTTCATTTACTACGGAATCCGTTAAACTCCAATCAAGATTACCTTTGGTAAGTTCAATTTTGTGCCAAAGAAAGCTGTTTCTTGAAACCTTAGCATTAATTGACTTAGCCTTAGAAATCGCTGTGGTTCTTCTCCCGGCATCACCGTCGTATGTTAAATCCATATGAAGTCCTAAATCTAAGGCGGTGGCATTTAAAGGTGATATGATAGCAAGAATAAAAAATAATACGACGATGATAATGTTTTTATTAATCATTTTACCTCATATGTTATTCTATTGTTGTAATCCTGAATAAAAAAGTGCCTTTGAAGACAGCCGGATGAAGGTGGAATAAGTTGTCCTCTCCAAATTTGGCCTCTCTTAAACAAAATCTGGTCTCCTGGGTTAAATCTTGAAGCACTGACTTTAGAGATGGTTTTCCAGGGGGTTGATTCGGAGGTGCCATTGTTTGAGTCATTGCCGTTTGTGGCGTCTACGTAATATGTTGCGGCCCAGCCTACGGAGTGCAGATAGAAAGAAACAAGAACAGCTACAGTCAAAGCTCCAGCCTCGGACATGAGTTTATTTCTGTTCATGGTTCTTGAATTGCTCCACCCCAACCTTACTGAATTGGATGGATCATATTATGAAACAATTAGCATCTGAATTCAATGGAGTCGTATCGACAAACACTGGGGGGAAATGGATTGCTTCATTTAATAGTCGCGAATCTTATGCCAAGAATAATAAAATTGACTACAATTGATTGAGAATATCGTGTAGAATCAATTATGGAATATTTTGGAATACTTAAGATAAAAGTTTCACGCATCCAGCCTTGTTTACCACTGAAAGGCGGGGAGGGCAGCCCGTTGCTTTTTGACATTTTGTAATCTTAGTCCCCTGGGCTGATCGCAAATGTTTCATAGCTCATCGCTGATAGGTAATTAAAAGAAATCGGATCCAAAGGCATGGTCAATCTTGGATTGAGCTGATTCTCCTATGAACTAAGAGCTATCTTACTTTGAACTAAAGTGCCGCTTTTGGGCCATGAGCTGTCTTCGCTATGGATCAAACCTTAAGTAGAGAAAAACAAATAAACAAAATATATTCACAAATTGCCGGCGTGCCCGATCCTGAAACGGGGATTACGCAACCTGGCGACCTTGTCTTTTTGATTACTCAGTACCCTTATAAAACATTAAAGGGTGAAACGAAGGGTAAGGGTTGGAGAGAGGCCATTAGGTTACGGCTAAGGGCGCGCTGGAGAGCATACCTTGGATTTGACAGTGATGATTGGGACGATTGGCATGTAGCTATCTATTTCGAGGGGAGAAAGAGAAAAGGTCACACAAGAATCAATCCATATATTATTCATGCGACTCAGGAAAAAGGGGTCCAGATCAACCAAATATCACCTGGGGATTTTACAAACGAAAGCCCCGAAGTAAGAACCAGGATGGAAATATGTCAATTCGAGGGCATTACAGGGAAGCAAAGAAAAGAAATCGTCGATTTTTCACTCTCAAAGTTAGGTTTAGAATTTGATTTTTCAGTTGGAAAGCATGCCCGAACGACCTACGCTTTCGGTCTTCCAAATCTTCTTCACAATCAAAATCGGTATGCTTGCCAACAGCTCGCAATAGACGCTTATGCTGCCGCCGGAGTTTATTTCCCACACCCCTATCAATCATTTCCTATATTTAATATCGGGAGGCTTTTAGGCCATCCGTTGGGCCACCCTAAAGATCGGGTTGATCCAAGGTATCCGTATCTTTATGACCATCACATATACAGAGATCCCCGGTTCAAGGTTAAAGCCATTTTGTATGAGGACCCAATTAGTGGCGAGAGGATTTTGAAGACTGAGAATCTTGAAAAGTACTCATGGAACCCGGAATGGAAGGAAAAATATTTGTCTGGAATGAATTTAGATAAGAGCTAAGACAGGGTGCGCGCCATCATAGAAGTAGAACGGGACGTCCTATATCTCCCCTTTTAAGAGAAAAATGCGACTTTAAAGATAATGGGTAGATAGAGGCCAGACCTTAAAACCCCGCAGAGACCGCAAAATATCCGCATAGAGCGCAAATTGATTAAAAGTCATGAACCACTCTCTTGATCTCAAGTCGTCTCCGACCGAAGTTTAAGATCAACCCCAGTCTTTTGTTGGCAGTCTTCAAATATGAGATAACCTGATCCCTGTGAATTAGGATAATTTTCGCACACGCTTTGATCTCAATGATGATCTCACCATTTACAAGAAGATCAATGCGCTGGTTTCCAAGACTTTGACCGTCGTAGTCAACCCGGACGACTTTTTGTTTCTCAAACCCGATCCCAACTTTTCTGAATTCTTTTAAGAGAGCTTCCTCAGAAATTTTTTCCTGGAATCCTGGACCCAACGTTTTGTGGATATCAATGGCGATACCAATGATGCGGTGGCTTAGATCATTTAATTCGTCTGCGGGCTTTGTGGGAAACATTTTGCGGCTTTTGGTCAACCAATTGGGTTAACGACCGTAGTCATCGGAGAAGCGTTCGATGTCGTCTTCCTCCAAGTATTCGCCGTTTTGAACTTCGATAATCTCCACCGGAATCTTGCCTTCATTCTCAAGCCGGTGGAGGGTCGATTGGGGCACATAAGCAGACTCGTTCTCATGGACGAAAATCTCTTTATCTCCTATTACGATCTTTGCGGTTCCTTTTACAACCACCCAGTGCTCAGACCGGTGTGAATGCTTCTGAAGGCTGAGCTTCTCTCCAGGATTGACCACGACATGCTTGATTTTATATCTCGGGCCTTGCTGAAGGATGGTGTAACTTCCCCACGGACGATAGGTCGTCACATGCTCCGATGCCTCTTTTCTTCCCTTCTCCTTCAGCCTGTTTACAATCTCTCTGACTTTCCAGGCCTCTCCTTTCCTCGCAATTAAGACCGCGTCGCTTGTTTCGACGACGAGGCAATCCTCCAGCCCGATCGTTGATAGGAGCCTCTTGTCGCCAAAGATCAAACAGTTTTTGGTGTCGATGGCCATCACATCGCCCACTACCGCATTTCCATTTTCGTCCCGGGATAAGATGTCGTGCAGGGAATCCCATGATCCGATATCATTCCAATACAAATCCAGGGGTAGTAGGGCTACCCTGTCTGATTTTTCCATCACAGCATAGTCTATGGAAATCTCAGGCATCTTGTGAAATTGATCGTTCATCTCATCGAAACTCCTGCCCAGCATTTCCCTTATCGCCGGAGCGTATTTTCTCAATTCATCCATCATGGTCTGGATGCTGAACGCAAACATCCCCGAGTTCCAGTAGTAATTGCCGGCATCAAGATACTGCATCGCTGTGGCTGCATCAGGTTTTTCTACAAACTTTTCTACGCGAAAATAGTTACCTTGGCTACTGCTTGCCGGCGACTGCCTCTCAGCTCTTATATATCCATAACCTGTTTCAGGTCGATCCGGCCTTATGCCAAAGGTGACAATGTGGCCTTGCTTCGCTAGCTTCTCAGCAAGCCTGAAATACTCAACAAATCGATCGAGAGGGCGGATGATGTGGTCTGAGGGAGAGACGAAAACCACTTCTCCCCCATCGCATCCGAGCTTTTCCGTACAATATTTTATGCCGAGAGCTATGGCAGGAGCTGTGTTTCGGCTTTGACGCTCATGGATGACGTGATTTATCTCTTGGAGCTCTGACCTGACATAGAATCGGTATTCTTCGCTTGTCATCACAATGATTTCATCTTTCGAGAGGACATTCAGAAGTCTGTTCACGGTCTGCCGCAAGAGAGACTCCTTCCCGTTGAGCTTCAGAAACTGCTTGGGGTAATCCTTCCTGCTAAGAGGCCAAAGCCTCGTGCCAGATCCTCCTGCAAGTACAAGGGCTTTCATTTTTGTCTACTCAGGTCCTCTGGTTTTCTTCGTTGATTCAGTCTAGTACAATAGCTTATCAATTGTTTCATCTATTCAAATGATCCTCTTAATTTTCAACTTCCCTTCTCCCAGTGGCCATTATATCATAATATGACTTCTTGAAAAAGGGAACACTGGAGCCGTGGGATCAAGCTTGTGGTATTTGGATTTATTCGGTGGAAGAAAAGGACAAATGGGGCAGGGCTTGGTTTTTGACAATTTGTAATCTTAGTCGTTTGGATGATCGCAAATGTTTCATAGTTAATGGTTGATAGCTTACGGCTGATGGCTGATAGGTAATATTACTCAATTCAGATGTTAGCGACCGAAGGTTGCAGGTCTCAACGTCACCAAAAAGTCCACAGACAGTAGACAACACCAATCTTATTAAATTCAAAGGACATTTGGCGCCCTGGGGTTGACAAAGCAAATTGAAAAATTGAGGTTAAGGCACTCGGATAACAGACCCAAATTGTTCGAAGTGTCCATCAAAAGAAAATGCTGTGGAGATATTTAAACGCTCCATAATTATTTTGCTCGTACAATCTGTAAAAGACCAACCTTTATCGCTAAACTGGACAAAAATAGCCCAAGCCCGAGTAAAGTCTTCGGGAGTGATTTTTATGATTTGGCAGATCCGTTCCTCGATCAAGACTTTCCCCGCTGCCACAGCAACGACATGACTTTCACGAATTTTCAAGAGCGTGAAAAGTTCGTCAAGGATGTAATCTGAGGTGGCCAATTGAGATTCATTGGTGGATACCCAGTCCCGCGCTGAATTATGATCAGGATCGCGTCGCACAAAATAAGCGAACCAAGCGCCTGTATCCACAAAGACGCTCATCAATGACCACCACCATAAAGATATCGGTCGTGTTCCCGGTTGCTAACAGGTGGCCCCTTTTTCAAAGACAATTCCGCAACTTGGTCTAAAATGGTGAGAATACGCATTCTTTCCTCAGGGGAAAGTTTTTGTGGGACCTCCTGCCGGACTTCCTCAGGGAAAAGGATGACTAAGCGTACTTCCCCCACTGGCGCATCGATTGGTTCATCGAGTTGAATGTTCCCATTCGGAAGAATACGTCCCTTTCTTTCTATGGCTTTCATAATCATTATCCCCTTTTTGGATTTTAAATCTATAAATATTAATACCCTTTTTCCCTTGTTTAAGTCAAGAAGCTAATATTAGGGGGCACGATAACCTCAAAGTCAGACCTAAAAGGAAGGACTGAGGCGGAGGGCTTGCTTTTTGACGATTTATGATATTTTTAGTTCTTCACCCTTTTCCCTGATTTCATAGATGAGGGGAATCCATGTATCTTTTTCGTACATTTTTGTTGAAAACGGCACAGGTTCAAGCCGCGGATCGATCTTCCCAGCAATCCTATAAAGGATCATTCCTTCTTCTACCCGATCCTTTCCGAAATCTTTTGATATGACAGCTACATCGATATCGCTATCAGGTCGCACATTACCCTTTACGTAAGAACCATATAGGATGACACGATCAATCGTTATCCCTTCCCGTTTTAGCGCGTTAACAAATTCCTTGATGACCCTTATAGCTTGGCCCTTACCCATATGAATACCTCTTTTATCTCTTTCAACCTTATCTTACGGGAATCCTTGAGTTGTTCTCCTCAAATCCAATATACCCAAATCTCATTTGAATGGCAAGGAGATTTCAGATATGGAGGCAACGCCTTACGACTTACGGCAGAAATAAGGGCTGAGGAATAAGGTAAAAGGTTAAAGATTAAAGGTAAAGGAAGATAAGGGCAAGGATAAGGCTGAAGGCGAAAAGATAAAGGATAAAGGGGAAAGGTTTAAGGCAAAGGTTGGAGGCAAAGACAAGGATTTGAAAATTAGGGATGTTCTTGCTAATATATCTTTAGATGATAATTTCATTCATCCAAGCTTCAGAGTGATAGGAGGAGAAAACAATGATTGGAACTGTGAAGATTCAGGTCAAGCCTGAGGAGATTATTGAAGCCATAAGGGGGATGGAGAAAAGAAAGAGAGAGGCTTTTGTCGAAGATCTTATTGCAGCCACATCTCCGGAATATCTCAGCAGCATTCGGGAAGCACGAGCTGATTATAAAGCCAAAAGAGTAAAGACACACGAAGAGGTTTTCGGTAAGTGAAATATAGCCTGGTTTACACCCGTAGAGGCTACCTGCATTATCTGCACCTTTAAGAAAATAGATTAAAACGGAGTATCGACGAGAATCATTTGGCAGTCCGAAGTGCTTTATAATTGTAATCTTTGGCGAATCCGATCTTCCCTGCCAAATCCGTGAGATTGAGTTGTTTTCTGTCTTCAACGAATTCCTTACGAGCCTGATTCACAAGTTCTTTCTTCGTCCTCGTGCGACTGAGTTTCATGGCCTTTTTAACCAAACGTTCATCAAGAGCAATGTCGGGTCTCATCTAAACACCTCCTTAGATCTATTACGGGACACCCTGAGGCCCTGTTCGTCAATATGAACTGATTCAAAAAATCTGAATGTATCAAAGTATCTTAAAATTCTGGTATGTCTTTAAGCTGACGTGGATGGAGCGATTGGCCTACCGGGTCAACTTCTTTATGGAGATCGCCAGCGGAATCCTTTCGTCGTTGATTCTTGAGGTGGAACCGCATCGGGCAGCATCCGTGGCATCGCAGTTATTGACCAACTTTTCCGTCAAAGACATCAGTATCATTGATCCGCCTTTGGAAAAAATAATCGAATCGATTTATCTAGGAAGAACCACAGGGTGACGCTGTTGCATGGGCTGAAACACGGCACCCAGCATTAAGGCGCACCGTGAATGAGGTGAATGGTGTATTGTTTTTGGACATTTGAGAAAATCTTTTCCTTTTCAGATCCATTTGAAAATGTTGGGTTTGTCAAAAATTTGAACAATATTAGATAATTACAAATATCTTGATTGTTGGCATTAAATTTGCTCACTTTCATTCAGGATTAAATCTAAGAGGTTAAAGAAAGACATGGAAAAGGATATCTTTTTTGACTTTTTGAATGAAACGCCTCCTTCTGCATCCGTCGGACCCAAGAGCGAGGCAGAATCGACCCAAATGAGAAAGAATATCATTCCCAACGAGCGGGTAGCCTTCCTCCTGTTCCCCTTTTTCATTGATTTAATCGATCAATTCAAAGATACGCTGAAGAACCTCAAAACGTTTACACGAATTTATCAAGAAAAATTTAGCGATAGGGAGTTTGGCGTTTATCTCAATCGAGTCATTACCGACGACATTAAGAAGATCGAATTAGTTCAGAATAGCCTTCTCGCTTATATTCGGATCAACAATCCTATTACAAAAACAAATACCGTAAACACCCTCATCGAAGAGGAGGTAAAAAAATATCAAACCGAACTGGAAGAAAAGAAGATCAAATTATTCAAGACCCTTGAAAAGAATCTCCCGGAAACCGCTGTTCCTGACGACCAGCTAAGGTATATGTTGAGCTGTGTCCTGCAGTACGTCATGGCCTTGATTGGTGTTAACGGAAATTTAGGAGTATTTACCAGACACGGTGCTCCTCAGAGGGAAGTGAGAGAGGATCAAGAGGGGAACTTTATTGAGATCTTAATTATGTATTCGGGCTATAAGAAACCGACAGAGCAACCTGGATCGCCATCGGGGATTTCTGCTCATCAAAGGGAAAAGATTTTGGACCTTGCGTTAAAACTGGTTGACGAGATTGTACTAAGAAACCGCGGAATAATGAAATTCGAGGAGGATGAAAAGAAGGTAAAGACCGTAGTTTCCTTGAGATTCCCCGTGGAAAGAAGAAAGGTAGTCTATTATCAGGAGCCAAGTGAATTGACTTCAGATGCGCCTAAATTTAAGAGTACCTTCGAGAGACTCTCATCCCTTGAGGAGATGAAAAAAGGAGGTTAACCGCCCTCCGATACCCTTCTGTCGTTTTTGCTCTGCGTTTATACTTGGATGCCTTCGAAATGCTCTTTCGAAGGCATTTTTATTTTTTCTTTTGCATCCGCCGGCGTTTTGGAGTATCTTTCTAAACTATCCTCGAAAGCAAAGGACGATGAATGATGAACTAATACAAACACATTTAATACTTTGACACGGAGGCCCCCTCACCCTCCCCTCTCCCCGCTGGGGAGAGGGATGGGGTGAGGGGCAAGTCAATGAAATGTAATAATATTTAATGCGTTTGTATTAGAAACATAGTACTTTGTTCAATCGGTTATCGTTTAAAGTTCATCGTGCCTAAATAACTTCTCAGGGCATACCCATGCTGGTTTTGGCGATTGAGACATCTTGCGACGATACCGGAGCAGCCGTCGTTTTGGACGGAAGGAAGATCCTCTCAAATATCGTCTCTTCTCAAGTTCCAATTCACCGGAAATATGGGGGAGTCGTTCCGGAGCTGGCATCGAGAAAACATATCGAATCCATTGTGCCCATTGTGGCCGAAGCGTTGAAGACAGCCAACGTTACATTAAAGGAAATAGACGGAATTGCCGTGACCCAGGGACCGGGTTTGGTGGGATCGCTGTTGGTCGGCCTCTCCTTCGCAAAATCCATGGCTTTTGCCTCAGGATTACCATTCATCGGAGTCAATCACATCGAGGCGCATCTCTCAGCCATTTTTCTCGGGAAGAAGCCCCCAAGGTTCCCTTTTATCGGACTGGTCGTCTCCGGAGGTCACACCTCACTTTTTCGTATGGATGGGTTTGGAAAATATGAGCGATTAGGGCAGACCCGGGATGATGCCGCAGGGGAGGCCTTCGACAAGGTGGCAAAACTTTTGGGTCTGGGATATCCGGGAGGGCCGGTGATTGATGAACTCTCAAAAACAGGAAATCCCAAGGCGATTCGATTCCCGAGGCCTGTTCTTTCGAAGAAATCCTTCGACTTCAGTTTCAGCGGACTCAAGACGGCCGTCGTCAATTACGTGAAGACTCATCCCGAACCTTTGGGAGGGTATCCAGAAGACCTCATCAGGGACATTGTCTCCAGTTTTCAGGAGGCCGTTGTCGAGGTATTGGTGAAAAAAACGGTTCAAGCCGCTCAGCATCAGGGGCTGAAAAGAATCGTTCTTTCAGGCGGGGTGGCCGCCAATCAACGCCTTCGGCAGAGGATAGAGGAGGAGTCCCTTGACCAGAGATTAAAAGTCTATCTTCCCTCTCCTTACTTTTGCACAGATAATGCGGCGATGGTCGGGGTAGTGGGATATGAATATTTGAAGCGAGGCATGAGGTCACCACTATCACTCAATGCATTCTCGAATTTACCCCTCACGTGAGAGATTAGAAATTTGGGGTTAGGGATTAGCAAACCCTAATCCCTGATCCCTAAACCCTAATCCCGGAAATTATTATGGTATCGATTCGAAGTGAAATAAGAGAATATGGTCTATTTCCCAAGAAGAGACTGGGCCAGCATTTTCTCGTCGATCCGAACATCTTAAGTAAAGTGGTCCGAACGGCCCGGGTTGCAAAAGAGGACGTGGTTCTTGAGATAGGCCCAGGTCTTGGGGAAATGACCCTCGCCCTTGCCCGCGAAGTCAAAAAAGTAATTGCCGTCGAGGTCGATCCAAAATTAGCGGCAATATTGAGGGAAAAAGCAACAGGCCATCCTGCCGTAGAAGTGGTGGAAAGCGATATTTTGAAGCTGGACTTCAAGCGGTTTTTTAAAAAGGAAGGACGTCCGGTTAAAGTGGTGGCGAACCTTCCGTATCAGATCTCCACACCTCTTCTGTTCCGCTTCATTGAATCAAAAGAAGCCTTTTCTACGTTCACTTTAATGCTTCAAAAAGAGGTTGCCGAGAGGATGGTAGCTCCTACGGGCAGAAAAGAATACGGTCCACTGTCAATCTTCGTGCAAATGTTCTTAGACGTCTCCATCCGCTTCTTCATCAAACCCTCTGCCTTCTTTCCGCCACCGAAGGTTGAATCAGCCGTGGTTCAAATGGCCTGGAAAGAAAAACCCATGATTGAAAAGGAAGATGAGGAATGGTTCAAGAGAGTGGTGAAAGCCTGTTTCGGTTACCGTAGAAAAACTTTGATCAATGCGCTGAGACATTCAGACCTTTCGCTCCCCGAATCCATCGAATCGAGGATGGAGAGGATCGGAATAGACTCTCGAAGAAGACCGGAAACCCTTACAATCCGGGAATTCGCCAGTTTGGCAGAGGTTTTAAAATAATTGGGAAATTCTATTTGCAAAACCTCGGGAGGATGATTATTTTAGGGTGTAATTGGGTCATTTTATAGGGGTAATTGAATAGGGGGGAGTGAAACAAAATGGATACAGAGAAACTCACTTTGAAAGCTCAGGAAGCTCTGCAAGAGGCGAAAGCTGTTGCCGAGCGAAAGCACCATCAGCAAATAGACGTGGAGCACCTCTTGGCAGCCCTCCTCGGAAAGAAGGAGGGGATTGTCATCCCCATCCTCCAAAAATTGGGGTCGAACCCGGATTTAATCGCTTCTCAGTTGGAGGATGAGTTAAATCGGATTCCTCAGGTGACGGGGAGAGGAGCAGGACAGGTCTATCTATCCAGCCGGCTCAATGAAATTCTAAACAATGCTTGGAAGGAAGCCGAGAGATTGACGGATGAATACGTCTCAACCGAACATCTGCTCATTGCGATTGCCGATGAGAAGCAAGGGGCTGCTTTTCAGATCCTCCGGAGAAGTGGGGTGACGAAGGATGCGATTTTCAGGGTGCTGCAAGAGATTCGTGGGCCTCATCGTGTTACGGATCAAAACCCCGAAGAGAAATACCAGGCCTTGAAACGCTATGCCAGGGACCTCACCGAGGAGGCAAGGAAAGGAAAGCTCGATCCGGTTATCGGCAGAGATGATGAAATCCGAAGGGTGATTCAAGTCCTCTCAAGGAGAACGAAGAATAACCCTGTCTTGATCGGCGAGCCGGGAGTCGGTAAAACCGCCATTGTGGAAGGATTGGCACAGAGAATCGTCAAAGGAGATATTCCGGAGACGTTGAAAAATAAGAAACTGGTCGCCCTTGATCTGGGAGCCCTGATTGCCGGCGCCAAATTCAGGGGTGAATTCGAAGACAGGTTGAAAGCCGTTTTGAAAGAGATTTCAAATGCCGCGGGGAATATCATTCTCTTCATCGATGAGCTCCACACCTTGGTCGGTGCTGGCGCTGCAGAGGGCGCCATCGATGCTTCGAATATGCTGAAGCCCGCCCTCGCTCGAGGGGAGCTCCGATGTGTCGGCGCCACCACGCTCAATGAATATCGAAAATATGTGGAAAAGGATGCCGCCCTGGAGAGACGGTTCCAGCCGATTTACGTCAGCCAACCGTCGGTCGAAGATACCATTGCCATTTTAAGAGGATTAAAGGAGCGTTACGAGATTCATCATGGCGTAAAAATCAAAGACTCGGCCATCATCGCGGCAGCAATGCTTTCCCATCGGTACATTTCAGACCGCTTCCTTCCGGACAAAGCGGTCGATTTGATTGATGAATCCGCATCGAGGCTGAGAATTGAGATCGATAGCGTCCCTGTGGAGATCGACGAAGTCCAGCGGAAGATCATGCAGCTTGAGATCGAACGTCAGGCCCTGAAAAAGGAGAAGGACAAAGCTTCCCTCGATCGGTTGAAAAAGCTCGAAAAAGAGCTCGCCGACCTGAAAGAGGAAGTCGGCGAAAAGAAAGTCAAGTGGGACAACGAGAAGAAAGCGATCTCAAGAATCCGCGAGATCAAAGAAAAGATCGAGAAGACAAAGCAGATGATGAAGGAGGCGGAGAGAGAGGTGAATTATTCGAGGCTGGCGGAGCTGCAGTACGGAGAGATGGCAAGACTCGAAAGCGAACTGAAAAAAGAAGAAGGGAAACTTGCCGAACTTCAAAAAAGCGAAAAGATGTTGAAAGAAGAGGTGGATGAAGAAGACGTTGCTGAGGTGGTTTCCAAATGGACCGGTATCCCCGTTTCAAGGATGTTGGAGGGAGAGGTCGAAAAACTGGTCCACATGGAAGAGAGGCTCAAACAGAGGGTCGTGGGCCAGGATGACGCGATCATCGCTGTTTCCAATGCCGTGAGAAGGGCGAGGGCAGGTCTACAGGACCCCAATCGGCCCATCGGCTCCTTTATCTTTATGGGACCCACCGGGGTGGGAAAGACGGAGCTGGCTCGCGCCCTGGCCGAGTTCTTATTCGATGATGAGCAGGCCATGGTGAGAATTGATATGTCGGAGTACATGGAGAAACATTCTGTGGCCCGATTGATCGGCGCACCGCCGGGGTATGTTGGATACGAGGAGGGCGGTTTTCTTACGGAGGCGGTTCGGAGAAGACCTTATTCCATTGTGCTGATGGATGAGATCGAGAAGGCCCATCCGGACGTGTTCAACATCCTCTTACAGATTTTAGACGATGGAAGGCTCACCGACGGTCACGGTCGAACGGTTGATTTTAAGAATACCGTGGTGATCATGACCTCCAATATCGGAAGCCAATGGATCGTGGACTTAGGTGAGAAAGATTATGAAGAGATGCGGCGTCGGGTGATGGATGCCGTCAAGGCCCAGTTCAAACCGGAATTCTTGAATCGGGTTGACGAACTCATCATCTTCCACAGTCTCGGACTGGAACAGATTAAGGCGATCGTCGAAATCCAGGTGAAGAAACTCGAGCAACGACTATCGGAGAAGCGAATACAACTGAAGATGACTGAAAAGGCCAAGGAATGGTTAGCCAAGGAAGGATTTGATCCTGCCTATGGGGCGCGGCCCCTTAAGCGGGTGATTCAAAAAGAGATTCAGGATAAATTAGCAATGAAATTATTGGAGGGTAAATTTAAGGAAGGCAATATGATTACCGCAGATCTGGATGATAGGAAAGGGGAATTGGTATTCAGGACATAGAGTCGTAACTTAAGAATTTTCTTGACAATATTTCAAAAAGCTGTTATGAAAACAAATACTTTCGAAAACGTGTATATTCGAGTCAGGGAGGTCTGAAGGCACGTAGCTCAGGGGGAGAGCGCTACCTTGACGCGGTAGAAGTCTGGGGTTCAAATCCCCACGTGCCTACCATTGAAACCAATCTATTAAAAGTGGAACATAAGTTATTGAAGAGTCAGACATTTTAATGAAGACAAAATGGAGAGGCATCATTCAGATTTATTTTGAGTGATGCCTCTCCATTTTCAATTCAAGTGGGACGGCGTGAAAATGGGAGAGCAGGTGACGATCACAATGCCCGATGGTGAGAAAAGGCAGATTCCGAAAGGTACGAAGCTTAAAGAGCTGGCTGACCAGTGGGATAAGGAAGCGATCGCCGCACAAGTGGATGGAACTCTCCTCGACCTCGGCAGAGCGATGGAAAAGGATGCCCCGGTTTCATTCATTTCGGTTCGGTCGAAAAAAGGATTAGAGATACTGCGCCATTCCGCCTCTCATGTCATGGCTCAAGCGGTAAAGGAGCTCTTCCCAACGGTTAAACTTACCTTCGGCCCATCGACGGAAAACGGTTTTTATTACGATTTCGATTATGATCGAACTTTTACGACACAAGATCTTGAGGCGATCGAAAAAAGGATGTCCGATATTGTCGCAAAGGACGAGCCCTTTATCCGCGAGGAAGTCTCAAAAGAAGAGGCCCTTAGAACCTTTCGAGAGATGGGTGAAGCCTACAAAGTGGAGCACCTGGAAGATCTTCCGGATCGCGTTTCCCTGTATCGGCAGGGGAGCTTTTTAGACCTTTGTGAAGGGCCCCATATCCCCTCGACGGGGAGAATCAAAGCCTTTCGGCTCTTAAGCGTATCGGGAACTTATTGGAGAGGAGATGCCCGGAACAGAGTTCTCCAGAGGATTTACGGAACGGCATTTCCGGCCCAAGAGGCCTTGGAAGAGTTTCTCCGCATGCTCGAGGAGGCTCGGAAACGAGACCACCGAAAATTGGGAAGAGAACTCGACCTCTTCAGTCTGAGCGAAGAAGCGGGCCCGGGTCTGGTGATCTATCACCCCAAGGGCGCTATCCTCAGGACGATCTTAGAGGACTTTGAAAAGAAGGAGCATCTGAAGCGAGGTTATCAAATCGTCATCGGTCCTCATCTCCTCCGGCTGGAACTTTGGAAACAATCCGGCCATTTCGAAAACTATCGGGACAAGATGTACTTCACAAAGGTGGAGGATGCCGAATATGGGATCAAACCGATGAACTGCCTGGCCCATATGCTCATCTACAAATCTCAAATTCGAAGTTATCGAGATCTCCCCATCCGATATTTCGAATTGGGAACGGTGTACCGGCACGAGAAATCCGGGGAGCTTCATGGTCTTCTCCGGGTGAGAGGGTTTACCCAGGACGATGCCCATATCCTCTGCCGGCCCGAACAGTTGAACGATGAGATATGCTCGATCATCGAGTTTGTGGATGATGTGATGAAGATCTTTGGCTTCGAGTATGAAATGGAACTCAGCACAAGGCCGGAAAAATCGATTGGGGCGGATGAGGACTGGGAAAGAGCCACCCAGGCCCTTCTGAATGCCCTTAAAACGAAAAACCTTTCTTACGATGTGAATGAAGGGGAAGGGGCTTTTTACGGTCCGAAGATCGATGTCAAGCTAAAAGATGCGCTCAACCGGAGGTGGCAGTGTGCGACGATTCAAGTGGACTTCGCTATGCCCGAGCGGTTTGACCTGACGTATGTGGGGAGCGACGGGGAACGGCACAGGCCGGTCATGCTTCATCGGGTCATCCTCGGAGCCATGGAGAGGTTCATCGGGGTATTGATTGAGCACTATGCCGGAGCATTTCCTGTTTGGCTTGCTCCCACCCAGGCGATCCTAATGACGGTCACGGACCGGCAGGCGCCTTATGGTGAAGGTGCCTACAAACAACTCATTCAAGCAGGGATACGAGTCGAGAAGGATTTCCGTAATGAGAAGTTAGGGTTCAAGATTCGAGAAGCTCAGATCCAGAAGGTTCCCTATATGTTGGTGATTGGAGATCGGGAAGTAAAAGAGAAAACCATTTCTCCTCGGAAACGAAATGGGGAGACGCTAAAATCGATGCCGGTTGAGGATTTTGTTAAACAGATCGAATCCGAATATCCCAAGTTATGAGATACGCTAAGCGCTTAGCGCTATGCGCATAGCGACAAGAAAAGGAGGTGATGTTTATCGCAAGAGATGTTCGAATTAATCGAGAAATTCGAGCGAGGGAAGTGAGGGTGATCGACCCCGAGGGGAAGCAGCTGGGAGTCCTGCCCGCGGTAGAGGCACTCCGGCTAGCGGTCAATTATGAGCTCGACCTGGTGGAGGTTTCTCCGAAATCGGAACCGCCCGTCTGCCGAATCATGGACTTTGGGAAGTTCAAATACCAACAAAGCAAGAAGGCGCATGATGCGAAAAAGAAACAGGTCGTTGTTCATCTTAAGGAAGTGAAAATGAGGCCGAAGACGGAGGAACACGATTTCCAGTTTAAGCTTCGTCATATCGAGCGTTTCTTAAAGGAGGGGAACAAGACCAAGGTGACCATTGTTTTTAGGGGAAGGGAGTTGACCCACCCGGACCTGGGGAGGAGCATGCTCGGGAGGATCACCGAGGAGGCGAAGGAGTGGGCGAAGGTTGAGCAGCCCCCCAAATTTGAGGGAAGAAATTTCATTATGATCTTAGCTCCTCTCCAGAGTCAAAAAACCCAATAGAAGAGGATAACAGGCGTCGGTGATTGGTGTTGGTAAGCCTTTCACTGACACGCCCCACTAACACTATTTCAGGAGGAGAGAATCACGTGCCAAAATTGAAAACCAATCGAGGAGCAGCCAAAAGATTTAAGAAGACCGGGACGGGGAAGATAAGGGCCAAGAAGGCATTTGCCCGGCATATTCTGACGAAGAAAGCGACCAATCGAAAGCGGGGCCTCAGGAGGCCGAAGCTTATCGAGAAAACCGACTCCAAAGGGATCAAGAAGTTGATACCGTATATCTAAAAAACGCTTAGCGCTTGGCGCTTTGCGCATAGCGACAACCAGGAGGATAATCAATCATGCCGAGGGTAAAAGGAGGACCTAAGACAAGACAGAGGCGGAAAAAGGTCCTGAAAATGGCCAAGGGTTACCGGGCAGGGAGACGCCGGCTCTATCGAACGGCTGTCGATGCGGTTCATCGGGCTCTGGCTTATGCCTACCGAGACCGAAGGGCCAGGAAGAGGGACTTTAGAAGATTATGGATTACTCGCATCAATGCGGCAGCAAGGCTTCATGGTCTCTCTTACAGCCGTTTAATGGAGGCCCTGAGGAAAGCTCATATCGAATTGGACCGAAAGATATTAGCCGATTTGGCGGTGAATGATCCCAACGCCTTTTCCAAAATCGCCGAGATGGCAAAGACGAGCAGGTCGGGGAAGGCTTAACGCAGGAGAGTCGCCTCGTGAAAGAGGAGTTGGACAGACTTCAAAACGAAGTACGCGTTTCCCTTTCTCAAGCCTCCACGGAGAAAGAGATCTCGGAAGTCCGCGTAAAGTATCTGGGTAAAAAGGGGAGCATCACACAGATCCTTAAAAGTTTAGGAACGCTCCCTGAGTCAGAACGTAGAGAGATAGGGCAAATAGCGAATCAACTCAAGCAGAACACGGAAACGAGAATCGAAGAAGCCCTTTCGCGAATTCGAGAGAAAGACAGGCGGGAGGCTTTGGAAAGAGAGAAGATCGACGTGACCCTTCCCGGGAGGAGGATTCCCGTCGGGAAGAGGCATCCTCTCACCCAGATCCTTGATGCGATCATCGATATCTTCTCCCGCCTTGGCTTCGAGGTTGTAGAAGGACCGGAGGTCGAACTGGACTACTACAATTTTGAGGCTCTCAATATTCCAAAGGGTCATCCTGCCAGAGAAATGCAGGCGACCTTCTTTATTTCGGATGACGTGGTTTTGAGGACGCATACGTCACCCGTTCAGGCGAGGACGATGGAGAAGAAACGGCCTCCCGTGCGAGTGATCTCTCCGGGGGCCGTCTACCGATGCGATTCGGACCCAAGTCATTCTCCTATGTTCCATCAGGTGGAGGGGCTTCTCGTCGACAAGGGAGTTACGTTTGCCGATCTGAAAGGCGTACTAACCGCCTTTGTTCACCAGATGTTTGGCAAAGAGACAAAGCTCCGATTCCGGCCCAGTTTTTTCCCCTTCACAGAACCCAGTGCGGAAATCGACATTGAATGTTTCATCTGCGGGGGAAAGGGATGCGGGATTTGTTCCAATACAGGATGGTTAGAAATCCTTGGGTCTGGAATGGTGGACCCGGCGGTTTATAAGTTTGTGAATTACGATCCCGAGGAAGTGACCGGTTTTGCATTTGGATTGGGCATTGAGCGGATCGCGATGCTTAAGTTCGGAATTAATGATATCCGACTCTTCTTTACAAACGATCTGAGATTCCTCAGGCAATTTTAAGTGCGGAATGCTGATTGCGGATTGCGGATTTAAATTACAAATTCCGCACTCCGGAATCCGCGATTGGAGTAAGATGAAGGTCAGTCTGAATTGGATCAAAGAGTATGTCGAGATCAGGATGGGATTGAAGGAGTTGACCAACCTTCTGACCATGGCCGGTCTGGAAGTGGAAGGGGCCACCTCCGTGGGGGAGGGACTTGAGAAGGTGGTGGTGGCTGAGATTCAATCCATTCGAAGACACCCCAATGCAGATCGACTCTCATTGGTCGAGGCGAAGACGGATCGGGAAACCTTTTCAATCGTGTGCGGGGCGACCAATATCAAAGAAGGCCAGAGAGTCCCGTTAGCCCTTGTCGGAGCCCGACTCCCGAACGGGGTTGAAATCAAGAGATCGAAGATCAGAGGAGTCGCCTCGGATGGGATGCTGTGCTCAGAAACAGAGCTTGCACTCGGCCAGGATACTTCCGGGATTATGATTCTTCCGGCCTCTGTTTCCTTGGGGGAGGATTTAGGCGAGGCATTAAGCTTGAGGGATGCCGTTCTCGATATCAGCGTCACCCCTAATCGTCCGGACTGCCTCTGCGTCATCGGAGTGGCCCGAGAGATCGCTGCCTTAACCCATCAGAGAATAAAGTATCCGGGCTCTTCTCTTACGAACCAGGGGGAGGAGATTCATCAAAAGACTTCCGTGACGATTTTAGATCAAGACTTGTGTCCCCGGTACGTGGCGAGGATGATCGAAAGGGTGAAGATCGGTCCTACTCCCAATTGGATGAGCAATCGATTGGAAAGTGTAGGGATACGATCCATTAATAATGTCGTCGACGTGACCAACTACGTCATGATGGAATATGGACAGCCGCTCCACGCCTTCGATTTTGAATTACTGGGGGGAGGTCGGATTATCGTCCGGAGAGCGAAGGAGGGTGAGGAATTCATCACTCTCGACGGAGTCAAAAGGACCCTGGACGGAGAGATGCTCATGATCTGTGATGCTGCGAAGCCTGTTGCCGTCGCGGGCGTCATGGGTGGTCTCAATTCAGAGATCAAAGAAGATACGAAGCGGGTCCTCCTTGAAAGCGCCTATTTCAACCCGGCGGGGATTCGGAGGACATCCAAAAAGCTCAGTCTGGAAACAGAGGCAGCTTACCGTTTTGGAAGAGGGATCGACTACGGAGGATGTCTTGCTGCGGCGAACCGAGCCACCCAATTGATTCATGACCTGGCGGACGGAAGGGCCGTGGAGGGCGTGGTGGATGTTTATCCCATACCGATTGAGCCAAGTCCAATTCGTTTGAGCGTCGAAAAGATTCATCAGGTGTTGGGGACCAAGGTTTCTGCCGCGTTGGCAAGGAATTATCTGGAAGATTTGGAACTGGAAGTTCGGGGAGAAGGTCAGGATTGTCTCGTGGTAACCCCTCCTTCTTTCAGAGGGGATTTGGAAAGAGAGATCGATCTCATTGAAGAAGTGGCCAGGCTGGATGGTTACGAGAAAATTCCTCTTACCCTTCCCAAAGGGCCTCCTTCCTCGGAAGGGAGAAGCAAGGAGTTCGTTGTCGAAAAGAAAGCGGTAGACACTCTCATCTATCACGGTTACCATGAAACGATTACCTATAGCTTTACCTCTCCTGCTTCCTGGGACAGGATTGCGCTCCCTTCGGACGATCCGAGAAGGAGGCACCTGCGAATCCTCAACCCGCTGACAGAAGATTTCTCAGTCATGAGGACCACGCTCATCCCGGGCCTGATGGAGACCGCACGGTACAATATCTCCAGGAAGAATTCCAATCTTAAGCTCTTTGAATTAAGAAAAGTATTCTTTCCCCAAGAGGGTGAAAGGCTCCCGAAAGAAGTCAAATTTTTGGCGGGATTGGCCATGGGGTTCGACAGAGACCCGCATTGGGCCTTTTCTTCGAGATCGGTTGATTTTTATGATGTGAAGGGTTGCGTGGAAGATCTTTTGGAGAACCTGCAAATTAAGGGGGCAAAGTTCAGCAGAGCGGACGATGTCCCTTATCTTCATCCTGGAAAAGGCTCGAGGGTCGTGGTTGATCATGAGATTTTGGGAGTTTTAGGAGAAGCCCATCCCCAGGTTCTGGGCCACTACGAGCTTCATGGAGCGGCTTATCTATTTGAATTGGACTTTAGCAAGATGGTGAAGTGGGCAGGGGAAAGAAGGGGATTTCAGCCCCTGCCAAAATTCCCTGCGGTCTATAGAGATCTTTCCATCGTGGTCGACAAAGACCTGGAAGTAGAAAGAGTCATGGAAGCTATCCGGTCCTTCCATCAGCCTTTCGTCGAAGAGGTCGCCGTTTTCGATATCTATCAAGGACCTCCAATCCAGGGTGGAAAGAAGGGAATTTCCTGTCGAATCCGGTATCAGGCGAATGACCGAACCTTGACGGATGAAGAGGTCAATCGATACCACGAAGAACTCTTCTCCAGATTAAAGGAGGGCTTCCAGCTCGATTTAAGACAATAGACATTGCCAAATTCTCTCAACCCCCTTTACTAGAGAAGGCGAGAGGGGATTTGCAATTTTCATCGTTCCAGGGTGGCGCACCCGTCACGAAATAATCCTTAGAAGAAAGGAGGAGATAGGCGATGACGAAGGTGGATATTGTGGAGAACATTTACGAGAAGGTGGGATTTTCGAAGAAAGAGGTGGCCAAGATTGTAGAATATATTTTTGATATCATCAAGGATAGCCTGATCAAGGAGGACAAGATCAAGATCTCCGGGTTTGGAAATTTTGTGGTTAGGAAAAAGAGGTCGAGGCGGGGCCGGAACCCGCAGACAGGGAGCGACATCGAGATCACGGCAAGAAGGATCTTGACCTTTAAGCCAAGCCAGGTATTAAAGGGAGCCCTCAACCGTAAGGAGTCATAACTTTTTGAGGGTATTGTCAACGCCTGGCTTTCCTGCTCGTCCGCTGCAGGGAGAAGTTAGAGAGGAAAGATGGGAAGGCTGCTCAAGGGGCATGAGATGGAGACCACCATTTCCCGCGAAAGGCTCTATTATCGCATTGGAGAGGTGAGCCGTATTACCGGCCTCAAGCCTCACGTGCTGCGTTATTGGGAATCGGAGTTCAAGGCCATCAGGCCTCATAAAGAGGGATCCTTGCAGCGGCTTTACCGGAGGAAAGACTTAGACCTCATCTTGAAGATAAAGAAACTCCTTTACGAGGAGGGGTTCACCATCGCTGGCGCAAAGAAAAAGATCAGGGATCTGGAAAGATTGGAAAACAAACAATTGAAGTTGAAACTGGTAGAGAAAGGGTCCAACGGAGAGGCCCATGAGTTTCTGATTGCCCTTCAGGAAGAACTGAAGGGGATCAAGAAAATATTGGAATAGTTCATCCTGATTCAAAAATAAGTGAAGAATCGATTTTTTATGGCCCTTGAGAGGCAGAACAAATGTCCAAGGTCATCATTGGTTTGCTGATTCTTGTATTTCTCGTCCTCATCCTCCTTTTATTCTGTATCGCTGTCCTAACCCTCGCTCTTCTGATCTTCACCAGAAAGGGGAAAGAGGGAGCCAAAGGGGCGACCTTTCCTATCGATTGGAAAGCTGGACTTTTGAGGGAAACTTAAGTATACTAGACAGTGATACAAACGCATTAGATGCGTTGAGGTTGACCCTCAACCTCTCCCTCTCTTCTTGAAGGGGAGAGGGGAAGAAGATGAAGCGAGAATTCTGATGATCGGGGCGTAGCGCAGCCTGGTAGCGCACTGGCATGGGGTGTCAGGTGTCGGAGGTTCAAATCCTCTCGCCCCGACCATTTCCGCTTTTTCTTTTCAATAAGTTCCCAACTTGGCTCCAGTATTAACTGACTATTAACTTTTTTCCCCCCTCATGATGTCTACCAATCTACCTGTTCGTTAGTTTGCATATCCTTGAGTCGTTGCAATACTTGAATGACCATAGACTTCCTTTAGCTCATCCAAATTGTAACCATCATCCAACCGCTGTGCTGAAAGTTAGAAGTGAAATAATTTAGAACTTTTAAGAAAATCTTTTCCATTTTTGACCTTCTCTAATGACAATAGGAAATCCAAAAAAGCTTATATGAATGGTGATGAATTACTGTGCAGTTTCAACAATTGACACGAATTGATATGTTGGCACTTTTAGGCATAAAAATTGCTCTTATTACAAAACAATGGAACGCACATTATCGAATAAGAATCCACATTTTAAAAAGTATAAATTATTAGACGCATTTAGAGGTTTGGCAATATTGTCGATTGTATGTTTTCACTTGTTGCCTTCCGAGCATTATGGATTTTATAAAAACGTCATAATGAAATATGGATTTCCCGGCCTTCCAGTCTTCTTTGTCATAAGCGGATATGCAATTGCAGCATCGATATCTAACGCTGCTTATTTTCAGCAGCCACATATGTTCTTAGTGCGCCGCCTTAAGAAAATATTTTTTTGCTATTGGTGGAGTTTATTAATTGCAGCTTTGTTCATTCCGTTTCTTCATGCCGTAGCTTTAACATTCAAGACACACGCTTTCATACTTTTCTCACCGTATTCTCTCATGGAGTGGATTCAGATAATAACCCTGGCAAAGATTTTTTCGGCAACGAGTTGGACGCTGAGCACGGCGTTCGATCCACTGAACGGGCCCCTATGGTTCCTGGCAATTATTGTGCAAGTATATATATATGTATTTATTTGTCTTTATTTTAAGAAATATTTCTCCTTCCTAATGTTTATTGGATTCATTGCCTCACTACTAACGTATCTCGCTCCTATCAAAGACATTCTGCCATACGGTGTTTTTCTTCCATATTTTGCACAGTTCTATGTTGGATTTACGGTATATTCGTTATTGAGGAGGGGTTTTGTTCCAAAAAAGAAGCTGATCATATATCTATTTACATTTTTTCTCTTTGCATTTCATTGTTTCTGTGCCTTCGAAGATAGTCAACTTCGTACTTTGAGTTATGCTCTTACAATCGGCTATGTATTGTTGGTAATGTACAAATACGATCTCGAACTGGAGCGTTTTTTAGTTGTTAGGCTATTCACAATAATGGGCGCGTTTTCTTATAGTTTATACTTGCTACATTTTCCCTTGAATATATTGGCAGGAATGGTTGCAAGAAATGTCATTCCATTTTTGGGGGACTTGATTCAGCCTCTTGTCGTGGTGGCTATCGTAATCACATTATCATTTATTTGGTATCTTTTCTTTGAAAAACCTTCAAGTCAAATCGACGTCCTTAAATGCCTGGCTTCACCTATAAATACAATAGCATCGGGTATAAAATTAGCAAGAAGAACGGCATTCAAGGGAATAGGACTCTCCAAAATACGGGTAGGAATTCGCTTTTCAGCCGAGTGAGCTGCTCAAATGGCCCCTCTTTAGGGACAACCGGCAAGAAAAGATCTTCGATGCCTTAGATAGCACGGCTGGCCGCCATGACATCCGGTATTACGGATCGGAGAGAACAAATAGTCCGATACTATGGTTTCTATACTGACGTCTTTCGGGGACTTCGTGAAAAAAATCAAAAGCCCTGGTTACCTTTCTTTTTAAAAAGATACTTTCCGGGCCACATCTTCTTGGGGAACAGCGTATTTAATACAAACGCATTAAGTAATGTTACATAGCCTGCGAATCTTTTGACAAGACCATGAGCGAGTTGTTTTACAAACGACAGACCAAAGATTATCAAGGTTTTCAAACCAACGGTTGGTGGTGGATTC
>Ga0208821_1000191_pt1 | contig 52144 bp, 57 predicted proteins | sample June2015DPH_20_5_FD_184720 | JGI IMG/M metagenome (GOLD analysis project Ga0208821, IMG submission 184720) | Peatland microbial communities from SPRUCE experiment site at the Marcell Experimental Forest, Minnesota, USA - June2015DPH_20_40... | ecosystem: Environmental > Terrestrial > Soil >...
CTGCCAATCCAACAAACCGGTCTGCATCATCTGTTTTCCTCCTGCCTCGTTTTTGGTGACCGTAACATACTGGTTGCTAGATTGGTAGAGTGTTGATAGTAAATTTAGCTAATTTTTAGAGGAACCCTTCAGTTCTTCAAGAAGCTTGGGAAGCACATCCTGAGATTTTCCAAGGACAATTTTTAATCTATCATGAAGGTATTCGGGGACCAACCAACCCGAAGACCGACCTTTGGGAATCACCGCTCCGCCCTTCTCTTTGTAAAAATCGTCTTGGGCGTAATGACGGCCCTCTATTTCTGGAAAATCTATAGAATATAACTTGCCTTTGTTATTCGTACGAAGTGCCTTAAGAATGAATGCCGTCGAATAGCCATTGCCGGTACCTGACTCCACGACTGTATTAGGTTTCTTAATTCTTACAGACGCATAGAGAATATAAGCTTGTCTTCTGGACACGATGCCTGAAGAGTAAGAGCATCCTCTGACTGTTCTTCCTCTCATACGATTAAATGTTTCTAGCTCCTTTTCGAGATATTCATTAATATTATCTTCTCTTATTTCATTAAGGATGTGATTAAAAACACTTTTTCCATCAAAAATTATTTTATAAAAATCTCTCGAAGGGAATAATTTCTTGCTCAACGCCCTCAGATGGATTGGATAGTTTCTCGCAAGAGATATTGTATCCTTTGGCCTAAATACCATATTTAATCATTCCTTTTCTTGTGATGTACTCTTTTCCCTGTTTTTTTGTGACCAGGGAGAGTAGTAATAGCTAACTGTGGATAAACAACCAGAATCCTCATAGGCTTAATCCAGATATCCCAAGCCTCGAAGCCTCTTCTTCACCATTTCCATCTCCTCGTGTGAAAGTTCCGTTTTAGTCTCTGAGGATAAATTCTTGGATTCCTTTTCCTTACAGCCGATTGGATGGCTCCTCATCCAATCTTCTTTAAACATAGTCGATAAGACTTTTCCGTCCATATTGATCGGGATGGGTAGATCTAGAAGATAAAGAGCAGTTGGAGCAATATCAACCAAAGTGGCTCCCTTGATGTCGAAACAACGCTTAATCCCTTTTCCAGAGACAATCAGAATGCCTTCACGGCGGTGGGTCCCAGAGTCCTCAAACGCCGGCATGCCCAAAATTCCCTTGACCCCTAATCCGAATTGGACCGAGGAATCATAACAATAATCCTTAATCACGAAGGAAAGATCAGGTGCCTTTTTTAACATGGGCCCCTGATAAAGTTCTTCTTTCCGCAAGACCTCCTGGACCATCTTCCTCCCTGTTTTCGGATGGACGAGTTCCAGAAGTCTTTGGCTAATCTCTTTCAGAAGATGCTCATATTCTTCACCAGGAGCGACGATTCCCTGAGGTTCTCTCCCTTTGAGGTTGACAAATATCTGACCGTACGTTCCGAAAGCATAAGCCTTCGTCTGTTTCCAATCAACATCGCCAAAGGAAATGAAGGAAGTGGCAAGATCATACTGAAGAGAGGCTGGAAGCAACTTCCCTAACTTGCCCAGTCCAAATTTGCAAAGCAGTCGATAACCTTTAACGAATACGTCCGTCCTGCTCAAAAGCGATTTAAGATAAAGGGATGGTTTTCTCTTCAGTCTAAGCCATCCCTCCTCCATCAGCCACTTGTTGATAAACATGATGCCTTCCAGTGGTCCTGCACCATGGTCAGAAACGAGGATAAATGTCGTCTCCTCGTCGAATCGATTTATAATCTTCCCTACCGTCTCGTCCATCCTCTGATAGACTTCTTGAAATAATCTCTTTCCTTCTTCAGAACCTTCTTCGAAGAGGCGCCACAGCTTGTGGTGGAGATGGTCAATTTCCATGAACACATAGAGAGAAAAATCCACATCATATCGATCAATGAGATACAGGGCTGCGGCTTCTTTCTTCTCAAGAGAATAGAGGAGACCATCTACGTATCTTCTCTCAAACCCCCGCGTATAGACCTCCTGTTCAGCCAAAACATAATCTTTAACCCGTGAACGGATGTCATCTGAAAGGGAATCAGGATACGTGAAACAAACTTTTGTACTTGGGGTATCGAATCCTGAAACAAGAAATCCATTTAATGGCTTAGGGGGATAGGTGAGTGGCAGGTTAAAGATTCCCGCTTCTTTCCCTTCCTCTCCAATGATCTGCCATAGGGGAGGTTCCTTACAGGAATGGGAAAGAGACACACCAATATCATAACTTCCTTCTGCTCTCTCCCCCCAATCGAAGACCCCATGCTTTCCTGCATTTTTCCCTGTCATAATGGAAGTCCAGGCAATAGGGGTCTCGGGAAGGTAAGAGGACAAGAGTGGACCAAAAGCACCTTCCTCAATCAACTTTTTAATATTGGGGAGAATACCTTCCTCCGTCAATCTTTGGATGACCCCGAAAGGAGCTCCATCCAAACCGATCATAACCACTTTCCCCATGTGTCCCCTGCGTGAGATAAATGACGTCGCTTCTAAGGCTTCGAATCCCGATGACTCATTTTTGTGCTACATAACCATGTTCGTCTTTTGTCAACCCGTTCCCGAATAACCGCTACGCGAGTTCTACCCGATGCTCATCAACGTGTTCCCTATACTCATGTCTCCTCGGAATGACCACGATGGCAAATTGAAACCTCAGGGCGTTTAAAATAGCCCCTGCCCCACAGTATCTGCTGATGAACGTTGCCATACAAATTCAACTGTTTCAATATCCCTTGAAAGTTATTTGGATGAACTGGAATTCCATTACATTTTTTTACCTGCCATATAACAATATCCTGAAAACGTTTGAAGGGATTTAATTTTTGATAAGATCCTTTCCATAACAGACGTAATCTGATAAAGAGCACGACCCATGCCATAGATGGTCATGCCTTGTTTTGAAATCTTGAACTCTTTAACCCCCAACTCTTGAAAGATTTCCCTTAGATTCCCCTCTCGGATTCGGTAGGATCCTTTTTCTATCCTCCAGTTACGATAAAGGAGACTCATGATATAGACTAAGGGACATAACCCATTATTTTCTCCTCCAAAACCAACATAGCCTCCTTTTTTTAGGACGCGAGAAGCTTCCGAAACACCCTTTTTGATATCACTCAAGTGGTGAAGGATTCCAAATCCGTAAACCAAGTCAAAGACATGATCTCTAAAGGGAAGAAATTCCATATCGGCAACGATCCCTTGACCTCCTGCTTTCACGAGTGAACGAATGTTTTCGAAAGAAATATCCACGCCAACGGAAGGGCCAAAAAGATCCTTCTGAGAACCATTTCCGCATCCGCAGTTAAGACTCAGCACCCCCCACCGAACCGGGACTAAACGTTTGAGCCTTTCGATATGATCACGGGTGCTGATTTCGATGATGTTGCTTCCCTTTGGGGTTGACTTGTTCTCATACCACTGCTTCTGAACTATTTTCTGTTTTTCCATTTTCTCCTATCTCGTAAGTTTTTCTCAATTCTGACCTTCGATGAATGCTTGAATAGCTCTGATCAGATTGCCTCTCCCCACATTTATTCCCGGAACAGGTTTTCTTTTCGCCAGAACCTCAGCGATTTTCGCCTCCAGTTGGTCTCCTTCGTAGACGATAAAGATGTGATCATCTTTCCGTACCTCGATGGCTTTGGCGATTTCCATTTGATGGTCTGTCCCGTGTTCACCAAGCTTTTTCCTTCTCGGAAAGATAATGAGAGGAATTCCATACTCTTTACAGAGGATGATCGTTCCAATCCCTGCATGTGAAATCACCAGTTCGGATGTTCGAATATATTCCATGGCGGTCTGGATGGGAACGAATTCAAAATACCGCGCGCTTCGAGGGCAATAGGAAGAATACCCTTTCTGGATCAGGATATCATAGGAGGTGCGGGAGGCGATCTCATCCACTTGTTTGATGAGACGATCAAACCCCTGATAATGGTTGCCCACAGTCGCGAAAATCATATAAGCCCTCCCACATATTTTGCTTTAGGACCGTATTGTTTCAGCAAGGGCCTCCATTGGACTAAAAATAAATCTGTAATCGGGTAAACAAATCTCCCGGTTAAAGAAGGCCGATAGACCTGGGCGCTGCATTCCAGATAGACCAATCGAGTCCGGAAGAGGAATTTCCCAAAGTAGAAAGCGGGAGCAGCTATTTCAGAGCCCGTGGAGAAGAGGATACCCGGCCTCTCCTTCATAAGGATCGTGAATATTCTCACCACGCCTTTGATAAAGGCCATCGGGCTTTTAAAGATGTTTTCCAAATAATAGGTGCCTTCTCGATTCATCGTGGCCACCTCTCGATAGGTCAGTAGAAATTTTGGGTACGCTTCGAACGCCTCCCATAATTGGAGCATCTCCGTATAATGTCCCCCTGCGGAACAGATGAGACCAATCTTTTTAGTCTTTCCCATTATTTTGGCAAACCCAAATTGATAAACGCCGATCAATCTCGAAGAGAGATTCCTCTAGCATCAATTCCAAACCGCTTGAACCAGGCAAATATTTCTCCGTACGAAATCTTTCTCAAGGCCTTCGAGATTCTTCTTTTCCTCCACATATTTGGGAGGCCATGCAATCCCGATCCATACGCCTTCATTAAAACCCATATTAGTCTCCAAGGAGAATAATTTTTTGTAAATTTACCGGCTGCCCCTCGATGCGTGAGAGCACCATAGGCCTGGAAAATAAACCGATAGAAAGTAAAAAATGGGCTGAGGAGCAACAAAGGCAATGGAAAATATTTGACGGTGATCCAGATACGATTCCTCTCGACATAGAAAGCCTTGAAGGGTGAATACTGGCCTCCGGTGCCAGAATTCTTGTGATAGATGACGGCCCTTGGAACAAACACACCTTTCCAACCCGCCAATCGCGCCCGAATACCAATCTCCGCGTCATCGGCGTAAGCAAAAAAACCTTCATCAAAAAGACCAATTTCGTCAAAGACCGCCTTCCGATACATTCCACCACATCCGGGAGGAAAAAAAATTTCCTCTATTTCGTTATACTGGCCTCGCTCAAGCTCGTATTGCCCCCGTGATCGACTCAACCCATCCCAGTAAATGAGTTCACCAACCGCCTCGATTTGATTTCTCTTATAATAGGAGTAAACTTTCGAGGCCCACATTCCAATGGGACGGTCTGGGGATGTGGCTTTGGCCAATTCCCCGAGCCAGGTGGGCTCTGCCCACGTGTCGTTATTCAAGAGGACAATATATTCCCCCCTGGCGGCTTTGATGCCGACATTATTTCCTCCCGTAAAACCGAGGTTTTTCTTATTCCGAATGGTCCGGATAAAGTCACCATAACGTTTCTCAGCAAACTCAGCTGAACCGTCCGTGGACCCATTGTCCACTAGAATGGTTTCAAAATCATGAAACGTCTGCTCCCTCAATGAATCAATACATTCACCCAAGAAATGTTTACCGTTCCAGTTAGGAATAATCACGGATAATAGCGGTTGAGAGTCCATTTTCTTTCTACATTAAACCGAGGACCTGATCTACTCTCGTGAATTTAAAATGTTCTAAAAGGAATTCAAATTTCCTCAATGCAGAAGAAATACCGTAGTATGAAATAACACGATTGTAAAGAGGGAGCTTGAACCGAGGCGTCTTGTCGTAACCTTCCCACGGATGAAAATAAAGCAAAAATGGTTGAGTTCGATTGATTCTTCTCAATCCCCAGTAGAGGAAGGAGGACGGCAACGCTCTCAAGTAAAATCCTCCCGAAATGGGAATCTTCAACTTTCCGATCATCAACGGGCACAAAGGAAACTCCACGAGGGAACTCTGGGGGTTCTCTTTTCTTACATCTTCAAAAGAGATACGATACGGTCGCGTGGGTGCTCCACTGACTCCATAAAGAGGATTTATCTTCAAAGGGAAAATGCTCGCATCATATTGGTATCCAAAATCCAAAAGAACCTTGAGCGCCCATTTGTTGCGGTTATCAATAGAAAAACACGGAGCACGGAACCCTTTAATCTTGACCTCTCCCAGAATTTTTCCCATCACCGCATGAAAACGTTCAAGTTCCTCCCGGAACAAGCTTTCGTCCAAGTTCCATACAAGTTTGTGAGAAAAAGTATGACAACCAATCTCATGCCCTCTCTCGAAGATTGACTTAATAAGGCGTGGATTCTGTTCCGCCACCTCCCCTACGACAAAAAAGGAAGCTTTCGTTTGATATCGGTCCAACAGGTCAAGAATCGGTCTTGTCGCCTCCTCAGCCTGCGAGAAAGAGGACCTTCTCCCTTCCACCAATTCTGAGTGATACCATTCCTCTAAATCAATTGACAATGCATTGATCTTTTCCATTTGGAGTCTTTAATTGTTCGAAATATGGAAATTCTCCGAATTTTTTGGGTTAGGGTTACGGCTACGAAACCCGTCTATGTGAAAAACAGACGATGAACGATGAATAGTCCATTGTCCATCGTTCATCGTCCTAACGAAACGGGCCCTGAACCTAATATGGTACAGGACAGGCATCTCCGCCCTAACCTCTTGGCCACGTTTTCTTCCTTTCCCGTAATTAGATGACATCGGTATCTCCCCAGTTGACATACCATTTCTCCGGAGAATTTAACATTTCTCTTTTCGAATGGAAATAAACCATAAATTGAAAAGTTTTGGGGCTTGGGAGAAATCCTCTTTTCCGAAGGATCCTATCATAAGGATGGCCTTGGGGGACCATGAAAGCCAAAAGATCAGTTCCTTTCCGTTGGCTGTGTTGAACTCCTTTTCCCACGAGCGCCCTAAGTGTCGCCTCATCCAATGCCAATAAATCCACGATGACGGTACTATTGAAGTTGAGGAGCTCAACCTTTCGTAACACAATATATCCTTTCATTTCTCCGCTTTGTTTTGCTCGATAAATCGTATAGGTTCTCGTTGGGTGCCGAAGATATCTCCAGATCAAATAATTCCGATTTCGGACTCCCATGATGGGGTAAAGTAATAATGCCTTTTGCCAGAACTGGTCGAACTGGTCATCGAATTCATCTACTTTTTCTATCTCAACTCCATTCGTTTCCTTTCTCTTTTTCCATCCGAAGAAGAGAAGATAGAAAAATCTTGCTATCCCTCCTGCCAAAAGACTCAGAGGTGGAAAATGGAAGTATCGGTTTAGAATACCGTGAAATCTGATCGGGTACACCAGGACTGGAAGCTTCACCACGTCCTTCCAACCAATTTTTCTCAACCCAAGGATGGTCTCTAACCGTATCGGGAAAGCTGTCATAAAGAGCCCATTATCCTGTTTGACTCGCAGCGCTCCATATCTTCCCATTGCTGCAAAAATACCCTTTCTCCAGTAGTCCGGATGGACCATCAAATCGAGAGAAAGGGTCCCCAGAATAGGTCCTCCTTGGACGGAAAACAACCGAGGGATATCTGCAAAGTGTCCGACGATCTTGCTCCCATCCTCCACGATGTAGATCAATCCCGGACCATTAGGACCTTCCAGGAATTCCCACCTCCAAAATCTTGGATCTATTTTGTCTTTTTCCTCTTCCCTGAAGACAACTCCTCTGAGAGATAGAATTCTTTCCATATCCGTCTTATTTCCATCTCGGACTATCCAATGACGCATTTCATCCATCATTCTGGCCGCTCTGCTTTGGATAAACCATTTCAACTGTCTCAATGCATCTTTTCGTAATCTATCCTAAACAGATCGTTCTCTCCCGTTACTTTTCCGCGGCCGGTAAACCAGATAAAAGTTTATCACCAAAAGAGAAAAAGCAACAAGGGTCACAACTATCAGAACCTGTACCAAGGTCTTGTGAAAGAGTAGGATCAACCCACTTTGGATCAAGGTTAAAAAGGGGAGTGGATAGAGAAACTCTCTCTCATTGAGTGCGAGTTGATAATAGAGCAAAATTAAGGTGAGAGAAAAAAAGGTCATATTGATTGAAAAAAACTTTATTAAAGGGATACATTCGCGATAATCCTTTCCGGTGATCAAACGGAGAATAAGTTCAGGGAAAAGATGGCACATACCGATCGCCAAGATGCAGGCGCATCCCGCCACCATCAAACTCCATATCAAGACAGGGGTGGTTTTCCTCTTTTTGATTTCCATCACAAAGACTTTCGGGAACATCACTGTCACGATGGGAAGGGGAAGAAAGAGAATAATCTTCCCGACCATTTGCGAAATTGAATAATAGCCCGCCTCTATCGGTGTAAAAAAATGTTTTACCAAGATTAAATCGATGTTCGTGAGAACCATGAAACACAATAAGGTCAATCCGACTGGGAAAAAATATCGGTAAGCTTCAGAAACATGCCAAGAACCGTCGGCCGTGAAGTCTTTCTTCAAGCAAACCTTCTCCCATTGCGTTTTCAAGGAGAAATATAATAGGAAGAGAGATAAAGAAGCCGTAACAAAATAGGCGAGGGCAATCGCACCCATCGCACCCAATAATCCCCATCCTAAAACGACAAAGAAAATACCCAGGATGAGTTTAAGGCCACCATTCACAAAGAGCGTCAAAGCCATGGAGCCAAATTTTTGCAAACCCTGTAGCCCTCCACCTGCTACTGGAGTCACCATAGCAAAAAAAAGAATAATTCCTGTAAGAATAATCAAGCCTCGTGAAGCGATCTGGAAAAAGGAGGAGATGAAAGCGCTTCCGAGAGCTATCAATATTAATAGGGAGGAGGCTACTGTCACCATAAGCAAGAGAAAGTGTCGAAGGAAACTTCTGGTTTGAAAATATTGAGACTTCGTCTGAAAAGAAGTGACAAATTTGGTGATGGTTGTTTGAACCGTGCTGGCTGGGACAGTGATGAGCATGAAGAAGGCGGTTAGTGTATTCAGGAGCCCATAATCAACGGGAGAGAGGGCCCTTATCATAAACAAATGATAGAGGAGGTTAAAGACGTTGAAGAGGCCGAGGCCGAGGGACATCAATCCCGCATTCCTGAGAAACTCATCCTCCAATCTCAATAATTTCAATATATCACCTCGTAAATAACCAACCCCCGATCCGCTTTTCTGAAAATTTCCTTTAAGTCCTTTGATTGAATTGACTCAATAAAACCTGGGTTCGTTTCATAAGTATTTTTATCGACGAGTATATATCGAACCCCTATTGCTCTTGCATATTCGATGATCTCGCTATACGACTTGCCAGGAATCCCGCGGTGCGAAATGCCCATGGGTAAAAGCCTGAACTCTCGGTCAGCATAAAATACTTCTTGAGGCCTGTTGCTCATAATGATAGCATCCTGGGGAGTATTTTGTTTTAACCACAATCCGATTTCTTTTCTCCATGCACGAAATCCTCTCTCCGGCTTCAAGTCCACTGGCAATTGGGTTAGGATTACGACGATAATCAACAAGAAAGTCACCTTCTCTGGATTCCATATGCTGATTTTTTCCAAATATCTTTTAATTTCAAAAACACCAATACCAGCCCAAAAGAGGGAGAGGGGAATGACTGGAATTGAAAACCGGGTCGTTGAAGGGTTAAAGGTGGATATAGAAAATAGGTGAAAAAGAACCAGAGAAGCTAAGAATAATTCATAGGCGATGACCTTTCTCCTGACCCTTATTAACCCAAAAAATAGAAACAGCCACAATGAAAAGTGGTAGGCCCTTAGATAGTGGTAGGTTACATGAGGGATATATTTAACGATGTTTCCAATGATCATTCGGATTTTAGAATTCTTTTCTAAGGACTTATTTTGCTCAATGCCTCTTGAAGAGTCCCCCTCCCCCGCGCCCCTTCCTAAAAATTGAGATTGTTGTGCCACAGCCTTTTTACTAATCAACCATTGGCCTGTCTCTTGATGGATATAGAAGACGTAAGGGATGACAAAAACAAGAACACTCGGGATGAGGACCCCCATCAGAATCAATTTTTTTGACCATTTCTTTCTGAGAACCCCTTCTACAATGATCCAGACCAGATAAACCAAAACGTAACCAATTCCCTCTGGCCTCGTGAGATAGGCCAGGCCCAGAAAGCATCCTGACAACGCCATCCTCCATGCTTTCTCTTTTTTCAGCCCCGTCCAGAAAGAATAGACCGATAAAACCAGCAATCCCCAATAAGTGGCTTCCGTGAGGAGCGTTCCCGAATAAGTGACCAAATAGGGATGGAAAGCATAGAAAACCGCCGAAACAACGGCTTCTTTTTGGCCGACCGCTCCTTTAATTAAATAGAATAATGGAATGACGGCAAGAGTCCCAAAAAAAAGAGAGAGCAATCTCCCCGCTATTTCAACATGAGTTGTATCCGGTGACAGCAAGGAGATCAGGAATGGATAAAGAGGGGGGGCAGGTGAAGATAATCCTTTTGCAAAATGGCCCTTTAAAAAATCCCTTGCCCAGAAACCATAACCAGCGCTATCAAAGGCAATTCCTTGTGCCATCAGGACGGCATAAAACCTTAAGCCAAACACAATCCCGATGAGGAGTAGGAGCACCTGCTTTTCGTTAAGGGTCTTGAAGAACTCAATAAAGTTTTTGGTCATTGGTTCAGATTGAAGGCAGATAAGTAAGTTAAAATATTAACCGAAGTGTCCGGCTAAAATCTGGACGATTTTCTGACTCGCCTTCCCATCTCCGAATGTCTTATTTCCCTTTAAATACCTCCCTCGTCCCTCCATTTGACTGACCCCTTCTACAATCCTTTCCGCACTCGTCCCCACCAGCACGTTCCAACCACTTTTAATTGTCTCCACCCACTCGGTCTCTTCCCTTAACGTAAAACAGGGAACGGCAAACCAGTAAGCCTCTTTTTGAACACCTCCTGAATCGGTCAGGATGGCCTTAGCATTTTTTTCCAGTGGGAGCATGTCGAGATAAGGGACTGGTCCAATGAATTTGATATTTTTGAATTTGGAGAAAAGACGATGGACCTTCATCATCTTCTTTGTCCTCGGATGAAGAGGAAGGATGACAGGAGTTTTTTTTCCGATCTCGTTCAAGGCTTTGAGGGTAGTTTTTAGCCTCTTGGGGTCGTCCGTATTTTCAGCACGATGGAGGGTGGCCAGATAGTAACCTGTGTCTCGTGTCTCGTGTCTCGTGTCAAAACCCAAATTCTTAAGAATCGCTGACCTTTTCTCCGCAATCTTCGAGTAGTAAAGAATTGAATCGTACATCACATCGCCCACGTTCTTAACGATTTTGGTTGCTCCATTTCTTATGCCTTCCTTGACTAAATTTCGAACAGCTTGGTCAGTGGGGCAGAATAGCATAGTTGAAAGATGGTCTGTCAGAAGTCGATTAATCTCCTCGGGCATGCTCTGGTTGTAGCTTCTCAAACCCGCCTCCACATGAGCGACTGGAATCCTAAGCTTTGCCGCAGCCAAAGCACCGGCCAGTGTCGAGTTCGTATCCCCATAGACCATCGCCACCTTGGGTTTTTCTTTTTTCATGACGGACTCGATCCTTTCAAGCATGATTCCAGTTTGTCTTCCATGAGAACCAGAACCCACGCCAAGATGATAATCCGGTCTGGGAAGTTCCAGTTCTTCAAAAAAAACTTTATCCATCAGGTAATCATAATGCTGGCCGGTATGAACCAAAATTTCCTGGATGCGGCCCTTCTTTTTATTAAATTCGCGAATCACTCGACTGACCGCTGCAGCCTTAATAAATTGGGGCCGTGCGCCCACAATGGTTATAATCTTCATTCCTCGACTCCGCCCAGCGCAGGTTCCTTGTTGACTACATTTCGCGTAATCCACCTTAGCCCCCGTTTAGTAAAGGGCGTTTGGGGGGAACTTGTCTTTTCAGGTTGGGTGAACACCTGTAGAATCCTTTTTATATTTTCTCCCGCAGGTTTTACAAACCGCTTTTCCGGATCGAAAAACAATCTCCTCAGCACATTCGCAGACCCACCCTTTCACTTTTCCCGGATTTCCATAAACCATAGCGTAATCCGGAACATCTTTGGTCACAACAGACCCGGCTCCGATAAAAGCATACTGACCAATCGTATTTCCACAGATAATCGTCACATTCGCGCCAAGGGTGGCTCCTCTTTTTACCAGAGTTTTCCGAAATTCTTTTCTTCTCGATATGAAACTCCTGGGGTTAAAGACATTCGTAAAGACCATGGAGGGGCCGCAGAAGACCTCATCCTCCAAGATCACTCCATCAAAAATAGAAACACTGTTTTGAACCTTTATATTATTTCCTAAGACCGCACCTGAACTGATAAAGACATTTTGACTGATGGTACAGTTCTGCCCGATCTTTGCACCCGGCATGATGTGGGTGAAGTGCCAGACCTTCGTCCCCTTTCCAATCTCCACGGGTTCATCCACGACAGCCGTGGGGTGAATAAAGTATTCCTTTCCCATCCCTTTATTCTCCTCCGAGGCGGATTGGAAATCCTTTCTTCTTCAAAGACTCCTGGGCCGCCATAAGAATTTTTACCACTCTGAGTCCGTCCCGCCCACTCGTTTTAGGCTCTTTCCTCAATTCGATGCTTTCAATAAAATGTTCTGCCTCAGCCCGGAGCGGCTCCGCCATCTTAATACTCGGGATAGTAATATCTCCGAACCTCAAGCTGAGATATTCTCCATAGGTATCATAAGAGGGATTCTTTACCCCTTTATCATACAGTTTCAGTTTCTCAGAAGCCTCCATATCATCGAAGACCACCATCTTTTTCGAGCCTACGATGGTGATCTTCCTTAACTTATGAGGATCAAGCCAACTCAAATGAATATTCGCCATTTTGCCGTCAGAGAATTGGAGCCCAAGAAACACCACGTCCTCAATGCCCTTTTGGATATAGCTTTCCCCATGAGCGGTCACCGCAACCGGTTCTTCCTCGAGGAGGTATAGGATGACCGATAGATCATGGGGAGCAAAAGAGAGAAGGGCATTTTCATCCTGACGGATGACGCCGAGGTTGACCCGCTGAGTATAAATGTAATAAATCCTTCCCAGTTCACCGGAGTCGACCATTTCCTTCAACCGGTCGACGACAGGATGATAGATCAGAAGATGACCGACCATCAGGATTCTTTTCCTCTTCACCGCGATCCCTAACATCTCCTGGGCATCTTTTACATTTAAGGTCATGGGTTTCTCTACCAACACATCTTTGTCCGCTAACATGATTTCCTTCGAAAGGGAATAATGAGAGAGAGCCGAAGAGGCCACGACGACTCCTCTCACCTCTGAGTCCTGAAGAATGGGTTCCAAGCCCTCAACCATCTTCGTTTGCGGGTAGGTCTTCTGTAATGAGACCAATTTGTCAGGATCGCGATCACAGACATATTTCAATCGAACATTGGGAATTTGGGAAAATACCCGGATGTGATTCTTTCCCCATGCCCCGGCTCCCACGACAGCAATGTTGATCATGGAACCTCCCCCGTTATTGACGCTATGCGCAGAGCGCTAAGCGCCTAGCGTTCTAGTTGGTTTAACCCCATTCCTTTGGGGCACAGCCTGAGATGCCACCACAAGAGATACGCATATATCGAGAGTTTTTCTCGCCAGTCCTTGATCGTAAAGAGGGTAACTAGAGAACCCAACGTTATCGCCACCAACTCGACTCCCAGCCTGATCATCAACCCCGTAAGAAGAATGAACCGTTGAAAATGTCCTCTATTTTTCTTAAAAAAATGGTAGCGGGAACGATAAAATTCCACCCTCGCCCTCTTCCTCGCTGTCCCAGCACTCTTCCCTTGAAAATGATACACCTCCGCTTGTGGGACATGGTAGACCTTCCAACCCGCCCTCTTCATCCGATAGCACCAGTCCGTCTCTTCGAGAAAAAGGAAATAATCCTCATCCAATAAGCCTACCTGCTCCAAAGCCACCCGTCTCACCATCATACAGGCACCGATCACCGAATCCACTTCAACAGGCCCAGAATAATTTCTCTCTTTTCCTGGAAACTTCTTCGGAAAGAACCGCCTCAGGAGGCTTTTATTAAGGAGCTCCGTGGCCAGGGAGGGAAAATTCGCGATAGAGTTCTGCCTTGATCCATCACCATTTAACAACTGTCCACCCGCCACCCCTGCATCTGGATGGATATCCATAAAAGAAATGAGTCTTTCAATGGCCCCCTCTTTTACCTTGGTATCCGGGTTAAGAAGAAGCAAATACTTCCCCTTTGACAACCTAAACGCCTGATTATTCGCCTTTGCAAAACCGACGTTCCTCTGGTTTTGAATCAGGTTGACTTCTGGAAACCTCTCCTTGACTATTGTGCTCATTCCGTTTGCCGATCCATTATCAACGACGAAAACCTCTTTCCTCATTCCTGGCATCATCTGGTTAATGAATCCCAGACACTGAATCAGAAGATCTTCCGCATTCCAGTTGACGATAGCGACGGATAACTCCATCATGCCAAAACAACCTTTCCCCATCCGCCAGGATATGAATTGCGACGAACGCTCCACATCGCATGGGCAAACAAAAAATGGTCACCCAAACTTTTTTATAAAAGTATTGATCGAATCACTACAAATCAAATGGATATTCTCCCGAACCTTTTCATCCGGCCAATTCCACCATTTTATTTGTAAAAGCTTTCGTATGGTCTCTTCGTCAAAACGATACCGGATGACCTGAGCAGGATTTCCGGCGGCGATGGCATACGGAGGAACATCTCGGGCCACCACGGAAGAGGCACCAATGGCCGCCCCATCTCCGATGGTAGCACCTGAGAGAATAGTGACACCAAATCCAATCCAGACATCATTGCCAATGACCACATCGCCTTTTGTCGAGGGGTGACCCGGGATAGATTTGGCCTCCGCCCAGAGGAAAGGAAATGGGTAGGTGCTCACCCAATCGATGCGGTGTTCACTTCCAAGAAAAATGATGACATTGGTTCCAATCGAACAATATTTACCGATCGTCAAAGAGGTTCCTTCCCCCCAGGAAATCACTCTCGGTTTTCCGTAAGTGTGATCGCCGATCCTATATCGGCCCCCCAGGAGATCCCTTGTATAGATGATCGGGGAAGACGAAGAGAACAGTTTTTTCACGACCTTTTTGCGGAAAATCCTGATTCGGTCTAAAAATTTCATGAGCTACCCACCGTGACGTTAAAGGGCTTTTTCTCCCACAATGATCAAGGTGTTTCCGCCCATAATGATCTCATCGGACAGCGTTTCATTCAATCGGTAAAACTCCCGACTCTCCTTTGAGACGAAAAACCCATAGAAACGAATGATCCAGACGACAGGCAACAACCATTTCATCCTGGGTTTGATTCGATCCTTTTCCACTCGGAGAATACGAAATCCGTAGTACTCCACAATAAACTTTAGGAGCGGATAGATAAGTGGGCTGATATGAGCCATTGAGAGATCACCTTCACATCTGTTTCGGGCAGCCACATGGCGAGGAATCTTCGACAAGGAGCCTCGAAAAAGAAAACGGAATCTTCGCTCAATGTTAAGAAAATTGGCGGTCGTAAGAAACATCTTCCCTCCTTTTCTCAGAACCCTTGCGAATTCGCGGATGGCATTGGAAGGATTTTCAGTGTGTTCAATCCCATCAACACTGACCAAGTAATCAAAGAACTGGTCTGGATAAGGGAGAGACTGGTTGAGATCACCGATCTCCATCTTCAGGTCCGGGACTGAAAAATAGGAGGGATTAATATCACAGCAGGAAACGTCAAACCCCATCCTTTTCAGCCGGTCTGCCAAAATCCCCGTGCCCGTGGGCACATCCAAGACCTTTCCTCTGGATTCTTTTCCCATCATCTCGATTACCTTATCGTGGGTCTCACCCCTCGATAAAGGAACGGCTCCATAACTCCATTTCTTGTTCGGACGATTTCCCTCTGTCAAAGTCATCTCTCCTCAACCTTTCCTTCGGGAAGATCTGAGGGATCTTGCCGCCTCTTTGTCTTCCCTCATAAGTCAAAACCATTACCCATTTCTTTTATCAACCTTTTCATCCTAAGGTTGGGTATGAAAAATCCTTTTGAGGCGGGCCACCCTCCGCCCTAACTTTTTTATGATTCGGTCATCACTTCCCACTCTTCTCAAGAGAGGAAGTTTCCCCCATTCTTCCTGGTGGGATGTTTTCTGGGCGGTGACCCAGATTCCCTTCGGTCTTTTTAGATCTCCCTCTAAAGTGCAATCCAGAATTTTAAATCGATTCAACAGAAGCTCGATGCCATCCGGGGTAAATCTCCAATAGTCCTTAGGAGCACGATGGATTTTAAAGTGCATCACTGTCGTTAGGATGAGAAGTCCATCCGGGCGAAGCACACGGTAGATTTCATCGATCCCCTTTTGGGGATAGGGAAGATGTTCAAGGGATTCGAGGTTCAATACCAATCCAACGCTCTCATCGGAAATCGGCTTCATGTCTGTAATATCACAAATCATGTCAATGCAGGGTGGATCGAAGTCCCTCATGTCCTGTTTAATATACCGTTTCCCCGGAAAGAGGGGTCGGTAAAAATTTGGCTCCCATCCCGCACACGTATCAAGGATGGGTTCCTCGAAAGAGAAACGCTCGATCGCCCATTTAACGTAGTTGACAATCGCTTCTCTCAATTAGATTTCTTTCCCTTCGCTGGTTTCTCCATCACCCGAATCAGGATAGAAAAGAGGCGGGGCGCACAGACTTCGTTGGTATAATCTTTCAAAACCCTCTTCCTCCCCTCACGGCCCATCTGCTCTCGCAATTCAGAATTCTCAATCAAGGAGAAAAGCCTTTCCTCCCATTCAGCAGGAGTCATCGCATAAAACCCATTCACCCCATCCTCGACCAAGTCCTTGTTGATCCCCACAGGGGTACAAACCACGGGGACACCTACTCCCTGGTACTGGATAATCTTAAGGCCGCATTTCCCCCATGACCATGGATCATCAACGAGGGGCATCAGTCCGATATCAAACCCCTGTAGATCAGCCACCTCTTCCTCTAAACTCCAATTTTTCTTAATTACTTTTATCCGATCACAATCGAAAAACGTGTCACAGACGATTTTCAATTCCGCACGAGGAGACCTCTCCCCTATCCTTTCGAAGATGGGCCTCATTTTTTCCAAATAATGAATGGAGCCGTGATCCCCGATCCACCCAAGGGTTACCCTTTCCTGCTGAACCGGATAGGTTTTTAAATGATATCTCTCCTGATCAATCGCCGTGGGGATCACCTCAACATTGCGATTCAACGGAAGCACTTGGCTCTTCAGAAATTCATTTCCGGCGATGATGAAATCAGAGTTTTTGACCATCTGGACAAAACGTCTTCTCCGGGTTGAAGAAATGGGATCTTTGGCCTTTGAGTTTCGATACATCACCGAATCATCAAAATCGTAGAGTATCCGTTTCGCCCTTCTCCTCAACAATCCGAGCCGGGGTTGATTGAATCGTTTCCTCTGAAGAAAAACGATATCGTATCGGGAGAGTTGGTTGAAGAATCGAAAATTCTCTTTCAAGGTCCTGGGATAGAGGCTGACCTCGGCCTCCACCCCTTTGGACTCTAAATAGGGAATATATTGAAGCACCCTATACCGGCTGGCGGCTACGGAAAAACCTTGGATCAGAAACAGGACTTTCATTTATCTCCCGACAAGCTTCTGAAGAACTTGAAAAAACTTTTCAGAGGTAACCTTCAAAGAGTACTCCCGTTCCACCGCCTCTATCCCCTTTAACCCCATTCGGTGTCTGAGCTGTTGATCTTGGATGAGATTTGATAAGCGATCCACCCATTCTTGATGATTCGTCGCCCAAAAACCATTCTCCCCGTCTTTAACGATGTCCGAGTTGACTCCCACGGGAGTGCAGACGACAGGCACTCCGACGCTGAGATATTGGATGATCTTCAACCCACATTTCCCTTTCGACCATAGATCATCGTCCAGGGGCATCAGCCCGATGTCGAAAGAGATCAGATCTTCATTCTCATCCTCCAATTTCCAAAGTTTCTTGACTACGGGAAGGTGGAGGGAATCATAAAAATCATTGCTTACGATCTTCAGCTTGACCTGGGGAAATCTTTGGCGAATGGTTTCAAAGACAGGTTCCAATTTTTTGAGGTACTTCAAGTTTCCTTTGGTCCCAATCCATCCTAAAATGATCTCCCTGTGGTTAGATGTTTTCTTCTTTTTTAGGTAAAGATTCGTATCGATGCAGGTGGGAATGACAAAAACCCTTTTTCCCGAATCGACCTTGAAGACCTGGCTCTTTAAAAACCGGTTTCCTACCGTCACGACATCGCTTCCTTTGACCATCGATCTGAATTTCAGCCACCTGGACAAAGAATGAGGGTGAGGAGAACTGGAAGACCGGTACATCACGGCATCATCGAGATCGAAAAGAATTCTCGAAGACTTTTTTCGGATCCAATAAAATTCAAAAGGAGACAATAGTCTCCTTTGAATACAGACCGCATCGAAGAGAGGAAGCTGACGATAAAGGATCAACCGTTTCCTCCATGAACCGGAGAGGGGTTGCCACTTCGGTTCCACCCCGTGGGCGATCAGATAAGGGAAATATTGCTCCACCCGGAACCGGTGGCCCTGATCACTGGAATGGGTGAGGAAGATGATTCTCATTTCATGCCGCTCGATTTCTTTTCTGCGATCACTAAAATGGATTTGGCAAAGTCGATGCCCAGATACCGATGAAGAGGGGCCATGACATAGATCCTGAAGAGATAGCGGTGGAAGGCATCGCTGTAGGTTCGATACATCGCCTTGATTTGAAAACCATGGGCGAGAAGAAGACCACCCAACTCATCATAACAATAGGCCACCTTATGCGTCGCATCCCTCCAAAACCGGCTGGGATTGAACACATTGGGAGTAGTCAGGATCAATCGTCCTCCCTCATTGAGGAGATCATAAATCTTCCTGATAAGTTGGACCCCTTCTTCAAGACCCAAATGTTCGATGACCTCAAAAAGAAGGACAACGTCAAAAGGCTCTTGAACATCCTCCAGGCTGTAAAAGTCGTGAAGTTGGTCTCGGTCAATATCCATGCTCTTATAAATTAATTTGGGGAAATGGCGTCTCAGCCGCTCCTGAAGATTTCGGTTTGAAGCTCCAACGTCAAGGACCTTTTCTCCATCCCGAATATTTTCCAGCATTAAAGGAAATCTTTTCCGGAGAATCTTCAAATCCCAGATATCATGATAGTATTCATGAGTTTTATCTCGATATCTAAATAGTTTACTCCAAGAAACCTTATCGCTCATCAACCTTTACCCATTGCTTAAGATTGAAATCATATTTTTTAATGACTCGGGCTGGAAGGCCCACTGCAACCGAGTACGGCAAAATATCCCGATTAACAACCGAATTCGCCCCTACCACCGAATGCCGCCCAATGGTCACATTGGGTAAAATGAAAACGTTGGCGCCAATCCAGCTATCCCTCTCGATTCGAATAGGTCCTCCTTCCGTGGTTTCCTGCAGCTTTACGGGAATCTCTATATTCTCATAACGGTGGCTGTGGTCTCCAATCATGACATGGGGCCCAATCAAGACATTGTCCTCCAGGATGATGCTCTTTCGCGCCCCGATAATATTGTGACTTCCGATATGAACATTGTTGCCAATCCGAATAATAGAATCCTTCGATCCCGAATGGGGCCGGTGGACATAGATGTCCGTGTCTCTACCAATTGTCACATTATCCCCGATGGAGATGAATCGAGGTCTTAGAATACGCACCCCCGGGAAGATGTAAACATTCCGTCCATAATATCCGAATATCATCCGGTTCTTGATATTTCGAACATATCGCCAGATTCCCCTTTTCATTGTCTATTCCACCGACCTATCGGGTTCCTCCATTCCATCCCGTATCACCCCCTCGGGGATCTCACTCCCGACCACCTTTACCCATTCCCTCTTCTCAAAATCGAACCGTTTTACCACCTTGGCTGGGGAACCGACGGCTAAAGAATAAGGTGGAATGTCACGATTCACCACGGAGAGGGCGCCGATGATACAATGCCTTCCGATCGTCACATTCGGCAAGATGCAGGCCCCATAGGCAATCCAGGAATCGGCTCCAATGTGAACGTAGCCGATCTTCAAGTCTTGCTCTTTACTCGGGCGACTGACATCCCCAAGTTTCCTTGAGTTGTCGATGATCATCACATTCGGCGAGATTCCGACATTTTCCTCAATGATGAGGCGGTTGCAGGCGCTGATAAAACAACTCTCGGAAATGATGACATGGTCTCCGAGGAAAAGCAGGATTTCTTTCGATTTCTTATCCTTCGGATGGAGGTTAATACTCGTATTTCTTTTAATTCTGACATGATCTCCCACATGGACAAACCGTGGCCGATTGATTACCACTCCGGATTCGATATAGATGTCCTTTCCATAGGAGCCAAAGAAAAACCGATTTTTCAAATTGGAGAGTGGGTACCAGAATGGTTTTTTCCTTATCATTCCGATGGACCTCCCTTCGGTAAATCATCCAGCAGGATATGTTCCATCTCTCTCCAATTTCTTTCAAGCGAATAGGATTCTGCCAGATGACGAGCGGCGATCGAGGCCCTCTCCAGCTTCTCGCGGTTCGAAAAAAACAGAATTTTTTCTGCCAACGCTCGATCATCCCGGGGGTCAGAAATAACAAAACCCTCTTGGCCTTGGGTGACAATTCCACTCGCTCCGTTGCAACGGGTGGTGATCACCGGGATCCCACTTGCCAAAGCCTCCAACACGGTGAGCGAGCAGGCGTCGTAAAAAGTGGGGTGAACGAGAAGATCAGAGGCACCATAGTATTTCTCCGGTTCATCGGTGGAACCGGCAAAGACCATTTCTTCGTCAATCATCATTTCCCTGGCCGTGCGTAAATAGGAATCTGGGCGATCCCTTCCCAGAATAAGAAGTTTGAAGGGAGGAAGGTTCTCTCTCTTGATTTTCGCCAATGCCCTGATCAAAAAACCAAGCCCTTTCATCTGAAAATTATTTGAGACAAAGAGAATCACCAGGTCCTGTGCTCCAATACCGTGCCGGCCTCTGATCTCCTTTCGATATTGACGATTTCTGGGATGGAAGCGTTCGATATCAACCCCATTGTAGACCACGGCAATCTTTTCTTCAGCCACTCCATACCAACGCATCATGTCCTGCTTTACCATGTCGGAGATGGCAACGATCTTATAAAAATGTTTTTTTTTGTAAGGTGAACTTTCGATATAACCCTGGACCCATTGTTTTGGGCTCAACACCCTTCCTAAGAATTTGATCACCCAAACCCACAAGTGATCGTAGACTCTCAAACTCCTCCAGAACCAGGCCCAGTGTACGCCTCCGTGGGGTTGAAGAATATCCGCGTTGAGCGTATTTCCCACCCCGAAGGTGATGTCATAATTCCCGTTCTCGATCGCTTCCGTCGCCCTGATCGCAAAAGAGAGAAGCCGAAGACTCTTGGGGAACCGAATCGTCTTCACAGAATGGATTAAGATCCGTGGGTCTCCCACATCCTGGCGTTCCGCATAGACATGGACCTCATGGCCCTCCGCCGTCATTCGAGTACATAAGTCAACAAGGTATCTTTCGGCTCCCCCCCTCTTTTTAGAGAAGTCTCGAAGACCTATGGCAAACCTTATTTTTTTCAACCCCTCTCCCCTCAGGGGAGAGGGGGGAGTGTGGGTATTCGTGCTATTCGTTGCCATTCGATTCATTCGTCTTCAAAAAAACATCGGATCCCTTCAGCCACTTTCTCCATCTCGCGTTCCCTTATTTCCGGGAAAAAAGGGATCGAGAGAATCTTCCGAGACCACTGGTCCGTCAAGGGAAAGTCTCCTCTCCGATATCCCATTTCCTGATAAGCCTTTTCAAGAGGGATGGGAATGGGGTAATGAATGAGCGTCTCGATCCCCTTTTTTTTCAAAAATGCTTGAAGAGCCCCCCTCTTTCCCGTCTTGATCGTATAGAGATGATAGACGTGCCGGACTCCTTTTTTCTCTGACGGACATACCAGCCCTAGCGGGGAAAGCAACGTTGCGTAAAGCTTAGCCTTCCTCCTCCTCTCTTCATTCCATTGATCCAAATATTTCAATTTGACTCGAAGGAGTGCCGCCTGGATTTCGTCCAACCGGCTGTTGTGTCCCTTGAGGATGTGCTGATATTTTTCTTTCTCTCCATAGCAGCGAAGGAGCCTGAGTTTCCGGTCATATTTTTGGCTATCGGTCACCACCATCCCGCCGTCCCCATATCCTCCCAAGTTCTTGGTCGGATAGAAACTGAAACAACCCATTGCTCCCAACGAGCCCACCTTCCTCCTTCCAAATTTCGCCCCATGGGCTTGGCAGGCATCTTCGATGACGACAAGATCATAACGATTTGCAATTTCCACGATCGAGTCCATCTCCGCCGGGTGGCCATAAAGATGGACGGGAAGGACCGCTCTGATCTTGCGTCCGCTTCTTTTCGATTTCTCGCGTTTTAGAAGAAGCTCCAGGCTATTGGGGTCCATCGTGTAGGCTTTGGGATCGATATCGACGAAGAGGGGTTTCGCTCCTGTGAAGGATATGGCCAGGGCCGTGGCCACAAAGGAATTTGCCACGGTAACCACTTGATCTCCCTCTCCAATGCCGGCTGCTTTCAAAGCCAGATAGAGGGCATCCGTCCCGGAGCCCACTCCAACCCCATACCGAACCCCGCAATAATGAGAGAATTCCTTCTCAAAACCGGAAACTTCCTCTCCAAGAATGAAGCGACCTTTTTTATATACTCTCTGGGTCGCCGCAAGGATTTCGCTTTTGATCTTTTCATACTGTCTGGTTAAATCCAAAAAAGGAACCATCGTCGCATGCCTATTTCGATTGCAGAATGCGGATTGCGGAATTTATATTCGATTCCGCAATCTACACTCCGCAATCCGCATTACCAATATTCCTTCTTATACTTCCTATAGAACTCGACGGTTCTTCTGAGTCCTTCCTCCAGATCGGTCTTCGGCTCCCAGCCCACCATGCGTTTGATCTTGGAAATATCGGTATAATAATCTCCGGGTTCGACTTCCTTTCTCTCTTGAGTAAATTCGGTAAAAGCCGTCTTGCCGGTTCCGGCAATCTTTACAATCCGTTTTGCCAGGTCGATGAAGCTGACGGGAATGCCGGTCCCTACATTAAATACCTCTCCGTAAGCCTGATCGCGGGCGGTCACTCGCAAAAAACAATCAACTAGGTCATCCACGTAGAGGAAATCCCTCAAGATCCGGCCGTCTCCAAAGACAGGGATGACTTCGTTATCGATGGCCTTTCGGATAAACCAGTTGAGGACGCCGTATTCATCGTGGGCCATCTGATGCCGTGGTCCATAGGTGTTCGTAATCCGGAGACAGGTTCCCGGAATTTTGTGGACATCGTGATAGACGAGAACCATCTTCTCGGCCGACAAATTGGTCACCGCATAGATTCCCTTGGGATTGGTGGGATGATCTTCTCCCACGGGCAAGGTCACACTGGACCCATACTCCCCCCGGGTCCCTGCAAAAATGATTTTCGTCCCTTGATTATTCTTTCGGCAGGATTCGAGGAGGACCAGGGTCCCCCGGCAGTTGATGTCTAAATCCTGAATCGGATTCCGGATGCTGTCCACGTGATTCACCTGGCCAGCAAGGTGAAAAATGATCTCCTGCCCCTTGACCAAATAATCCATCGAATGACTGTCCCTCACATCAGTGAAATTGATATGCACACGATCAGCGATCTCTTTCACATTGAAGAGGTTTCCTCCAAGGCGGGGCATCATATTATCCACAATCGTCACCTTTGCTCCCAATGCAATCAACCGGGCCGACAGATTGGATCCGACAAAACCCAAACCGCCTGTCACCAGCACCCTTCTTTCTCTGAAGACCTCTTCATAAGGAGTCATCCTGATCTCCTTTTCAATTTTTTATGTCGAGTTCGTCAAAGTGAACGATGAAAATTACCAACTCTCATCTTCCCCCTCGATGGGGGATGCCACCTCACTCCCGCCCTCTCTCGCCAGACGAGAGCGGATAGGGGGTTCTTTCAGTTGCAACTCCCATAATTTGGCATATTTGATAAAAACATAGAACATGGTCGAGACAATGATGATGAACCCCGGCAACCCGTCCCTAAATCCCAACTTGAAAAGGTACTCCTTGATGAATCGAAACGGAGGGTGGAAGAGAAGTCTGGAAAGGCGGAACTTCTTCCCGCTCTCCAAAAGATCCATGGCAGCAATTTTCGAATACCTGTCGATTGTCTGAATCTGATCAGAAATGTCTCCATAGGTATAATGATGATATTGATTTCTTAAAACCCCCACCTTTCCATCCACTACCAACTTGGCATGAAGTCTTCCCTCCCATTTGCCTTTGTCCCTTCGGTAAAGACGAATTTCGCCATCTGGATACCATCCCCCGTATCGAATCCACCTCCCCAGGTAATACGTGCGTCGATAGACAAAATATCCATCCAACTCCTTTGCCTTTCCGTTCAATTCCACTCGAATCTCTTCAGCCAGTTCCAGAGGAATTTCCTCATCGGCGTCCACAAACATGATCCAATCCCGACGGGTGAGATCGGCGGCATACTGGTACTGATCGCGATGTCCCGTCCACTTCCTCTGAAATGTCTTATCGGTATATTGTTTGCAGGTTTCGTACGTCCCGTCCTGGCTGAAGGAGTCCACAACCACTAATTCCTCAGCCCAGGAGAGGCTCTTCAGACATCGCTCAATCGTCCTGCGATTGTTGGTGGTGAGGACATAGACGGAAACCGGAACTTTTTCGATCATTTCCTCTTACGCCTCAATTGTTTATCAACGACCTTTTCGACTTCATCCACCGTGATGAGTTCCATACATCGATGATCTTTTGGACAAATTCTCTTCCAGCACGGACTGCAGGGGACATCCCTTCTAACCACCACATGGCCCTCCCCCCATGGACCCGTGGCAAGAGGGGGCGTTGATCCAAAGAGAGCGGCAACGGGAATACCGACGGCAGTGGCCATATGCATCGTCCCGGTATCGTTGGTCACAAGGAGAGTACAGCGCTCCAAAAGGGCAGCCAGCTGGAGTAAACCCGTCTTTCCGGTCAAATCTATTCCGTCTGTTCCCAAGTACTGCAGAATCTCATCAGCGATGGGACGCTCTTCCTCCTTCCCAAAGAGAAGAATCCTGGCCTGCCATTTCTCAGCAAGCCTCTTTCCCAGTTTGCCGAATCGGTCCGGATACCAACATTTGGCCAAACCATATGTGGCTCCAGGATTCATTCCGATAAGAGGCTTCCCTTCCGAAATCCCCAGGTCTTTCAACACTCCGTCGGCCCACCTTCGATCTTCCTCTCTGAGAAATATCTTGGGAGAAGGAAGGTCTTCTGTCTTTCCTAAAGGCTCAATCAGCTTTCGGTAATAGTGGACCCGGTGGCCACGAAGGATCTCTTTTGTCCGACGAACTCCCTGGGTAAGAAAGAGGGAACGACCCTCCGATTGATAACCAATTCGGATTGGAATGCGAGCCAGGAAAATATGGAAAGCAGAACGGAAAGACCTGGGAAGGATGACAGCCAGATCAAAATTCCTCTCCTTTAAGGACTGGCTCAGGTTTAAATCTTCCCAAATAGATCCAATCCCCTCCTTCTTTTGAAAAGGAATGATCTCATCCACATAGGGAAATGTTTTCCACAAATCGACCAGATAGCTTGGAATCAGAACGGCTAAATGGGATTTGGGAAAGAGAGTCTTTAATTGTTGAACCGCTGGATAGCTGAGGACGGTATCCCCTACCCAGTTTACGCCTCTTACCAGGATACGATTGATCCCGCCAGGAGCGGGACTAAAATCGCGTTTCAAGAGATCTACTCCTCCCCAAGCAACTTCATTAAAGTTATGATATCAATTTTTTGAATGGGGCTCGGAATCAGCAGATAAATTCCCACTCCCCTAAGGGAAGTCCCATTTCTTACTTTGGATGCGTTCGCCTGGCATAGATATATCCACCGCTGCCGTTCATTCTAATTTCAAAACCCAATTCTTTAAGTCTCAAAGGAATATCGATGGAAAATTCCGCCGGAACACCATGCGTTTCCATAGCCATTCCCATTATTTTAGTGGCAGTTTCCAAACGCATATTCCTCAGGATATCATGTTCAGCGCCTTCGCAATCCAGCTTCAGGAAATCAATTCGCGGTAGACCCTCTCGCTTGAAGATGTCCTCGACCGAAATCGTGGGAATACATCCCGCCTTAATATCCGTGATCCCCCTTTCGTACAGGGAATAATCAGCCGAAGAGCCACCTTGATAGGTATAAATATCTTGACGTCCACTTCTACCAGAAACTGCCATCTCAAAGATAGACATATTCTCCAGGTGGTTTAGCTCTACATTTTTCTTGAGCATTTGATAATTCGTCGGCTCCGGCTCAAAAGCGAGCACCTTGTAGGCACTTCTTGCAACCATGATAGAGAAGGATCCGATGTGGGCCCCTACATCGACAACAATGGAGTCTTTTGTGATTGGGACAAAATCCTTTGTATAGTTTTTCTTGACGACATTCGATTTTACAATTCTCAAATCATCCGTATTCGGCCGCAACCTGATTCTTAAACCATTTCGATGTATCAACTCAATTTCCTTATGCAGAAATCCATAACGTCCCGCATAAAGCATATACCAATTCTTGAATGCAGCCATATTCTTTATGAGCGACATTCGAGGTCTCTCTTTTTATCTCTCATAGGTTCCGAGCCTGGCAAGATGCCTAAAATCTCTTTCGTCGCCTTAAAAACTTCGTTGGCTGAGACGGCTCTGATACAGTCAAGTTTCTTACAGGAATACTCGTGACACGGGTTGCACCCCACTTCTTTTCTCACTTTGATGTGGTTCCCAAAAGGCTCATTTTCGATCGGGTCTGTCGGTCCATAAATGACGACGACAGGGATTCCCATGAGGGAAGCAATATGCATCGGTCCAGTGTCACCGCCGATATAAAGATCGCAGTTTCTGTATAGTTCCCCCAGCTGTGTCAAAGATTCGGTTTTGGGCGCCAGCAGAGACGGTTCTTTCATCTGTTTTCGAATACCTTCCACCCATCCCAATTCCTTATCTCCCCAGGTAAAAAGAACGGAGGCATTGAGTTCTCGGACCAATCGATCCGCCAATTGGGCATACTGATCAGGCATCCATCGCTTAAAGAAAGCCTTTTGGCTCGTCCCCGGATGGATTGCAATCAAAGGTTTAATAAGGAGTGCTGACGAACCCTTAAAAAAATCTTCTACATATTCCCGGTCCTCCGGGGGGATATGAAGACGATACTTAAGCTTTTTCAGCTCCAATCCTATCCCCTTTAAAAGCGCAAGATTTCTTTCAAACCGGCTGATCCTTTCTCCCGGAAGGTTTACTTTCACATTCGAATACAAAAAATTCCCTTCCTTGGTCGACCTTCGATCGTATCCAATCCTCTTGGGGGAGCCCGAAAGAAAAGAGAGAACTCCGCTCTTGAGAATTCCATGAAAATCGAGAGCGACGTCAAACTTTCGCCTCCGAAGATCTTTGACAAATCCCCGCATTTCCCCAAAGGTGCCCCATATCCCCTTTGGCGATTTTATTCCTCTGGTCCACCTTTTCCTTGGAAATAGGATCACCTCATCGACCTCTGGTTGACTTTCCAGGAGGGCTCGAGAGGGTTCTTCGACGATCCAGGTGATAAAGGAGGAAGGCCTGTGCTCTTTTAACGCTTTTACCGCAGGCAGCGTCCGGATGACATCCCCCACCGCACTCAGCCTCAAAACTAAAATCTTTTGGGAATCCATTTCTGAAACATTACCCTATTACCCGTTAATTTTCAATGGTAAATACAAGAACTTTGCGAAATAACTGCCAAATTCAAAACAGAACCCCGCTATCCCATAGTCACCCCTTTGCTTCAAGGAAGGTGCCAGCCCTCTGCCCTTCCCCTCTCCCCGTTGGGGGAGAGGGCGGGTGAGGAGGAGATTAGGGGCATGGGAAAAAAACCGGCGTCTATAGTAATATTCAAAAAGATGTGGTATTGAGGAAAAAGTTGCCAATGAAAATTACGATCATTGTTGCAGTGTTGTTAACTATCTTCTTAATAGCCGAGGCCGCCGGCGCAATAGCCTCGGAACACGAGTCCCGCGCAATCCCTTCCTACGCTGGCTTCGAGGAGATCCAGGACGCGAAAAATCGCCTTATTATTGTCGGTGATACACAGAGCACAAGTCACTGGGAGTTCTGGCGGGAAAGGAATGATAAGGAGCGAAAGCTAATCATTGATGAAATCACTAAACGTGAACCAGCCTTTGTCATCCATCTTGGTGACCTTACGACTCGGGGAAGTTCAGATAAACACTGGCAGGAATTCGATGACATGCACAAAGACTTTCGTGAGAAAAAGATCCCGTATTTTCCGACCCTTGGAAACCATGAGCTTTATGGTAATGACGAGAAAGCGCTACAGAACTATTTCGAGCGTTTCCCCTATCTTGATAAAAAACGCTGGTACAGTTTCACCTGGAAGAATGTCGCGATGGTGATGGTTGATTCCAATTTCTCCACCCTCACGAAAGAACAAATCGAGAGGCAGTCTCAGTGGTATTTGGACGAGCTTGAGAAATTCGAAAGGAACAAGGAAGTTGCCTTCATTATCGTCTGCTGCCACGAACCGCCGTTTACCAACAGCCGGGTAGTCGGGCCAAACGAGAAAGTCAAAGTTTATTTTGCCGACCCTTTTCTCCGGTTCCGAAAGACTCGCTTATTCTTCAGCGGTCACAGTCATTCCTATGAGCGCTTTCAAATTGGAGACAAGTTCTTCATTGTCTCCGGGGGAGGAGGTGGGCCGAGACACAAGGTTATGATCGATCCCCGAAAGCGGCGCTACCAAGACCTCTTTTCCGGCCCCGAACTTCGTTTTTTCCACTTCTGCGAGATAGAAAACCGTGATGATACCCTTATCTTTAGAGTCCTGCGCCTCGAATCGGATGGAAGCTTCGCCATCATCGATCCTTTATTAATCGGTCCATGATTGAATAGACCTCTGGTTACCCCCACCCTTCCCCTCCCCCTGAAGGGGAGGGAAATCCCCACATTCCTCCCCCTTCAAAAGCGAGGTCGAGAGGGGGATGGGGATTTGTCGGAGTAGTGTAACTACGTCTTCTCAATTATGGACACATTGGTAATTACTCGGAAGATTGGGAAATAGGAAACTATCCGGTTAGAGAAACCAGGAATTTTCCAGGTAGGCTCTTTGTTTTACCATTTGAATCGACACAGATGTGTTGGGTTTCCCCCTCCGCAATCACCTCCTCTCGGTCTTTACGAAGGATCTGATACCCGAACGTGATCAACCGCTTATTGGCTCCCTTCAACCGAGTCCGCACGATGACCGTTTCATCATATCGAGCCGAACTCCGATACCTGCAATGAACGTCGATGACCACAAGTTTGTATCCCACCGCTTCCAAATCAACATACCGGAATCCCCTTTTTCGACAGAACTCGGACCGCCCTACTTCAAACCAAACGAGGTAGTTGGCATAGTAAGCCACCCCCATTTGGTCCGTCTCGGCATACCTCACTCGAATATCCACATCCACAAGATCTTTCATCACTTGCAACTCCTCCCAACTTCTCTTCTATTCCTTCGGACTTCGTTTATAACAGGTTTGTCGCTAAGGGTTCAAGGAATCGAGGGCTCAAGGGTTAAGGTGTTTGGTTATCAAAGCGGTAAGTCCCTGCGTTTCATAGGGCTCTTAAATACTCAGGCCGTAGTAATTCCGGGTCCCTCCTCCGGAGGACTTCTCGAATGCGCTTAAGGGCTTCCTCTTTCTGCTCTGGCATTTGAATTCGAAGGGGGAGATAGTTGGAGGCGTGATTGGAGGCAAAAAAACAATGGGTGAATCGGCAATGGGTAATCATCGTTTCCAGCTCTTGGATCAGACCGAAAGGAGTGGGTTGGAGCAATTTTCCTGTTTCGATCTCCTCCTCCATGGGTGTTCCGGGGACAATCATCAAAGAAAGTGCGCCGACATAGTCCGGATCCATCTCCGAGAGGACTTTTCCGGTCTCCACAGCGTGCGTCTGACTGCCTTCCACACCACCGATACCTAAGATGACAGTCACCGAGAGAAGAATCCCCGATTCCTTTACTCTTTTCCCGGCACGGATCAATTGATCCACAGCGGCATTCTTCTTAATTCGCTTCAATACTTCCGGATCTCCGGACTCCAAGCCCAGATAGATTATTCCCAAACCCAGGGACTTTAGAGCTTTGAGCTCCTCCACCTCTTTCCGAAGGATGTCGTTTGCATTGGCGTACCCCCCCACCCTTTCGAGCCCCTTTAATTTTGCTTTCAGATAGGAGAGGATTTGAAGCAGTCTTTTTTGAGGGATGCTCAACGCATCGCCATCAGCCAGGAATACCCTTCGAACTTTATACGGACTCACTTCATCGATATCTTCTTTGATCTCCTCGAACCTCTTGATCCGGAAACGCTTCCCCTGATAGGCCCCGCAAAAAGTACACCGATTGTAAGAGCAACCCACCGTGGCCTGAAGGATCAAGCTGTCCGCTTCGCTGGGGGGCCGGAAGATCATCCCTTCGTATTTCATTTCGCTTGCTCCTTTCCTTTCGAAGGGGTATCGAATTGATAAATGATCTCTCCTTCCTTGACCATTCCCAGTTCCTTCCGGGCGATCTCCTCGATATAGCGCCTGTCACTCTGTAACCGTTTTACCTCTTCCTTCAACTTTTGATTCTCCTCCTCCAACTTGGAATTCTTGTCCTTGATCCGCGCCAATTCCTTCTGAAGGCCAAAAAGGTGGAAGATTCCCTTTTCCCCAAAGAAGGTGAGGCTCCCAAAAATCAAAAGCGAAATGAGAATTAAAATAAGAATACGCCTTTTTCTCATTCTATTAAACGGAGCATATTATAGTTTGCGCCAACCCCTGAGGTCATTGCGAGGAGTGTAACGACGAAGCAATCTCAAGGCGAGATTGCCACGCCCTTCGGGCTCGCAATGACAACCTTTCGTGGTGCCTAAAGCAAGCAATTTGGTACTCTCAGTAATTGCTCTATTCTACTGGAGCTTGAATTTGATGGGGATGGTCCCCGATTGTTCAACCTGGGGTTGATCTTTCGCGAGCGGAGCAAACCGCCATTGTTTCAAGTACTGGATCGCGATCCTTTCCAGTTCTGTATCCCCTTTGACCGACGGGACGACCCGATCCACTGTCCCAGTGGGTAATACCCAGAGCGTCAACTCGATCTCTGCCTCCACTTTCACTTTAACCTGAGGGAGATCGGGTCTCTCCAGAATCTTCCGCCTGGCCAGAGACCCCTTTATCCCCAGCCGAAGGTTCTCCTCCAGGGGCTTTTCCTGATCATTTCCTTCCTTGGACTTCAGAAGCCTTTCGATCACCTTCTCCGCTCCCTTATCCTTCAGGGAGACCGACTCGGCGGCATCCTTGAGAGAAGGGGTAGGAGCTTCTGGGTAAAAAAGAGTCTCCCGGTTTTTCAAATATTCTTTTAACTCTTGATCCACTTCTTTAAACTCTGATGAACTCCTCAGGGCTTTCATCTTCTCTTCGGCATTGGGAGATTCGAGCTTCTTCGTTCGAGGATATTCCGGGGCGAGGGTCCTCCAATCCTCCTGAGCACTGGCCTCTTCCATCTTCTTAAGAATGACGTCTTCCCGTATCCGTTTCTCCTCGGGAGAAATCTCGCCTTTCTCCCATCCTAAAATCCTTTTGCTTTCATGCGTCACGGCGTTCCATCCGTCCCTCAGGCGGATATGGAGGGGAGGAACAAAAATAAAAATACACGCCAGACACACGACGAGGGTAAAGAACACTCCGATGAGGAGCAAGAGGCGATTCGGGTTTTTCTTCGATCGTATGAGCATCAGCGAATAGCCCCTCTATCCATCTGGTTGAGCATTTTTTTGGCCGTCTCTTTTCGATCCTGCCTCTTGCTCTTATCCAACAATTTCTGGTAGACCTGTCTGGCCTCAGATATTTTTTTCTCGTCCAGATAGAGAGTCCCCAATTTCAGAAGAGCCTCTTCCATCAGGTCGGAGTGATGGGGATAGAGGTAAACCACCTTTGAGAATTGAACCAAAGCCGACTCCCTGTTTCCCGCCTCCAAATAGACTTCCCCCATCTTAAATTGAGCCTGACTGGCTACGGACTCTTCAGGACTTCGAGCCGCCGCAGAAAATGCAGCGACGGCCTCCCCGTATTTCTTCTGCGCAAGGTAGAGAATCCCTAACCTCAATTGCCCTTCAAACTGGATGTCACCCTGGGGAAAACTGCCCACCAGTTCTTTCAAAACCTTCTCAGCCTGATCCATCTTCCCCAGGCTCCGATATCCTTCCTCCATCCCCAGATAGGCTCTTTTGGCTAACGGATGCTGCGGATGATTTTTGATCACCCACTCATATCGCTCGATAGCTTTCGGGTAATCTTTGAGAAGGAGATAGAGACCGCCTAATTCGATCTGGGCTTCGACGAAAAGATGACCCTGCGGAGAACGACGAAACACTTTGTCCATCTCTTCGACCGCTTCACTCCATCGTTTATCCTGTACGAAGAGAAGTCCAATGCGGAACTGCGCCTCCTCTGCCCACTCACTGTTCGGATAGAGGCCGATCAGCTCTCGATAGGTACTCACCGCTTTTTCATTCATTCGTTCTCGTTGGTAGTACTCTCCTAACTGCATCAGGGCTTGAACGGAGAGGTCATGCTGAGGATATCGTTTTAAAAAAGCCTCCACCCGAGAGATAAAAGGGTCATACTTCTTTTCTTGAAGGAGGCAAAGGAGGATTCCGAAATCAGCTTCGGGCGCTTCTTTTGATTTCGGAAAAGCCCTCACCACATGGGAGTAAGAATTGGCGGCTTGAGTATACTCTTTGAGGTTATAATGTCCGTCTCCTATCTTCAGAAGCGCGGGAGGCACGTAGGTGCTCTCGGGGTACTTCTGGGCAAGACGTTGAAATTCTTCAATCGCTTTTTGGAACTCTTTCTTCCGGAAATGGGACCATCCAATCCAGTACTGGGATTCATCCGCATAGGGACTCAGCGGATTGGATTTCAAGAGCTTCTGAAATTGACTGATCGCCTCATCAAATCGTTCCTCTCGATAAGCCACCCATCCAAGCAGATAGTGTGCCTTGTCTTTATCTTCGTTCCCTTCGGCCATGGAGGCCAATCGCGTTAAATAGGCCTTCGCCTTCTGATAGTCATTCTGATTCAAATAACATTCCGCCACCATCAGGAAGATGGGGGGTGTGGACCGATACTGAGGAAATTCTACGGCGATCTTCAGGAAATACTGGCTTGCCTCCTTCCACTCCCGCCGTTGATAGTGGTACCATCCCAAACTCGTCAGTCCTTTTGGGTATAAAGCCGGATCTCCCTGCAATTTGTCCACATATTCAACCCCTTTTCGATAATCCTGTTTTAAAAGCGAAGCTTCGGCTAACCAGTAAATAATTTCATTCTTCTCCGATAAATTAGGAAAATCGGCAAGAAGTCTCTCCCAATATTGAATGGCCGCTTCATATTTTTTTAAATAAAAATGGGCGTAACCCAATTTTGAGAAAACCTGGGGCTCCAGTCTCGCCCTTCCTCTATCCTCCAAGACTTCATGGTAAGACTCGATTGCCCCTGTGTAATCTTTCTGATTAAACAGGCTTTCTCCCAGCATGAAATGGGCCCACTCGTGAAGTTCGCTCTCGGGGTAAGTCTTGAGGAATTGGCGAAAGGTATTTGCGGCCTGGGAGTATTCTTTTTTACCGAAGTAATATTGTCCGATATCGAATAGACATTGCTCCAACCAAGGAGAGGGGAGAAATTGCGAGAGAAACCTCTGATAGAGGAGCGTGGCCCCGTCCACTTCATCGGCGCCCAAATAGGTCTTTACAATCCCCCAGAAGATCGGATCTGAAAGCTTGGTTCCCGGATAGGCGAGGAGAATGCCCTCGAAGGTTTTTCTCCCTTCCGAATATTGTCCGAGTGAAACCAAGCTCCAGGCCAAGGCATAACGCGAACTCTCCTCCAAGGGATGCCCTGGATAACGTCTCCAGAAATCCTTGAACTGATCTGCCGCTTCTTTGAACCTTTTGAGCCGAAAGTAGCTGACACCGATCAAATATTCGGCCTCGGGTCGCAATTTCCCGCCGGGGTATTTTTGAAGAAGGGCCTCCGCTCCCTGAAGTGCCTCTGGATACCGACCAAGCTGATAGAGGGAGTACGCGGACCAAAAAAGGGAAGATTCAGCAATGGGAAGGGCAGGAGTTTTTTCGTGGACTTGATGAAAGAATTGATACCCATCGTCATAGGCGCCGTGTTTGAGTCGAATCCATCCACAGGTATAGAGGGCATAGCCATAGAATTTACTTTCTGGATATTTTTCAACTACGTTGTGAAAATATGAAAACGCTTCCTCATCCCTCGCCTGGTGATATCTCGCCTCTCCCATCCAGTAATAGGAAGGTCCAATCAACTCACTCCGAGGATATTGTCGGATAAGCTTCTGGAAAGAAGTGAAAGCATCTTCGTAAGCCCCTTTCATATAACGATATCTTCCTTGTTCGTAAAGGGCTCTATCTCCGACAAAGGGTTTTGTCAGACCTGAGGTGAACCGACTTGAATAGGCACAGCCGGGCTGCGTGGTGGCGGGGCTCATCTTCTCCGTCGGTCCGATCGACTCTTCTCTCAAATCGAAGGAATCTACCCAAGGTTCTTCTTTTATTCCTTGGCCCATCATCATGGGAAGCAAGGCCTCCCTCTTCTCGATCCATTTGGTCTCCTGCTTTCCAAAGAAGATGAGTTCCGAGGGCCCCGTATGATTTTGGTATTGTCCCTGGCTTTGGAGAACGGGAAAAGTAAAGGTGATCGAAATCAACAGAAGGAGGCTCAAAATTTTAGCGAACGAGTTCAACATCATCTCATCCTTATGTTAGAAAAGTATCAAACATATGGAAAAATTGTCAAGGATTGACAGGATTTTCACAACTATGATAGGTTGATGACGATGATAAGGATGATATTCGTAACCTCAGCTTTTCTTATTCTTCCCATGGCGTTGACACAATGCACCAACGGAACCGGGGTTTCCGAACCAGACCCGGAGGGAGATTTCAAAGTCATGCGCGACAAGATGGTGGAGACTCAAATCAAGGCCAGAGGAGTGAGAGACCCCCGTGTCCTTTCTGCGCTGCTCAAGGTGGAGCGACACCGGTTTGTCCCCGAAGAATATTTGGACTCCGCCTACTCTGATCAACCTCTTCCCATTGGAGAGGGCCAGACCATCTCACAGCCTTATATCGTTGCCCTCATGACAGAACTCTTAGAACTGGAAGGAAATGAGAAGGTGTTGGAAATCGGGACGGGTTCGGGATATCAAGCCGCTATCTTAGCGGAATTGGCCAAAGAAGTTTACACCATCGAAATCATCGAATCCCTCGCCTCCAGGGCAAACAATCGACTCTTGGAATTGGGTTATCAGAACGTGAAGGTGAAATACGGGGACGGGTACTTAGGATGGCCCGAGGCTGCGCCCTTTGACGCCATCATCGTCACTGCTGCCCCTGACCACATCCCAAAACCTCTTATGGACCAGCTAAAAGAGGGAGGACGAATGGTCGTCCCGGTTGGGACTTATACACAGGAGTTAAGGAAAATTGTCAAACGATCCGGAAAAGTCGAGACCATCGATGTCGTTCCCGTTATCTTCGTCCCCATGACCGGCGAAGGCGTGAAACAGAAGAAATGACTGGACATTGGGTACAATTCGGTTTACGTCCACGGTTTTTCATGATCGTGAGCATCTTGATCCTGAACGCAAAATAAACCTTTACCTTTCATCATCATTTTAAAGCAGCCGTTGCATGAGATGCAGCGTGCCGGGGCTTTGTCTCCTTTAGCCCAGCGATGGACCAGATCGGGCTCGCGGATCAAAGGCCGGCTTAATGAGATCATATCCGCGACGCCTTCGGAAAGAATCCTCTCGATCATGTCCGGTTTGCGAATGCCTCCCACGGCCGAGACCGGCAGGTGAGTGGTGGCTTTTACCTTGGCCGCTCCTTCCAGGTAGTAGCCCTCGAACCATTGGTTTTTATCAAGCGCCCCGCGGGAATCGTGGCTGCCGCCGATGGCGCCGCCAGTGACTTCGATAGCGCCGTAGCCTGCTTCCTCCAAAATGGGGGCGTATTCGGCAGCTTGGTCAGGGATCAATCCACCGGGAACCCCGTCAAAAGAATTCATCTTGATCCAGACGGGAAACTCATCGCCGGCATTTTCGCCGATGGCTTTGCGGATACGGACGAGAATGCGGGCCCGGTTTTCGGCCGATCCGCCGTATGCATCATCGCGGCGGTTGAAATAAGGCGACAGAAATTGGGCTAATCCATAGCCATGCCCTGCGTGAACCTGTACTGCGTCGAAACCAACCCTTCGGACCAGTGCCGCCATCCTGGCGTAGAGTGAGATGATGAGATCGACCTCGTCAGTCGTAAGCGCATGCACGCCAGGCCGGTATTCCGATGGCCCGACCCAGCGGTCTCCTATACGCATGAAAGGTGACATTTGCAGGGAAACGAGGGCCCCATGGCTGTGAATCGCCCGGGTGAACTCTTCCCAAGCGGAACGATCGGTTCCAGCGTGAAGCATCAACTGTCGCTGAGGACCGACAGACCAGTTAGGGTCCGGAAGGCAGCCGCTGGTTGAGATGAGGCCGGCCCCGCCTTTGGCAACGGCCTGATAGAGATCTTTCAGCTTAGGCCCTGGGATGCCGTCGGTCGAGGCCATTCCTTCCATAGTGGCCGAACGGATGAAGCGGTTGCGAAGGTTTAAACCCATGAACTCCACAGGCTCAAAAGTGGAACACACCTGTTGATCGGACATACAATCCAGCCTCCTGCCATACAAAGAAAGGATGCAGCTTTTTCACTTGCTACTTTTTCTCGCTTTTCTTCCTCCTCCAGTATTCCAATCTCCTTTTAATCTCTTTCTCAAACCCCTGTTCGGCTGGGTGATAGTAGGTTCTTCCTTTGAGGTTTTCGGGAAGATATTCCTCTCCAACAAAATGGTCCGGATAATCATGGGGATACTTGTAGTCTTTCCCATAACCCAGATCTTCCATCAACTTGGTAGGGGCATTCCGAATATGGAGCGGAACAGGCATATTCTCGGTCTCCCGAACATCCCTCTGAACCCTCTGAAATGCCGTGTAGAGCGCATTCGATTTTGGAGCTGTGGCCAAATAAACCGCCGCCTGGGCAAGGGCCAAATTCCCTTCCGGCAAACCGACGAAATGAAAGGCCTGCTGAGCCGCCACCGCCACCTGTAGGGCCTGAGGGTCCGCCATCCCAACATCTTCCGAGGCAAATCGGATCATCCGGCGCGCAATGTAGAGTGGATCCTCCCCTGCCTCCAACATTCTTCCAAGCCAGTAAAGGGCTGCATCAGGGTCGCTCCCTCTAAGGCTCTTGTGCAATGCTGAAATGAGATTATAATGCTCTTCCCCAGACTTGTCGTAAAGGTAGGCCTTCCTTTGAAGAATTTCTTTTAAATCCTCTTTCTTGATCTGACGAATGCCCTCCTCGTCGGGTGAAGTTGTCAAGACGAGCATTTCCAACGTATTTAAGGCCGCCCTTGCGTCTCCATTCGCCAACTGGCAAATACCTTTGATGACCTCTGGCTCGATTGCAGTTTGGTATTTGCCCAATCCCTTTTCTCTATCCGTCAAAGCCCTCTTCAGAATCAATTCAATCTCTTCCTCCTTTAAGGATTGAAGGGTAAAAACTTTCGTGCGCGATAGCAGTGGGGAAATCACCTCAAAGGACGGGTTTTCTGTGGTAGCTCCAATGAGGATGATGGTCCCTTTCTCCACATGGGGTAGGAAAGCGTCCTGCTGGGCTTTGTTGAATCGATGGATCTCATCCACAAAAAGAATCGTCCGCCGCTTATTATATTTCCATTCTTCCTCTGCCTCCTGGATGACCTCTTTGATCTCCTTCACCCCTGAAAGGACAGCACTGAAGGCGAGGAATTGAGCACCTGTGGTGGAGGCGATGATCATGGCTAAGGTTGTCTTGCCTGACCCGGGAGGTCCCCATAAAATCATGGAGGGAAGATGATCGGATTCGATGGCCAGGCGGAGAACCTTCCCCTGCCCCAGGAGGTGATCCTGACCAACAAATTCGCTCAATGTTCGAGGCCTCATTCGATCGGCAAGGGGGGCCTCCCTTTTAAAAAGTTCTGTTTCCTTCTTCTGAAAAAGCTCTGTCTGCTTCTTCAACACTTTTTCTCTTTTATGAAATTATTAGACGGAGCATATTATATGGTTTGCGCTGTCTCCGGTAGGGCATTGCGAGGAGTGTAATGACGAAGCAATCTCAAAGCGAGATTGCCACGCCCTTTGCCCTGAACACCATGCGGTGCAGGGCTTCGGGCTCGCAATGACAACCTTTCGTTTTTCCTAATACAAACTATTTGATGCTCTCAGTAATAATCCGCTATGCGCTATGCTCTTTGCGCTCTCCGTTAATCTCCCGAATGGCTTGAAGCATTTCTTCATGAACCAATCCATTGGAAGCCAGGATCTCTTCAGAGTAGATATCGTACGGTCGGCCTTCAAGATCACTCACCTTCCCCCCCGCTTCAGTAATCATTAAGGTCGCTGCCGCCACATCCCAGGGGTGGAGTTTAAATTCCCAGAAACCATCGAAACGGCCCGTTGCCAGGTAAGAAAGATCAATGGCAGCTGAACCGGGTCTCCGAATGGCAAAACCCTTGGTGAGAAACTGGCGGAAATAGCGAAGATAGAAATCGGCATGTTCATGGACATCGTAAGGGAAACCGGTGCAAAGAAAACTTCTGTTCAGCCTATCGATCTCTGAGACGACGATTCGCTTCCCGTTGAGAAAGGCACCCTTTCCTTTTTGCCCATGGAAGAGCTCCTTGAGGGTCGGAATATAAACTACTCCCACCTTCACATCGCCTTCTATTTCAAGCCCGATGGAGACGCAGAAACAAGGAAACCCGTGAAAATAGTTGGTCGTCCCATCTAGAGGATCGATAATCCACCTCCATGGGGATCCTTTCCCCTCAAAAGGACTTTCTTCTGTCAGAATATCATGCTCCGGGAAAGCATCCGAGATCATTCTTACGATAGCTCGTTCACAAAGCCGGTCTACCTCGGTCACGGGGTTGAATTCTCCCTTGTACTCCACCGGATGAGAATGACCAAAATGGCGCATTTGGATCCGGCCTGCCTCTTTGGCCGCGGCGACGGCTAATTCGAGATAGCGATCATCGACCTTCATCAATTGACAATACCTCTTGCAAAACTATATGATAGCTTGAAGGATCAAGTCAACCCTGCACCATTTCATATATGAGATCCGTGGCGCCTCTGGAAACCCGAAATTCATTGTCTTAAGCAAAGGGAAAGATTGCGTAAGAAACAGGTACAGGGTCAACGAGGAAAGAGATGAAATTCGAAACCTATGGAAACTGTTTTGTCTGTGGAAAGAACAATGCGAACGGGTTGCAATTGAGTTTTGAGATCGACAGGGAGAAGCAAATTCTCAAATCGACTTTTATCGCAAGTCCGACCTTCCAGGGCTGGGACGGGATCGTCCACGGAGGAATGATCAGCACCTTGTTGGATGAAGCGACGGCAAAATTGGTTTATGAATTAGGGTATCAGGCGGTGACCGCTTCTTTAGAGGTCAGGTTCAAAAAGCCGGCTCCCATCCTCGAACCATTAAGCATCCACGGCGAAATTATAGAGGTGAGCAGGAGATTAATCAGGGCAAAGGCTTATGTGGCCAAAGAGGATGGAACCATTTTGGCAACGGGGATTTCTACCTTCCTTAAGAACAGTTTAGCAACGGCACCTTCTCCTTAGGTCCTCATCCGCCTTAACCTTTACTTCGGCTGTACATCCATTGCGCATAATCCGCATCGAACCCGAATCTTGCCAGTAGGGTTCGTCCCCTGAGCAGGTCTCTCATTGAAAGATCTTCTATTTTTCTCCCTTCGTCGAGCAAAACCGCTCTCTCGCAGAGATCTACTGCCACAGACAGGTGGTGGGTAACGATGATTTTTGTTTGAGGGATGGATCGGATTCGTTCAATTAACAGTCGACTCCCCGCCGGGTCGAGGTTGTCCGTGGGCTCATCGAGAGCCAGGATCTCGGAGTCCATGGACAACACGGTGGCCAGGGCGACCCTTTTCTTCTCCCCTTCACTCAAATGGTGGGCCGATCTTCCCTCAAATCCTCTCAACCCCATCGTCTCCAGTGCCTTCGTCACCCGACGCCGAACTTCTTCTTCATCGAGTCCCATATTAAGAGGGCCGAATGCCACATCATCAAAGACCGTGGGGCAGAAGAGCTGATCCTCCGGGCTTTGGAAGACGAGACCCACCCTTCTCCGTATCTCTTTCAAATTATTTTTTTCAACCGGGATGCCCAAGATGATCACTTCTCCCTCTCCCATCAGGGTTCCATTCAGATGATAGAGGAGGGTCGACTTGCCGGCGCCATTGGGGCCGAGGATCGCGATAGATTCATGCTGATAGACTTCCAAATGGATGTCCCTCAAGGCAGGCGTCCCGTCCGGATAATGGTAAGAGAGGTGACTAATCTCAACGACCTTATTGGGTGTCATGCGAAGGTGATCCTCAGAAAAAGGAAGAGAGGAGCGAAGCAGAGGAAAACAATCTCACCCAATCCAAGCCTGCTCGCAGTGGTTTCGGGCATCGTTCCCTGGTAACCTCTGGAGAGCATGGCCAGATAAACTCTTTCCCCGCGGTGATAGCTTCTCAAGAAAAGCGTTCCAATCATGTGCCCGATGACCTCGGTCTGCCAGAGCCATCTCCCTCCGAAGCTTCTCGAATCCCTTGCCCTCTTCATTCGGTACACTTCGTCGATGAGGATAAAGGAATAACGGTACATGAAGGAGGCGAGCATCGTGAATATTTTTGGGGAACCCAGCTTTTCCATGCCTTTGATCAGTTGGGGAAAGGTGGTCGTGGAGGAGAGTAAGATAATAGAAAAAACCCCCAGGCATGATTTAATGACCACATTCCACAGAACCCAGAGACCGCTCCGGGAAATGGAGAGGCTTCCGAGTCCCAGATTGTATCCTCCTCCCACCCCATCTTTCTTCATGAAAGGAATAGATATTGCTACGATAAGGAGAAAAGGGAGGACAACCAGGACCTTCCTGAGCAGATGAACCAGGGGAAGCCGTGCGAAGAGGGCAATGCCGATGAGGGCGATGGCCAGGAGGCCGAAGAGGAAGAAAGAAGTAGGTGGGGAGCTGACGCCGATCAAAATGAAAGTGAAGAAGACGATGATCTTGGCCCTCGCATCCAGATGATGAATCGGGCTCTCTGTATGGCTGTGGTGATCTAAAAAAGAATGCTTCATCAGCCTGCCTTTCTGTCTAATCCAAACCGCTTTGCAAAATTGAGACCGAGGATCTTTTCCCGATCCTGTTTTGAGAGGCTCGATGCTTCCAATTCCTTAAAATATCGCCGGGGCGAGATCAGCGGAAAGTCTGTCCCGAAAAAGATCTTCTCCGCCCCTACCATGTCTCTGGCAACCGCATAAATCCTTTCCGAATAGAGAAAAGGTGAAGCCGCCGTATCATAGTAGACATTGGCCATCGTCTTCGCCACCTCCGGCATCAACTCGTAGAAAGGAAGGCCGCCCCCCCAGTGCGCCAGGATGATGGGAAGTTTTGGAAAAGAAAGGATGAGTTCATAAAATCGCTCGAGGGGTGTCCTTCCCTTCCCGGGGTAGGAATGGCCGATCGTCTCATTGGTATGGAGAAGAAGAGGAACGCCCTGCTTCTCCATTTGGGTAAGGATCGGTTTCATGGAATGAACATCCCGGGAAGTCATTTCATCGTGGTAGAAGGCGATCTCCCCTACCCCCTTTGCCCCGCCGTTCAGGGCCCGGTCTAATTCTCTCCCTGACCAACCCGGATTTGAAAAGAGAAGGGAAACAAAGACAATCAACCGATTCGGATACCGTGAGGCCGATGCCATCAGGTATTGATTCTGAATGGAACAGAGATCAGGTTGGCTCCAGGGAAACCCACAAATGACGGACCGGTCGATGCCCGATTCGTCCATCGAGGCGATCAAATCCTCCACCCCGACCATCTTGGATCTTGAATCCCTATAAATGGATGAAAACCCGTTATCCTTTTTACAGAAGGCCTCCCGATCCTTTCTTACTTCCTCGGGAAAGATATGAGTGTGGCAGTCGATGATCATGCTTCACCTTGAAGCATCCAATATGAAGTATACAATACAAAGTGGCTCAGATCTCTCTTACGCCTTCACGCAATCCAAAGACTTCGGCCTTAGGTGTCCTCCTTGGACCGTCAGTTCACGGTTTGCCTTTCGTAAACCCGTAATGGCCGACGCATTTCGCGAGATTCCAATACTCATTGGCACCCGGACAGAAAACCAGTGGAAGCGCTTTGGCGATATCGATTCGACCTTTCTCTTTTAGAACTTCTTCCTTGACATGGAGGGCAACGACTTCGCCCAAAAAGAGGTCGTGGCTTCCCAGAGGGACTATCTCTTTAACCTGACACTCCATCTGGACGGGGCATTCATCGATAAGGGGAGGTTTCACCTTTTGGCCAGGCACCTGCTTCCACCCCATGGATGAAAACTTGTCTGTCTCCCTACCGGAAAGCACGCCGCAGGCATCCACCTTTCTGACCATCTCTTCCGAGGGAAGATTAACGACAAACTCCTTGGATCGCTTCACACAGGCATGGGAGTATCGTCCCGGCCGAATGGAGATGCCGATCATGGGAGGCTCTGAGCTGACCACTCCCACCCAGGCCAGGGTGATGATGTTGGGCTTTCCCGCTTCATCGACACAGGTTACTAAAACGACCGGAGTGGGGAAAAGCAAGGTAGTAGGAGGTAAACTTTTTCGGCCCATCTCTTGTTCCTTTCTTACGCCGTCCACTCTTAAAGGAAAAAGCTGATATCCCCTTTCCCTTTTCGAATGACTCTGGGAGAATCATCGGTGAGGTCAATCATGCTGGAATGTTCTGCGACGATCATCCCTCCGTCGATGACGAGGTCTAACTGTTTTCCAAACCGCTCTTCAATCCCGGCAGGATCATTGTACAGTCCTTCGTCGGGTTTATAGACGCTGGTGCTGATGATCGGGTGCCCCAGCTCTTTGACGAGGGCTAAGCATATCTGGTTGTCGGGAATTCTTATCCCCACCGTGTTCTGTTTAGTCATGGCTATCTTCGGGACCAGCTTCGTCGCCTTCAACACGAAGGTATACGCACCTGGAAGCAGACGCTTCATCATTTTATAGGCATAGTTGGACACATAGGCATAGCGACTGATATCCTTCAAATCGGAGCAGATGAAGCTTAATAATTTCTTCCCCTCCAATTTCTTCAGTCGATGAATTCTCCGGATCGCCTCCGGGTTGAAAAGGTCGCATCCGATTCCATAGATGGTGTCTGTGGGATATCCAACTACACCGCCCTCCTTGAGGACTTCCACAACCCTCCGAATCAGTCTGGGTTGCGGATTTTTAGGGTTGATGGCGATGATCATACGCACTCTCCTTCGACGAAGCAAATAATCTTAGATCTCTTTCTCCGATTCCATCACCCGGACTCCCCTGAGAAAACGTTGGCTGAAGTAAGGGGTATTCAGATAGTCTACCCTCACCTCTCGGCCATGAACGGAGGCGTGAATAAATTGATCGTCACCCACGTAGATCCCCACATGAGCCCTATTTCCGGCCCGTCTGAAGAAGACCAGATCCCCTTCCTCCAGTTGGTCCTTCTCAACTCTTTTCCCCGCCGTAAACTGCTCCCGGGCAGTTCTCGGAAGTTCGATATTAAAAACCTCGTAAATCTTTTTTACCAGGGCAGAACAATCGATTCCCTTTAATGTGGAGCCACCTAATTTGTACGGCACCCCCAAGAATGCCTTCGCAACCCTTACCAGAAGGCCTCTCTCCTTTGGGTTGTTCCATTTTCCAAGAGAGGCGGAGGTGGCTGGTTCGCTTTCTGATGGTTCATCCCCATCCCTCAATTCTTCCGTCTCATTATCATCCGGCTGACTCGCCTCTCTTGGAAGAAGAAGGATTTGACCAATCTTTAAGCCCGAAGTGTGGAGGCCGTTCCTCGTCATAATTTCCTTTGTCGAGAGACCCACTTTCTTTGAAATACTGTTAAGGGTATCTCCTTTCCGCACGACATAAGAATCCGTTTCTCCAAAAGTGCTTTTGACAGTCGCAGCTGAAAGTTTCTTGCTGGCCTGGTTTGAAGGTTTTCCCGCAACGTCTGCTGCTTTATTTCCTGCCCGGGATGGAATCGTCAGAACCTGTCTCGGCTTGACCGATTCTTCCTCCAAGGCATTCGCTTTTTTCAACGCCTCGACGCTAACACCCAATGATTTTGAAATCCCATAAAGCGTATCCCCCGGTTTGACCGTATATCTCTCCTCTGTCCATCCCTTCTGGTAAAAGCCGAACAGGAGCAACAAGAAGATCAATTCCATCCCAAGAATTTTCAATAGCCTGATCATAAGATCTCTCCTCTCTTTACAAAGGGCAATCTTCCCCTTTTGAAACGCCGGGGAATTGTCGAGAAGGATAAAACCATATTAGAAATGACGTGTGATTTTAAACTCCGTCATTTCGGAAAGGTATCTAATTCCGAATGCCGCTCATCCCCCTGTGGAAACAGGGCTTTCTAACGGGGGCAATTGGATAAATGACAGGTTCCATTTATACAAAACTTAAGGCCGGAAGTCAAACTCAATCCATCCCCGCTTTCCGCATGGGCACGGAACCGCTCGAGAGGACTAATCTTGAACGAGAAGGATGCGAACGATTATTCGACTCTCTTCATGGGTTGCAAGCGTTGCGGGTTCCTTCGCTTTTCCTTCAACGACTTCTTTCTTCACTTCTTGACGAGATCTCGCACTTCCTGTGGCAGGTTTTCTCATGATCGTCCTATCTGCTTCGGTGGAAGAACTCAGCCTGGCCAGCTCTTTCTCAAACTGCGGGAATGAACCTGAAGGAAGAGAAGCAAGGCATTTATCCCCCTCTGTCGCGATAATCTCTCCTCCAAATTGTCTGGCCAGTTTATAAATCTCGGAGATCGCCTTTTCCCGATCGGAGATTTTCAGGACGATTTCTTGAGTGGGTTTCGAAGCCAAGGCTAACTTCTCCTGGGCATACGGTCCTTTCTCAATTTTCTCCGGTTCTTCTGAGGATGGAGCTTTCCCCCGGCCTGCCTCCTTTAGATCAAAAGCCTGGTATTTTGTGACCTCCCTGCTTGAAGAAGGCGCCTCTTCCTTTCTCGGAGCAGCCGTTTCGGCCTGCTCGACATCCTTTGGGCGGGCTGTTCGAGCAGCTATTTTCAAGTTCCCTCGCTCCCTCTTCACCCCAGTGGGGGCTGATACCTCCTCAGGCTTCTTCTCTAAAGAAAGAGGTGAAGAGGGTTGCCCGATCTCTTTGGGATGATACCCTCTCATCGGCATCATCTTGGTGAGATAGAGCACCAAGAAAATGACGGCCACCATGGCCGCTGCTTGAACCGGAAGTTTCAACGGGAGCGGGAGGCTTAACCATCTCTTCCCGGACTTCTCGGCTGAGATGATTTCTTTCCGCTCTTCCATTTTCTTATAAAGTCCGGGGAGAAATCCATCCGGCACCTCCACATCTCCCACAGAGTGAAGCCATTGCATCGTTTTCTCGAATTGCTTAAATTCCTTCTGGCACTCCGGACACGAAGAGAGATGTTCTTTGATGATTTTCTCGTCAAAGGGCGATAATTCCTTCTCCCACAGCGGGGAAAATCGATCCCGCACTTTTTCACAGTCCATAGGCTCTTCTTCTCCTGCTAATGGGCGAACTTTTCCAATACCTGCTTTAGATCCATCCTTGCCCTGTGGAGTTTCGATTTGATCGTCCCCTCAGGAAGGCCGAGCAGTTCGCCCATCTCTTCGTATGAAAACCCTTGAAGGTCTCTCAACACGAGTAGTTCCCTCTGGTCTTCTTTCAGCTTCTGAAGTCCTCTCTGAACAAGCTCCTGGATCATCTTCTTTTCGTAGAGCGTCTCAGGATTATCAGAAGGGTCATAAATGGCCCTCGGCACGTCTCCGTCTTCCGTCTCGGCTGGGTCATCCAACGAATCGGAGTTGAAATAGTGCCGTCGCTTCAGATATTTCCAGCGATTCCGGCAATGGTTCAGGGTGATCTGAGTGAGCCAGGAATCGAATTTGATCTCCTCCCTCAAATCCTTGATCGAGTTGAATACGGAGACAAACACCTCCTGGGCCACGTCCTTTGCCTCCTCTGAATTGCCCAACATCCGGTAAGCGATATTGAATACCTTCTTCTGCGACTGAAGAACCATTTCTGCAAAGGCCCTTGGGTCACCCGCCTTGCAACTCTCGATCACCTCTCTTTGAATCCTGGGAGAAGTCTTCATCGAAAACCCATTCTTCCCCTGATGCTATAGACAACGCAAGGCCAGCCTTTGTTCCGTTTTTTCTCCTCCCGTCGCCACAGGTAAGGTGTGAAAGGATAGGGAGGGCTGATCCGACGTGAAACAAATTTTTAAAAATATCGCCAAAAAAAGGAAGGGTTGTCAAGTTTAAAAAAATTATTTGATTTTTCTTAAGCTCCTATCTATAATTTGAAGTGGTAAAATGAGTTGCTAGACTTTAGCGAGAAGGAGGTGATGGGAAGATGAAAAGAGCGATAGCGGCGGTCCTGTCATTGCTCATGATCGGCCTATTGGCTTCGGCCCTCATAGGATGCGGCGCAGACATCAAGGCGGAGAATGAGAGACTGAAAACGGAAAACGCCACCCTCACAGCGGACAACGACAGGCTGAAGCTCGAAGTACAAAAATTGAAGGAAGATATTCAGAAGGCCGCTGGAAAGGATGCGACCATCGCTTCCCTGACAGCCGAGAATGAAGCCTTGAAAAAACAGGTGGAAGACTTAAATGCCAAACTGACCAAGAAGAAAAGGTAGTCACACGACGGTAAGATCACAAGAAAGGGAAGACTCTGTCGAGAGAGTTTTCCCTTTTTATTCTTTCTCCCTATGAATGCCCACACGTATCCCCAGCATAGAGAAAAAAAAGGATTGGTTTTCTACGTCATCTACACCTTTATTCTCTGCACCCTTTTATTCCTCATTTCCGGAGCTGTGCTCTTCTTCTATTACTCCCATCACCTCCCTGATTTTACGCCGCTAAAAGAACGACGCCTGAATGCTTATTCCGTCGTTTATTCGGAGGAAGATGAGGTGGTTGGAAAATTCTTGATGGACAACCGGATCCCCGTTTCCTATGAACAGGTTCCCAAGCTACTGGTAAAAGCTTTCACCGCCGCAGAGGATGCGGAATTTTTCCAGCATAAAGGCGTTGATTATAAGGGCATACTCCGCGCCATGTTCAAGAACCTTCTGGCCGGACGGATCGTCCAGGGAGGGAGCACGATCACCCAGCAGGTGACCAAGACTTTTTTCCTCACGCCCAAGAGAAGTCTGCACCGAAAGTTAAGGGAGGTTGCCTACGCCTTCGGTCTGGAGAGGGATTTGACCAAAGAGGAGATCCTCACCCTTTATCTCAACAATATTTATTTGGGAAACGGAGCCTACGGTGTGGAGGCCGCCTCCGAGAGTTACTTCAACAAGCGGATCGACCAACTCCAACTGGCGGAGATGGCCATGATGGCCGGCCTAGCCAAGGCCCCCAGCCGTTATTCGCCCGTCACGAATTTTAGAAGGGCCAGGGACCGTCAGGCCTACGTTCTCACCCGCATGACCGAGTTAGGCATGATCTCCCAGGACCAGAGAGAAAAAGCTCTGCGGACCCCTCTTAAAATTCAGTCGCGAGAAAGCGCCTATTTCAGCAAAGCCCCCTACTTCACGGAATTCATCCGGCAGCAGGTGGAGAGGAAATATGGAAAGGAAAAACTCTACCAGCAAGGGTTGAGGATTTACACCACCCTCGATCTCCCCCTTCAGAGAGCGGCTCAACGATCTGTGGAAGCAGGGTTAAGAGAACTGGACAAGAGAGAGGGATTCCGAGGCCCTCTCCGCACGCTTCCGCCAAAGGAGGTAAAGGAGCTTCTTCACAAAAAGAAAGAATCCTCGCGGCCCCTGCCCTCCAACGAGGTCTTTGAAGGGGTGATTCTCTTTAAAGATGAGTCGAACAAGCTTTTCACGATCTGGGTGGAAGACCGAAAGGGGATTCTGCCTTTCTCCGAAATGTCCTGGGCCCTCACCCTCAAGCCCACACCGAGCTACAAACCGCAAAAAGTGAAAACCGCCGCAGATCTTCTCAACCCGGGCGATGTGGTTTATGTCCGTGTCAAAGAATCTCCTAAGAAAGATCAGCCCCCGCTGTTCACCCTGGAACAAGATCCTCTCGTCCAGGGCGCCTTGCTCTGCCTCGACCCCAAAACCGGGTATGTCCGGGCCATGGTCGGAGGCCGTGATTTCAGCGAGAGTCAATTTAACCGGGCGATCTCTTCTCGAAGGCAACCCGGTTCGGCCTTCAAGCCGATCATCTATGCTGCGGCTTTGGAGAAAGGCTATACCCCTTCCACCATTCTCATGGATTCTCCGGTGGAGTACTCCGATCCCGATGGAGAAGGCTATTGGGCACCAAAGAATTATGACCAGGAGTATATGGGACCCATCACTTTCCGGAATGCCTTGGCCTATTCCAGAAATGTCGTCACGGTCAAAATCCTTGAAGACATCGGGGTGGGTTACGCGCTTAAATTCATCAAGAGGCTGGGGATCGAATCTCCCATCAAAAGGGATCTCTCCATCGCTCTCGGAACGTCCGGCGTCTCCATGCCCGAGCTGACCTCCGCCTTTGCCGTCTTTGCAAACGGAGGGGAGCGGGTCAAACCTATCTTCCTTAAAAAGATCGTCACTATGGAGGGCGAGGTCCTTGAGGAGAAGACCCCTTATATTGAGATGGAAGAGAAAGAGGAAGAAGAGGAACTATCCCAAACGCCTCCTCCCTTTTTAAACGAACGGGTGATCTCCCCGCAAAATGCTTTTATCATGACCCATCTCCTGGAGGGAGTCGTCCAGCACGGCACAGGACAGAGGGCAAAAGCTCTCGGAAGACCGGTCGCCGGAAAAACCGGAACCTCGAGCGACTATTCCGATGCATGGTTCGTGGGATACACCCCTTCTCTTCTTGCAGGGGTTTGGGTAGGTTTCGATGACAGGACTTCTTTGGGGAAAAATGAGACCGGGGCTCGGGCAGCCCTCCCCATTTGGATTTCTTTTATGGATCAGGCTTTGAGAAATACTCCGGTGCAAACCGCCAAGCCCCCCAAAGGGATAACGCTTATCAGGGTCAATCTCGAAACAGGACTGCCCAGCAACGGTGATTCCCCTGATACGATCGTAGAAGCATTTATCGATAGCTCGATCCCCTGGAAGAAAGAGGGCCCCGAAGAAGAAACTTCTTCAGGGACTCCGCCCCCCGACAGGTCTCCTGACAATCCTGTCGCCCCACCATCTCATTAAGCGCTTAGCGCTTCCGCTACTAACGGTCAGAGGGAACATGAAAGACGACGAATTAAAGGACATATTGCGTAACTTTAAGGCAGTCGCTGTCGTAGGAATTTCTCCGAAAGAGGATCGTCCCAGCTATGTCGTGGCCTCCTACCTTAAATCCAAAGGGTATCGTATCATTCCGGTCCGGCCCGATGGAGACGAGATTCTGGGAGAAAAGGTATACCACAGCCTTTCAGAAATTCCAAAAGAGATCAAAGTGGAGGTGGTCGATATCTTTCGAAGATCGGAAGATGTACCGCCCATCGTAGAAGAGGCCATCCAGCGCGGCGCCAAAGCAATCTGGATGCAGGAAGGCGTGATTCACAAAGAGGCGGGCGAAAAAGCGGAGAAGGCTGGGTTAAAGGTGGTCATGGATCGCTGCATGAAAAAAGAACACCAGCGCCTCCTTTAATCATATTACCCCCGGGTCCGTCATTCCTGCGAAAGCAGGAATCCAGTCTTTTTAGTGGCTTCTGGACTCCGGCTTTCGCCGGAGTGACATCGTTTTGCGTTAATAAGCCAGTAGGTTCTTTATAGCCCTAACTTATGAAATGAATTTCCGAGACATGACATTAGGAGGGATTTTACGAATCATGCCCCTATCAATGCAACTGCGTTAAGCCTTACACCTAGGGACGCCCACCCTCCCCTCGCCCCATCGGGGAGAGGGCGGGGTGAGGGGGGACAGGACTAAAATGCCCTCAGCATACACACGCGACTTTGTTGTTTCAAAAGACACCCTCGACGAGAATGGTCATGCCAACAACGTGGCTTACGTTCAGTGGATGCAGGATATTGCCGTCCGTCATTCAAACGATTCAGGATGTACGCAAGCGACACAGGCAGCCGGAGCCATATGGGTCGTCCGCTCCCATCAGATTGAATATCTTCGTCCGGCCTTCCTCGGAGATATTGTTTCCGCTTTTACTTGGGTCGTCAATTTTCGCAGGGCGATATCGTTGCGGAGATACAAATTCGTCAGACAGGAGGACAACAGCGTTCTTGCAAGAGGCGAAACCGATTGGGTCTTTCTGAATGCCAAGACCCGACATCCCATCATAATACCACCCGAGGTACGAAAAACCTTCCAACTCGTCCCCGAAGATCAAGAACCATAATGTCTCCGCCGAGCTGAAGCTCCTTGGGCCTTCTGCTCGAGCGGCGATCCGCTGGATGGCGTTGGCCAAATCAGTCATGCTTTTTTGCGCGAGACACTATCGTAGTGCGTTATAAATCTCTTTACTTTGATTGTCATTCCGGGCTTGACCCGGAATCCAGTCTTTTAGCCCCTCTGGATTCCTGCTGGAGTTCACCCCGTACTTGATACGGGGCAGGAATGACCGCTTTGATGCCACACTACACACTATATGTGAAGAAGCGTTAAACGCACTACACTGGCGTCCTCAGCAGAATTTGAAAATCCAATGATCATCCCTTACGATAACCGACCGCTAAAAAAGCGGGATATTCTTCGGTGCCTCTGTAAAAGAGAATAACGTCGCAACTGCTTCGGTAAAGTAAAAGGTCACAAAGGTCTCATCGTCCGCCCCTTTGGGATAAATCCTCAGAAGATTGGGGGACTCTTCGAAGGCCTGAGCTTTTGCCTCACGGGTTTCATCAAATGCAATTCTGCCTCTTATCCTCAGCCACACATTATTCCCCATATCCGAAATCTCAATGTCCGGATTCTTCTTTAACTGCTTATACACATCCTTGGTTTTATTGGTGCAGAAATACAGTTTATTGTTCCTTTTCATTATGAAGCCAAAGGGACGAACTCTGGCTTTAGCTCCATCGACAGTGGCAATGTGAAAAACAGGGCTGGCTTTTATAAACTCAAGAGCAGTATTCATGTGAACCTCCTAAAAAGAATTTTGTTTGCCATATCTTAACTCGTATTAAACATGATATTCAAATATACAGCGCTCGAATTCACCGGGCGCCGTTGGCTCCAGCGCGGTGTTAGGCATCATTGCTACCATGTGGCTTCTCACCAATTTCTATGACCTCGACGCTCAACAAATCTTTCCATTTCTCCAGCCATGCTCTAAATAAAGAGAAATCTGCTGTTTCCATCAACTGAAAACATCGGTCACCATCTTTTTCAAGCCAGCTATCCAAATACACCAACCCTTGCGGCAGCATCCTGCCCTTCGCGTGAAACCTCTCGTAGACCTTCTCTTTGCACCCCGGAAAAAAGGTTTCGATGACCATGTATTGTTTCATATTTTCCCGGTCAATGACGCTTAATGATTTAGGTCAGCAGTGGCTGTAAGGCACCTGTTGGAGTGACTCGTGATGCGATAACTTTATTCCACCCTGCAAAAAACTTCATTAAAAGTAAATCGCTCAAGATGGAGATAATAACAATCGTCAGCTAGGGTGATTCGCCTCGTAGTAACTCCCCCAAGAAGTTCGGGGGCGTGATACTTAATTTCAAGCAAATTACCCTCCCTTCTGGTAATTTCATACTTCATATTAATACAAACGTCCTAAATAAAGTGACATAACAGTTCATTTATGTTAATATGTGGGCATGAAAAATCCCACATTAATCTTAGAGCATAAAGAGGCCAAAAAAGAGCGTTTATTAGCATTAGCCGAAC
>Ga0208821_1000192_pt1 | contig 52082 bp, 40 predicted proteins | sample June2015DPH_20_5_FD_184720 | JGI IMG/M metagenome (GOLD analysis project Ga0208821, IMG submission 184720) | Peatland microbial communities from SPRUCE experiment site at the Marcell Experimental Forest, Minnesota, USA - June2015DPH_20_40... | ecosystem: Environmental > Terrestrial > Soil >...
CTCGTGGGGCCCAGGTCGTCTCGACGTCTTTGTACAAGGTACGAACGGCGCGCTCTATCACAAATGGTGGAATGGCACGTCGTGGTCCGGCTGGCAATCCCTCGGCGGGAAGCTGACTTCAGCACCCGGTGCGACTGCGACGGGTAATCAGATCGGCGTCTTCGTGGCCGGAACCAGCGGCACCGTCTACTATAAGCTTTGGAATGGTGCGGCATGGTCTGGCTGGGTAAACGTCGGCGGGACAGTTCTCTCGGGCACCAGTCCGGCCGCGTACAACTGGGGAACATCCCAGATAGGTTGGCTTGTCACCGGCACTGACAGCAACCTCTATCGCAGTTGGGTAGGAAACTCAGCAGGCTATGAAGGCATTGCCGGGGCTCTTACATCGTCACCATCAGCCACAGCGAAGCATAATGGTGTCATCGACGTCTTTGCGCGCGGCAGCACCAGCACTTTCGCTGCACTCTACCAGACATCCTATAACTACAATGGCTCTGGTCAATGGAGCGTCTGGACGGCCCTCGGCGGTGTATAGCGTAGTTCGTTAAGGGGTTTTTACCCCTCTTCTTTTTTCTTTTTTCACTTTTCAGTACGTTTTCGCTGCGACGTTATTGCCTTTAGCACGCTCGCAATTGTGCAAGTAACCCAGCCAAAATGAGTCTAGGCAACACTAATCAGGTTCTACGACCTGCTAGCACCCTACCTTCACGGGAATCCGCACGTTTAAACCGTCACGAAGATCTTGCGTATTTGTTTGTCGTTGCGGGCTGTTCGTGGTTCTACTGAAAACTCTCGGGAGGGGCGTAAGCGCATGCGGAGATTATTCTGAACTTACCAATTTCTGTTTTGAAGAAGTTTGTATCTGGATCAATGAGGCAGAAATCTTGAAATTGCGATTTGCTATTTGGCGACTCTTAAAGCGTGTAGCGAAGGCGAAAAGAGACGGTCCGCGAACATAAGGATAGCGAGTTTTGTTGAATGCCTTTACCACATTCGTCGCTGCGGCGAAATGTTCAACGTCGCATTGGGCGAGTGAAAAATGAGTGTGTACCACATCAAGGGCGTTTTGTCTCGGCTTGTTATTTAAGCTGCTTTTTCCCTCAGCAAGACGCGGAGTTTCGGAGCAATTCCGGCTGGCGAGAATTGATCTCTTTGCTTCAGTATGTTCTCCTGTTGTGCGCGGTAACGATCCAGAGGTTTCTTTTCAAGGATCTCTATAACAGCACCCTTTGCGTCATTGTAACTCTGGCACAGGTACCCGATGTCCCCCATCTTGTTGAAGTAATATTCCGAGAGTGGGGTCTTTAGTGCGATAATTGGCTTGAGATGTGAAAATGCGTCCAGCATCGCAGCAGTTCCATTTAATTCGTAAGCACTCGCTACATGAAAAAAGAGGGCATAATCGATGCGTTTACTATATTTGTCAAACTCCTCTTGAGTGAGGGGCGCGTTAAGTGCGGGGATATTGACAGACGTGTGCCGCATCTCTTTGAGCTGCTCATCTATTATATCGCCAATGAGAACAAAAATTGGCCGGTATTTTGTTCTTGTAGCGCTTATTTCATCGGCCAACTTGAAAAAAAAGTCCGCTCCCTTGCGCAAACTCGCGTGACCATAAAAACCAAAATGAACAACATCATCTTTGAATGGCTGGCTGCCGGTAGAATCTGCAAAGACATAAGGAACGTCTATCGGCGAAATACGGTTGTGCAGACGTGGCAAGTAATTCTTCAGTCCTTGTTCCATAAGGGGCGGGGGTCCCGGGAGTAAGTACTGTATTCTCTCCGTGTTGCCCGCGAGAAGCCAGTGTCGATATGAAAGGAACTGAGATGTCAGACGCTTTGGTTCAGGAGTGCTGATTTTGTTCTGCAGATCGTGTAGGACAACAAGACAGGCGATCTGGGAAAATCGTCTCAGCATTACTTTGATTATGATTAGATCGTTCCTATGTGCTGCCGTACAAAACACTATTTGGCTCGCTCGATTTTTGTCGGCCAATCTGAATATCCGCCTGTACAGGGCTAGCTCCTCGAGGAGCGCTGCAAAGGGCAAGCGCCGACCTCGTTGCTCTTCGCGCAGGGCTCTATCTGGAAGTTCGACTTCGACAAACCTGACTGTGGCCACGTGAGTATCTGCAATCCAATTGACGTGATTCAAATGTTCGCGTTCAGCACAAAATATCAGCCCCTCCTCAGGGAAAGCCTCAGCGACTGAACAAACCAGAGCCGCATTAAATTGGGCGTGCCCAAAACCGCGAAAATGCGGTTCGCATATAACTATCATGAGCTCTCTATATCTTTAATCGGTTGATCTTATCGATTTCGTTTTTTCGTTGACTGTGCTCCGTGATAATGGTGAGGTTCATTTCCGCATACAAGCGCTATTCTAGCCCTTGAGCTTTTCAGATGCGCAGACATGCCTTGATTTGCCAATATATATTTAACGTTGCAGGGAAGCTGCATCTGTCAAGAAGCTTGACTGTCAGATTATCTCAGTTCACAAGCCTTCGCACCTGCCTGAGAAGCCAGTCTTACACAATTGCCAAGATCAAACGTCTAACTCGCTTCAAAAAAGCGTCAGAAAAAGCGATCAGCCCGGATTTCTTCAGTTCCGATGCGTAAATGGATGACAATGACCTTGTTCCGTTTCCGAACAAGGTGGTTAGCACGCTCGTAGAGGTAGTCTCATTTTTGATCAAGCTCTTCGTACGGTTCATCGCTCAACAAACCATTGAACCTCATGACAGTTGCGTGTTTATTCGTAAAGAGCACGGCAAAAATCCGCCATCAATGTAGTGCACCACGCCTGACATTCACTCCACGCGTATTCTCTGCTGATCAATTCTAAGCGCTTCTCGTTATTCCTTTACTACTTCACACCATATGTTTTCGCAGAAGGTTTTCGAAGAGAAGATCCTAGAAAGAACAAAGACCGCGGTTCTGGGTATCCGATTGTTCCACAAATTTATGCCCACTGTCGCATTTATCTTGGTCATCTCTTTGTAGCTTCGGATCTCCCCTCCACTTAAGCGCACGATAGTATTCACCTCTTCTTCTGAAAAACCACAATGTTGATGCGTTTTATCGAGTTGATGGTATTCAACAACTCCTCGTTCCCAGAGCGCCTCATTTCTTTTCGGAACACACAAAAGGACGTTCTCTTGGCAACTCTCGATAGATTTGCTCAATAAAGCACATGGATCTTCAACGTGCTCTAATAACCAGTACAAAACCACGGTGTCGATTTTTGGGAAGGTAACTGCGGATGCGTCGTCCGTTATGAACTCAATGCCCGGCGGGTACGCATAATCGTCGTACCGTTGTGCGTCAATGCCAATGTATTGCCCTGTCCACCCGCTTTGAATCAAAAAGTTGTACAGTCGGCACGTGCCGCAGCCCACATCAAGGATGTCTCCTTTTTGGTATTCCAAAGCCAGCCGGTCGGCTTCGTATATAGAATGGCCTGCTTTCCACCCAAAATCAAATTCTTTCTTGACTATTTCTGAGCAGTCGTTCGTGATCATTTTTTGCGCGCCGGTATTCGAATGGTTGGCTAGCCTAATATAAAATCATTTAACTCCGCTGCCGTTTTAATGCTTCTGGGCCTCAACCTGCTAACGCGTTGCCTCCGTGAATTCGATATTTAGCCAGCGGCTGCTATGTAGTAAAACTCGTAGTGCCAGTTCCGGCCACAACTTGAAATCGTTTATGATGAGTAGCGCGTTTGGGCGTTAAGCACTTCATTGCAAATGGTAGGATGACCCTGCATTGTTCCTTGATTCTTACACCTTAAAGGTGAAATCATAACAAGGCCGTTTGCGTTGCAGCAACGACGAATCGTATACCCCTGAACAATTCAGTGTCGGTTTTTGCGGATCGTTGAACAATCGCTTTGTTTTCATTTTCCTCCTCTTGTGCGCAGCCGCCTCATTCGGCGATATCTTTGTGCTGTTGATATCTCGGGGGTGCTCTGCGACAATTGTCCTATTTGAAGAATTTAGCAAAAAAGCACGTTACGCGAACACAAATCCCTTTCATCGCTTAGACATTAATCAACCGGAAGGGCTAATCGAAAGACACGGCATTTGCTGAGGGCGCATTTTAAAAAGTACATAATGCAGCGCACGTTTTTTTTCCAAATAAGCCATGTTATTTAGAGCCCGTCTAGATCTCATAAATGAGTTTAGTCTTTTATGCCCTCCGTATGTAGGTGAGCAATGTTTCGTGCTTCTGGCATTAAAAACTCTAGTGACTCTCAGATGAGTAGGTTTGCGGTCTCTCTGTTGTCAGGATCTTGACGTTCACTGGATTCAGATTCTAAAAAAATGTGGCGGAGCCAGTCACAACCAGCACTAAATACGCCTGTATCTCAATATAATCCTCACCAAATTCGCCGATATTTGAGTACGGCAGTCGATCATTTATCTCGATCTTTCGATGGCTCAGCGCCTAGCGCTAATATCAAGCTGATTCACGGTCGTAGAGCGGATTGAGACGTTATCGGTGTGAATAGCCCATCGATAAATCCTCGAACGAAGGACCGGATATGACCGAACTGACGCGCTTTTAGAAGTCCAGGGATGCAGTAAGCAGGGTACAACAGCAAAAACGAGACAAATTGCGGGACTCGCGCGTGCTTTCTTGCATTAATCACCCAGTTTCTGTGGGGGTAGTATTCCGCACATAGTTTTACTTTTGAAGTCGAAACGTGGTGTTTGTGCCAAATCTTAGTGTTAAGGTCGCACACGATTCTATACCCTGCTTTGCTGATTCGCACGCACCAATCAAGATCTTCACCATAGCAAAAATAGGTCGGATCAAGCGTTCCCGCTTCTTCGATTACTTTTCGTTTGACCAGACAGCACGAGCCTGACACAAAATCAGCGGGCAAAAGCTTGTCCACAGCGAAACGTTCGATCTCATCGTCGCTTTTTCCAGCGTTACCCGTTGCCCTTCCTGTCCAAAAATCAACACGCGCGCCTGCTGACTGAATAACATTTGGTGCGTCGTACCAACATATTTTCGGGCCAATCACTCCAATACTGGCATCATTATTTGCAGCGCGCACGAGTTCCGTAAGAAAATGTTTATCGACGACAGTGTCATTGTTCAGGAGCAGCACATAATCAGCAGATGCTTTTAATGCGTAGCGCATTCCTATGTTATTCCCTTCGGGATAACCGAAGTTCTGTTCGTTCTGGATAATGACAAAAGATGCGTTTGACGCTTTATTGCGACCCTCTTCAACCAGTTTTTTAGATAGAGTCGCTACCTGTATATCCTCGGCTTCACGTCTCGTATAAGTTGTGACGTGCAGAGGTTCGATTCGACCATTGTCTAGGCGAGAAGCCGATTCGACTGCTGCTTCGCCTCTTGCGTATGCTCTGATCCTTGTCAGTGAATCATCCTGTGAATCATTATCAACGATAATGAGGTCATAGTTCGGGTACGAAATGGTATGGAGTGATTCCAAACATTCTATCGTATCTTCCCAGCCGTTCCAATTAAGAATTATGATGAAGACCTTGGGCCACTCGACACCATCCATTCTATCCACGTTCAATTGTGGCATGCTATTAAAAGGTTTCCCGGAGCTGCTCTGTCTCAGTTTTCGAGATATCCTTGTTGTACTCAAGAAAAATCACCTCAATCTGAAGATCCGCCGCTGCATAACTGTCAAGAATCTGTCTCGATGCGTCGTTTGAAGCGTCGTCCACGATTATCAGCTCAAAGTCGCCAAAATTTTGCGCTGAAATACTCTCATTAGACTCGGCGAGAAAGCTCGAGTGTCTGTAAGACTTCATCATTACGCGTACTAATGGCATTGTCGATCAGCGACAACGTACCATTGCCGCTTCAAAGCTTCCCTGAATAGGTTCACCGTTATGCTCAAAGTCCTGGCCCAGGTTACCATTTCAATCCCTACTTGTGATGAACTTGCGCGATGAGACATTTTGACGTGTCTTATTTATACACAAAGACATAGTAATTGCCAACGTGACTCGGATCATAAACCCACTTGGAGATCGGTCCAAAAAAGGGTTGACGGCAAATTTGGAGATTTAGATCGGTCTTTAGATTTCGAGTTTGAGGAATTTGACATCGTTTTTTTGTTCCCAAACTTTTGAGTATATTATGGCCCTCTGGACGGCTGAGTGGGATTTGCGGTGCGCGCATTTTGAAAGTACATAATGCAGCAAACGTTTTCTAATCTACTTCAAAGCTGCGTTAATCAGAGCCCTTGTAAATGTTGTATATGAGTTTAGTTTCTTGTATCGTGAAACCCCGCAGCGCAAGCAAAATAGTCAAATAGATTGCTGCGGCAAGCGCGATCGATAAAACTATGCTTAAGATCCCAGAGGGATTCCATAAGAACAGAAAAAGGGCGATAATACTCGAGCCGCAGACACTCTTCACGATGAATCCACCGTTCACGTCAAACTTAAAGTATCTAAATGAATAGATTGTAGTCAACACGAAAGCGAGCAGGAACGCGAGGAAAGTTGTCAGTGCAGCACCTATGAGGCCCAAATAGGGGATAAGTACTAAGTTTAACCCGAAATTCAACGCAGCGCAGAATATCCATATCGTGCCCATAATGGCAGTCTTCTTTTTTAATGCGATTATCTGAACAAGCACCGCGTACACTCCAAAGAGCGCAGTTCCTGCGGCAACAAACGGAGTGACTAAGTAGCCGTTTGTTGCGATCTGCTGTGTGGTTAGCAGAAGCAAAATCGGCTTTGATAAGACCGATATGGCAAACACGCAGGGGAGGGCAATCCCGATATAGTACTTTAGTGAGTACGTCATGATCGTGCGTACATCGGCCATGCTGTTCCCGTCGTAGTGTTTTGCCAGGACCGGAGGAAGGAGCATCGCTAGCGGCGCTGAGACCACGCTGATGGTAGTTCCTGCCGTGTATCCCGGCGAATAATAGCCCACTGCTGCGGCGCCTAAAAAAAGCGCAATGAGATACCGATCGCTTGAATTCACGATCCAGCTTGATAGACTGCCCGGGACTAATGGTAGGCCAAAATTGAGGTATTCCCTCACGTGCGTAAGCTTGGGGATAGCAAACCCAATCTCCGCGACAATGAGATACATTATAATGCAGAACACCACAAGCTGCTCGATTAAGAGCGCTATCACGGCGCCCTGCAATCCATAACCCGAGAGGACAAAAAAGGCTACAAGGGCTGTTTCCAAGTACGCGTTAAAAAGGTTCAAGTAAGTGTACCTTTTGATCTGCTGGAATGTTACAAAATATTGCAAAGCATAAACAGTCAGGCACGCAATCAAGATGTTCGGTATGAGCAGCAGGGCTGTGGTGAGATTGTTTTGAAACAAGCTTGCCGCTATTTGTGGCACAAACAAAAGAAACAGCCCAGAAAGAGTCAAGCTCACAACCAAAACGACGAATCCCATGGAGTAGAACAACTCTCGGATGTCACGTTTGTCCTTCGCTGCGGCGCCAAACCGAACCAGTGAACTTTGAAGCCCTAAAGCCGCAAGCGGGGGCAATAGGCCGAGTGTAACTAGAATCAAAGCAAAGGCCCCATAATCAGCGATAACCAGATTCCTTGTCAGGATAGGAAGGAGGATGATGTTGCTGAGATAGACTAGAGGAGATATCACTGCGCTCAATCCTATTCGCCGAACAGTGAGTGTGTATCTTCCCATTTACGTGGTTCTTCTGCGATAATCTGATTGACTGTTGCTCGGCCGTTTTTTGATCTGTCGATGCCTTGTAATTGCGCTAGGTCACAAAAACGGCAGAGTGACCTTTGATCCGCCTTAGGATATTAATCTTCTTTAATCGTCTTTTTTTATGATGTTGTTGACTCTCGCGGGTAGCCCTTTGAGAAAGGAATTCAGCTAGCGCGACGTTTATAGCTTCGTCACGAAATTCGTCTGCATATTTGATTCTCCAGTCTAATAACAATCAATTTAACAAATAGCCATTGGTTTAGTACTAACGTTGGTACAGAAAATACCAGCTTAACGTGATTCTTTTGAGCTAACCAGTGTCTACTTGGAAAAAGTTTTGTATCGTTTTTATTTTTGAGTGTCTGAAGGCCGGCGCAGCACCCGGGAGTAGGTCCATTATATCGCCTACCTTACATTTCATTATTCGGTTTCCAGCGTTTGAAGGGTCAGTTCACGACTGACGCACAACTTAGTTACGGGGGTCACGAACAAACCGCAAGCTTTATCGGCTCTTCTTCTGCGTGTAAGACGCGGAATCCTCTACGAGGCACTTTGCCACTCAAGATTGTTTTCCTTTGTTGGCGGAAAAGATGAAACGTAAACGTATTGCGATGAGCAGCATCGCCTTAGCAACTCTGATGCTCGTGTCGCTTTTTGCTGTCGCAAGCAGTCCGGCGAGCGTGAGTGGCCAAGCGACTAGAACTACTGCACCGCCTACTGCGAGCCTGGTCGGCGGAACGATGCCAGGCACCGGCCCCGCCGCGAGCACCTCGTTTACCACTAGGGAAACCGAAATCTTTGCCGTCGACGCTAACGGTACCCTCTGGAACACGTCGATGGCGCCGAGCAGTAACGGTACATGGAACGCCCTCGGTGGAGCGTGTACCTCATCACCCGCCGCCTTCTCTTGGAACTCCAGCTACCTCCGTATCGACGTCTTTGTGCGCGGGAGCAACGGCGCTCTCTATTGGAAGTACTACCAGAACGAATGGTCTAGCTGGCAATCCCTCGGCGGACAACTCACCCCAGGCACAGGACCCGCTGTCGCTTCGTGGTCAGCAGGTCGTCTCGACGTCTTTGTGGAAGGTACGAACGGCGCCCTGTATCATAAATGGTATTCCGGCGGCGCGTGGTCCGGCTGGCAAAATCTCGGGGGAGTTCTGACGGCGTCACCAGCCGCGACGTCGGGTGGTAGCAGTGTGATTGATGTCTTTGCCCGTGGCAGCAACGGCGCCGTCTGGTACAAGGGTTGGAATGGCGCTGCGTGGTCTAGCTGGAAATCCCTCGGCGGACAAGTCGCTTCCAACACCGGACCCGCCGTGAGCCAAGACCTCTGGCTCTTTGTACAAGGCACGGACCAGCGGCTCTGGCGGACGGGTGTGGGGGTCGGCTCCGCCAAATCGACCGGTTGGGGCACCCTCGGCGGAGCGCCCCCCGAGGCGCTGTCCACCTCGTCACCGGGCGCCGTCGTCCTCACCTCCGGCGAAACCCTGGTGTGTGTCAGCAGCACTAGCGGGAACGTCTGGTATTCCGCGGATAGCCTTACCAACTGGACAGACTGGGGGTCTCTGGGTAGCCCGCCTGTGATAATCTACCGTCCCGAGCTAACGCAGGGCATCGCAAACGACGGTACGTACAACTACGGCATAAGCAACACAGCGCTGTACAAGTACGACGCGAAGTGGAACCTTGTTACGACGAACGGCAATGCCGCTGTTCAGTGCGGCGGCAACCATCTGGGGGCTGGCGAAATCTATAACGGGACCCTCTATGTACTTTGTACGGAAAATTCTCCAGCACCGGAGCTTGCATACGTAGGGCTGTTTAATACGAGCCACTTGAGCTTTATAAAGAGGGTTGATTTGACCAAAGTAGCAGGAAATCCACCGACTGCCGATCAAATGAATATTGGTGCCGTTGGAGTCAACCCCGATGCTGGCCTGCTTTTAGGCCTTCAATTTGGCCCTTATAATAGTACCACGCCTACCCCCGCTGAAGTATATACATTTAATTTAACAACGTTCGCATACCAAGGTTCCTTTCAGGCATCAAACTTCTCAACAATTTACAATCAGGGTATCAGTTACTACGACGGCCACTATTATTATTCATATGACAATCTACCGGTCGGTGGAGTCACATCAGCAAACGGCGGCGTCGCGGTGATGAATACTGATGGAAGCAATGCGATACAGATAATCTCAGCGTCAAAAATGACGGTTAGCGGGGGCAACAACGAGATAGAGGGCTTATACGTTACCAACAGCAATATCTACGTGCTCCGTGGCGGCTTCATCTACACGTTCGCGTTCCAGGCAAATTGGGGTGCGTAAGGAAGAAGTGCGATTAAAATTTAGAGTGACGGAGCGCAATCGCGTCGTGGTTATATTAAAACGGCTTTGTCTGCGCTGCAGCTTACTGTCAAGCTTTGGAGTCTCTCGTTGTTTCGCTAAGCGTCACGACGATTGTTCTCAGACAAACTGCACTACACCTGCTCCGGCTTGTGCTATCTCCGCGCGCGCTTGACGACATAGGATCCCGTCCTCGAATGTTAGTGCATTTCGGTTCACCGAGACGACACGCGCATGGTCTGATCCTTTGATAGATTGATCAGGTTGTTGAAACGTGATTCCGGCACCATAATTCCGAGTAGGCCCTACAATCATCTGCGTGTTCGCGCACCCCGGGGCTCTAAAACACCTCTAACGGCTGCCCGGTCAAATTGGTTGTCGATTAATACCATCTACGGCTCTCGTCGTAGCGAATAATTGCGGTGTTTGAGGGTCAGACGAAAGCCATTAAGTGTACAAAGAGTCATTGAAACGACTTTTTGATTATATTATATACCCGTTCTGAGTTTTTACAATCTCGAAATTCATTGAAACGTTCGCAAATTTCCTTCCGTTGTGTTTTATAGTCATCACTTTGAAGGTTACGTTCCACAAACTCTAAGACTCCCTTCCAGTCCGTGGCTTTAGGGCCTGGCGTCACTTCATTATAGTCATAGAATAACTCTTGACCGTCCAAACCAACAAACTCGTGAAGATCAAATGGAGCAAATATGATGGGCCGATCTAACAACAAAAAATCAAAATAGACGCTGGAATAATCCGTAATGAGGATATTGACACGTTTCAAAAGGGGGTAGATATCAGGCAATGCCGTATCCGAGGGGGTGAAAATTCTGCTTTTGCGGTCGCCGTGTTCTGGATGTAGCGCTAGTTCAGCTCCTCGCTCATGCACTTTCATTATCATAATTGCATTTATTCGAGTGAGCACTGCTTGTACTTCGTCAATGTCGAATCCGTAATCAAAAAGCAAATCCCGCTTTCGACCAGTATCTTGTCGCCGCCACGTTGGCAAGTAACAAATCACAAACGTAAAATCAACTATGCCTTTTATATTCTCAAGATACGGGCAGTTATCATCGGACCACCATGCGTCGAGCAATACGTCATTTCGTGGATACCCCGTAACAACTACATTCTTATTGGATCGGAAAGCTGGAAGCTCGTCGAAGGCGGATAACATCGTTGTTCTTGACTCCTGGGACGTCGCGATGGTAAGATCATAGTGTTCAGCCTCAAAGCCAAATATACTAGCCATTAGGCTCCTAAGAAACAGCCAGAAACGAAGCATGAGTTTATGATTTCTAAAACGGTATTTGCTGGTTACAAGCAGTCTCTTCAGTGGCGTGCCGTGCCAAAGTTGCACTACTTTCGCTCCTCTGATAAGGCTTCGATTGACGTCCCACAACGAAGTTGAAACGATTACGCATCCGGCCCGTAATGAGTGCAAAATACCTTCTCGACTGCTTACGTGATACGCAGAATACCCGTTCTTCCTTAGCTTTTCGATGACATCCATATTGCGCGATAACCAAACGCAGGTTATATCGGGATGGTTCTTGGTTACATAAAGAAAGAGGTATTTGGAATTGTCTGCAAATTTCTGGCCGAGTGGGGCCCCAAAAATCCACATATTCGGATCTTTGCGGAATAATCCTGACGCAAAATACTCAATATTGAAAGTAACGTTAGCAAGAGTGTGCTTCAGTTTCAAGTAAAAAATATTCATACAGCAGAAAAGCTCCATTGTTCGACAGTAGGTCTAATCGGCATCAAGCGCCTCTTTTGAGTTCTGCGCAGGACGTTCTGCTGTCCTTTCTAACAAACATCAACATCCGTTGGATACACCCACGTTTCATCATGGCGAATCGATGCAATCGCAAGGCCGCTTTGTTGATAAAACTTCCCTACACAGTCTTCTGCATATGCTGTAGTGCTCCTAATGGTAGCCGCTTTGTCGTCGGCAGCGCGCAGCAATCGCGTAATAATCGCTCTTTTCGGTTGCTCGTTCGATGATCTTTTGAAACGGAGGCCGCTTCAGCAATAAATAGTGGATCAGAAACGCATAATTTCATTTTTTTGCTCATTAGAGCTACAGAATCCACAAGTTCCCTTTTTTCGCTTTGCAATATAACAGTTATGATCTATGTTCTTATTCACCGTGCTTGTGCTCATATCCAACGCCGATACGGCTAGCACTGATCCCAGCGAAGTTTAGTAATGCAAAAAGCACACGAGAACCGACAGTCAAATTCACGCGTCTGCAACTATAATCCGTGAGGGCAGTGCTGCACTAATCGTCGGACAAGACAGCTATCAAGACGAGGAATTGCTTTGCTGAGGTGCCTAGCACGCTTTCTAGAGGCTCAACGATTATTTGTCCGCATCTTGCTGGCTTGGTGCAGGGCGCTCGTCATTCAAGAATGCACCGACAGAATTCTTCAACGCACCCGTGAGGCCATTCGTCTGTGAGGTTCGATACGAGGCACTTCACGTAGGCATCCAGTGTTTTTTTCACGCATATTTCGTTTTCCGTGGCGGATTTGATGAATAGCACACAGAGCGAGTACAGAAACGCGATCGCAAATTGCCATCTTGATAAACTTTCAGTGACAAAATACAGCCATGAAAAGGTCAGCAAGTATCTATTCTTCGAGCAACACTGCTTACCGCGGCTGGGACGGATCACGTAACCTAAATGTTCTGGACGAAGCTTGCCGATAGCCGCACTAAGCTTTGATTCATCTCTAGGTCTAAGTGGGGACTCTTGCAGCGCTTTTTTGCGCCGAAGGTCTGGATGTCGGACTTCGGCCGCGTCGACAGCTATAATGGCAATTTTCGCTGGCAGTGCGCGACGTGCGTAATCATAATCTTCAAAACCGACAAAGAAGTGGCACGCATCATAATAGCCGATCAGGTCCATGACTTTCTTTGAGATGAGAACCCCGTGTGTGCCAAAAGCGTCTATTCGGCACATGTCCGCACTCAAACGAACGGGACGCAGATGTCCAAAAAAGTTTTTCTTCAGCCTTTCACGCGTAAAAACCACCCAAGGCCTGTCTATATCTACCTTTTTGGGACAAAGAATGTCGCCGTCGTCAGCGTGCTTCAGCAACTCAGGTAGACAGAGATCTGACGCGACTCCGTCTTGATCTACGGGCCAAAGCCAATCGAAACCATTCTCGTGGGCAACCTTCATACCAACGTGAAAGCCGCCGGCAGAGCCCACATTGCTTTTGGTTTGGTGATAATAGGTAAATGGGTATTGTTTAGAGTGCGTGTCGAACACTCTCTTATTTTCTGCTAAGTATGTCTGATCCGAGTTATCGATAACGATGAGCCCACTTAAAGCCGGCCCTTGATTCGTAAGTGACGAGAGCAGACGCGCAAGTTCTTTTGGATCGTTATAGGCGACTGTTGCTGCGCAAACCTGCACTGTCATTTTCGCATCGTCGATTTATGGTAGACTGCGATTTATAACTGTTCGTTCTCGCCGATGACCTTGTTGGCGCAGCCCAGTGATGGTTGTCATCCTCGACCCAGAAGCACGTGCGAAGTCCGGTCATAAAAAAATGCCATTTGATGTCGCCAATGGGCCTAATCGGCATTTAGGGACTCTTTTGACGTTCTGCAGCGCACGTTACAATGCGCCTTTTGACAAACAGCATCTGTTATTTTTTCTGCCATTAATCTCGCCGTCGTTAGCTTTCCCCCAATAATATGGAACACGTTGCTCGGATCCTCGATCACCTTAAAGTCACGCGACTTCAACCGTCCATCTGGGTCGTGCCGACCTAACTCGACCGTGCCGTGTTCACCGTCTGCGAGTGCCCTCACACCAGTAAACATGCGCAGCGTAGGGCAGAGCTTTACATTTGGAAGGATGCGAGCGATTTCATTCTTCAGATATGTGTCAGCCCAAGGTTCAGGATGTGCGTCTTCCGGTCTCTGGATTGTTGTCGAAGTCGTACCCAGCCAGCCGTACCCGTTGTGTACAATGTACGCATCTGCATCCGCCGGCTCGCGCAAATGCTGGATACCTCGTGAGCAGAGCGCCTTTTGAACGATAATGGTTCCTTGGCTGTAGGTTAAGGGAATGGTCGCGTCAACGTTACTCGCCACAGTATTTACCCACGGGCCGGTTGCGTTAATTATGTAGTTGGTCTTCAATTTGCCTAAGCTGGTGGATATTACGAATTCCTGTTCAATTTCGTGTATCGACCGAAGCTCTTGGTTCTCGAACAGGCTGCCTCCATTTTGCTTTGCAGAATAACAGTTCAGCCAACAAAATCGCTGTGCATTTATGTTTTTGTCGGCCGTTTCCACGGCAACGTTTAGATCTCTATTTAATTCGGGGATCTCTTTAAATACTTCATCAATATCAACTTCTTTCGCTTGAATGTGTAGCTTTTTGGCTGCTTGCAACGCAGATATTGTATATTCGCTAGTCACCCCGACGAAGTAATTCCGCACATCTCCGACTACTTCTGAAGCGATATCAGAAATAATTTCGTTCTCTTCGGCGCATTCTTGCGCGACTACTGGATCCTTCAAAACGTACCGCATCCCGCCGAGTAAGTTTTGATGAGAAGACGAAGTCGTGCCACTCGCTATGGTCCGTTTTTCGATGAGAGCGACTGAAAAGCCCCTCATCGATAAATCTCGAAAAGCGGCGGTACCGGTCGCTCCGCCACCAAATATAACTACTTCATACCTCATGCGTTCCGTGCTCGAGCTGTGTGATTCTTTGGCGAATGGCTCGTGCTTGAATTAGGTCATCATACGTGTCTATTTCACAGCGGAGCATCCCATTCGTATAAAGGACGTGCATTGCGGAGGGAAATTTAAGCAGAAGTCTATTCAGCGGTTCAGAATACCATTCAAGTTTCGCTCTCGGCTCTTTTAGCGCTTGTTTGAATTCGGTTAAGAGCTCATTGCTCAGCTTAATCATACTCGTGTACACGGCGTTGCCTGGAACTGACTTACCAATGCTCGCGGCAGACCCATTTTTCACCACGATTTTGCAATCTTCAGGCTCTATTTTTTTTCCATCTTCGACGATGCAGGCGTTATCGTGTGGTGACTGGACCAATCTTCTCAGTAATTCAAATTCAAACAATATATCGCCATCTAAGACGAGGATAGCGTCCACAGCGGGATCGACGTGTTCCAAGGCGAGCGATAAACTATACGCATTGTCGGTTTCACAAAACAATTTGTTATTGACGATAGTGACTGGTAGATTATAGTCCGACCTCTGTATGTGCTTCTGTATTAAATCGCGCTTATACCCTGCAACTATCAGGGCGCATTCAATCTCCAGTTTTGCCAAACGGCGCATCTGGTAATCGAGGATGGTCTCATCATCAAGGCATAACAAGCATTTGGGTACCTCTTCTGTCAGTGGCCGAAGTCTGGTTGACCTACCGGCTGCGAGAATTATCGCTTTCGTCCTCTGCTCACCCTTATCTGTCATTGGTCACCGGCCGATTTTTTAAGCTCGTTAACAACTCGAGGTATTCAGCGTCGTGCACTCATAGGAGAAGATTATTACCACATAAATAGCTAAAACAAAGTGACTACTATACTCACGTTTCTTGAGTCTAATGCTCTCTATGACTTAAGTTACAAAAAGACCGGCTAATAAAACTTGTGCTATACTCTTCATCGTAATACTCCTATCAAGCGCCTATTCTGTGCGTTAAAAGTTATAAATGACGTGCCTAGCCCAGTCAGTTCCGTTACTCGTGTAGAGACCGCCGAGCCGATATAATTTAATCGCGCTATCAAAACGAGCTCACGTCTCGCTATAACTTTGGGGCGAACAAAGTGAACATGGTTTCCAATCCTGAGATCTTTCATGAATTTAAGGTACATAGAAAGTCAGCGGTAAAAACGCTTTTTTATCGTCAATAACTAAACTTGTTGATCTAGTTTCATACTGCGTTTATTCGCTGCCGCCGTAATATTTATCAAAAAGGGCATCATAAACATCGATATTTTTTTTCGCCACGCTGTGCCAATCAAAGTAGTTTTTCGCGCGTTCTCTGTTTGCGCTGAACGTTGCACCGTCTTCAAAAACGTTAATTACTGCGCTCGCAATCGCATTTGAATCCCTTGGTGGGATCAACACTCCTGCTTCAAACTGCTCGACCAGACTCGGTATCCCTTCGACGTTGGTTCCGATAAACGGTGTTCCGCACGCCATAGCTTCGATCCCCACAACCCCCAGTGCTTCAGTTAGAGACGGAAGGACAAACACATCAGCTGCGTTATAATAAAGTGGCAGTTCCTCATCGGGAACCCTGGTTTCAGCGCCCCCCGCTGGAATGAAATGAATCTTGTCCGGAATGTGTAGCTTCTGGGCTAAGAGTTGAAGGTGCTTTTTATAGTATCCTTCTCCTACCAAAAGCAGTTCGGTATCGGGCAGTCTCTCGCGGATAGGTGGCATGGACTGAATCAAATAGTCCAACCCTTTCCTCTCGACCATCCCAGCGACGCACAATACGTACTTTTTGCTGGAATCCAAACCTAAGTCGTCTCTGGCTCTGTTCTTGTCGATTTTCCTGTAAACAGAGAAATCGATTCCCATTGGCGAGAGGTGAACTTTTTCTGCTCCAACCAAGCGTGAAAAGTATATTTCAGTGAGCTTATTGAGAACGAGGAAACAATCGACGCGTTTTTTTAAGGCCCTTTCGAAAAAGAAGACTTTTAACAAGTACGACGCCAAATAGTTGTATCTCACCCTTTCCGGAGTTTCCAAAAAGAGCTGCAGGAGCGGTCTCTCTTCGTAGCACTGGACCAATAACGGAGTTTTTTTGATAGAAACAGATGCAAAAACAGTTGTCCACGTAAATGCCGAGTGCAAGTGCACAAGCGAATGCTGTTTTTTCACTTCGACGCGCAATTCCCGCAATAATGGCCAGGAAACCTCGCCGAGGTTGATTCGATCGGATCCCATGCGTTGTGCGGGGAAGAATCGATAAAGTATGTTGTGGTCCTTAGTTACAAATTCTTTGTCTAACCGCCTTTCGATGCTCCAACACTCTAGATCGTATCTGTCCGTGCTCTTTGCGATCTGTTGAGCGAGTCGAACGTGCCACCCCCCACCGTAAGGAAGCTCGTTGATTTCTTTTTTTACTCGAAAGCCGGGTAAAAAAGAAGAAAAAGAATGCGTATTGGCCAATATAACTTTTTCTTTCATCGCCGCGCACTCGCTTGACTGACGAAGAGTCCCTGCCCTTTTGACTAAAGAATGGACTCGTATGCGTTTATGGTCTTTTGAACGGTTGTTTCCCAGCTAAATCTATGTGCTTGTTTAGAGCCTTTGGATCGTAAACTTTCACGCAAACTCTCGTTATTTATTATCTCGAGAATGTTTCCTGAGATATCTTCCGAGTTTAGTGGATCGTTTATGTATAGTCCCGCATCTCCTGCAATTTCTCTCAGCGAACTGTTGTCTGAGAGCACGACCGGAGCGTTACACGCCATGGCTTCAAGAGGTGGCAGTCCAAACCCTTCATACAACGACGGGAAGATCAAAGCAGTCGCTGCCCCGTAAAGTCTTGGTAGGTCTTCGTACGCTACGTATCCGAGCACAGTTATCCGTCTCTGCGCTTCCTTTTTGACGTGACTCGGAAGGTCGCGCGAATTGACGTAGGCGCGTATCTTCTTCTCGCTAATCGGTCCAACCAGCACCAAATCCTCAGGTATTTCTTGAAAAACGCTCACATACGCTCTAATGAGGGTTTTTAGGTTCTTTCTGGGGCCATCGTCGCCAACGCAGAGCAAATAACGACGTCGCAAGTTATACTGATGCACAATTTGACTGTAATCGCTATGAGGATGAAAAAAAGACGTGTCGACCCCTAAATGAATAACTTTAAGCTTATCTTTGCGAACTCCGAATTTTGCGATCAAATCTGTCATCGTAGAATAGCTGTCTGCAATGACTAAATCACAGTTTTCGATCAGCTTTGGGAGCACGATCGCAAAATCAAACCGCATTACGCGATCGGGCACGACTCGCGTATAGCATGCCGGCAGCATAACCGGCGCAATATCGTGAATGGTGAGCACTTTTTTTGCTGGTAGGTTTCGGTGTCGGAAGAGAAATGGTCCGAGATTATCTACATTATGTATAAGAGAGGTCGACTCATCCTTTATCAGACGCTTCAACAACAGACTGCCCAAAAAAACCTTTGTGTTTTGTCGGTTTAAGGCAAAATGGTGCAAGACTTTCACATCGACGTCTCGCGCTCGCAAGCCCGCTATCAGGTGTCTGTTTAGCGTCCACTCCCCAGTTTGGCCTGTCGGTGGTATGATAGCTACTCTCATAAGCTTCTTAATCTACCCCACATCGTGCTGCCCCCCTATTAAATTGCTTTGTTGCGATCAACGCAACGACGGTTCCGGCTCATCTGAAAAGGGGTACTGCAACGCACACGCTGAGCGAGAAAATCGCGACGATCTCAGTCATTGCATTGCTTGTCAGGCAGCGCCCGGTGGCTGTAGTGCGGTAAGCGTTTTAGTGGGCCTCTTCTTAAACTTCTTCAGTCGCAACAATCTTCACATCGGTACGTGTAAGGGCCCTCGCTGAGGCGCACGACGTGGCAAGGGCTGCTCATGAGTTGTCCGTTCTTTGTTGAGCGGGGCACTTCGACCGGGGCTGATCCAGAGTGTGTGTCCAATGGTCCCGTTTGCTTCCGTGAGCTCCTTGACGTGTTGTAATCGACAACCGATCTCATCTGATGAATCTTCAGATGGAAGCTGCGCTTAACGCGCAATAAACTACCAATAAGCCTTTCAGATTGACGTGTTTACAAGCAAACAGCAAACTTTATGTCGGGTCAACACACGGTACACACAGCAAACGCATAGCAGGCGCTATAACATTGTCCTCCACCGAGCAGAACCCAATGGATATGACGGAACTCGACGCGATGACTCACGGCGCAGCCTCCTTGACGGTCATGGTTGGCATTCCGTGCTACAACGAAGAGGTAGCGATAGGCAGCCTCGTGCTGCGCGTCTCCCGGTACGCGGACCAAGTCGTCGTGCTTGATGACGGGTCCACCGACAAGACCGCCGAGGTCGCGCGCTTGGCTGGCGCACACGTGCTCGTTCACGATGCCAACATAGGTAAGGGCGCCGCCTTGCGCGATCTCTTCGCGTACGCGACGCAATCTGGCTTTGGCATCATCGTCATTATCGATGGCGACGGTCAGCACGATCCCGAAGACATTCCGAAGCTGCTCGACCCGCTTCTGCGCGACGAGGCCGACGTGGTCAACGGAAGTCGCTACCTGGACGGAAAGGCGGGAAACACCCCGCGCTACCGCCGGTTCGGACAGGTCGTTCTCGACAGGGTGATCCATTGGGGGCTCAACGGGGACGTCACCTTCACCGACACGCAGAGCGGTTTTCGCGCGTTCTCGATCAAGACCGCCCCGTTTTTCACGTTTAACTCCGACAAGCTGACGATCGACAGTGAGATGCTCATGGACGCGGCTAACGCGCAACTGCGGATAAAGGAAGTGAACGTCGGCGTCCGCTACGACGTGGGGCGCTCCTCCAAGCATCCGGTGAGTCACGGACTGCAGGTGCTTACGGGGGTGATGCGTAGCATTGAGTTCAAAACGCCGTTGCTCGTGTTCACCGTTCCTGGTTTAATCCTTGTCGCAGTGGCGGTCGGACTCGCCTTTTTTATCATTCAAGCCTATTCCGTCGTTGGATACGTCGTATTAGGTCCAACGCTGCTGATGCTGCTTCTCGCGGTAGTAGGGACGTTTTTAGTGCTTACGGGGATCATCCTCCACTCCATGTCGGCGCTCATTGATTCACGGGCCGAAAGGCGTGGCGGATCACGATAAGTTTTCAGTCGAGCACTTGCCAGCGCCTTCTTGCCACAGGCAGGCTCGCGACGGCAGAGCAACTCGAAGCAGCCGCCGGCTCCCACTTGCAACGCTCCAATTACCCATCTGCCATCTCGCGCTCATCGAATAATCACGAGTTGTTCTGAGCGCTGACACAAAATCAAAGCGCGATCACACAAGAAACGACAAAGCTTTAAAGACTGCACGAGAACGCGAACGCGTAATCGGTGAAATGCCGATAACCGCGCTGAAACGACTACAGCTAAGTGCGGGGCGTGCACGTTGAGCCCGGGACCCCACGTTGTCCCGCCGGCTATCCGAGGTATCAATTGCTATATATCGCTGCTATTCGTAGCCTAGACCGACTGTCGCCTACGTGGAGCAGCCAAACAAATAAGGAGCATCGGCAGAAGTTACGTGACACAAATCAATCCAAGCCCCAGCGACAAAGCGGACCGCAAACGCTTTGAAATTACGCCGTTATACTTCGATTTAGCTCTTAGTTTGAGTCGGCTCCCGCCTTCTTTTTTTGCATCGTTCTGGTCTCTTTCATTCGCTGGCCTGAAGACCAGTCTGGAGAGTCTGCGCGCATGCTGAGTCTAGCTCACACGCTCGCCCCTACACGTCTCAACGGATAGGACGATGAACTGCAACTCCACCTTTCGCTCATAACGGCCAGACCACGTGGCTGACGCGCACGATCTGGGCGTCTTGAAAGACAACGAAACGTTCTGGATGGCGCACGTGAGCTGTCCAGCAGAGCAGCAGCCGCTAAGCGCGCGAGCTCATGCTGTAACGTTCACCCAGAGGTGCGTGTCGCGGTATGGTTCGGCGGTTTTTGCGTTCGCGTAAAGGGCAAAATCAAGTTTCACGTTGTTCCCCGGTTGACTTAGTACGAGGTCTATCTGCTTTTCCCATTGCTGGCCGTCGGGGACGGTCACCTGTTCAGAGTAAACGGTGCTGCGCTGTGTACTGTTGTTCGCAGAGACGACCAGCTTATAGGTGACGTCGCGCGCCTCGTGGTTGGTAATAACTACTGTTACGGGACTCGCAACCCCTACCTTAAAGTCCGTGGTGTAGTTGCCGAGCGTGCCGTTAGTGCCGAGAAGGTAGAACTCAGTAAAGTGCTCGCTGGGCTTCGGTATAACCAAGGCATAACTCGCAACGGCGACCGACGCTATGATAGCGATAACGAGTGCGATCGAGAGCGTTCGATCGAACGTGCTTCCTACAAGCGCCGCTCCTGGGTCGTCCGAATGATGCCGCACAGGCCAATTGACAGCGAAGCGCTGTTCTGATTGGAGTTGATGCCGACGAATGGCCGCGATTACGACACACACCAGCGTAAAAACGACGAAGAGGACAAGTGTCGGACCCAGTCGGATGCCCCATCGGGTATAGTTGAGGCCTATTTCAAGGAGCGGCACGATTACAATACTGAGACCAAAAGAGAGCCCCAGCCTGACACCGTCTTTTAGCGTCTCTTTTTGGGGAAACAGCGCCGCTACGAATGCGTACCCCGGGACAAAAAGAACGGCTATCGCGCCAATGATGGGGCGAGCGACCGTTACGCTGAACACCGGAACACTAGCGACCACAAGCGCTGCAAGCGCGAAACCAAACACGAGGATAAGGTCTGCGAAGCTGCTAATAGGCTTCATTTGCTCTTTCACTGCCTATGTGCTATAGTGCGAAGACCTCGCTTGATTGGGGGGGCCTGTTTACTGCATGCGTCGCGAATGCTTTATATGTTTAGTACAACGCTCGAGCGAGCTCTGACAGTGACTTATCGAGGTGCTAAAGCGCTTCTAATATGCGTGGTGGCGCACAACCTTCTGCTTGCCTAATGGTCAGTGCAAACGAGAGTGTGGGCGGTTCGCGGTCACTGTGTACTATTATTTCGCGGTGACGACCTGAACGGTACCGGCGTCGTAGATCACGTTTTGGGTAGCTTCAATGGATTCGTAGTGCTGTGCTCCGAGCTTAGCTACCGGGCCCTTGCTCGCAATGTATGGATTACTGGCAATCTCGAGCCGCAGCACCCAACTGCTGTTGTTATTGGAAAAATTAGTGATGGCAGTTAAGGGCGGGAACACGGTGACGTTCGACACGTTGTATTGATATTTAAAGATCGGGGTATAGGCAAGGTCCGTCTGTACCAGCCGCCCATTCGTCTTATTTGCGATCGTCTGCGCTGCGGCCACTTCTGACGGGAGGAGAGCAATGCGGGGGACTTGGTCCCACGGCAATTCGCTCGCAACTTTTGCATTTGGGTGCGTTACGCTAACAAAGCCTAGGACAAGAACCGCCGAAAAAATCACGGCAAGGCCTTTACGCGTATTTACTAGAGAGCCGAGCTTTAGAATGCCGGCTGCTGCAGGAATCACCATAAACACCTGCAGATACACGATCCATCGTTCGGGCTGGGAGATACCTGGGCCAAAAAAATAGGTGCCCACAGTAACGGCCAATACGACAGCTGACGCGCCAACCCACGCGACCGTCAGCGCTTTTTTTTGTTTTGCGCTCAGAATCCACAGAAATCCAAACGTGGCAAAGAAAATGAGGATCAGCACGGGCAAATCAGACCAGATCGGAAGCGCTGAGGGCGGTAGGGTAGGCACCGCTGCCGCTGCCGCCGCCGCTGAGGACGCGGCGGCTGCTGGCGATGCTAGTGCGGTCGATGGCGAGACGCCTCCACGCACGGCCGCTATAGCCCTGCTCAAAGCTGAACCGCCGGTAAACGTCCAGTAGCTTATGATGCTCGCGCCAAATAATGCCACCAAGAGCGCGAGGGATCGCAAATGTAGAGAGAGAGCCTTCACATCTTGTATTTCGTGTCGGACGTCCGTTACGCCGAGTATCTTGCTGATGAATGCAAACGAGCCTATGACGATGATGAGTACCAAAGCGGTATAGAGCGACGTCCCTTCGTGTGTAAGCAGTATGCCCGCAAACAGGACGACGAGGAGGATCGTATAACTTACCATATCATCTCGCGGAACGAGGAATAACGCAGTGACCACGACGAGTGTCAGCACGATGCCGAGCGTCTCCGGCGTGATGGCGATGCCCCACAGCAGGAACTGACTGGCGATCACGAGCAGAAGAGCTGCTAGCAGGCCGCTGCGCACATTTAATACTGCCCTGCCGATGAGGAAAATGAAAATCACGCTAATACATTCAATGATGCCGACGAAAAAGTAGCTGTTATACACGCTGAGTCCGGTGATTAACGATAAAGCCGCTACCAACATGTGCATAATCGGCATACTCGGGTACTCGAGGAGGTCATACGGGGCAGTGTGCGCGGGGATGTAACCGTGGTCGAGCACGTACTGAATAAAGCCGACATGATAGTACGGGTCGACTGATATCGCGCTAGGGAACTCAAAATACGCGCTTGCTCGGATAAGCACACCCAAGATAATAATCTTGAGCAACACGCTGGGAACGTGCCGAGAATTTGTGGTAATCGCGATCTCTAATGCGATGAGCGCTGCCAAAACAGAGGCCAGAACGAGAAAAAGCACCGGACGCGAATAAACGGCCGTGCTGAGCACGACGACGCTTACGCTCGCAAAACAGACAAAAACGATGTTAACAATCTTATGGGCCCGGCTTTCTGCTTCTGCGCTCAGACGCATCACAGATACGGCGGCTTTTGCTGTGAGTCTTCTGCGCAGTCCGATGTAGAGGGCACAGGCAGCGAACAAGGCTAGGAACGTGACAAAGACGTAATATGACTCGAACGTCAAGAGGTTAACGACGCACACGGTCGCGGAAACCATCAAGCCAATGGTCGCTAAATACGTTCGTGTCACCGAATCCAACGCGCGTGCTAGGCTCTCGTAAAAGGATCGGGGAACGCTCATGTCTTGCTACTCCTCGCCGTTTCCGCTCCGAACGGTGTACGCTACGATCGCCGTTCACCGCTCAGTGACGCAAGCGTAGACCTCCTCCAGCTTTCTGATCATTGCTAGGTCACTGTACTTACTTGACTCTTTTCGTGCTGCCGCGCCGATTTTCGCTCGGAGGTCGGCGTCTTCAATCAGCCGTTTGCAGGAGCTATAGATCTCTTCTTCTGTTTCTACAAGTAGCGCCGAAACTCCGTGTTCAAGATACTGATTTAACGGGCGCACGTTTGATGCAATAATAGCTTTACCCGACGCCATAGCTTCAAGCGCAACAATCGCGCCGGTGTCATAAAGCGATGGAATAACGATGATATCGCATCTGTGATAAAATGGAGGTATTTCGGCAGGCAGGCAGGAGCCTAGATACGAGAAATTAGGGAGGGCACTCATTCGACTCAAGACGTTATTCGCGTACTGCACGTCGTGCTTGGGCCCAGCAAATGTGACTCTTACGAAGTCGTATTCTCGCAGTATCTTGCTCAGTGGTTCAACGAGTCGGTGCACGCCTTTCACCCGATCGAAACGACCGATATAGCCGATCGTCAACGTATGGCCCGCATCCTCGCGCGAGACGTATTCATAAAACTGTTCGAGCCGCACGCCGAGAGGGACGACCCAAATATCGTCTTCCGGAATTCCCACTTCGACCAAGACGGCTTTTTCCAACTCTGTGTATGCGTACACTGCGTCGATCGATCTAAGCAACTTAAAAAAAACGGTTCTCCAAGCAGTATTACTCTTCAGAAGAGCGTAGCCCTCTTGCGAGAGGTCCGAGCGAGTCACCAACCGTGTGCGATTGACTCTCTTGAACAAACAGCCGAGGACACACGAGTAGGATGTTAGTCCGTGGATGTGTGTGATGTCGTACGGTTTGAATACCGCTGAGTTTGGGCGATAGATAACAGCGGGCTGTGAGGTGCCCAGAGGGATTTTGCAGCTATGCGTGTGAAAGATCTTAACTCCACGGAGGTGTTTTTCGGCGTCCTGAAAAAAGCGCGCGCCGCGTCGATTCGACTCATCGTCGTAGCGAGAGGTGACAACAGTAACGTCATACCCCCTTCGGCGTTGCAGGTCTACGATCTGCTGCTGATCACGTTGGTATCGCGCATCAAACACGTTGATCAAGTGAAGCACCGACCAGCGACCCCGCCGTGACCCGTCCTTGCTGTCGCTATCCATGTGCCGCCTGCTTCCAAAGCTCGAAGATCCGCCTCGCGTAAACATGGTTGTTTAACGTGGTAACTGCGCGCGTCCGCGCCTCCTTGCCTAGGGTTTCACGCAGTTGCGTATCCACAATCAACTGTGAAATCGCCTGAACTATCGCAGCCGGGTCGTTGGGCTGAATAAGCAACCCGGCCTGATCCATAATTGTGGGGATTCCTCCGACTGCTGTCCCTATGACGGCCTTGCCGCATGCCATTGCTTCTATCAGCGAGTTTGGAGAGCGATCGCTGCTCCCCGCGTCGCACAGCTTGGAAGGCACGACAACGATATCACAGAGATTGTAAAGATACGGCATGCATTCATCGCCCAGCGACGAATATGCATAAACGTTTTTCATTTCGTTGAACTGCGACTCGTGCTGCAAAAAAATAGAGCCTTGCGAGGGGATTAAGAAAATAGCTTCGGCTGGATTCGGGAACGTGAGGATTGCTTGCGCCATGAACTCCGCTCCTTTATACTCGCTAAATTCCCCCACGAAGAGGACGATGCTCGCACGTAAGTCGTTCGCCGAAAGGCCTAGCAATGTCGCTAGTTGCTCACTCTTCGGGTGAGGCTGAAAATCGACAGTATTCGTGCCGTGCGGAATGACGTGTATGCGTTCAGGCGCGCAGCCCATCCTGAGCAAGTACTCCTTAGCCGGTTCAGATTCGGCGACCAGCACACCCGCGTTCCTGTGCGTGGCGACTACATAGAGCCGTTTCAGGCGTGCAAGGTAACGCAACACTACGCTCGCAAACACCCTTTCACGATTCTCTTCCACGATAAGCACCGGGTTCGTTCGGACGATCTTAGATAACAGGTAAAGGATAAGCGAGAGGAGCGTTTCTGAGCCGAGCAATATGATGAAATCGGGGCGGTAGCGCAGATAATCTATGACCGCGCTTAAAAGGTGTTGCTTATTCATCAAACGCGCGTACTGCTCGTACTGCGTCCACGGATAGTTCCCATAAATGCCGCGCGAGTAGAACCGAACTTCCCCCAACGAGTCCGACAGCTCGTGAACAAAGTCCAACATCCATCGATATATGTACGGAGTATAGACAGCAGCCTTGACCGAGTTCATGTTGCTGTTCATAAGCGTCTCATTCACGGTTTAAATGATATCAGTGAAGATTATACTCCCCTTTTTGCGCGCCGCGAACTCAAGCTAGGTTTCACGCACGTCTCAAGCTTACCCTCCTTCTGTCTCGAGAAGATCAAGGTTTACGCAGATGCGGCAACCAGAAGATGCAATTCCCTCACCCTAAGCGATGAGAGGCCTGAAAGCGTTTCGTGCGCATCAATAAGCTCAAATCCCAACGTTAATCTCGAATTATCTTTCGACACGTGCTGGCGCAAGTCAGGGCGACAGCTTCCGCGCGCCACTGGCGTCGCGCCTAGCTCCCGATTTGAGGTTCAATACATTAATTATCGGAGAAAGCCATTTTAGCAGTTGCATCGCAAAAATTTAGAAACGCCCTCTTTTGCGTTGCTCTGATAATCGACGCAAGAAGACTATTTCCCGGCTTTGTGAATCTAGGAGTTTTCGCTGTTGTGCGCTGTCCTCAACAGCCGAACTGTCCCTTTCTGGAAGCTCGAAACAAAACGTTAGTTTGCTCTTTGAGTTTCGTGACATCTATGGGTTTTTTAGTGTCAATTAGGCTGAATGCTTCATAGGACCAGTTTCCCATGTAATCTGAGAATTGCTTCAGACTGGAACCCAAGAGGGGATATGCTGGCGGCACTATCTCGCAAAGTATTGGGGGCCTTTCACCAGTAGATTCAAAGAATAGTCCCAATCCCCTCAAAACGGGAAACTCGAATCCTTCAGCATCGATCTTGATCAGTGCGATTCGATCAATGCTCTTCTCGAAGAGGTATTGATCAAGCCTGCGGACGGGAACTTCCAGATAATAGCCCCGTTCGTTATTGTTCATCAAACTTGGAACCATTGTGCCCCCCCCGATGTTTTGCGTATTTGTACAGATCTTCAAAACTCCTTTCTGATCAGCCAGGCCACACTGGTTTGCGCAGATAGCGTACCCTAGGTTCCTGTCAGCCAGTTCCTTCAACTTTTGGAAGTATTCGGGAACGGGTTCAAAACTATGAACTTCTCCATCGCGGCCGACACATCCTGCCCCGACTGCGCTCATATAGCCGATATTCGCACCTACGTCGACGAAAACGTCGCCCTTTCTAAGTGTTTCCTTGATGCATTCCGCCACTTCCACTTTGTAGTTTTCGAAATACATTTCCTTCACGTAGGGATGCAATTCAAAATCAAAATCGAATCGAATCCCGCAAATTTCCTTCTGCCCTGATCCCCTCAAGAACCTCGATAGAGTTCGGCTCTGAACCACTCGGGCGAGCTTTAAGACAAATAGTCGTGGATTCGCTGGAAACATGGGGAGCAGTTCCGCATAAGAGAGCAATTTGGTGAACATGTTAACTGAGTTACTCCCGCAGGTCTTCGCGAGGGACGATCTATGGCTTACAAGCGACATTAAGCGAAAAGACTTATAGAAGTTTCGATTGGGCGATTAACAGAAAGTGCGCCAGAAAGTGCGCCACCCTCGATTGATGCGAACAAATCATAACTTACTCAAGAAGATGTGCAGAAATCCATGCTTTCGCCTTCATAAGGGGGCTTGTTTGCTTAGGATTGGTCCCAATAAACAACTCTGCGAAACCCACGAACCTTAAGCAGCAACAGAAGAGATGTACGCGCGCGGCGATGCCCGTGTACGCCCTAGAGGCGCGAATCAGTTGCAAAAGCAGGTAAGATCAGATTTTATCCGCGTTGACGTTAAGCAAAGCAAATTGGGATAATTTGAAACTCAAGTATGTCACAATACCGCTTATCAAACGCACTAACCCCGTAAATGGTCATAGTCCTTGTGTCCCACCAAATGCTACGTGAACTGTCTGAACACTCTACTTCGATTGACAACGCGAGCTCAGTAACAACGCGACGTCCTCTCGCTTACGCGTTGCGAGCTTCCTTGGATGTGCCTAACATTCGCGCCGCGATCCTGTCTCACCGAAAATCGTTGAGATCGGCCAAGCCGACGTCTGTCCCAGCAACATCGTGTATCGTTTGGGCTAGTTTACGAGCGATTATGCACCGGAATCACCACAGAGATCATTCATTTTCCTAACATGCGCTCTCGTCGTTATCATTGGTGGGACTTTGATGTGCGCGCACACCTCTGTCCGCGGACGATATATCAATATGCCGTTGTCTTGGCATCATCGGACTCCCGGATCGATGCGGTCTAAGAACGTTCGCGCTCGTCAATAGGTGCCAGCGTCGCTGAGGTGGACTGCGTCCATGAGTTTATCGCGAGGCCTTACAAGCTTCTCCGATATTGAGAACGAGGATTCACCCTACCTTAGCCTCTGCTTGTCAAATAGACCCAAAAAAGCAGGGACCGAGTGGGATTTGAACTCGAGTCGGAGACTCAACACGGCATTTACCGCAAGTACCATATCAAAGTCTTGTTTGCAGGCCTCCGTATGACCCCTCTGCTCACGGCCTTAGGTCCGATTAATATCGTCATCGGTGCCGCCCTTTCGCTCGTCGTGCATCTCGGAATAATACGCTTGCAAAGGCTTGCGACGCGCACGACGTGGCGTTACTCAAGAGCATGATCAGAGACCGCACCTCGGATGATAATAGATGACGCATCAAAAAAGCAATAAAACGAAAGCAATCCTCTTGCGCCCTATTAGATTGCGGGCCCCTTTGCATGCATAGCTCATTGAGCAAACCGAGGCGTTTATATGATACTATATAATAAAGAACTTCGTCGATCATCTAGGCCGCTAGTCCCAAGCACGCCAGCCAGCCTAATAAGCCTCATAGAGAAGCGACATCGAACCATATTGTTCCGTGAGATTACGATGTGATGCTGTTGAATCCGGAGCGCGAGACGTAATCAGCAGAACACGGAGTTGCACTAATTCGCAAGATTGTTTGATATGTGACTCTGAAGAGATTCAATGCAAACGATTATCCTTGCAGCAGGTAGAGGCAGCAGATTGGGCAAAGATACGCCTAAAGCCTTGCTCGAAATAGCAAAAGACACTACGATACTCGACACGCAGCTTCGTAATTTGGCCACAATATCTTCTATCGAAGCGCTTGTAGTAGTCGTTGGATTTAGAAGCGAGTTAATCACCAAGAAATATTCCGACCTCTCGTACGTTTACAATGACCGTTACGATCGAACGAATACGGCAGCAAGCTTGCTGCTAGCGCTCGAAAAAACGAACGAGGACGATACTTTGTGGCTTAACGGCGATGTAGTGTTTGACGGGGACATCCTGCGCTTGATCCAAAACAATCCCGACAACAATTTAATTTTTGTGAAACGCGGATCTTGCGGGGCGGAGGAGATTAAATACTCTGTGGACAGACGTGGTGCTGTTCTCAACATCTCAAAAACAGTTTGCAACGGGTTAGGTGAAGCGGTGGGAATTAATTTCATCAAGAAGCAAGATTTGCCGACTTTCACTGCGTGCCTCGCCGAATGCACACCTGCTGATTTTTTTGAAAGGGCTATAGAATTGGCTATAGAACGCGGTGTCAGTTTTTTGCCAGTAGACATAGGTGATAATTATTGCGTAGAAATCGACTTCGAAGAGGATTTGCACAAGGTCAAAGAACATTTCAGCGAGTAAAACACATATGAGAGCTGCGATAATAGGGCCAGGTAGTTTTGGAACTGCTCTTGCACAAGCAATATCACGCAACATCTCTGATGTGTATCTATTCGGCAGGAACGAGGGAATCATCAGTTCAATTAATGAACACCACATTAATCACAAATACTACCCTTCGACGGAACTGAACCCAAACATAGCGGCGTTAAATCTCTCAGCTGATTGTGACGCACTTGAAACAACCGATCTAGTCGTATTCTCTGTTCCTTCAGGAGCCACCAGAGAAATAGCAAAATACCTTCGTGCGTATTTGAAAGGAAACCTAATCGTCTCTGCGGCAAAGGGCATCGAATACCCTTCCTTAAATCTCATGTCAGAGGTTATACGGACGGAGACCGGCAACAAGAGGGTTTCTAGCCTTTCGGGAGCGACCTTCGCAGATGAATTGATGCGAGGCTTTTGCTCCGGCGCAACTTTCGGGATCAATGATCGCGCGTGCAAGGAGACGTTCCTTGAGGTGTTTAGGCGTCCTAATTTCTTGCTCGATTTCTCGGACGATGTGCAAGGAGTCGAACTGTGCGGCGTGCTAAAGAACGTCTATGCAATTGCAACCGGCATTTTCGATTCCGTATTGACCAGCAACAACGAACATTACGCATTTCTGACGCTATGCTTTAAGGAGATGCGGCGTGTTCTGCAGGAATTTAGCGACGACCAAGAACTGACGCACAAGTTCTGCGCATTTGGCGATTTTAATCTGACTGCAAACGTTGACAAAAGCAGGAATCGTACGTTAGGCCTATTGACCGGTAGACTTTTGATAAGTGCGCAGGAGACCGGGTCCAGCATCGTTTTCGAGGGCTTGAGTTCAGTCCGAGCTCTAAAGGAAAAATGTAGCCTCTCGCACGTGGACACACCAATAATTGACTTCGTAAATGCAGCCCTACAGGATCCAAGTTGCGCACAAAGCCAAATCAATGAAATATTTTACGAAGTTGCTTAAGGTCGGCAAATGGCCCCTAATACAATCAATTTGTTCCTTTCGTAAGCCCCACGCCGAGGTTCCCCCGTGACGTTCGGGGGCGAGCACGTCCGGCCAGCACCGCTTCCTCGAGCTTTTCTTTTCCCGCATAGCGATGCCGCGACGCTCGAGCTCGCGGAGATAATGTGTCAGCAGTTGCGAGCTCATCGTTCGCCTTTATTGCCGTGGTTGGTGGTAGCACAGTGTGAACGATCTGCCGATAGCGAGCTCTGCTTCAGCTTGTCTACCATCTTATAATCTTCGTGCGAAGCTCTAAGACTTAGAGACCGATTAACACGTGGGGGTAATCATATACCCTGTCTCTGAGCTCCTTTGCATTCGCACCCCGCACTGCGGAATCCGGCTGTGGCACCGGTTTACCGTACAGATATCTGTCTCGAGAGCAAACCGACATAACCCACGGTCGCTGACAGTGACTGTTCATTTGGAGATCAGACCACTTTGGACGCCAGCAAGTTCTGATAAAACGATCGCCTCGCACGGTCTTCGAGCGGCTCAAGGGTACGCACTATACGGCGGAACGTTGATCTCGTCAGAACCTGGAAAAAGTGGTTCTTTCCTTGCTCGACGGGAAAATCACTCTCGACCTGCATGAGGGGTCCAAAGAAGAAGCGTGGTCAGTAAGAGCTAAATATGCAGCGTCCCATTTTGACGACGCTTTTTAATAATGTTACCACGCTTTAGACCGTAAATCGAGGGTTTCTGATGGGGGGGCTTAGCCGCGCGATGCAAAGCTTGAAGGCGTTCATAAGAACGGATCATACAGCTTGGGTCATTATGAGCGTTTTTGGAGACCTCTTGTGGTTAGCGACGACGATCCTGCCAAAGGACAAGAGCCTGTGGATTTTCGGAGCGTGGGCCGGTGAAGCATATTCTGATAACAGCAAGTACCTGTTTGAATATGTGAACCGCAATCATCACACGATCAGGGCTGTGTGGCTCACGAAAAACAAAGCGGCATACGATCTGGTCAAAAATAGTGGCTATGAAGTGCATTTGGTGAACAGCATCCGCGGTTTCTTGTTCCGCGTGGTCTCAGGTGTCTGGGTCACATCGGCGGGGATTTTCGACTTCAACTCCTACCACACCTGGCCTATTGGGCGGGTCAAGATCGTTGAGCTTCTGCACGGAACTCCGCTAAAGGCATATGGATATGACGATCCCCACTACATCGATTTCAGCAAAGGACAGAACCTCGCCCGATTGCATGTGCTTCCATTTAACAAACGAGTGAGCTTGGACGATCTGTATATCGCTCCTTCAGAAGAGGTGCGATCCAAGTGGGCGACGGCTTTTAGAGTTTCGCCTCAAAAGATAAAAATAACAGGCTACCCACGAACAGATGTCCTGTTTGCTCAAGAAAAACCAAAAGTCCCAATAACGGATTTGCTCGATAACTTAAAGGAGACATTTACGTTGGCGATATACATGCCGACGCATAGACAAGGAGGAGAAACAAGTCTCGCTTATCTACTGAACGACTTGAAATCCGTCAATTCAATATTAGCTGAACTGCACGTCATCCTATTGGTCAAAGTGCACCGTTTCCACTTAGGTGAGGTGCGCTTGTTGGACCGCAGCCTAAGCAACGTGCTTTTTGTGAAGGATGAGGATATCGATCAAGACATCTACACTATTCTGTCCGAAACGGACTTGTTGATTACAGATTATTCCAGTGTGTATTTTGATTACTTACTTTTAAACAAGCCGATCATATTCGCCCCATTTGATCTCGACACCTATACCGCGAACGAGCGGCCGCTGTACTATAACTACGCTGACGTAACTCCTGGTCCGAAAGCGCGGAACTGGGACGAAGTCATCGAATGTATCGAAGCAATTGTGCGAGAAAGCGATGTGTACGAAGAGCAAAGGCTGAAAGTGGGCAGCACATTCAATGCCTACCACGACGGAAACAGCAGCCAGCGAGTCTATCAAGCAATCGTGGCAGAATTATTCCCCCATAGCGGTAGTCATTACAGCTGATTCGCTCAGAGTGCTCGCGGAAGAAGTGTTGGGGAGACTTGAAACATCGCACAGCTAGCCACGCGGATAGCTGTTGCCGATGACACTTTAGCCTCAATTCATAAACGTTGTTAGGCCACCTAGTCTACACAAAAAAGTTACACCCAAGAAGATGAATGCGTTGCCATAGTCCCCCCCATAGCGCTCCTTTATGCTTCAGCGGTCTCTCCTGAAAGTGTCGAGGAGCCTGGGCGAGGCTCCGACTCGGGTTCAAATCCCGACTCGGGCGCTCATTTTTTGGTTTCTTTTGACCAGCGGAGCCTCTCAGCTGAAGGAAAAAAGTGTAAACTCGAGTGTAAACTTTCCTCCGAGCATAACAGTACTTGCATGTCAGATCTCATGCTAGCATTCACGCTTGAAGACTTGCAGTATATCTCTCACTGCGAGCCGAAGGACTGACCTCCAAAACGATTATAGGGTTGAAAAAGGCGGCAGAACTGTTATGGAATGCAACGAGAGGCACCGTGAGCATATCCACGCTACAAAACTTGCGCAATCATGTGCTTACCAAATATCGTGATCCGACGCTAAACGCAAAGTCTTACAGTTCGCTCGTGCATTTCTCCGTTACTTGTCAACGATCAGTTTCGACCAGCGATATGCCGCGTTTGACTTGTTTTTACAACTCCCACGATCGGTCAAAGAACAAAAACGCGTGACAGACCGGATTGTCACAAAAGAAGATATTGAGAACGTACTCACAGCGATCAGAAATGCTCACCAAAGCGGAGACATCGACGATAATCACTTCTTTAACTATGAAGCCATCGTATTGTTTGGCGCATTCACCGGTCAACGACCCCTTGCGACAATAGCCCGACTGACTGTCGGACAATTGAGGGAAGCTATTGGACTGGAGAAGCCCGTTGTCAATGTCCTCCCTTGGCAAGACAAAATTCGTATGCAACACTATTGCCCGCTTCATCCACAAGTTGTTGAAGCGATACTGCCTATTCTGGATGGTCGACCGAACGATGTGCGAGCTTTTGAGCAATTGTCATTCCAACAATGGCTAAAGAATCATGAAGTTCGTCTCTTAAAAAGCAACGTTCACGTTATGGGCGATCTGCGGAAGTTTGGGGAGCAATAAATCATCCCAAGGTGACAGTGCTGATCGTTTCACCAAGTTTGCGACAATCGCAACTCATGGATCGCTTAATTCTTGATTTCTACCGCGAATTACAGCAAAAGATCCCGGCCGACGTCGAGACAGCATTGACGCTACGATTGACCAATCAAAGCGCGATCGTAGCGCTTCCCGGCATTGAGAAGACAATTAGAGGTTACCGGGCTGATTGCATTATTTTCGATGAATCGGCTCTGATAGACGATGCTAAATATCTCGCATCCCGGCCAATGGCCGCGGTGAGTGATGCAAAAATATTCGCAATAGGCAGCCCCCACGGCAAACGAGGTTAGTCGGACCTATTCCGAGAGCGACGAGTTCCATAAGATCAAAGTGACGGCATCGCAATGCCCCCGGCTTGCGTCGCGGCCAGAATATCTTGCCCAAGAGAAGCGTACTTTAGGCCAATTTTGGTACGAACAAGAGTTTGAGTGCGTCTTTCACAAGCGGAACAGTCAATATTTAGATTGGAGTTTGTGGAGGCGTGCATTGGCGATTTTGAAGAGCTAGATCTCGGTTTTGACGACGAAGTCGTCGACAACAATTCGGATGACAGTCCGCCACTTGTCGATATTAGCTGGGAAATTCACCTTGAGCATTTTGATGATTTGGATTTGACGGGAGGTTGGTAAAAATGGACGTTTGGATGCCGGGAGACTGTTCGCTTCAAACGTGGTTGGACGCTCACCAAGAGTCGAAATACATTCGTTACTTCTGCGGATGTGATCTCGGTCGCAAACGTGATCCTTTAACTTTGGCGATTATCGAGGCCCGATATAACCGGACCGGCCGCACCTACGTTGTCTCCTACCTAAAACGATTCACTTTAAGCATGCCTACTCTGATATCGCTGCAAAATTGGTCAAAACCGACGAATCTCTGAAGAAGATCGCAGCGGAGAAGGGTAAGGAAGCAATTATCTCGTATGTGCTGGACGCTACGGGCATTGGGGCTCCAATATGCGAACTCGTTGATTCAAAACTCCCTCTTGCCGACGTGAAGCGTGTGTACACCACGGGCGGGATCAACACGACCGAAGGCAGCGAATATAATGGGTATCACGTCCTGAAGGGCCAACTAATTAGCGGGTTGATGGCCGCTTTTGACTCCAAGAGCATCTACATGACGCGACGCTCAAAGGAGATCGATCAAATTGTCATTGAATTGGCCGAGTTTGAAATATATATCATAGAATCCGGCCGGGACATCTTCGATGATAGGGGTAAAGGGCATCGGGCAGACCTTGTGATTGCACTCGCATTAGCCGGATGGGCTGCTGATTATGACGGTTATTCGGGCGGCCTATGGTTTGGTAATTTAGAGAATACGAATAGTTAAGCCAAAGATCATCACTTGCACAATTGTATGTAGTTGAAGCCAAGGTTTTCTCATGATTGAGCCACAATCAAACTTCTGTAGACATTGCAGCGCACCAAAAACGAGCGAGTGCAACATTTTGTATTATGTGTGGCGCCCATGTTCAACAGTGCGACGTGTTGGAAAGTGACTTTATTTGTCAATGAGCTGGAGAAACCCCTCTTATTGCCAGTGTGTCCTGAGCTCTATAGTCTATAAATCTATATCCCTTCTCTATTAACAGTCGTCGACATTCCAAGTTATCATTACGCGAAAGATGCCTAAATTCGTAGTTGATAATTTCAGGGAATACAAGCTCATCGAAAAACATCTTTATGATCTCGTAATCATAACCTTCTGTGTCGACTTGTAGCAAGGTGATATGATTAATCTTATGTTTTTGTAATAATGATCTTATGGTTAATGTAGGGACTTGAACTTCTTGTATAAATTGATTAAATTTTCTAAGATGGTTTTTATTGAAACTTGCCCACCCATGCGCATAATCTGGCACGTTAGCGTTTGGTTTTACCCGAAAAAGAGTTTGAGTACCGTTTTCGGTTGCGATCGCAACGTTTTCAAATGAAAGCTGGGATTCACTTACGTAATTCTTCTTAAGTTGCTCAAACATATCCGGTAACGGCTCCACGAGCAACCCAACTAAATGATGCTTGAGAATCAAATCATGTAGTGGATCCCACCGAACTCCATCATTAGCACCTATCTGAACAAAACTAAAAGGCGCACTTGATGCCAAATAGTAAAATGTAACAAATTCAAGAACATTAAAAGGATCTTCGATCTTGATCGGTCGGTATCGTACAATATCAATTCCGAATTTATTAGCAATTGATTTTATCTGTGTATATATAAACGTCAAAACGCACATGTGAGCTTACTACTTTTAAATTATAACAAAATCTTCTCTTTTAATATCAAATTTTGCTCAACGTGCAGGTATTCATTCCAAAAGTGATCTAGAGAGCGAACTCACGGCACGTAGCATCCGCTTAGATGCAAGTCGTAGGTACCACAAGTTTCTTTTTTCAAGCGGATTGCACATAATTGCCCGCAAGAAACAACGTAGACCTGCTTCTGTTTGGCCTATAGAGTAGTATTTAAACCCCATACGGCCATAGATAAGTGCCTTGGTCTTTCGTGTTATTTCGTCATCGTATTGCTGCATCGCATTTTCCTCTATTGAACAATATTCCTCAGCGGCTATGCGTTGTCGTTTTAATGCTACAGGGCCCGTACCCACAAACGTGTTGGCACCGTGAAGTCGATATTTAGCTAGCGGTTCAGCTACGTAGTGAAACTGGTATTGTCGTGCCAGGTCCTGGAAAAACTTCTTATCAGGTAGGGCGAGTATTGCTTCATCATATCTCACGTCGCCTAAGTTCCGCTTTTTGTAGAGCACGGTCGAATGAAAGATGTAATTTGCCGGTAAGAGCTCTTGCCAAAGATCCCCACTCTTTTTTTTCGAAACCGCTTCGTAGTATTCACTGTAGCTTTTTCCGATAGATCGTCCTGCGTGATCAATGAGCTCCCCTTCGGACCAAACGATTAAATCCTCGTCGCGTTCAAGAACCGCAAGTTGCTTCGTAAGTTTATCAGGTACCCAGACGTCATCAGAATCTATGTTGGCGACAAACTTCCCTTTTGCCGCTTCGATGCCATCGTTACATGCACCCGAAATGCCCAAATTACGCTCTTGAAATATTACGCGAATTCGGGGATCCTGCTGCGCATAGCGGTCAATAATCTTCCTCGTCTCGTCCGTTGAGGCACCATCCACAATGATGAGTTCGAGGTCTTCGAAATCCTGCCCTAAAACACTCTCGATGGCCTCGGCGATGAACCGTTCCTGATTCCACGTACCCATGTAAACGCTAACTAGCGGCATGATCATCCACCATTACGGCGCGGCCGATTCTTCTTCTGATTCGGCTGCTCTCGCGCTGTCGATGGTCTGGTTCTTCAACGTGCCCGCCCCGAGATCGGCGGCAACTTGTACAGTAACGACGAGCGAGAATACGGAGAGCGTTAAGAGCGTTACCAACAGAATTAAAAGTGCCTTGTTAACGCGCATAATAACCTCTTAAAACGTTCTTAGACATCAAATAAGTGATATTAGATATGATAAAGGCTGCGATTGAAACTGATAGTGAGTGATATTCGCTCGCTATTCAAACAACTAAATCCTTTAGTGCATCCAACAATGCTTTACGCTTGAGTATCGCGATTATGCACTTGCGATCTGTTCTACAGAGTATGCAACCGATCTGCACGCACAAAATAAGCGTCCAACGTTCAGAGCTGTCGCACGCGTATCCGATTATAAGATTATCGCGTGAGTTTCCCCGACTAGCGGGTACTGCAGCGATGATTTGCGGTGGCTTTCATAACCTTAATAGCTCAATATAATTGAAAGGGAGTGTGCGATTTCTATGACACCGCCTTGGCAGGCCCGTCTTGAATCGCCCCCCAAGCAGTGTTAGTCGCGCGCAAGCTCTGCGCATCATTGACGCTCGCACTTCAAGAGTGGCCTTTCCCCATTGGATTATCAGTCTCCTCTATGCCTTTCTCGGATGAAGGCGATGACAATGAGGTGGGCTGTAATTCTCTCGACACACAACGACACGTTTTTCAACATTCCCGGAGTAGGGCATTACGGTTGATGGTGGCCTCGTTCGAGCGCTTTTGACCGGTACCGAGCTAGAACAGCACAAGCCTATGAAAATTGCGTTTATCGACGTCTACAATAGGATCCCTATTAATAGCGGCGGCGATTGGTGGACGTTCCAGCTGTTAACAGATCTAGCGCGAAACAATAGCGTTAGCATGTATTATACGACTGAAAAGAGCTCAGAGGGGGGTTACCTACCTAAGGACATAAGCTTTGACACGCACGTTCTGCCCTCACGGGTCAAATGGAGCCGCGTGTCGACGCGGCTCAACGTCATCAGGCCCGACACGTTGTGGGACAAAGCACCGATTCGTGATATCGAAGCAGATTGCGTTTTCACGTTGGTCTACGGGTACCACATAGGCGCGTACATCGCCAGAAAAAACGGCGCGCCCCTTGTCCTCGTTATGCACAACGTTGAATGGGAGTACGCAAAGAGCATACATTCGCTCTGGCATCTCCCACTTCGCATACTCGAAAACTGGACTCTCAACAGGGTTGACGCCGTCATTACGATTAGTCCTCGAGATTGTGACTACGCGGTCAAGCACGGTTCCCGCCGCGTTTTTTATATACCGCCACAACCTGATGCGCACGTATTCAGTCCTGATGGCGCTCGTTACGACTACGGCGGCGATCGCTTCAATGTGCTCTTTTACGGGAGTTTGGATCGGCATCAAAACTGGGTTGCTTTGTCCTTTATAGCAAAGAAGCTGGTCCCGGCACTCGCACGAGAGCGCTCGAACGGTGGCTTCAAGGTGCACGTATTTGGTTCGGGAAAACCTCCCGATGACCTGCTTTCCGGAACTGGGATTAATTTCATCGGCGCTGTAAGCGATCCAGGGATGTACATTAGGGGGGCGGACGCGATAATCATACCTGTCACAAATCCGAGCGGTATGAAAGTGCGAGCGGTAGAATCGCTCGCGTGCGGAAAGCCTATTGTGGCGATGCCCGAAGCAGTCCAAGGGCTTCCTGAGGATTTGAGGGCTATGGCCTACGTGGCCAGCACGGCAGACGAATTCGTTGAAGCGCTTAAAGGTATTCGCGACGGGACGTTGAGAAACAAAACGAATGCCTCGCTTTTCTTACGTCGTATGCAGAAACACAGTGTGGATGATGTCCTCAGTTACGTTTCGAAAAAACGACAGGCCGTGAAGTCACGAATCGCACTGCTTGGTTCACGCGGGATACCGGCCAAATACGGTGGATTTGAGACGTTCGCGGAACGCGTGGCTCCGGCGCTCGCCGCTGAAGGTCGTGAGATGTGGGTGAGCTGCGAAGGCGCCGCTCCGCCACGGCCCTCCGAGTACAAGGGAGTTAAGCTCTTTTACTTTCCGTTCAAGCCGTTCAGGCTGTTAAGACGGGCGTTCTACGAGACCGTTTACGACGTCTATTCCCTCGTGCGGGCGAGCCTGACGTGCGACTGTATGATCATGCTGGGCTATGGCGCTGGGCTCTTCTTCTTCATTCCGAAGCTCTTCAGAAAAAAAATCGCGGTGAACGTGGACGGCCGGGAATGGACCCGCGAAAAGTATAACTCGCTTGTAAAGACTGCTCTACGTGTCAACGAGCTGCTTGCGCTCCGCTACGCCGATGTCGTGATCGCCGACTCGCGGGTAATCCAGGCGTACCTCAAGGCATCGCAGGGGAGGGAATCGACCTTCATCTCGTACGGCGCCGATGAGCCCGCGAGCGTGCGATGGGACCCTTCTCGGCTTGGGGCGCTGCCCGGCGACCTCGGCAGCTTGGAGAGCGGCGAGTACTTCCTGGTCGTCGCGCGCCTTGAGCGGGACAACAACATCAGCATGATGGTCAAGGGCTTCTTGGCCGCGCGCACCGACAAGAAGCTCGTCATTGTTGGGAACTTCGTAGACTCGAGCTATGAGCGCTGCGTTCACGCGTTCATCGCGGACCACCGATGCGGCGATCGCGTCTCGTTTGTCGGGGGAGTCTACGAAAAGGACCTTTTGACTATGTTGCGTCGGCACTGTTGTGCCTACCTCCACGGACACTCAGCGGGAGGCACTAATCCTTCGCTGCTCGAGGCTATGATAACGCGCAACCTCATCATTGCCCACGACAACCCGTGCAACCGGGAGGTGTGCGACCGCTTTGCCTTGTTCTTCAACGACCCCGCGAGCCTGCGGACCGCGATCGAATCAGTTGGGGATGATCCAGAAGCGTACGACGCGCTTCGAGACGGCGCGTTTGACCGGGCGAAAAAGGAATACACATGGGATCACGTCATTCGCGAATACGAGGCGCTGCTTAACGACGTACTGTTATGCGCGAAATGAAGCTGCTTTTTGTCAACTGCGTGGAAACAACCGCGGTGGGCGGAATCAACACGGCGGTGCGCGAGGTAGGCGGGGCTCTCGCGCACCGTGGACATCGTGTTACGGTGGTTCAACCTAATCTTCATCACTGCCCGCCGGAAGAGCTCTACCATGGGTTCAGAATCGAGCGGGTGCGCGCGCCCTTGGCGGACCTCCTGTACGGGTTCGACGTCCTTCTCCGGAAGGATATTGCTGCGCTGTACTGTGCGACGACCCCTGAGGTGGTTCACGTGCACGGCATCCACTCGCTATTTTCGCCTGAGGTAGTTTACTTAATCAGGCGGATGGACGCCGACGTCCCACTGGTCTTCTCCTTCCACTTGGACGTGTACAGGGAGCGTTTTTTGGGGCGACTGCTCTGGGACGCATATAAACAACTGGGAAAAAAGATGGTCGGCGCGCTCACCCACGTCATCGCGTTTTCCCAGTTTGAAGCCGAGATGATCGCGCGCGAGTTTCACGTGCCCCACGAACGGCTGTCCGTGATACCGCACGGCGTGAGGGTCATGGATACGCGCAAAACGCGTGCGCCGGGAGCCGGCCCGCGTCTCCTGTACGCCGGTCACCTGTTGAAGCGAAAGAACGTGCAAGCGATCGTCGAAAGCTTAGATGTGCTCGTGCACCGGGAAAAGGTGCTAGGCGCCTCGCTGACAATCGTTGGCGCGGGCCCCGAGCGGGCACGCATCAGCCGTTTGATACGCGACCGCGGGTTGGAAGCGCACGTGACGCTGAAACCGTTTTTGGCGTCAGCAGACCTGGTTCGTGAGATGAAACGCGCCGATCTGCTCGTGCTGCTGTCAAACTCGGAAGCGTATGGCATCGTCGTTGCAGAGGCGCTCGCGCTGGGTACGCCGTGTATCGTGGCGGACGCGACCGCGCTACACGAGTTTGTCGCAGAGCCCGGCTGTTTTGGAGTTGCTTACCCTCCCGACCCCGAAAAGGTCGCCCAGATGATCACGGAGGTTTTTGAGAGCACTGTGCAGGTGGGGCCGTTCAGCGGCAAGATACGCACCTGGGAGGCGGTTAGTCGCGCCTACGAACGGCTGTACTGTCGGTGCGTCGAGGGCGATTCGTGAGCAGTTCATCGGCCGTCCCTCAGTCGCGGAGGCGCTCGTTGTGGAGGCTTCGCACATCGTCGTGACGACGTGTTGGCTTCGCGTGGCCCCCAAACGCAAAAGTCAATCCTTGCGGCCACCCGTTCTACTCACAACGAACCAGGCGAAACCGAGCAGGTAAACGACCCCAACACCGCCTACGAGCCACAGCCGATATGGCGTCAGGGCACCGCTCACCTCCATCAGGGTTGAAGCAGCGCCCGGGGCAGCTCCTGTGCTGACTGTCACCTGACGATTAAGTGTCGTGAACTGCACGCCTTCTTTGGTTTTTACATAGTCAATGTAGTCACGCAACAACTGCACCTTACGCGTGTCGACCAAGCCACCGGGCCCGCTGAAGGTCCACCAGTGGTAGGCGACAATCAACGTATCGTTGGAGGGATCGCTGAAGAACTGGGCGGTCTCGTTTTTTGCGAGCTGAAAGCTCTCGTTGAGCGCGGTGTAGTTCGCGCCGCCGATCCAAATGGTGGCTGCTTCAACCCGTATCCCGCTCTCGCGTCCCTGCAGCGCTGCGAAATCCCCTACGCCCGTGCAATATTCCGTGAATCCGAGTGCACGCAACGCTTCGAGTGTGGTAAGGTCGCCGTGGTCATAGGGCGGAATAAACGTGGTTGGTGTTATCCCGAATGCGTTCGCGATGTCGTCCCGTCCCTGCCGTATCGCACCGTACTGCACGTCAAAGGGCTCTCCTGCAAACTCGCTCACGTTGCTCGGGCCGGTTAAACTGTCGTTTATATGGGTGTACCCGTGCTGCGCGAACTCGAACAACGGGTTTGTGGCAATCGAGCGCATGTAATTGTAGAACGCAGGCTCTTGGAGCAACTCGTTGGCGAGTGTGTTTGTGCCGGGGAAGTTTGGACCGAAAAGTACGGGCGTAGCGTCAGGGAACAGTTGAGCGTCGCTGCCTTGAGCCGCGGGGTGTGGTATGATCGCCAGTGTCACTGGGACATTCTCGTCGATATGAACCTGATTGACGGCTTCCAAAGTCTCAATTTCTCTCGCGGGCTTCGGTGCAACGTCATCATCGCGAAAAATTACGTACTTTATCGTTTGAGTTGGTTGAGCACTGGTCTGCACAGCACTGATCTGCGCTGTGGAAAATAACGTTACCAAAACGAGTATAGCGCTGAGGAGGATCGTGCGCATCGCCATTGATTCTCTTGCACCGGTTGTTATTGTTAAAGTACTTCCGACAGCGAGTGCAACTGGATGACCGGATGCTCTTACTTGCGCACTGCGATGCAGCTGCAATGTAGCTACGGAAGGTTCGTATTTAACCGTTCCGCTTGGCGATCCCTTCTTTACTGCATGAGCGACCAGCAAAGGCGCGCAGAGGCTGCATACGCTCGCGATCGACTTAACCACGAACGAGCTGCTTTTGTCAAGTCCGGCGTTCGTCGAAAGCAAGTATAGGTCACGCCTCTCGCCAATCTTACGTAATGACGAAGCACATCGAGCCCCACGCAACGCCTTTAGACTCCGACCTTTGAGCGCGGATCAATGATTGCGTGCCCACCTAAACGACAGACAAAGAGCACCTGTGCGTGTCCAGTAACAGCGAGGCTGAAAGTGTTTTGTGGGTTGCAGCTCGTGATCCTCGCACGGGGCTTTTTGTGAGGCCGCATGACCCACCTGTTCGACAGATGGCACTACACGTCTTCAGTCTGCGCGAGTCGCAAGCGTTTCTGATCCAAGGGGGACGTGTCAACGAGGGCGAGCTTTAACCAGCCCGTCTCAGTTCTTTCTAAGGCGCCACTTTGTTGTGCAAGGCAAAGTGCTACGCGCTGTTTATCCCAGCAGGCGACTTCGCGGCACTTGGATTGTGCCACGGGGCTTAGGCGCGTCGCGAAGCACCATTTCGACCGATATCACTTGCCCAGATCGGAGCGGTCCAGATCGGAGCGCCGAGCAGGTCTACGCGTTGCAGGACTTGGCAGCGAGCAATTCTTTTTGCCGCGCGTCGATCAGTCTGCTGGAACTAATGGAATTGCGCGGCTGATTGAGTTTTAGCGCGGCCTTGGTCTCCACATAGTTCCCGTTCAACGGCCGCTATCGTGCACGGCTTGCGCGGGGTTACAAGAAACAGTCGGATTAACCCTCGTTTCAGTTTCGCTCTCTTTAATCCTCCTTCTAACGCTGCACCGCCTTTTAAAGGTTTGGAGTACCCCTCAAGAGGGACCCTCTGCAGCCTCATTCGCCGCTATGATCCGTCTCACTGACTCATGTTCGAACGGTGTGCATGTTGGCAAAAGTGAATGCATGTACGTGTGGGACTTCTCACTACACTCATTAAGAAACTAGATATAGAGCACGAGCAAACAACTGAATCACGAAGCACGCTCGTTCGGCTATTCTATATTCTTTCGCGGGTAAGGAAATCGCCCGCTGAAGGCAAATCTACGAAGGCCACCCACGACGTATCCATGAAACTCAGCAATCCACTCGAAGCAAACGACTGGGACATCGCCACGTTCTTCAAGCTCATCGCCTCGCTTCAGGTATCCGTCTGGATCATCATAGCTCTAGACGCCGTCGGGGTGCACGTGCCGATTCTACGGGAGGTGCTAGTACTCGTTTACCTGCTCTTCGTGCCCGGCATCATTATCTTGCGGGTTCTCAGGTTGCACGAGCTCAACGTCACTGAAGGTTTTTTTTACACGGTGCTCTTAAGCGTGGCAACGATTATGCTCACGGGCCTCTTTATGAACGCCGTCTACGTTCGTGGCATTACGTCCACGCCGCTCACACTCGTTCCGTTCATCGCCACGATGAGCGGGGTTATCCTGGCGCTTTGTGTGTTAAGCTATCACCGCGACCGGGATTATTCTCGCTCTGCAACGATCGACGCGCGCGTAGCCCTTTCGCCAGTGACGCTGAGTCTGTTGCTGCTGCCCTTCATGGGTGTCTTTGGGGCGTACCTCTTCAACGCAAGTGGCACGAGCGTCGGAACCGTTCTCGTGCTGCTCGCCGTCGCCGCCCTGATTCTCGTATGTGGCTTTACCCGTTACGTGCCGAAACGCTACTACTCTCTCGCGATCGTGGCGATCGCCCTGGCGCTGCTACTCCACAACGCCCTGGTGACGAACTACCTGTGGGGATTCGATATCCAATTCGAACACTTGGTAGCACAAACTGTCGTCAACAACGGTTTCTGGGGTGCCCCTCCGAACTTCAGTGCAAATGCAATGAACCTCAATGCGATGCTGAGCATTACTATGCTCGCTCCGCTGCTCTCTATCGCGACCGGCATGAGCGTGACGTGGGTCCTCAAGCTCGTTTATCCGCTGCTCTTCGCTATGGTGCCCCTCGGTCTCTATAGGCTGTACGAAAAGCAAACATCCCCTCGCGTTGCTCTATTTGGCGTGTTTTTTTTTATGGTGACCTTTTCATTCTACACAGAGATGCTTACCATGGCGCGCGAGGAAATTGCTGAGCTATTTCTTGTTGCGCTGCTGCTGCTGCTCGTGGAAAAACAGATGCGCAGAACGCCGCGGTTGTTTCTCTTCGGCTTATTTGGCTTTTCGCTGATCGTCTCGCACTATGCAATGACGTACATCTTTCTCTTTTGTTTCATTCTCGCGTGGCTCATGCTTCTGGTGGTGGGGAGCTTCGACGTGAGAGCGCTGACGCAAAGGGTCGCCCGCACTCTAGGTGCTGACGGCTCGGTGCCGCCGTTTCGTCGGCCGCGCCGACTGCGCAGCAATACCGGCTTGAGTGCGGGTTTCGTTGTCGGCTTCACACTACTCGCAGCCGTTTGGTACCGCTTTGCGAATAACTCAGAGCCGTTTGACGCGTTTGCGCACATATTCACGAGAACTCTCGTGTACCTCGGACTACCGCCGCTTGCGCAAATTAGCGGGGCACCGAACGCCTCCGACATACCAGCCCCCACCGTTATCTCACTAGCGAACGGGCCCACTACTACTATTACAGGGATTCAATCAATTCTTACGTATCAGCTTCCGTTGCACCAGGTCACTGAGTATCTCACCTTCATCGCGCTGATTACGGCAATCGTGGGCATTTTTTTCGCCTTGAAAGACCGATCAAGGCTTAAATTCTCGAATGAGTACCTCGCGTTTTCTGCCGCTATGTTGGTCGTTCTGTACCTCTGTCTCGTAGAGCCCGCGTTTGCTGCGAGTTTAAACCTCTCACGCTTCGTGCAAATATCACAGATCGTGCTGAGCGTGTTTCTCATCATAGGCTTTGCGGGGATTTTCAGCGTGGTTAAGAAACGAGGCGCCACGGTCGTTTCACAAGGAACGATATCCCCTCCGTTTAAGGCCTTGGCGTGTTTTATGGTCGTATTGTTGCTGTTTAACGCGGGGCTCTTGTACAAGGTGGGGGGCGAAATCAACGATAGTTCAACCCTCATAGCGTTAGACGCGAGTGCCGACTTTGGAAAGTTCAACGATCAAGAAATGGTTGCGGCGAAGTGGATAGGAGCAAACGCCTCTCGTGGCATCATCGCCGCTGATGACTTCCGATACTTTGCTGTCCTCACGTTCGCTCCAGCTCAAGCGAGGACGCTCGCTGCCGGAGGTTCTTGGGCGAATCTGCGGTCAGGGTCGTACATCTATCTCGGTACTCCCAACCTGCAAACGGGGAAACTCGTCGTCGGTTTGAACCCCGTAACGAGTCTGCCCACGGAACAGGACGCGAGCTACTACGTTGGAGGCAGCAACCTCATTTACTCTAACGGTTACGCTCAAGTATATCAGACGAACGGATAATCGGTCTCACACGCCGTTTTTCGGCTGCAGCGAGTCCCTATCAATCGCAGATTTCCTGATGCAGGTATCAACGGTTGGCGAGCTTCATGTTGATGTCTTCTCAAGCAACGTGCATACGACAGGGCACAGAGCCGCCGCATAGCTCAGTCGCCCCTGAAAGCAGTGGGCCTTTTCAAGCCGCGTGTGATCACATTTGGGGGGCAAGCAAACATTTATGACCTGGCGCGTACGACTCAGAGCCGCGTGAATCGTAATACCGCCCTCACCCTGTTTCTTGCCATCGTTTTAGTCCTCGCGATTTTTGGAGTGATACTGATCGTGGTGCTCCCCCAGCCAGGTGAGCCGTTCACCGAGCTGTTCCTTCTGGGCCCCGGTGGGAACGCGAGCGACTACCCTACCAATCTGACCGTCGGCCAGACGGCCAACGTGACCGTCGGCGTTGTTAATCACGAGAACGCGAACGCCAACTACACCCTGGTGGTCAGCCTCGATAACGCGCCTGTCGCCTCGCGGTCATTCAGCCTGGCGAACAACGATCAGTGGGAAAACTCCATCCCGTTTGCGCCGACGCACAGCGGCATGGGGCAGAAGCTGGAGTTCGACTTATACAAGGGCAGCGACCCGAGCGTGTACCGCTCGGTATACCTCTACGTCACCGTGACGTGACAGCGAGAAGCCGGCTTTTTTTGCGTGCGCCCGCACAGGCAGGTTTCGATGGCCCATCCACGCTCGGTAGCATTGGCGCTCGACAGCTACGAGTAATATGAAGTTGAAGTCGCCGAATTTGGGATCAGCGCAGTTGTAACGCCACTAGGTCATCGAGCGCTACAGCAAACTCTTATAGATGCAACACGGTCATTGATGATGACTGTTACGAAGGTGAAATAATGCCCACAGCACTGATAACCGGCATCACAGGACAAGACGGGTCATATATGGCAGAGTACCTCTTGGAAAAGGGCTACGAGGTCTACGGTCTGGTAAGGAGGCTGAGCACCCCCAACGAATCACGCATCAGGGCGTCGATAGATCGGCTCGTATTGCTCGAGGGAGACGTCACCGACCAGTCATCGCTCAACGTCGCCGTTGAGACGGCGATGCCTGACGAGATTTACAACCTTGCTGCACAGTCGTTCGTCGCCACGTCGTGGAATCAACCAGTATTGACGGGTGACGTGACGGGGCTCGGCGTGGTGCGCATGCTGGAAGCCGTGCGGCACTTGAGCCCTGATGCGCGTTTCTACCAAGCCTCCAGCAGCGAGATGTTCGGCACGTCGCCGCAGCCCTCGAAAAGCGAGGCTACGCCATTTCACCCGCGAAGCCCATATGCCGTTGCAAAAGTGTATGGGCATTACGCTACGATGAATTATCGTGAGAGCTATGGGTTGTACTGCTGCAACGGCATCTGCTTCAACCACGAATCTCCGCGGCGCGGCATTGAGTTCGTAACGAAAAAGATCTCAGACGGGGTCGCGCGCATCGCCTGCGGCAGGGCAAACGAGATTCGTTTGGGCAACCTGGACGTGCGGCGCGATTGGGGCTTTGCCGGCGATTATGTAAAGGCGATGTGGCTCATGCTGCAGCAGGATGAGCCTGATGATTACGTGATCGCCACCGGCGAGAACCATTCGGTGAGGGACTTCGCTGCGCTTGCCTTCGATCGCGTCGGCCTGGACTGGGAGAAGTACGTCAAAATGGACGAGCGATTTATGCGGCCCGCAGAAGTACCTGATTTGAAGGGAGACGCGTCAAAAGCCCGTGCCGGGTTGGGCTGGGCACCCGAGACCTCGTTTGAGGCGCTCGTGCATATGATGGTGGATGCCGATGTGGCACGATACAGTCAAGCCTGAGGGATTAACGCTTACTCGTCTCTTTACTGCGCACGCCGTCGCCGTTGAACACGTCAAAGCCCAACGCGGGTCACCGACGGCCGAGCATCCAAGATGAGGGTGACGTTGATTCGGGGGCGGGGGATAGAGCCGGGCATCAACAAGATAGCGAGGGCTCTCGCAACGCACGGCTATTCGGTCAAGCTGTTGATTTGGGATCGCGATGGCGTTGCCGAATCGTATAATACGGGGCTGTATCGCACGCACAAGTGTAGGATCAGGGCCCCATATGATCGACCCTCGGCGCTGCTGTATCTGCCGTTCTGGTGGGCATATGAGCTCGTATTCCTTCTGCGAGACGACAGCGATGTCATACACGCAAGCGACTTTGACACGCTGTTCCCGGCCATACTCGCCAAACTCATCGGGAAGCGAAAGCTCTGCTATTTCATCTACGACTTCTATGCAGATAATCTGCCCGATGGGGGATTGTGGGGGCTGACAAAGCGCATTAGGCGGTTCGTCGCGTACCTTGAGCGCACGGGAATCGGCTTCGCTGACGTGCTGTTTTTGGTGGATGAGTCGCGCCTTGAAGAGGTCGACGGAGCACACATTAACGAGCTCTATTACGTGAACAACTCCCCGGTTGACTGCGTAACACAGCCCCGCGCGAGTGCAGGAACCGCATCGAGGGTGTCGCCCGACGAGATGGTCATATTCTATGCAGGGGCGACGCACCGCTCTCGCGGGCTCAACTACATGTTCGACGCGGTGAGCGGCGTCGAAGGCGTGCGGCTCAAAGTGGCGGGGCCGATCACTGACAACGAACGGGTCCTTGACGAGCTGAACCGCGTCGGGAGCAAGGCGCAGTATCTCGGGTTCTTGCCCTCGTACGACGACGTCATCAGGGAGACGCTGAAGGCGGATCTCTTGTTCCGGTTTGAGGATCCTCGGATCCCCAAGACGAAGTACGCGAGCCCCGCTAAACTGTTTGAAGCGATGATGTGCGGAAAGCCGATCATCGTAAGCGATGAGAGTGCAATGGCGAACATCGTTCGAAATGAGCGGTGCGGGGTGGTGGTGCCGTACGGCGACGTGCCTGCGCTCACTGACGCGCTGAAAACGTGCAGGGAGAACCCGTGGCTCCGCGCCGAGCTAGGTAACAACGGGCGTAAGGCGTACGAAGAACGTTACAGCTGGGAGATTATGGAGGAACGCGTGCTTAGGGGCTACCGCTCTCTTGGCAAGCTCGCGCGCGCAGTTTGAGGATTGCTGTGAATGTCTTAGACATCACTATTCACGTAGGTCTCTCGCAGCCGAAGAATGGGTCACAGGAGAGGTACGCCAATCTGGTAAAGCAGCTCACCGCCAGAGACAACAGCGTTATCGTGCTCGAAGCCGCGGAGTTCGTGGATCCTCAAGACGCGACGCTCGCCACGATTTACTCGTACAGCGACCTCAAGTTCGTCGGTCGGACGCTGCGCGTTTTTCGCGACCTCGCACCGAGCTTTGCGCGCAGCGTCATAAGAATACTGCGTGAGAACGCTGTCGACCTCATTCAGATATCGCATCCGAGCGGCGCTTTTGCCGTGAAGCTCGCCACTCTGCTGACAGCCAGCAGTGCTCCGCTTGTCTATGCCCCTCACAACGTCGAATCGGAGCTCGTGCGCGAAACTTTTTCCAACGACCCGCAGTATACGAGGATCGAACGGTTGGTCCTTCCGCGGTATGTCTTCCTGCTTGAGCTGCTCGTCTGCCGGTTTGTCGCGCAGCACGTTATCGCGGTAAGCGAACACGACAGGGACATCATCATTAGGCGGTTCCGGCTTGCCCCTGGAAAGATAAGCGTCATTCCGTCTGGCTGTAGCTTGGATCGGTTGCCGACGGACGAGGAGAAAGCTCGCGCGCGGCGTGAGCAGGGTATAAGTGAGCACGCGCGCGTCATCGTGTTTCACGGCTTCTATGCGTACCCACCCAACCGCGAAGCGTTTGACCTCATCGAGCTGTACCTCGCACCTCGACTACGAACGGTCAACTCAAACGTTTTATTTTTGGTGGGCGGCACCGGCGCGCCGACCTTTGAGCGAGAGAATGTGCGTTCAGTTGGCTTCATAGAGGACTTGCCGCGCTTTCTCGCGGCAGGAGAAATAGCAACCGTGCCTATAGGTGCCGGAAGCGGAACGCGGCTAAAGATCTTTCAATACATGAATAGCGGGCTTCCCATCGTAACCACTGAAAAGGGTATTGAGGGCATATCAGCGCGTGACGGGCAACACGCGCTCATCGTGCCGAGGATCGACGAACGATTCGTTGATAAAGTGGCGTACCTTCTTGAAAATGAACGCGAACGAGCACGGTTGGGTGCCAACGCACGAAAGCTCCTCGAAGAGAAGTACACGTGGGACGCCATCGGCGCGCAATTGCTCGCCGTGTACAAGCGTGTGCTGGAGGGCCGCCATGGTTCTTAATCCTCTCCTGATGAACGATTGGCCGCGCAAAAAGACGCTTATAACAGTTCTCACCCTGCAGTTTCTTGTCTGGGCTCTCATCGGACTCGATGCGGCAGGGGTGCAGATACCGCTTTTGCAGGGCCTCTTTGCCTCCGTGTACCTCTTGTTCATTCCCGGTATCCTCGTCCTTCGGGCTCTCCGCCTCCACCAGCTCGGCGCCGTGCGCACGCCGCTCTTCGCGGTTGGCTTGAGCCTCGCGGCCGTCATGGGTACAGGACTTCTCATGACAACGCTGTATCCGCTGCTCGGGTTCGAGCGGCCGCTCGCGCTTGTCCCCGTTGTGGTGACAGAAGGCGTGATTATCACCTTCCTTGCGGTACTGAGTTATTGGCGCGACCAGGGTTCAGCTGAGGACGGCGTCGTCGATCGACGTGAGGTGCTGACGCCGCCCGTGTTGGCGCTGTGCGTACTCCCCTTCTTGAGCATATTTGCAACGTACGCGATGAATGCGTACGGCAACAACGTGCTCCTGCTCGCGCTGATCATCGTCATCGCAATCACGGCGCTTTGGGTAAGCACGTCCGCATCCGTTCCAAAGAAGGTCTATCCTCTCGCGGTATTCGTCATCGCGCTCGCTCTCCTCTATAGCGGATCGCTTATCTCGCCGTACGTTTGGGGATTTGACATCCAAACGGAGCTCTCTACCGCGAACGCCGTGCTTGCGAACGCGCAGTGGAATGTGCATGCATCTGGCGCAATCAACGGCGTGCTGAGCATTACGCTGCTCGCTCCACTTATCTCGATCGTGTCAGGCGTGAGCGTGACGTGGATTTTCAAGACGATCTATCCCCTCTTGTTTGCCCTCGTTCCAGTAGGCCTGTTCGTCGTGTTTCAAAAACAAACGAGCGACCGGATTGCCCTCTTGGCCTCGTTCTTTATCACGTTCCTGTTCACTTTTTTGAGCGAAATGCCGGCACTTGCAAGACAGGAAATCGCCGAGCTGTTTCTGGTTCTGCTCTTAATCTTGCTGGTGGACAAAGGCGTCGGGCGCTCGGCCGGGACAGCACGCCTTTACGCGCTCTGTGCAGTGTTCGCAGCAGCTCTTGTTGTGTCGCACTACGGGCTTGCGCTCATCTTCATCGTGTATCTAGTCGTCGCCTGGCTTGTGCTCTTCCTCATCGACAACCCAGCTATGCACCGCCTGGAAAGGGCCGCCTTTTCCGGGCAGCCCGCAAAGCCGTCGTCGCGTCCGAAACGGATGCTGACGCTGCCCTTTGTCTTGTTGTTCGCTGCCCTCACTGCCGCGTGGTACGCTACGCTCGGGTCCGCGGCACTAAGCTCTGAAATCGCACCTAAGCTCACCGCCATTGGCAGCATGTTTCTCCCTGACGTTCCTATCGTAATCGCGATCGGCGCCGCAGCGTACGCGTGCGCCTTCGTAATCGTCTACGCGCTCGCCCGACGAGTTCAGCGGAAGACATCAACGTTGCCGCGACTCTTTGGGGCGCCGGTCGCGATCCTCTCCGCGTCTTTCGCGTTCGCTCGCTATTACGGGATTTCGGTTAACGAATTGCTCCAGCTCGGGACGCTCTCACCTCTCCACGAGGTGGCGGAGTTCCTCTATCTGCTCGGCCTAGTTTTCATCTTTGTGGGCCTCGCTGCGC